>Ga0194059_1000162_pt1 | contig 33465 bp, 31 predicted proteins | sample SepL6211m_MetaG_FD_163426 | JGI IMG/M metagenome (GOLD analysis project Ga0194059, IMG submission 163426) | Anoxic zone freshwater microbial communities from boreal shield lake in IISD Experimental Lakes Area, Ontario, Canada - Sep2016-L626-11m | ecosystem: Environmental > Aquatic > Freshwater >...
GTACAAAACGACGTGAACCAGCACTAGAAAATACAGTGGAGGCTACAGACCACAATTTTTGACGGAACTCCCAGCACACGGCCAAAATGGCGCCAAACTGGATAATGACCTCGAACGCCTTGCCACGCTCGTCGTTGAAATCCAAGAGGTCCCCCACCAAAATCAGGTGTCCGGTACTAGAAATGGGGAGAAATTCGGTTAATCCCTCAACCACCCCCAAAATAAGTGCTTTTGCTAACAAAATTAGTTCCATAACCTGAATTTTATAGGCTTCCAGCTCCAATGTCGGCATTTAAGCAAACAGCCGTCGTGGATCAAAGCCTTTTTCTCAAATTAGCCTTAAACTTCATGGCACATTGAAAAGTACCCGAATTAAATGACTGAAGCACGCTTTCGACTTTCTAGACAATCCATATTTGGTTTAATCCTAAGTCAGGCGCTTGGACTAAGCATTGCCGCCAATCAGGCAATGGCTCAAGCGCCGGTAGGAGCTCGACCCTCATTACCGACGCCAATCAACTCCCAAGCTTTACTAGGACTCGATATTCCGCCGCAAATGTTGGTGGCGCCTAAGCAAGCGCTTCCTAGTGATGGGGCTCCCTCAAACGTTAACTCCGCTAATGCCACAAACGCTAACCGAGGCCAGATGACAGATTTAATCAATCTGTACCAAGAGGCTGCATTTAGCGATCCCGTTTTGAATGCCGCACGCTTTAACTATCAAGCCAGTAAAGAGTTGTACTGGCAAGGTCTATCCCTGCTTCTCCCCCAGGCAAATGCTACGCCTAGTGGCACGCGCTACTACCAGCATGGTGTTGGTTCAACACAGGTTAATACAACCAACCCTAGTCCTGGTAACTCACGTGTCTTTGACCAAAAGAGCTATACGGTTACCCTAACGCAACCCGTTTTCAATATGGGTGCTCTTGAAGCCTTCAAGCAAGGCGATCTCAATACGAAGATAGCAGATATGCGCTTCTTTCTGGCGCAGCAGGACTTAATTATTCGGGTGTCACAAGCCTACTTTGATGCCCTTACTAGTCAAGATAACGTTGAACTCTATCGGAATAAGAAGGGCCTGATCAAGCAACAGCTAGAGATCGCGCAGGCTAAATTTGATGCTGGCCTTGCAACCATTGTTGATGTCAATACAGCGCAAGCTGCTTTAGATTTAGCTAACTCACAAGAGATTGCTGCTCAAGCAGATTTAGTGGTGAAACGTGGGGTGCTTGAGCAATTGGTTGGTAGGCCAGTTGGGGCACTCAAACCTCTTACCAAAGAAGCCAAGATTGATGGCGTACTTAAGGATCCCCGCTCCAAGAGTAAAGATGTCAAAGGTAATTTGATTGCGGATAGCGTCAACCCCCAATTACCGCGTGGGCAAACCTTGGATGACTGGATCAATCAAGCAGAAGCAGCAAACTTTAATGTCTTAGCTGGCCAGCTCAGCGTGAGTCTTGCAGAGAGTACCTATCGGGCTTCTCAGGCTTTGAATTACCCCTCCCTTAATTTGGTGGGCACTACCGGCTATAACACCTCTAACGGCACGGCCACTAACTTTAATCCTGCAAACACCAACGTGTACAACAACACCGTTGCCTTGCAAATGACCATCCCACTAGTTTCAGGTGGATTTAATAGCTCAGTCATTCGTCAAAATGCTGCACTGGTAGACCAAGCTAAAGCAAACTACGACAATGCTCGTCGTACGGCAGCGCAAAATACGCGCGCTGCATTTACGGGATTTTATGGTGGTTTAGCAAGCGTTAAAGCCTATGAAGCTGCAGAACGATCCTCAACATCCGCATTGGAATCTAGCAAGCTCGGTTTCCAGGTTGGGACTTTGATCAATCTTGATGTGTTAATTGCACTTGATACCGTTATCACCACCCGATCGCAACTTCAACTAGCGCGTTACAGCACCATTCTCAACGCCATTAAATTAAAAGCGCATGCATCAGCACTTTCAGATGAGGATCTGATAGCAGTCAATACTTTATTGCGCTAATAGTCTTAGCGAAGCGCCGAGTACTTCATCAACAGTTGGCGGGGCTTGAATATCCCCCAAGTTAACGATTTGATTAGACCAATAGCCTTCAGTCTTCCACCGCGGCGAATCACAGTAAATCTCCACCGTTGGTTTTCCCAATACAGCCGCGAGATGGGTAAGACCCGTATCAACCCCGATAGTTAATGCTGCGCCAGCAATGATTGAAAAAGCATCCTGAATCGAAAAGGCATCCGGCACAATCGCACCATCAATTTGACTAGCCAGTTGAGCACTGATTTTCTTCTCACTTGAATCACCCCAAGGAAATACTATTTGGTAGCCTTTACTCGATAAAGACTTGCCTAAAGAGATCCAATTCAAATTACTCCACCTTTTGGCTTCACGCGCAGTGGAATGAAAGCAAAGAATGTATGGCTTTTTTAATATCCTTAGAGTGCTAGATATTTTGCTGGACTCCAACTGCGCAATATAAGCATCTGGATAGAATTGCGCTGGGTTTTCTTGACGATCCAGCAAAGGCCAATCTAGGGCTGAACTCATAACCCAACGCGAACGATCAACTGCATGGCATTGCTTGGGTACTTGAACGCATTGACTATAGAAAAAGCGTGCAATAGGTTCGTAGCCAGAAAACTCCGTGGCGTTAGCAAGACCAGAAACCACTGCATTCAAAGACTTATGCGCTAAGGCACAAACTAAGGCAGATTTTAAAAGCCCTTGCGTCTCGATAATCACATCATATGAAACTGCTTGTAACTCTTTTTTGAAAGCAAAGAACTCTTTCCATGTTTGCAAACTGAAAAGATTCTTCTTCCACCGGCGCAAACCAAAAGGGATAATGCGATCAATTCCTCGAAACCTTCCCATCGACAGCAAGGGCTGCAATAAGTGAACGTAAGCCTCCTCAACCACCCAGTCGATTTGAGCTTCTGGCAGGCGCTTGCGCAGGTCCCAAACAATCGGTAAGTTATGCAGCACATCACCTAATGAAGATAACTTCACCAATAGAATTTTTGGGGAGGTACTTTCAATGCCCATTAGAACTTTGGTGCCTGATCCCAAGACAATCCCGCTAAATCTTTTGCATTCATATTGGGAGAAATGCCTTCGGGCAACGGCCAGTCGACGCCGACAGTAGGATCATTCCAGGCTAAACATACTTCACTTGCTGGGTCGTAGTAATCGGTAGTTTTATATAAGAACTCTGCGGCCGGCGTGAGCACTAAAAAGCCATGCGCCAAGCCAGGGGGAATCCACATCTGTTGATGGTTTTCTACACTCAACTCCACCCCAACCCATTTCCCATAAGTAGGGGATTGCTTGCGAATATCAACGGCCACATCAAATACTGCCCCTGCAATTACGCGCACCAACTTGCCTTGCGTTTTCTCTGTCTGATAATGCAAGCCTCTCAAAGTCCATTGACGAGAAAAGGAATGATTGTCTTGAACAAACTCATAATCTTGCTCAATGACACTCGCAAAATCTTGTGCGTTAAATGACTCAGTAAACCAGCCGCGCTCATCACCAAAAACCTTTGGCTCGATCACAAACACATCGTGAATGGCAGTTGGTGTCATTACCAATTTGGCAGGAGCAGTCATTAGAGCGCCTTCTTTGCTGATAATGAAACTGGCTGAGCGCTCGTGTTCAGCTCGTTCAAAATTTTTCCAAGATATTGCCCGTAGCTATTCTTACTTAATTGAGTGGCAACCTTTTGCACAGCCTCTGCCGTGATCCAGCCCTGTCGGTAGGCAATCTCTTCCGGACATGCCACCATTAAACCTTGACGCTTTTGTAAGGTGGCAATAAATCCCGCAGCATCCAATAAAGAATCATGAGTACCCGTATCGAGCCAAGCAAAACCACGGCCTAAGATTTCAACACTCAGTTGATTTTTTTGCAAGTACATGCGATTGACGTCGGTGATTTCGAGTTCACCACGTGCGCTAGGTTTGATTGATGCAGCAATATCGCAAACCTGATTATCATAAAAATAAAGTCCTGTAACAGCATAATTACTTCGAGGCTTTACAGGCTTCTCTTCAATTGAAATCGCTTTATAGTCTTTGTCAAACTCTACTACACCGTAGCGCTCAGGATCTGTCACGTGATATGCAAATACTGTGGCCCCGTCTGCGCGCGCATCAGCATTGGAAAGATTCGCCACTAATTCGTGGCCATAAAAAATATTATCCCCAAGCACTAATGCGCTGGGATTATTTCCGACGAAATGCTTACCCAAAGTAAACGCTTGCGCCAAACCATCGGGAGATGGCTGTACACAATATTCGATATTCAAACCCCACTGCGAACCATCACCCAATAATTCTGTAAAATGTGGAGTGTCATGTGGTGTAGAAATTAGCAAAATATCCCGTATGCCCGCCAACATTAAAGTAGTCAGGGGATAGTAGACCATCGGTTTGTCATACACCGGCATCAACTGCTTTGATACGGCTTGCGTCACTGGGTACAAACGCGTACCAGAGCCGCCTGCCAAAATAATACCTTTACGATTTCCCATCATGACACCTTTAATTAAACTGGTTTTTAGCTAACTTGGAAATATAACCCCGAACCAATTGATCCCATTCGGGGAATTGGGTCTCGATGCCGAGGGCCTCTAGAGTCTGCCGTAATTTTAGAGTAGACATCCTAGAATTCATAGGTCGCGGGGCTGGTAATGGATATTCAGTAGCTGGGATTGGCTTGATATTGGCCGCCTCCAACAGCAAATCCGCTCCAGCTGCCTTTGCAATTTCCACCGCTGTACACGCCAAGTTATGCCATGTGGTTTCACCAGCAGGGACCGCATGATAAATACCGGAGGGGAAATCTCTGAGCGCTATGCTGGAATCTGCAGATAGATCAAATAAGAAATTGGCACTGAGTGCCGCCAACCACTCTGCACTTGTGGGCACCCCAAATTGATCGACAATTACCTTTAACTCAGGGCGATCTTTTGCTAAACGCAAAATCGTACGGATAAAGTTAGCGCCATCGCCGTACACCCAACTAGTTCTGAAAATAGCATAGTGAGGTTTGGGGGCTTGAGAACCCTTGATACTAGAAAAAGCTTCGAGTATTAAACGCTCTCCTTCGGCCTTGCTCTTCCCGTAGGCTCCCAGGGGGGCGATAGGATGATCTTCAGTGTAAAAAGCTGACCCTTTGCCATCAAAAACATAATCAGTGGAGTAGTGTAATAAATAGGCGTCATTACTAGCAGCATACTTAGCCAACAACCCCGGTACAGATGCATTGATAGTGAAAGCTAGATCAATCTCTTGTTCTGCTTTGTCGACTGCCGTATACGCTGCCGCATTAATAATCACGCTTGGCTGAAATGCTTTAAGAATATTTTCAAGCGCACTTAAATCAGCAAGATCACAGTCCTGCCGACCAATATATAGAATGTCCACTTCGGAATGCTTGTTCTGGAAAAGCGTTTTGAGCCCTTTCTGAAAGGCCCTACCCAGCTGACCATCTTTACCGGTTACCAAAATCTTCATTTAGCTGTATTGCTTTTGTAGCCAGTCGCGGTAAGAGCCGCTAACCACACCCTCAACCCACTGAGGATTATCTAGATACCACTGAACCGTCTTACGAATGCCAGTTTCAAAGGTCTCGGCAGGCTTCCAACCCAATTCACGCTCTATTTTGCTAGCATCAATGGCATAGCGTTGATCATGGCCAGGACGATCTTTTACAAAAGTAATCTGATCTGCATAAGGCTTAGCATCGCCACGTGGCTTTAAGTCGTCCAATATTGCGCAGATGGCATTGACCACATCCAGATTGGCTTTCTCATTCCAGCCACCAATGTTGTAAGTCTCACCCAATCTACCCTTGGCCAGTACTTCGCGAATGGCGGAGCAATGATCACCCACATAAAGCCAATCACGCACTTGCTGACCATCCCCATAAATGGGTAAAGGCTTGCTGTTCAACGCATTCAGAATCACTAGTGGAATTAATTTCTCCGGAAAGTGATAAGGGCCATAGTTATTGGAGCAGTTTGTGGTTATCACAGGAAAGCCATAGGTATGAAACCATGCACGCACTAAATGGTCTGATGCTGCCTTAGATGCAGAGTAAGGACTATTGGGCTCATAAGGATTTTTTTCTGTGAACGCAGGATCCGTTGCAGAAAGTGATCCATAAACCTCGTCAGTTGATACATGATGAAAGCGGAATTGCTGTTTAGCATCGCCCTCAAGTGCACTCCAATATTCTCGCGCACACTCGAGCAGGTTAAATGTACCCACAATGTTGGTTTGCACAAATTCTGAAGGGCCGTGAATGGAGCGATCTACGTGACTTTCTGCGGCAAAGTTCACAATAGCCCGCGGTTTATGATCTTTTAATAATGTTGTGACAAGCTCTTGATCGCCAATATCGCCATGAACAAATATATGGCGAGGATCATTTTTGAGGGGCTCTAAGGTAGTCAAGTTTCCAGCGTAGGTTAATTTATCAAGATTAACAATGCCTTCAGAAGTTGAATTAGCTAACCAATCAAGTACAAAGTTGCCACCAATAAATCCCGCACCGCCAGTAACTAAAATCATTTTCAAACTTTCTACTCAATCGTTTTTCATCATGTCAAGATATTTATTGAAGCGCTTCTTCCCAAAAATGCCATTTCCAAAGGATTGGATAAGTCCCAAAGCAAAAGTAGAGCGCAATTTTGGCTTCGCAGGTTTAGCCTCAACTTCAGCGGGCTTACCGCAATTGATTAAAGCCGAATTAATATAAATTTTATACCCATTTAGCCTAAGTTGTTCGTGGAAGGCGACATGACAAACCACCTCTCTGCCGTCTGCGTTCAAGCCAATATAATCCCCAGAGAGATAAGCTTCACGTTTGTAGATCGCAAAACCACCAAAGGCAGAATCCACTGGAATTAAACCCTTGTCCGCATCGAGGTGAACCATTTTTGCCCAGACCGCAAGATTGTGACAGGTCTTTTCATCAAACAACTTACTGAGATGCCGCACTTGCTCCATGCAATCCCCTGGACTCCACTCTGGATGGCGTAGTGCCCATATATCGTAATAAACATCTCCTTGATTTGCAGTAATAACGTCCCAGTCTTCTTTGACAGTCCAGCATTGTGCAATTTTTTCGGGTGTCAATTCACCGTTCACAGAATCTAAATCTGCCAAAGCTATGTAATCAACCCGACTGTAAAGAGTATTAGTGCGCAGCTCATGCACAATTCGGTTTCGACAAAACGCCAAGCGCTCAGTTCTTTTGGACATTTTTTTCGAAAGATTGCCTAGCGAGATATAAGTAATATTGGGATTCTTAGCTTTTAATTCTTCCAGCTTCCCAATGGTGTCGTCGCTGGAATCGCTTTCAATGATGAGCCCATACACTTTCTTGAACTGTTTCAAGCTACTCGTCAACGATTGCACTTCCGCATCAATAAAATTGGCTACATTTCTGGCGGTACCAGCAAACAATACTTCTGATTCTGCTATTGGCTTTCGCTTAGCTCCAAATATTTTTTTCATTGGCTTAACCTAAAATCATTGGCAATACGATTAATGATCTGCTCTGCAAAAGCTTGCGATGAATGAATCTTAAAAGCCTCGCTACCGAGAAACTCTTGACCTGCAGCTTGATACACATGAAAGCGCTCCGGAGTCATCCGATAAATAAAATCATACAGCTCTTGATGCGAGCTAAAGTTCCGAAAATCAATAAAACACTCATTTGGAATCCATTGCTCAATATCTGGTTCGCCCCAATACACTGGGATGCACCCTGCAAACAAGCTATCAAAAATCTTTTCAGTTAGATAGCCTCGGATATCTCTAGCATTTTCAAAACAGATACAAAATTTCGATTGAAGTAAAACCTCTTGCTTCGTCTTTGTGGGGCCCTGATAGCTACTAAATACAGGTCTTTTCAATAAAAACGGAGTCACTTTTTCTAGTCTATAACGCAACTTTCCCAGTTTTCCAAAGCGCTTTTCTGGCACCTTCCAGCCATTTCCATATAAACGAAAATCCTCTGGATGATACTTCTCAAACCAACGAATTATTTTTGCTCTCTCAGAGTAAAGCTCGCGCTGATCGGGTAAGTTAGCATGGCGATTGCTAGCTATTAAACAGCAAAAGATCGACCGATTAGAATAGTCTGGAATAGGGCTTTCTGCTCCGTTTACTACTTTATTAGGTCGAGAATTGGGCGTGCGAATCTCGGTGAATTTTTCCTTGGGGATTTTCCGAAGAGATGTATCGCTAGATTTACCTTCAAGCAAATCCAAATCCCAAGTAAAGATGCCATCAAATTGATCGAGATAATCACGTTTTTGGTTAATTGGAACTGTTAACGGTGTTTCAAAACGAATCAAATAATTTCGAGCGGTTTCTTGAGTCGCCATGGGAATGGACTCCATATACAGACTAAAGTCAGGCTTAATGCCTTGCTCAGACAGCACATCCTCGGTATGCAACTCGATTCCACGAGAATGCGCGTACTCCATCATGACCCTCATGGGCTCTAGGCAGTTATCTCTATTTCTTGAGCTCTGCGGATCAAAAAGATCATCCCGCCCTATTTCCCACCCATAAATACTACCAATTAGCATAAATAACCCATAAATTAGAGGAGCAGGCTAGCATGAGATCAGCGTTAAGGCCAACTGATGTTTTAATTATAGGGATATGAAAATCATCTCCCAAATTCAAGGCGGTCTTGGCAACCAGATCTTTCAGTACGCTATGGGAAAGACCTTAAGCCATCAACTTAGTGGTGACTTATTTTTGGATACACAGTGGTTTGAACAACGTTGGGAAGATGTTACCCCAAGACACTTTTTACTGCCAGAGCTCAAGGTGCAGTATCAGTTAGCCTTAGACCTCCAACCTTATGCACCCCCAAAAAGATGGCGGCGTTTGGCACAAAAATGGCTCCCCATTAACCCATACCTACTGAAAGATCGCAAAGAGTTCACCTACGATAGCAATATTTGCCGACTGGAGCCCTACCAAGCCCAGGATTTGTACCTGATGGGCTATTGGCAATCTTTTCGCTATTTTGAATCCATCCGTAAAGAGCTTCTCTCCGAGATTAAGCCAGTTGCAGAATTGAGCGCTCACTATCAAGTCTATTTCAAACAAATTCAGCAACCGTCCTCCGCCATGGTTCATGTTCGCAGAGGCGATTATATTGATCTAGCATCAGCCGAAAAAGTACATGGCTTTCTAGGGCTTGATTACTACAAGACCGCAATGGGAATTTTGCTAAACAAGGATCCCGCCACTCAGTTTTTTATTTTTTCCGACGATATTGAGTGGGCCAAGCAATATTTGCCTTATCACGAAAGATCTACATTTATTGAGGGCACTCAGGATCTGAGGGCGCCAGTAGAAGAGCTATTCCTGATGTCCAAATGTCATCAGCATATTATTGCGAATAGCTCATTAAGTTGGTGGGGGGCTTGGCTTAGCGACTTACCAGATCCAAAAGTAATCGCACCAAAGCACTGGACGAATGATAAAAATAAGAATTGGAATGATTTATTGCCAGCGCACTGGCAAAGAATTTAAAAACGACCCAATATAGAGGCGAATATAGAAAGCATCGCCCGTTCGAAACGAGTCATGGGTCTCCATAGCGGATGACCTTTGGGTTGAAAGCGTGAATAAATTTGATAATTTGCCGCTATTGAAATGCCAGGAATTTTTTTGTTCAAGGCAAATAGAAACTGGGGCGCTATCTTCAGTCTCTTGCGCCACATCATCGGTCTTGGAGCTAGCTCATCAGAAATCCCAAGCCCGATCAGGTAATCATTTCTACAACTATTAAATATTTTTTGACTGATTTTATTCTTAAGCTGACTAGTTTGACTTTGATGCAAGCGATAGGTCAATAAATTTTGATCAATATTTGCAAATCGATACCCTGCTAAGGCCAGCTGCCCCCATAAACAGTAGTCCTCGGCATAATCAACATCTGCTTTATAGGGAAAATGTTTGAATATTTCCGCCTTACCCATCACAGATGGATTACACAATGGACTGCATACAGTCAACATTGCTCGAATATCTGGATCAGAATGCCGCTGTTTAGAGGCCTTTACTTTTCCAGAGACATCGTTCAAAGTGAGATGATCAGTACCACATAGATCTGCGCTATCAGCCTCTAAGAAATTCACCTGAACCTGAAGCCTCTCTGGCATAGCGAGATCATCAGCATCTAAAAAGGCGATGTACCTTCCGGAAGCGCTTGAAACCAACTGATTACGAGTCAGAACTAGCCCCATATTTTGATCGTGATACATTTTTTTGATGCGCGAATCTGAATATTGATCAATCAACTTGCGAGTTTGATCGATAGAACCGTCGTCCAAAATAATCAATTCAAAATTCAGATACGATTGATCAAGAATGCTTTCAATTGCGGATTGAATATATTTTTCTACATTAAATGCAGGCATTAATACACTTACCAATGGCATATCAATAGCGGGTATATTTTCTTTAACTGACATCAAACCCAGTAGCCCTGAATTTTTCTAGCAAGTAGCTTGAAGCGTTTAAGGATTCTTGATGGCACTGACTTGCTAGATTTTCCATATGCCAAATCTAATTCCCAGGCTGACTGATAAATAATGCCTAGATAATTTTGTTTTAATTTTTCCTCAGTCTCCCCCAAGCGTTTCATCAAATAGTATTGCCAATCATAGTGATACGTTCTAAATAATGGCTCAATAGAAATGAGTGGGATGGCCCGATACTTGAGTAAGACCTCCCCATATATCAACGTTTCTGGGAATTCGGGTGTAATAAAATCCCATAGAGAAATATTGTGCAGAGCGAGGTGTTCACGGTCGAGGGACTCCCACACTTTTGCAGACCAAATAAAGGGGGCTGGCGCACAATAAAATGCGGGGCCAGCCCTGCCAAACAAAGCTTGCACTCTCTCGGCTTCAGCCCTTAACTCACGCTCGACCTTAAAATGACCGCGATCAGTTGCTATCTGAAAGAATTCTTTATTCTGATGCAAGACGGTGTAAGGCATACCCTCTGAAGTCAAAAAATCCAACCTAGAGAAATTCTTAATAAATACGCTATCTGAATCCAAGCATAAATAATTTTCAGAAATTTTTAGGCGCCAAAACTCAGACTTAATAATTTGTTGTGATAGCCCTCCGGGCATGAACTGATATTGCCTCAAATCAGCCTTAGGATTTGCTGCAACAATATCCTCGTCCGCCACCCAGACATAACCCTCTTCACCTAAGATCTCTACCAGCAAGTCTTTTTCTATTTGAGGTGTTGAAATATAAAAAGCAAGCTGATCAACGTTAAATCGATTAATAGATAACAAAAGACGTCGTAAGCGCAAAAAATCATTTTTGTAAGACTTGCAGTAAAGGACGAGGTCTTTCAAGATAGGCTTTCTATTGGGTCACGTTCGTGAGGATAGTTTTCACAGCCTGACCTACACCAATGGGATCCCAAAGTGGTTGAATCAATGCTTGCTTTTGCCAATCGAGCCAAATACGTTCTAACGCCATGGCAATGCCCTCATCATCACCACCCGCACTAAGGTAGGAGTTTCTCTCCAATAGCATCTGGTCTAACTGAGGATTGCGATGCGTAATTCCCCAAATGGGGCGCCCAGCCCATAGGTAATCGTAAAACTTTGATGGGATATATTCAGCACACCACTCATCATTACCATGCAGCAAGATCAATACATCCGCCTCCTGCATCTTTTCTGAAACTTGCTCGCGTCCAGACTTTCCAGTTAGAGAATCTTTTTCGAGACGCCCGTGAGCAAACAGAATATCACTGTAACCATATCGCTTAATTGCCTCGATAGAGAGGGAATCTAGCGGCGCGCCATAGGCATGAATACGAAGATACTTTCTAGCGTCTGGATATTTCTCCAATAATAAATTGCATGCCTTCAAAATCATAGAAAGTGATCGATCATTGGCTAAAGAACCAAAATGCGATAGATTGAGATGCTCGCCATATGAGTGAGCATTTTTTTGACTCATATCTCCCAGGGGATTGGCGCCAGGCATCACTACAAAGCCCTGGGCGTTTCCTGTAGTATTTAAATTGGGGTTACGCACCTTGGCGTAATGCAATGCTCCAGCAGTGAACCACCATACATAGTTGGAGTGTTTACAGAGTTGACTTTCTAAATAGCGTCGAAAAAGAGCATCACGATTTTTAGGCTTACCAAAGCCCTGATCATTGGCGCTCTTACGAATAACCAAAGGATCATGAACTTCTGATATCAATGTAATGCCGGTTGCTTTTTTGAGCCAAACACCAGCCAAGTGCGCCGACCATGCGCCCCCAGTGGAATAGACCACATCAATCTTACTGGCACGAATTAATAAATAACCGCGCACAAATGCCGGAATTGCCCATGACCATTGACTTGAATAACCCAAGAGAAGTTTTTCAATAGCAATGAATGGTGCTAATAATATTGAAACAGTACGAGTAAGAATTTTATAGATAAATCCTCGCCCATATTTGTTGGCAATCCAGTGACGAAAATCAAACCTAAATGCTGCTGGTCCCCAAGCTAAAAATTGCTTGTGCGGAAAACGAGCATCCCTCATACCGGTAATTGCACTGAAAACCGTTGGCCGAATGCCCGCTTCTAGCAGGTAAGGGATCTTATCGGTGATTGTTAGGCTTGCTGCCCTGCCATCCATATTAAAAGCATGGGATAGCAATAACCATCGATTGTTTTTTTTAACCTCTGGAATCTGAATGGCCACTGTATTAATTGCCAGCGACAATCGACATTACCGCCATGCGCACAGCAATCCCAAATGTGACTTGATTCAAAATGACGGATTGCGGACCATCAGCAACAACTGAATCAATCTCAACGCCACGATTCATTGGGCCTGGATGCATCACGATCGCATCCGATTTTGCCAATGCTAGGCGCTCCTGTGTAAGTCCGTATTGCTTAAAAAAAGCCGCGCCCTCAGGAACCTGACCAGCTTCCATCCGCTCTTTTTGAATGCGCAAGGTCATCACCACATCAACTCCCTTAAGACCCTCTTCCACACTATGAAATACCTTTACACCAAGCATATCTAAGTCACTAGGTAGAAGACTCTCTGGTCCAATGGCACGAATGTCAGTACATCCCAGAGTGCGTAATGCACAAATATTTGATTTGGCAACCCGACTATGGACAATGTCGCCAATAATGGCGACCTTTAGTCCACTAAAATCTTTCTTAAAGTGGCGCATGGTGTACATATCTAGCAATCCCTGCGTGGGATGTTGATGGCTGCCATCACCTGCATTGACTACGTGAACATGTGGCGGCACATGTTGTGCAATTTCGATAGGCGCCTTAGAGACACTGTGACGCACAACAAAAATATCTGCCTGCATCGCCACTAAGTTATCAATTGTGTCCAACAAGCTTTCACCCTTGGCGGCAGAAGAGGTGGAAATATCTAAATTAATCACGTCGGCTGATAGGCGCTTGGCTGCAATCTCGAAAGTAGTCCGAGTGCGTGTGGAGTTTTCAAAAAAGAGATTGAAGACGCTCTTGCCACGCAGTAAGGGAACTTTTTTCACCTCTCTAGCGGGGTCGGTCACACTGACAAATTGCTGCGCAGTATCCAGGATATGGACAAGTTGCTCTCTAGGTAATCCTTCGAGTGTTACAAGATGTGTTAAATCGCCTGCAGCATTGAATTGATTAAATGGTTGAATAAACTCACTCATCAGTCGCGATCCTCAAGTTGAAAGGTGAATTTGCCGTCAGTCTTTTTTTCCAAGACAAGCACTTGATGATCGGAGGCCTGCACTTTTTCGCCTACAAAATCAGCGGCGATAGGTAGCTCACGATTATCTCGATCTGCCAATACCATCAACTCCACTTTGGCTGGTCGACCAAAGTCGAATAATTCATTCAACGCAGCACGTACAGTTCTGCCCGTTAGCAAAACATCATCTATCAAAATGAGATGTGCGCCGTTCACTTCATAAGGCAACTGAGTGGGCATTGTTTTAGCAGTCCGAATCGCAGTCATCCCTTTTTCAGCGTAGTCATCACGATGAAAGGCGACGTTAATGACCCCATAGTGGGGCAGACCCAAATCACCAGCCAGACGCTCTGCAATCCATGCTCCGCCCATGGCTAAACCTGCCAATTCAAAAACCTCTCCTGACGCCTTGCGCTTGCGCAAGACCTCTAGTAACTTTAGGTAGGACTGCTCAGCGTTCATCTCAACTTATCCTAATTCTTCTCGTGAAAGTACTGCTCCAAAATCAAGGCAGCAGACTGTGCATCCAAATTGTCCCGCATCTCTGGGTTTCCCTCCAAAATAGCTGAGGTATAGCGTTCATCTACCCAATCAACTGGAAGATGAAAGCGTCCATTGAGTTGATTTCCGAACCGCTTGGCCTTAGCTGTCATTTCATGGGGTACGCCATCAGGATGGCATGGCAATCCAACTACCAGTTGATCAGGCTGCCACTCCTGAATTAAGGCCTCAATAAGCCTAAAGCGAGCATCATCCCCATTTTCAGCAATGATTTGGATGGGCTGCCCAGTCTGAGTCAGCGTATTTCCTATGGCGACCCCAATTCTGCGGGTGCCATAGTCAAAAGCCATTACTGTGCGTTCTTTTCCCGCCTCAGGCATGTCCTGCCTCGCTAGAGAGATGGGAGGGGTCAAACCCAAGATGACCCATGGTCCGCTCGTAGCGCTGGCTAGAAGGGGTATTGAAGATAATTTCTGCCATTTCCTCACGACTCAAAGGAACATTAATCCAGCCATTGAGCGCAATTTCTTCTTCCAACTGCCCTGCGCCCCAACCAGAATATCCCAAGGTCATTTGAAAATGCTTTGGGCCTTGACCATTGGCTACGGCCTCTAAAACATCCTTGGAGGTGGTCATAGTGAGGCCTCCTGGCACTACAAGGGATGATGAATATGCGTATTCAGAGTTTGGCTCATGCAAAACAAAGCCTCTTTCAATCTGCACTGGCCCGCCAAAATAAACTGGTTGCTGTAGCAACGGAGCTATTTCAAGTTTGAGCTCAATTTTGTCAAATAAGCTTGCTAAATCAACCTCAGTTGGTCGATTCACCACCAAACCCATGGCGCCCATCTCCGTATGCTCGAAAAGGTAAATAACAGAGCCCGCAAAATTCTCATCCACCATACCGGGCATAGCGATTAAAAACTGATTTGCGAGGTGATCAGCAGAATGGGAGATCGATGACCCCATACTTGGGGTTTGGGTGGATTTTAGAGATTTATCCACGGGGGCTTTTTTAGCCGTGCTCATGTAGGTTTATTTTACCGAATTTACTGATTAACTAGATCTTTCCAGTAACCCAATAAGCCAATAAGCCAACCACCTCATGAAGTGCATTATTCCACCCTTGAGCTCCATCTATTAAGTCAAATTCACCCCAATGCAAATGTCTTGCCGTTTGGTAATCAACTGGAATGGGAGTTACGGCAACCTCTTGTTTTTGGAAAATCCTTAAAGAGCGATACATGTGACTAGCGGAAGTAATCAAAAGCCAAGGCTTTAGCACCCCATCGGCACTCTTTTCACCGAACTCACCAATCATCGGCTTCATATACAACACATTCTCATAGGTATTACGGGACTGATTCTCGTAATGAGCAAACCGATCCGATAGACCCTGCTCTGCAATCAATTGTTTAAAGGCATCGGCTTCGGATAAGCCCTTGGGCGATATGCGACCAGAGAAGCCGCTGAAGATAAAAGGTAAGTCTGGATATTTACGGATAAGCTCAAATGCCTTAGTCACACGCTCCGCTGCAGAGCCAATTGAAATCTCGCCACGATCTATGGCAATTTCACCGCCCTCGATTGCGCCACCCAAGATGATGATTCCACCAATATCCTTTTCTGAAATCTGGGACAAATTGGTCTTTGGAACCATATCCTCAAGCACCTTCAGAAATACCTCAGATGTCGGCAGCCACCCTACCAGCAGTAGATCTAGCAAAGCAAGGAGTAGAAAACGTTTACAGAGATGAGGTTTTCTCAGACCCAGAAATAAAAGGCTCAGAACCACAAAGACAATGACCCAATTTAATGGCTCAATACCGAACTGCACAATCTTTGAGAGTATAAAAAATAATGTATCCATAATTAAGCAAGATCTTACCCTGTCGCTCAAGCACACCACTCAAATAAGCCCTAAGATAGTGGCTATGAAAAAAGCACTGGTTTGGCTACGTCGCGATTTACGCCTTTATGACAACGCAGCCCTGCATCACGCCCTCCAGCAACACAATCAAGTTTGGCTAGCCTTCATTTTTGATCTCAATATCCTAAAACCCCTCATACAGGGCGATCTAGATCAAGATGGGCTTAAGCATGATCGACGGGTCGACTTTATCTGGCAAGGCGTCAAGCAAATTGATGAGGAGCTGCGCCAACAGGGTGGCGGTCTCATCATTCGCTATGGCAATCCAGACGAATGTATTCCGCAGATCGCTCGTGAACTTGGTGTGGATGCTGTATTGACCAATCGCGATTACGAGCCCTCTGCCATTGCTCGTGATCACGCTGTTAAAGATAAGTTATCTAATTTCGATATTGAATTTGAAGACTTCAAGGACCAAGTCATCTTTGAGAAGCAAGAAATACTCACAAACTCGAACACTGTCTTTTCGATCTTCACGCCCTATAAAAATAATTGGCTAAAGACTCTTCGAGAAAAAGACTTAGCTGCTCATGATTGCACGCCCAAGAAGAACCAATTTTCACCCATTCCAAAAAAACTAGATTTACCATTGCCAAGTCTTAAATCCATGGGGTTTGCAAAGACTGGTATTGAAACTTATCTACCCCCAGGCTCTGATGGTGGTCAACGCTTTTTGGAAGACTTTCTCCCACGAATGGATCACTACCAGATTGGCAGAGACTTTCCAGCCATCAAAGGGGTTAGCTACCTCTCTACCCACTTGCGCTTTGGCATGCTTTCGATTCGGGGTCTAGTCAGGGAAGCGCATCGCCTTATGCTTGCTGGTAGCATGGGCGCTACCATCTGGTTAAGCGAGCTCATCTGGCGTGATTTTTATTTCATGATCCTGGCCAATCATCCGAGACTTGCCGATGGTGTTTCCTTCAAACCGGATTATGACAATATTCAGTGGGAAAGTGGCTCGATAGCCAAGAAACTCTTTACAGCTTGGTGTGAAGGCAGGACAGGTTATCCATTAGTGGATGCCGCCATGCATCAACTTAACCAAAGTGGCTATATGCACAATCGACTGCGCATGGTCGTTGCTAGCTTTTTAACCAAGGACCTAGGGGTTGACTGGCGCTGGGGGGAGGCTTACTTTGCAGAGCACCTAAACGATTTTGAATTTTCTTCCAATAATGGTGGATGGCAATGGGCATCCTCCTCTGGATGCGATGCACAGCCATATTTCAGGATTTTTAATCCGATCACACAATCTGAAAAGTTCGATTCTGAGGGTAAATTTATTCGCAGATATTTACCTCAACTAGAAAAACTTTCAAAAAAATCTATCCACGCACCATGGGAAGCTGGCCACATTGAGCTGGAAGCTGCGGGAATATTGCTGGGGCGAGACTACCCATTACCCGTCGTTAATCATGATGAAGCGCGCAAGAAAACCTTGGTGCGCTATAGCGTCGTTAAAAAAATGAGTGCCGAATAGCTTCGTATTTGGTTTCCGCTTTAAGATAGCGTATGAATAAGATTTATGCTATTGGCGATATACAAGGATGCGCCCCATCCCTCAAAAGCCTAGTCAAGAAACTACCAAAAGAATCAAAGATGATTTTTCTGGGAGACCTTGTTAATCGTGGCCCAAGTTCACTTGGGGCACTTCGTCAACTTAAATCCCTGCAAGAGCAAGGTCGCGCTGAATGCATCTTGGGTAATCATGATTTACATCTACTGGCAATCGATGCCGGCCTTCGCAAGACTAAAGGTCTAGATACTGTCAGCGCTATTCTGCGCGCCCCCGATCGAGCTGAGTTAATTCATTGGCTACGCCATCGGCCTATGGCTTTAAGCAATGGCAAAGTCATTACAGTTCACGCTGGAATCCTGCCGCAATGGGATCTTCAGCAAACCATTGAGTGCGCCCAAGAAGTTGAAAAAGCTTTGCGGAAAAAATCCTATGTTGATTTTCTGGCTAACATGTATGGCAATACCCCCAATAAGTGGAGTAATTCCTTAAAAGGTATTGAGCGTCTGCGTGTGATCACTAATGCACTGACCCGTTTGCGGTTTTGTACGCCTACAGGGCAAATGGAATTTGAAAGTAAAGAAGGTCTAGAGAATGGACCTAAGGGATACATTCCGTGGTTCAAAGTTCCCAAGCGTAAAACCCGAGATGCCTTGGTTTATTTCGGGCACTGGTCTACCTTGGGGCTAATGAGGCGGGACAATGTCATTGGGCTCGATACGGGCTGCGTCTGGGGCGGCAAACTTACCGCCATGGAAATCCCAGACTCAGGCAAAGACTCCAAGAAGCTAGAAATCATTCAAGTCGATGGCTACGACCATCCCTTGAGAATGTAAGGAAGTCTTAGAGTTTCTGAAAAGACGTTTGTGCAGCAGCAATGATTTGAGCAAGCACTGCATCATCATGCGCAATCGAAGTAAATCCGGCTTCATAAGCTGATGGCGCAAGATACACACCCTCATCTAGCATTGCATGGAAAAACTTTTTAAATGCCTCAATATCCATTTTTGTTACTGCTTCGAACGTGGTTGGCACTTTATCTGCAAAGTAAAAACCAAACATGCCACCAACGCTATCAACAGCAAATGGAACGCCCGCCTTATCAGCAGCTTGCTTTAATCCCGTCATCAACTTTTGGGTTTGCGTGGTCAAACAATCGTAAAAGCCAGTTCGAGAAACAATCTCTAAAGTTTTTAGTCCGGCAGCTACCGCAACTGGATTACCAGACAAGGTGCCTGCTTGGTAAACATTTCCCAAAGGCGCTAACTTGGACATGATTTCTTTTTTACCGCCAAAGGCAGCCATCGGCATACCTCCACCCATCACCTTACCGAGGCAAGTAAGATCAGGAACAATACCTTGTAAAGATTGCGCTCCGCCTAAGGCAACCCGGAAACCAGTCATTACTTCATCGTAAATTAATACGCTACCGTACTTACTCGTCAAATGACGAATCGCCGATAAAAACCCTTTTGAAGGCTGAATCAAATTCATATTGCCGGCGATAGGCTCCAAAATCACAGCGGCAACTTGATCGCCCTGCCTCTTGAATACCTCTTCAATTGCAGCAACATCGTTATAAGGCAGCACTAAAGTATGCTTCACCAAATCCTGAGGAACACCGCCGGAAGATGGTGCATTCTGCGTAGAGTCTGCGAAGGTTAATAAGCCAGAGCCCGCTTTAACCAACAAACTATCGGCATGACCGTGATAGCAACCTTCAAACTTAATAATCAAATCGCGCCCAGTATGGCCGCGTGCTAAGCGCAAAGCACTCATTGTTGCCTCGGTACCGCTTGATACCATGCGCACTTGCTCAATGCTCGGTACCAATGTGCAAATACGTTCAGCCAACTCAATTTCGCCTTCAGTCGGTGCACCATAACTAAAGCTTGTCTCTGCTGCTTTTTTTACAGCTTCTACCACCTCGGGATGAGCATGGCCAACAATCATCGGACCCCACGACATGATGAGGTCGATATAGCGCTTATCTTCAACATCCCAAAAATATGGGCCCTTTGCCTTAGAAACAAAACGGGGGGTGCCGCCAACCTGTCGAAAAGCTCGTACGGGAGAATTAACACCTCCAGGAATGGTTTTTTGTGCACGCTCAAATAAAACTTCGTTTTGTCCCACGGTCATTTCCTATCGATTAAATCGCCATCATTTCAAAATCTTCCTTACGAGCGCCACACTCAGGACAAGTCCAATTCATAGGAATATCTTTCCAAAGTGTTCCAGGTGCAATACCCTCTTCAGGCAGTCCTGCAGCTTCGTCATACACCCAACCGCAAATAAGACACATATACGTTTTAAATTGCATTGCCAAACTCTTTCTTCATTCAACTCAATATTAATATTTTAAGACTCGCGCTTTTGATGCATCTCGAATTTGAAGAGACGGCATTCCAATGGCCCATTAAATAAAGGGGTGCGCTTTGACTCTTTGATACGCAATTGACCGGGCAGCGCCATATCAGCAGTTAACACAAATACATTCCAGCCGCCAAAAGCATCTTTTAGGTGCTGGCCAAACTGCTGCAAAAACTCAACAAACTTGGGATCTTGTTCTTCTTGTGCCTGTAAACGTTTTAATGATTCACGGCTAGAACGCTTAGCGCTTTGGCGACCAGTTTCTAAATTCAACTCAAAACGATTTTCGGGCTCTTGCTCTTCATATTCGGATTCATGATCGGATCCACGCTCTTGCCCGCGCCCACCCTTCATCACCAAGCGCTCGCCATAAGGAGGGTTCAGTAGCATTACTCCTGTTTTCGAACTGGCCGGAGGCTTTGCTGCCAATGCATCTACCTGACGAACTACAGGCAAACCTGGCAATTGAGCGCGCTGCCAATTTCCCTTAAACATGGAGACCAGCTTTTCATTAATATCACCACCAGTAATCAATAAAGATTCAGCATCTGGGTACTGTTTACGTTTTTCCAAAATCTCTGCCAAAGCAGAATCTTTCAAACCAGTCCAACGCTTTTTTTCAGCAGCCTCATGAAAGGGTTTTAGCCTCTGAAAACCAAACCCATGTGCAGAAGTAACGAGGGGTCGATAAGCCAACCTACTCGGCTTAGCATCTTCGCCATACATCCCCGCTCGAATGGCGCCCGATGGAATGGCTAAAGCTATTTGTGCAGCCTCAATTAAGAAAGTACCACTACCGCACATCGGATCAAAGAGAGTCTGCGAGGGTTTCCAACCGGTAATCGATAAAATTCCAGCGGCTAAATTTTCTTTCAGCGGAGCATCACCTTTTTCATCACGCCAGCCACGCTTAAATAAAGCCTCACCAGAAGTATCTAAATAAATAGTCACTTGCGTAGCAGTCAAATGCGCCTGAACCCGAACATCCGGGAAAGCAGTGTCGATACTAGGACGATCTCCAGTCACATCGCGGAGGCGATCCACAATCGCATCTTTTATTTTTAAGGTCGCAAAGTTCAAGCTCTTCAGCGGTGAGCGATGCGCAGTGACATCCACCCGAAGTGTTTGCTGAGAACTAAACCACTCTTCCCAGGCAAGCCCGCTAGCTAAACGGTATAAATCTTCCTCTTGGCGATATGGCGCCTCAGCCATTTGCAATAAAACACGACTAGCAATACGTGAATGAAGATTTAATGCCATAGCTGCAGATAAAGGGGCGGCAAGACCGACACCGCCTGTGGGGCTTGTTGGGGTTGGATCAATAACCCATTTCCCTAGTGCTTGCGAATCTGCTCGCTGTGCAATGCTTGCCAACTCTTGGGCGAGTGGCGCTTCTAATCCACCGGGACAAACAACAAAAAATCTCATGAGGCTAACAATCTAAAAGGGGTGAATTAAAAAACTTTGAAATTCAAAGGAATTAAGGTTTGATCACAACCAAGGCAACAATCACAATCAGCAAAAGTACGGGGACTTCATTGAACCAGCGGTACCAAACTCCAGATCGCTTGTTTATGCCTGCACGAAACTTTTTCAACAGACTCCAGCAGGCGTGGTGATAGCCAATAACCAGAATCACAAAAAATAATTTGGCGTGCATCCAGACTTCGCCCCTGCCCATACCAAAATATAGCCAGAGCATCAAGCCCAACAAAACCGCTGGCACTGCCAGAATAGTCATGAAACGAAAGAGTCGATCGGCCATGCCCAAAATACGAGCCTGTGCATCCGCATTTGTTTCGTCAGCCAAGTTCACAAAAATGCGAGGAAGATAAAAAAGTCCTGCAAACCAAGACGCAATAAAAACAATATGGAATGTCTTAATCCAAAGATAGGCGTTACCCATTAATGACATCCTTGCTGATATGTAAATGTGCCCGTGTACATTTAAGTACGAATCTCGCCATGACCCATGACGATATATTTAAGAGAGGTCAAGCCATCCAAGCCAACTGGACCACGTGCGTGTAATTTGTCATTGGAGATGCCAATCTCTGCACCCAAGCCATACTCGAAGCCATCAGCAAAGCGTGTGCTGGTATTAACCATCACGCTAGCACTATCGACCTCTCGTAAGAATCGATCTGCGTTGGCCTTGTTATTCGTGATGATGGCGTCGGTATGTTTGCTACCATATCTCTCGATGTGATTCATGGCCTCATCAATATCAGACACCGTCTTAATCGCCAAAATAGGTGCTAGGTACTCGGTCTGCCAGTCTTCTTCTTTAGCATCCACTAAGCCCTTGAAACCAGCATCCTCTAGAGTTTTACGAGTAAGAGCGTCCACACGAAGTTCAACACCCTTATCTTGATAAATCTTGCAAAGCGCTGGTAATACTTTAGATCCCACCCCTTTGTTTACAAGCAAGGTCTCCATGGCATTGCACGGAGCATAGCGCTGGGTCTTGGCGTTATCGCAAACTTTAATGGCCATCTCGATATCCGCATCAGCATCAATATAAGTATGGCAAATTCCATCCAAGTGTTTAATCATTGGCACGCGCGCTTCAGCCATCAAACGGGCAATCAAACTCTTGCCGCCGCGTGGCACGATGACATCAATATATTCGTTCATGGTGATCATTTCACCTACGGCGCTTCTGTCGGTAGTAGCAATAACTTGTACAGCGTCTGTTGGCAAGCCAGCAGAGGCTAGACCATCTTGAATAATCTGCGCTAACACCGTATTTGAATCAATCGCCTCGGATCCGCCGCGCAAGATCACAGCATTCCCAGACTTCAAACAAAGCGCTGCTGCATCAATCGTGACATTAGGGCGAGACTCATAAATGATGCCAATGACGCCGAGTGGAACGCGCATTTGCGCCAATTCAATTCCGGATGCTTGTTTTTTTAATGCCGATATTTTTCCAATCGGATCTTCAAGCGAAACAATCTGCTCCAATCCAAGCGCCATCGTCTCGATGATTTTTGGGGTCATGGTGAGGCGATCAATAAAGGCTGCATCTTGACCGCCAGATTTAGCGCGCTCGATGTCACCCTGATTGACCTTCTGAATCTGGGCAGACTGCTCACGAACTAATTTAGCAATGTGCAGTAAGGCTTGATTTTTCTGCGTACTAGATGCGCGAGCCATGGCACGCGATGCGCTACGCGCTCGCTTACCAATATCTTGCATCATCTGTTTAATTGAAGAACTCATGTTTAATCATCTGCCAATATTTAACTTGTCTTTACTTAGCGCAACAAACTGCCAACTAAACGTAAACCATCCCAAGGATCTGCTGGCAACTCTGCCGAATATAAGCCTTTAACCTGGCGATCCAATCCTGCCGCAACCTGCATTGCTCTGCGCAACCTTAAAGGCTGAACTCGCTTCAGTGCATTTGGGTAAAGACGTTCTTTATTTCCCCACACTCGATTAGCACGCATGAGTTGCTGAACCGACTCACCAGCGTCACTCGCAGCCTTTAGTTTAGATAGTATCCGAAGCTCTTCAGTTACGCTCCATAGAATTAAGACTAGGGGCTCACCTTCGCCTTTTAGGCCATCTAGCATGCGATTGAGGCGCCCTAAATCGCCAGCCAACATCGCTTCAGTGACTTCAAATACGTTATATCGCGCTACTTTCAAAATCGCAGACCGAATTTGCTCCTCTGTTAATTTTCCGGCTGGGTACAACAATCCCAGCTTCTGAATTTCTTGGTGGGCAGCAATCAAATTACCTTCCACTTGATCAGCAATGAACTCTAGTGACCTCTGGCCCTCAGACCCAGACTCAACTTCTTGACTCTGCTTCTTCAGGCGTCCAGCAATCCAACTTGGCAAATAACTGCGATCCAAAGAATCGATCTGAATCGCCATTCCCGCATCATCTAAGGCGCTAAACCAAGCAGAAGTCTTCGTCTTGCCATCCAATCTGGGCAAAACAATACAAACCACTGTATCTGGACCATCTGGCCCCAGTGCCTGCGACTGAATCTGTGCGGCAAACTGTTTTAAAGCTTCGGCGCCGTCACGACCCGGCTTACCTGTAGGTATGCGTAACTCCACCCAGCGCTTATCCCCAAAGAGTGACATTGTTTGCCCTGCATTCATGAGGGCGCTCCAATCAAAGCCTCGCTCTTGAAGCAAAACTTCACGCTCGGTATATCCCAACTTCTTTGCAATAGCCCGCAACTGATCCATTGCCTCCATCATCAATAGCGGTTCATCCCCGCTAAACAGGTACAAGGGTTGAACGGCGCTAGCAGAACTTAGCGATTTCAGATGTGCTTGCAAGGCATCGGCCTTAACCATGCGAGATCATCACTCCTCTTAAAAACTTCTGGCTTGCGGTGCTCTTGCGGAGGCAGCTACTCGGCGCAAAATCTGCACAGCCAAATCACTGCGCATAGAAGTTAAGAACTGCTGCTGCTGGACATCCGTTGCCAGAACGGTAGAAACCGAAAAGTCCATATCTCGAGAGATATAAATTTCTGCTTCAGGAACAATTTCTCCACCTGCGGTATCAAATGCCCTAAACCCAACCCGAATATTTAAACGATAGGCAGAAACTTGGCCATTAGAGTTGTACGCCAAAATTTCTCGGCCGGAAATGTCGTTAGTGATTTCTAAAATTAAATCCGCATCTTTTGGATTAATAGCCACTTTCGCATCTGTTCCAGTCAGAATCGCCCTCTGTAAATCACCCCGCATTGGCGGGGAGGGATTACCAGTAATGGCAATAGCCTTATAGGGAAGATCAACCATGCCGCGTAGACGATAGCCACAAGCCATTAATGATGCGATTGACAAGAAGCCAAATAAACCAAGCGTAGTTCGGCGCAAGAGATTTACTCCGCTTGCATCCAACTGCATTTTTTGATCTAGGCTCATATATTCAATTTCTATTAAAGGTCTGGGTAATTACTCAGGCCACAATGTTGATCAGGCGACCCAGAACCACAATGACTTTCTTCGGTGGCCCGCCATTTAAAGCTTTCATAGCTGGTTGGCTTTGTAATGCTAAAGCCTCGATCTGCTCCTTAGACGCATCAGCCGGGACACGAATATCACCGCGCAACTTTCCGTTGATTTGTAACATGAGCGTAATCTCAGTTTGAACCATGGCCGCCTCGTCTACTATAGGCCATGGGGCATCCAATATAGGCCCAAATACTTTTAGGTACCCAGCATCCTTCCAAAGCACGTGCGTCAAATGGGGTACTACTGGATAAAGGATGCGCAGCAGAATGCCCAAACACTCCCTCAGCACCGGGGCACTAATAGCGCCACTATCACCCAACTTCATCGGCTCAAGGACATTTAACATCTTCATGGCAGCAGACACAACGGTGTTGTACTGACGGCGCTGATAATCAAAGTTAGCTTGCTTCAAAATCGAGTGCACTTCACGACGCAACTCTTTTTCAGCCTCGCTTAAGTCAGTTGGCAAGTTATCTGAAGCACCACTAATGGCGGCAGCTTGACTACTGGAATACATCCAAACACGACGCAAAAAGCGCGAGGCCCCATCAACGCCAGCCCCAGACCATTCCAACTGTTGCTCTGGGGGCGCAGCAAACATCGTAAAGATACGAGCAGTGTCGGCGCCATATTGATCAATCAAGGCTTGTGGATCAACACCATTGTTCTTACTCTTAGCCATCTTCTCAACGCCACCAATAATGACTGGGGTAGCAGAGGGGTCGCCTATTAACTTAGCGCCTTGGGGGCGACCTTTGTCATCAAGATCTAACTCAACATCGAGAGGATTTAACCAAGTCTTCTTACCGGAGCCATCTTCTGTGTAGTAAGTTTCATTGAGAACCATGCCTTGGGTTAACAGATTCTGGAAAGGCTCATCAAAGGTAATCAAGTTGAGATCACGCATGACCTTAGTCCAGAAACGCGCATATAGTAAATGCAAGATGGCATGCTCAATGCCGCCAATGTATTGATCCATTGGCATCCAGTATTCATTGCGCTCATCTACCATCGTTGTCGCTTTAGGACCGGTGTAACGCATGAAGTACCAAGAAGAATCCACAAAGGTATCCATGGTGTCGGTTTCACGACGCGCAGGCTTGCCACATTTAGGGCACTTCACATTGAGGAAGTCTGCACGCTTATTGAGCGGATTACCACTGCCATCCGGTACACAGTCCTCAGGCAATACCACCGGCAAATCCGCCTCTGGGACGGGCACTGCCCCGCAGCCTGGATTTTGCTCATCGCCGCAATGAATAATGGGGATGGGGGTACCCCAATAGCGCTGCCGAGAAATTCCCCAATCTCGCAAACGGTAAGTGGTTTTCATTTCACCAATATCCATTGCTTCTAAATCTTTAGCGACAGCACCAACCGCATCCTCATACGACATGCCATCGTACCTACCGCTATTCAGGCATTCAACATCCTCTTTTTGAGCATACCAAGCTTGCCAACGGGTTGAATTAAACATCTCAGAAGGGCCGCGCAAAGCAATCACCTGCTTAATCGGTAAATCGTATTTGAGAGCAAATGCAAAATCACGCTCATCATGTGCTGGCACACCCATCACTGCACCATCACCATAAGACATCAAAACATAATTGCCAATCCAAACTGGTACCGGCTCATTTGTCAAAGGATGTGTCACATACAAGCCAGTGAACATTCCTTCTTTTTCTTGTGTGGCTAGATCAGCCTCAATCACGCTACCAGTTTTGCATTTCTCAATAAAGGCGGCGAGCGTTGGATTATTAATGGCGGCTTGTGCAGCAAGGGGATGCTCAGCCGCAACGGCGCAGAAAGTAACGCCCATGATGGTATCTGCACGGGTGGTGAACACATACAACTGACCATCTTGAATCAAGTCGCCATGGGCATTAGCAATCTCATGTTTAAACGCAAAGCGTACACCACGACTTTTACCAATCCAATTTTGCTGCATAGTTTTGACGCGCTCAGGCCAGCCTAAGTTATCTAAACCAGAAAGTAATTGCTCTGCATAAGCGGTGATGTTGAAGTAGTACCCTGGAATTTCACGCTTCTCAACCAAGGCACCAGAACGCCAACCGCGACCATCAATGACTTGTTCGTTAGCTAAAACAGTTTGATCGACTGGATCCCAGTTCACCACCTGAGTCTTACGATAGGCAATGCCTTTTTCTAACATCTTCAAAAAGAGCCATTGATTCCAACGATAGTAGTCAGGATTACAAGTTGCCACTTCTCGTGACCAATCAATCGCTAGACCCATCGCAGTCATTTGCTTTTTCATATAAGCAATGTTGTCGTAGGTCCATTTGGCAGGTGGAACCTTATTCAGAATCGCTGCATTTTCTGCGGGCATACCAAAGGCATCCCAGCCCATCGGCATTAATACGTTATAGCCTTGCATACGCAGTTGACGAGCCATCACATCATTGATGGTGTAGTTGCGTACGTGCCCCATGTGCAACTTACCAGATGGATAAGGCAACATTGAGCAGGCGTAAAACTTTGGCTTTTTCTTACCAGTGGCGTCAACTGCATTCTCAGCCACTTTATAAACTTGTGCACTCTCCCAATCAGCTTGCGCTGCCGCTTCAATACTGCGGTGGTCGTAATCCTTACTCATTCAATACAACTCTTTTCTTCTATTTTTATTGGGTAATTTTTTGCAGTGGGCTTACTTGCGTAATCCCAGTACATCTTGCATGTCATATAAGCCAGATGCCTGGGTTTGCAAGAAGCGTGCCGCCCGCAAAGCGCCTTGAGCATAGGATTGACGACTTGAGGATTTATGACTAATCTCTATTCGCTCACCATCACCAGCAAATAAAACTGTGTGGTCGCCAACGATATCGCCACCACGAATGGTCGCAAATCCAATAGAGCCTTCTTTACGTTCGCCGGTATGACCTTCACGAGCATAAACAGCGACATCATCCAATTTCTCGCCCAAAGCATCCGCAATCACTTCGCCCATTTTTAATGCTGTACCTGAAGGCGCATCTACTTTGTGGCGATGATGAGCTTCAATAATCTCAATGTCATAGCCTTGGTTCAACATTTTGGCGGCAATCTCAAGAAGCTTGAAGGTCGCATTGACGCCTACACTCATGTTAGGTGCAAAGACGACTGCTAATTTTTCCGAGGCTTTTTTAAGATTGGCGGTCTGCTCTGAACTCAGGCCAGTGGTGCCAATAATCATTTTGGTGCCAGTTTTTTCGGCAACAGCTAAATGAGCCATCGTTCCTTCTGGACGGGTAAAGTCAATCAGAAATTCTGCGCCGCTGAGAGCTTGCGCTGCGTCAGCAGTTATGACTACGCCAGTTTTTTTACCTAAGAATGCACCAGCATCATCACCCAATTGCGGACAGGAGCTATGCTCAAGCGCGCCGACTAATTGAGTATCAGCAGTATTGAGCACAGCTTCAATCAGCATTTTTCCCATGCGACCGGTTGCTCCAGCAATTGCAATCTTCATCATTTATTTCTTCGCTTCTTATTAAAGGTATTCAAAGCCACTTGCTTTGAGATCACTACAAAAGTAAATCTGATTACTACCTATAACTACTTAGACTCGGTTGCCACTGGAACATTCAAAGCACCAGGCCCCAATGCTTCAGGCTGCGGCATTGCTTGAGTTTCTGGTTGTTTTTTTGAAAAGCTAAAAAAGTCCCAAAAGGAGCTTTCGCTAGCAGCAGGTATGGGCGTACCAGTAGGTAAGTTATCAGTTTTGCTCGGTACCAGTAACTCAGGCTGCTGTAGAGGTGGTGTTACTGGCGCTTTATTCGAGCCTGTCATCACGTCCCAGAATGAGCGCTTACTCTTTGCATAGTTATCAATTTCAGCAACTAATTCCACATCCGTTGGTAAGGCATCGCCCTCAAACTTCACAAGCTTGTCGCCATCAAAGAACAGTGTGATACGACGATCTTTTCCCACCACCTGACCATTACGCTTATATTCAAAAACATAGTCCCAGCGATTTGCATGGAAGTAATCTGCTAATAAAGGAGTGCCCAAGATTTGTCGTACCTGCTCACGGGTCATACCCAGTTTCAATTTAGAGTACTGCTCCGAAGATACGAAATTGCCCTGAACAATATCAGGCACATAAGGTCTAAAAATCTTGTTCATCCAAGTACGCTGGGTTTCATCTACTGCGGTGGTGCACCCACTAAGACCGATAAGACCAATAAAGGTAATAGTCCAAAAGTTCCGCAAAGCAGGGTTCAAAAAACGTCTAAAAAGTTCAAGGCAATTTTGCATGGCTGGCCGTATCATTAAGACATTGATTTTAGCGCCCAAAGCCATGAATACGACCCAAAACCCTACTCCAGCAGATTTGCGCGATATTGGCCTAAAAGCTACTGGTCCCCGCATGAAGATTCTGGACTTTTTTCATCAGAATGGTGGCACCCACTTTAGCGCTGAAGACGTCTTTAATGCCCTTGCAAAAGATGATCAAGAAATTGGTTTGGCGACTGTTTATCGCGTTCTTACTCAGTTTGAGCAAGCTGGGCTGTTGCTTCGCAGCCATTTTGAGTCCTCAAAGGGCGATAGTCGGGCAATTTATGAACTAAATGAAGGCCAACATCACGACCATTTGGTCTGCCTAGATTGTGGGCATGTAGAGGAGTTTGTAGACGAGGCTATAGAAAAACGGCAACGGGATATAGCCAAAAATCTTGGGTTTAAGCTCCAGGAGCACACATTAGCCATGTATGGGCACTGCGATAAGAAGAATTGCCGGAATAAACAGAAATAGGCAGAAATAGAAAATAAGCTCAGATAAAGAAAAAAGACCTCATTTAGAGGTCTTTTTCATACAAAACACTACCTTTAACGAATCTTGGCCTACTTTACAGCCATCAAAGCCTCAGCAGCATTTAACATTTGCACTGAATAACCCCATTCATTGTCATACCAAGCCAATACCTTCACCAACTTGCCATCGGCAGAAACGCGTGTTTGTGAGGCGTCGTAAATACTTGGGCGAGGATCATGGTTGAAGTCGATAGAAACCAACGGTAAGGTGTTGAAGCCCAAAATACCTTTCAACTCTCCCTCACTGGCCGCCTTCAAGATTGAGTTCACTTCATCCACGCTAGTGGTGCGGCTGGCAGCAAAAGTTAAATCCACTACAGAAACGTTAATGACCGGAACGCGCATGGCAAAACCATCAAAGCGCCCTGCTAAAGCTGGCAATACCAAGCCAACCGCTTTGGCTGCACCAGTTTTAGTTGGAATCATGCTAGTCACTGCAGATCGGGCACGTCGCATATCCTTGTGATACACATCGGTTAGAACTTGATCGTTTGTAAACGCATGAATGGTTGTCATCAAACCAGATTCAATCCCAATCTTCTCCAGCAATGGCTTGACCAATGGTGCCAAGCAGTTGGTAGTGCAACTGGCATTGGATACCACCACATCACTTGGCTTGAGTACTTGCTGATTCACACCATACACAATCGTGGCATCCACATCTTTTTCGCCAGGCGCAGAAATCAGTACTTTCTTTGCGCCCTGGGAAATGTGCACCATGGCTTTTTCTTTAGAAGTAAATTTGCCAGAGCACTCAAGCACTAAATCAACACCTAGTTCACCCCATGGCGTTTCCAAAGGATTGCGGGTTGAAAACATCTTGATGCGATCGCCGTTCACCACCATGCAATCACCATCGACTTTTACTTCAGCAGGAAAACGTCCATGCGCAGAATCATATTGCGTTAAATGGGCATTAATATCGATATCACCCATTGCGTTAATCGCAACAATCTTGATATCACGTCTTGGCTTTCCATTAAGCTGATCTTCATACAAGGCACGCAAGACCATGCGTCCAATACGCCCATAACCATTGATAGCGACACGAATTGTCATTTAATTCCCCTTACTAATTTGAATTCTGTAATTAATACTTATTTCAGATCTTATTACTGTTTATTTAAGAGCAATACATTGCTTTACCGTTTTTGCAATCTGATCCACCGTTAAGCCAAAATATTCATACAGCACCGGTGCAGGCGCCGATTCACCAAAGGTATCCACTCCATGCACTGCTGCGCAGCCATACTTCCACCAAAAATCTGTGATGCCAGCTTCGACTGCAATACGCGGAACATTCGCGGGCAATACTGTGGCTTTATAAGCAGCATCTTGCTGATCAAATACAGTGGTTGAAGGTATCGATACCACCTGAATTCCTAAGCCCTCATTTTCTAAACGTTCAGCTGTTTGCAAAGCCAAGGCAATTTCAGATCCCGTAGAAATAATGACCGCATCAATCTTGGATTTCTTCGAGTCACGCAGAACATATCCTCCGCGAGCAATATCTTTAATCTGCTGCGAATTGCGTGACACAAACGGACAGTTCTGGCGACTAAAAATTAAAGCGCTTGGGCCATTCTTCCGCTCAATGGCTGAGCCCCACGCTACCGCACTTTCAGTGGTGTCACATGGACGCCAAACCATCAGGTTCGGGATTAAACGCAAGCTTGCCACATGTTCAACAGACTGATGCGTTGGGCCATCTTCACCCAAACCAATCGAGTCATGAGTAAAGACAAAAATACTACGCAATTTCATCAAGGCAGCCATACGCAAGGCATTGCGGCTGTAATCAGAGAAGGTCAGAAATGTGCCACCAAATGGAATGTAGCCGCCATGCAATGCAATACCGTTCATGATGGCGCTCATACCAAATTCGCGCACACCGTAGTTAATGTGGTTACCCCACTGATCAGCGCGCACTGGTTTGCAGGCACTCCAGTTGGTTAAGTTAGAACCCGTTAAATCAGCAGAACCACCCATGAACTCTGGCAATGCTGGAGCCAAGGCTTCAATCGCATTTTGGCTAGCTTTACGTGTAGCAATGGTTTCTGCTTTGGTTTGGCAAGTATTTAAATAATTATTCAGTGTTGATGAAAAATCTTTCGACAAATCCCCTTGCATGCGACGCTGTAATTCAGATGCAAGTTCTGGATATTTATTTTTATAAGCATGGAACTTTTTATTCCACTCATGCTCGGCTGTTTGACCACGATTCTTAAAATCCCATGCCTCATAAATGTCTTTGGGAATCTCGAAGGGAGCATATGGCCAGTTCAGAGCAACACGTGTAGCCGCAATCTCAGCAGCGCCTAATGGCGAACCGTGTACTTTGTCGCTACCTGCCATATTGGGTGAACCTTGACCAATTGCAGTCTTGCAACAAATGAATGTTGGCTTATCGCTTTTCTTGGCTTGTGCAATCGCTGCCGCTACTGCCCCTGCATCATGACCATCTACCGCACGAATCACATTCCAACCATAAGCCTCAAAACGCTTTGGCGTATCTTCGTTAAACCAAGAGACAACCTTGCCGTCAATCGAGATGCCATTGTCATCCCACATAGCAATGAGTTTATTGAGCTTCAGAGTGCCAGCCAATGAACATACTTCATGACTGATACCTTCCATCAAGCAACCATCGCCCAAGAACACATAAGTGTGATGATCAACAATGTTATGGCCAGGACGATTAAATTCTTCTGCTAATAATTTTTCTGCAAGTGCCATGCCCACTGCATTGGAAATTCCTTGACCCAAAGGACCAGTTGTTGTTTCAATGCCGGGAGTAATGCCGTACTCAGGATGACCTGGCGTTTTGCTATGCAACTGACGAAAATTTCTCAACTCGCCAATCGGTAAATCGTAGCCAGTGAGATGCAAGAGCGAGTACAACAACATCGAACCATGACCGTTTGATAAAACGAAACGATCGCGATTGATCCAATGTGGATCTGTCGGATTGTGTTGTAAATGCTCATTCCAAAGTCCAACAGCAATATCTGCCATGCCCATGGGCATCCCAGGATGCCCTGAATTGGCTTGTTGAACTGCATCCATAGAAAGGGCGCGAATAGCATTGGCCATGCGAATTTGTAGGTTTGACATCGTAAAAGTGGTCTCGAGGAAAATAAATTGGCTATATTTCAGTAATGCCTCAATTTTATCTTCCCGGGCCTTGGGAAACTCAAAAGCCAACCACCCTCACCCCCGAGGTAGCCCACCATTTGCGAGTACGTCGCGTCCAGGTCGGTGAAAGCTTCGCAGTATTCGATGGAAAAGGCCTAGTAGCCCAGGCAGAACTCCTATCCTTGACCGCAAAATCTGGAGATGCACTGCTGACCCAATCTCACCTTGACACCCATCGTGAGGCCCCTTATGCCATTACTTTGGCCCAAGGTCTCGCTGGTAGCGACAAAATGGACTGGATTGTTGAAAAAGCGATTGAAACAGGCGCTCAAAAGATTGCTCCGCTGCAATGCGAGCGTTCTGTCATCAAACTCACTGGATCCAATAATGCTGAGCGCGCTCAAAAACGTC
>Ga0194059_1000163_pt1 | contig 32964 bp, 28 predicted proteins | sample SepL6211m_MetaG_FD_163426 | JGI IMG/M metagenome (GOLD analysis project Ga0194059, IMG submission 163426) | Anoxic zone freshwater microbial communities from boreal shield lake in IISD Experimental Lakes Area, Ontario, Canada - Sep2016-L626-11m | ecosystem: Environmental > Aquatic > Freshwater >...
TAGTGTAAATATCAGCCTTTGGTAATAGTCAAAGGCTGATATTTTATATTTGTGGTTAATTGACTTTCAGGTGGCTTTTTTGTATGATTTTAGGTATTAATTAGCAAAAAAAATAAATATATGACTTCGGTTGAATTACGTCAAAAGTATCTGGATTTCTTTAAGGCTAAAGGCCATGCCATTATACCATCGGCATCAATAATGCCTGAAAATGATCCGACAACTCTTTTTACCAGCTCCGGCATGCAGCCATTAGTACCTTATCTTTTAGGACAAAAACATCCGGCTGGTGTTCGTTTGTGCAATTCTCAAAAGTCCTTTCGAGCTGAAGATATTGAAGAGGTAGGTGATAATCGTCATACTACCTTTTTTGAGATGCTTGGTAATTGGTCGCTTGGTGATTATTTTAAAAAAGAACAATTACCTTGGGTGTTTGAATTTTTGGTCAAGGAATTATTAATAGACCCAAACAGATTGTATGTGACAGTTTTTCGTGGCAATGAAGAAATTAATATTGCGAAGGATACAGAAGCCGTTGAAGCTTGGAAAAAAATATACAGTGACGTTGGAATTATTGGAAAGGAAGTTGACTATAAATCTATCGCCGAGGCAGAGAAGATTGGCCTAGATGGTGGTCGCATATTTTGTTATGTCGAAAAAAAGAATTGGTGGTCACGGTCTGGTGTGCCAGCCAATATGCCAGTCGGTGAACCAGGTGGGCCTGATAGTGAAATTTTTATAGATCTGGGGGCCCATTTATTGAAACATGAAAATTCTGTGTGGTCTCAAAAAGCTTGCCATGTTAATTGTGATTGCGGGCGATTTATCGAATTGGGCAATAGTGTGTTTATGGAATTCATCAGAACCGAGAATGGTTTTGATAAATTGCCGCAACAGAATGTAGATTTCGGTGGAGGCTTTGAACGCATGGTCATGACTGTACAGGGCAAAGATAACATTTTTGAGACTGATTTGTTTATAAATATTTTAGATAAAATCTCAGAGCTATCAGTTGGTAAAAAATATCGTGATAATATGAAAGCGTTTGAAGTGATAGCCGATCATATGCGTGCCTCAACCTTTATTATTGGTGATGATCGTGGTGTTGCACCTGGCAATACAGGTCAGGGCTATATCGTCAGGCGATTATTACGACGAGCTCTACGATATGGTCGCTTACTCGAAATAACTGAAGCTGGTTGGTTGGCTCAAATAGCAGAAATAATCATCGATGATTATTCTCAAGTGTATCCTGAATTAATGCGAAATCGGCAATTTATTCTTGAAAATATTAAGGATGAGCAAGCAAAGTTTGAAAAATCACTAGAGCATGGTGAAAAAGAAGCAGCTAAGATTTTTAAAAAATATTTAGTCGAAAAGGAAGTTGAGGCGGAGGTTGAAAAACTGGCAAATGATGGTGAACATGCAGAAGTAAATAAAATTTCTGGCGTGGATTCTTTTTATCTTTTTCAAACTTTTGGTTTTCCGATAGAGATGATTGAGGAGTTGTCGCTAGAAAATGGTTTGATTATTGATCGTGAAAGTTTTGAGCTTGAGCAATCGAAACATCAAGAGCTTTCAAGAACAGCTAGCGCTGGCATGTTTAAGGGTGGATTGGCTGATGATTCGGTGGCGACGATTGCTCTGCATACAGCGGCTCATTTAATGCTAGCTGGCTTGAGGAGAGTTCTGGGTGATCATGTCTTGCAACGTGGTTCAAATATCACGCCGGAGAGACTGCGCTATGATTTTTCGCATAGCGAAAAGATGACTGCCGAGCAATTGGCAGCAGTTGAGGATTATGTAAACAAAGCAATTGAAAATAATTTACCTGTTAAAGTTGAGGAGATGACTATAGATGAGGCAAAGGCTGTTGGGGCTATGGGGGTATTCGAGAGTAAGTATGGTGAACTGGTTAAAGTTTACACAATTGCAAATGATGACATGCTGGCTAGTAAAGAGATTTGTGGTGGACCGCACGTTGCTAACACTGGTGAACTTGGAAAATTCAAGATAATTAAAGAGGAATCTTCGAGTTCTGGAATTCGTCGCATCAAGGCTACTCTTGCTTAGTTTGTGTTCAAAATTTATTGATAAATAAGCAGTAGAGATGCTGTTTATTTTTTATTAAACCTAATTTCATGACCAGTTCAATCCCTTGCCTTGAGGCTTTTTCTGTGTTATTATAAGCACGTTTTAACTCTATACTTTTTATGCAACATAATTTTATCGACATCAAGGGGGCTCGCGTACATAACCTCAAAAATATCAACGTTAAAATACCGAGAGACAAGCTGGTGGTTATTACCGGGTTGTCTGGTTCTGGTAAATCTTCCTTAGCATTTGACACGATATACGCCGAAGGACAGCGCCGCTATGTTGAGTCGCTATCGGCTTATGCTAGACAATTTGTGGGCTTGATGGATAAACCAGATGTTGATTCAATTGAAGGTTTATCACCAGCTATTTCAATTGATCAGAAAACGGCTTCACATAATCCGCGCTCGACTGTTGGCACGGTAACAGAGATTTATGATTATTTGCGTTTGCTGTATGCCAGGATTGGCATACCGCATTGTCCGCATTGTGGCATAAAGATTAAGCCTTATACTATCGATGAAATTGTAGCGCGATTACAGTCACTGTATCTTAGTAAAGATGTGATGATTTTGTCCCCGATAATAAAAGACAAGAAGGGTGAGCACAAGAATCTTATTCCAACTGTTTCTCGGGCTGGCTACCAACGCTTGATGTTTGATGAAAAAATTTATTCATTGGATGAATTTGAGGATTTGACAGTTGATAAGCAAAAAAAACACACCTTGATGATTGTTATAGATCGTATTCATATAGAAAAGGGTAAGACGGATTTGGCTCGCTTGAATGAAGGAGTGGAGAAGGGGCTTGATTTGGCTAATGGAGTTATTGAAGTAATGGAAGTCGACGGCGCTAATCGTCATAATTTTTCGCAGCTATTTGCCTGTCCAGACTGCCATATCAGTTTGCCTGAATTGGAACCTCGCAACTTTTCCTTTAATTCACCTCATGGAGCCTGTCCTGATTGTTCAGGTCTTGGCACGAAGCTTGAGATTGATCCTGAATTAATCTTGAATAGGAATTTAACCATTGCACAGGGTGCTATTAAGGCGTGGACGCATGGCACGACCGTTGGTCAGACTTGGTTGATGAGAATTTTAGGCACAGTTGCTCAAAAAAATGGCTTTGATCTTAATACGGTCGTAAAGGATTTGACCAAGAAGCAGCTGGATATCGTTTTGTATGGATCAGGTGACAAGAGTTATAATATAGAATATGATTCTGATAAATTTTCTGGTGAATTAACAACTGAATTTGAAGGGGTTATTCCCAATTTGGAGCGTCGTTACAAGCAAACTGAGTCTGATTATGTTAGAAAGGAAATTGAGGATTTTATGAGGGTGCTGATTTGTCCGACCTGTGACGGTAAACGCTTGAAGCCTGAAATGCTAGCTGTCAAGCTGGCTGGATTTTCTATTCATGAAGTTACGACCAAACCGATCGCGGAGGCAAAGGTGTTTTTTGGCGAATTGGAATCTGGTAAGCTATTAACAGAAAGGGATAAAAAAATAGCTAAACTTGTTCTTAAGGAAATTCGCTCACGCTTGGTTTTTTTATCAAATGTTGGTCTTGATTATTTAACATTGAATCGTGGGGCTAATACATTGTCTGGCGGTGAGGCTCAGCGTATACGTTTAGCTACACAAATTGGCTCGGCTTTGATGGGTGTTTTGTATGTCCTCGATGAGCCTTCGATCGGACTGCATCAAAGGGATAACGATAAATTGATTCAGACATTAAAAGAACTGAGGGATATTGGTAATACAGTGATTGTCATTGAGCATGACGAGGCTACGATGAGGGAAGCCGATTGGCTGATAGATGTTGGACCTGGTGCTGGTTCTCATGGCGGCAAAATAGTTGCCGAAGGAACACCAGCCCAAGTGATGAAATCAAAGAGCCTGACCGGTGATTATTTGTCAGGTAAAAAAAGCATTCCTATACCAACGAGACAACGTCCTGGTAGTGGCTTTTCAATTAAGATAATTGGCGCCAGGGAACATAATCTCAAAAATATCGATGTTGAAATTCCGCTTGGTAAATTGGTGGCAATTACTGGAGTGTCTGGTTCTGGTAAATCAACCTTAATGACCGATATATTAGCCAAGGCCTTGAACCAAAAATTTTATCGAGCAAAAGAAGCTCCGGGCAAACATGATAGAATAGATGGTTTAGTGCATATTGATAAGGTTATAAACATTGATCAATCACCGATTGGTCGGACACCGCGCTCTAACCCGGCCACCTATACTGGGCTTTTTACGCCGATTCGTGATTTGTTTGCGGCTTTGCCAGAAGCAAAGATTAGAGGTTACAAGGCTGGGCGTTTTTCGTTTAACGTGGTTGGTGGTCGCTGTGAAGCTTGTGGTGGTGATGGTATGGTCAAGATAGAGATGCAATTTTTACCTGATGTTTATGTTGAGTGTGAGGTTTGTCATGGTGCCCGTTACAATAGGGAAGCCTTAGAAATTCATTATAAGGGCAAGAATATCTCGAATGTGTTAGGCATGACCATCGAAGAGGCAGCTGATTTTTTCGAACATATTCCCATGGTGTCACAAAAGTTGAAAACTTTATGTGAGGTTGGCCTTGGTTATGTTAAATTAGGTCAGTCGGCCACCACCTTGTCTGGTGGGGAGGCTCAGCGTATAAAATTAGCAACTGAATTATCACGTCGAGCAACTGGCAAGACTTTGTATATATTAGACGAGCCAACAACTGGTTTGCATTTTGAGGATATTAAGAGATTGCTTTTAGTCTTAAATCGTTTAGTTGATAAGAGCAATTCGGTGCTTATCATTGAACACAATTTAGATGTCATTAAATCGGTTGATTATATTATTGATATGGGACCTGAGGGTGGTGATCAGGGAGGGATCGTGGTTGCCAAGGGTACGCCAAAAGAAGTGGCAAAAAATAAAAATAGCTTAACCGGTGCTTATCTGGCTAAAATCCTGAAATAATATAAATAAACCCCGCTGAGTGAGCGGGGTTTTTTGTTAAATCAGGGCTAACTTGCCGTAGCCCATCGAGTTTTTTTTATAGTAGGTTGTAGCTTCGCCCTCAGTTGTTATCTGAAAATAGCTGATGCGTTGCCATTGTTTTGAGATTGGACTCATGGCTACATTATTTCTGGGTGATAGTTGGATGTATTTTTTACCATTTTCCATGACAAAATTTACACTTGATATAGTGCCTGCCATGGTTATGCCAAGCGAATCCTCAAAAATAAATTTTCGATTTATAATATCGAAAACATTTTTTGGTAGGCCAAAATTGCGCAGGGCGGTTTGATGGTGAAGTTGCTTCTCATTCAGAATTGTAACCTTGACTAACTTGTTGTCTGATTCGGTATCGGTTTTCCAAATATCACCAAACGAGCCAAGTTCCTTTACGGTTGCGCCATTGATCGTAAATTTGCTGGGTATAAATATTAACAGGCCCGTTCGGACGCTAGCACCTGAGATGGTACAGTAGCTGATTTGTTCATACTTAATCCCTCTTGGTGCTCGATATCTGACTTCAAGTATCTTGTCGAGCCAGGTGCTTGGATCTTGGGTGAGAGGCGATGATAATGGCATTTAATACCTCCAAATATGGAATGAACAAAAGCCTAATGGCTACTAATTGAATAGCACCTTTTTTAAAATATGTCAAGCTTGATAATTGCAAAATAGGCTAATATTTGTTAAAATATTTTAAGGACAGGTAGAAGGTTTGACTCAAGAAGTAAAATAAAAGTAAGGTTAAAATTATGACGAACATCTTGATAGTATTTTTATTAGTGTTGTTATTGCTGGTTGTCGCAGTCATTGTTTTTTTGCTCATTAGGCAAGGGGCGGACAATTCGCAGGCCTTAGATTCAGAAAAATTAAAATTTTTGCTAGAAGGCTTGAGTGCTGAGAGTCGGGAACTTAGAAAGCACTTACGGGATGATAGCAAGGATTTACGGCAAATAATGGATTCTAAATTATCAGAAACTCATCGGGCAACTCAAGAACAGATCGGTCAGAGTATTAAAATGTCTCATGGTATTGCTGATCAAACTAGAAAAATTGTCGCGGAGGTGACGGAGAAATTAACCAAGCTCGATGAAACTAACAAACAAGTAGTTAATTTTTCTTCACAACTGCAAAATCTTCAAGATATATTAAAAAATCCCAAACAACGCGGAGTCTTGGGTGAATATTTTCTAGAAGAGACTTTGAAAAATGTCTTGCCGCCAAACTCGTATCAAATGCAGTATCCGTTCAAAGATGGGACAATTGTTGATGCCGTGGTTTTTGTCAAAGATAAAATCATACCAGTAGATTCAAAATTCTCATTGGAAAATTATGAGCGAATCTTGGGTGCAAGCGATAAAACGGCCAAGGAAAAGCTAGAAAAAGCTTTTAAGCAAGATTTGAAGAATCGCATTGACGAGACCTCTAAGTATATCAAGCCAGGCGAGGGAACGATGGAATTTGCATTCATGTTTATTCCTTCAGAAGCTATCTATTATGATTTGTTGGTTAATAAAGTGGGAACGGTCCAGATAAATACTAGGGATTTGATAGAGTATGCCTTCAAAGAAAGGCATGTTATTATAGTTTCACCCACCTCATTTCTGGCATATTTACAGACTGTGCTTCAAGGCTTGAGAGCAATGCAAATCGAAGAGAGTGCACAGCAAATTAAAATCAATGTCGAAAAGCTCGGCAAGCATATTATTGCCTATGATGATTATATAAAAAAACTTGGCAGCAGTCTTAATACCACCGTAAATCATTTTAATGCCGCCTCAAGAGAGTTTAAAAAAATTGATAAGGATGTACTAAAAATTGCTGGCGGTGAATCGGTCATTGAGACCTTATTAGTGGAAAAGATAAAAAACGAAGATTAAGCAACCTAATGAATGACCTTGATAAACAAATCGCAAAAGGCATTAGAAAAACCATTACGTGGTATGACATGTTTGATTTCCCTTTAACATTGATGGAACTTTGGCGTTTTGGTTTGTATGATGCTGCTTGCGAATTGACAAGCGTCGATAATACTTTGTCTTTAATGCAGAGTGATATTAATCATTCTCATGGTTTTTACTATCTAAAAGGCCGAGAGGCCATTATTAAGACCAGGCAATTTCGCTATAGTTATGCCGACATTAAAGTTAAAAAAACTCTAAAAATTAGTAAGCTCTTTAGGTGGATTCCTTGGATAAAATTTATTGCCATCGTTAATATTTATGGTTCAGATAATCTGAAATCAAGTAGCGATATTGATCTTTTTATTATAACTGCGCAAGGCAGGATTTGGTTATCACGATTATTCACGGTTGGCCTAATAAAGCTCCTAAATTTAAGGCCAACGAAAAATAATAAGCAGGATAAGTTTTGCCTAAGTTTTTTTATCGCCGAAAATGATTTAAATTTGACTCGAGTGAGAATAAAAAACGATTTATATTTTTCATACCTGGCTCATTTGATACCGGTTTATGATAGGGGTGGCTATCTAGATAAACTTTATTGTGATAATTCATGGTTGAAACTTGATATGCCAAATTTTTCTCATGATCAAATTCATGGTCGACGGCAGGTCCGGTCATATTTTGGTGATAATTTTTTAAAGTTTAAGACAGTTTTTTTTGACATACTTGAGGCAGTAGTTAAAAAAATTCAATTGCGCATCTTGCCGAGTGCTATCAGCAACTTGATGAATGTGGACACGAGAGTTGTAATTAATGATAGTATTCTGAAGCTGCATACAAACGATAGTAGGCAACAATTAATTGAGCTTTATGAAAAAAAATATCATGACCTATTTGGAAAAATTGAATAAATACATATTGATTATTTTATTATTAGTCTGGCCGTGGCAAACGCGGTATTTTTTATGTCGTGGTGTGAGTGAATATACATCGTCCAGTATTTACGTGAGTGATTTATTAGTACTGATATTATTTTTACTTTTTGTATTTAGGGTTAAACAGCTTCTTGAGGCAAAAGGGATAATTAATTATTTTTTATTCAGCTTAATTCCGGTTGCCTTATTAGCTATTGCCCAGTTCTCACTTAACACTTCGTGGTCAACTAAGTGGCTGGGTCTGGCGAAACATGACCCCTTAACACTTGGTCAAGTTGTAATCGAGTTACCAAATGGCGAGCGGCTACTCCGGGCGTATGGTTCATTTGATCATCCGAATATTTTGGGTGGCGTATTGGCCGTTGCTTTGTGGTTGCTTATTTTTTTGCCGAACAGTTTTAGTAGTCGCATTAAAATTTTTTTAGTTTTACTTTTTTCGACTGGATTATTTTTTTCATTTTCGCGTGCCGCCTGGTTTGGTTTTTTAGTAGGACTTATCATTTATGGCGGTCTTAATTTTAAAGAAGTTAAAAATGTTTTAGCCAGATACGTGGAAAATAAAAAGACTCGAGCTAAACCATTTCAGGGTAAAAAATTGCCTGAATCTGTAGAATTAATGTTCGTGGTTTTTTTGTGTACTCTAATGTTATCATTTATTTATAGAGACTTGTTATTTAACCGACTGTCATTCGAGGGTCGACTTGAATATAAATCTGTTAATGAAAGGGTAAGTTACTATCATGATGCTATAGATATTTTTTCTCATGTGCCATTCCTCGGCACTGGCTATGGAAATTATGTGCCAACCTTAATGAGATTAAAGCCTGGTTTGCAAACTTGGGAATATCAGCCCGTACATAATGTGTTTGTTTTAATATTGGTCGAGTTGGGCCTTGTTCGTTTTGTAATGCTTTTTATAACAATTTGGTGGTTAAAGTTGGCGTTGCAAAGGAGAAGCGGCCTAATTATGACGCCACTATTGTCTGGTTTTCTAGTTTCAATATTCATAATGATGCTTTTTGATCATTGGTGGTGGAGTTTACATGTGGGCCTTCTTTTAATTGGCCTACTTGGATTAATTGGTGTAAAATTAATGAATAATAATAAACAAAATATATGTATAAAATAGCAACTTATAAGAATGGACTCAAGGTTTTGACAGCCCCTGTTTCAGGCTCGAAAACGGTGACGGTGTTAGTGGCTATTGGTACTGGTTCGAAATATGAAAATAAGGAGAATAATGGAGTTTCTCATTTTCTTGAACATATGTTTTTTAAGGGGACTAAAAAATTTGCCACACCCTTGTCTTTGGCTAGTGCTATGGACGTCACTGGTGGGGAGTATAACGCCTTCACTGGCAAGGAAATGACGGCATATTACATGAAGGTCGATGCTAAAAAGGCTGATCGAGCCCTCGAATTGATTTCAGACATGCTGGTAAATTCTAAATTCGCTGAAGCGGAATTTGAGAGAGAGCGAGGTGTTATCATCGAGGAAATAAATATGTATGAGGATAATCCAATGATGTACGTTGAGGATTTATTTGAACAATGTTTATATGGTGATACGGCAGCTGGCTGGGATACGGCAGGTGACAAAGAAAATATAAAAAAAATGAAACGCAGTGACTTGGTTGATTATTTTACCAGTCAATATCAATTGCACAATACTTTAATTTGTGTCGCTGGCGCCTTGCCGAGCGGACTTGAGGCAAGAATTAATAAATATTTTGGCAATTATGCTAAAAATAAAAAACCGATTGACTTCATTGACAAGCAATCAGTCTTTGTCGAGCAGGATAAGGCGGCGGTAAAATTGAAATATAAAAAAACTGATCAAGCTCATTTGTCACTTGGTGTTCCGACTTTTGCAACTGGGGATAAGCGTGAGACGATTATTAAAATAATTTCAGTTATTTTGGGAGGCTCAATGAGTTCCAGACTATTTACTGAGTTACGTGAAAAACGTGGTATGGCTTATTATGTGCATACGCAGGCTGAGGGTTATACGGATGCTGGCTATCTAACTACTCAAGCCGGTGTACCGGTTGATAAAGTCGATGAAGCTATTGAGTGTATTTTGCTCGAGTACAAAAAAATTAGCAGTGTTTTATTAAAAAAAGAAGAGCTTGCAAGAATTAAAGAGATGCTCAACGGTAAAATTGTGATGAAACTTGAGGGTTCTGATGATGTTGCCAATTGGTATGCGAGACAGGCTATCCTGTCAATTACTCAGGCGCGTGAACAAGGTAAGGGTAAAATTATTATGGAGCCAAAAACATTTTTGGCACAATTAAATAAAATAACGCCAGAGGACATTAGGTCAGTTGCTAAAGAAATATTCAAGGCTGAAAAATTAAATCTTGCGATTATTGGTCCCTATGAAGATTATGAAAAATTTGAAAATTTGTTAAAGCTATAACATGTCGAATTTGATGGAACAATTAAATGAGGCACAGTTAGAAGCTGTCATGCACAAAGACGGCCCGCTTTTAATTGTAGCAGGGGCGGGAACTGGCAAGACGCATTTGTTGACGCAAAAGATCGGTTATATGATCGAGCAGGGCTGGGCTGAGTCTGATCAAATCTTGGCTTTGACATTTACCGATAAGGCGGCCAATGAGATGGAAGAAAGAGTTGATCGGTTGCTGCCGATGGGTTATTTTGATTTATGGATCTTGACCTTTCATGGATTTGCCGAAAAAATAATTAAAACGCATGGTCTCGATATCGGCTTGCCAGTTGACTATAAATTATTGAATGATTTTGAGCAATGGATTTTGGTAAATAAGAATTTGGATAAATTTGAACTGGCATATTATCGCCCAGCAGGTAATCCAAGTAAATTCATTGATGCTTTGCTGCGACATTTTTCTAGACTTAAGGATGAAAATATCAGCCCTTTAGAATATTTAGAATATACAAATAGTTTGTTGTCTGAGTTGCAATTAGCTAAAGGTATTTATACGAAGGTTGAAAATTCAACCGAGGGATTGAAGCTAACAAGGCTTCATCAGTTGCGTCTACAAATGGCGCTCGATGACGTAACTGATGAGATGCTGGAGCAAGAGGTACTACGTCTCCATGAAGTTGCTAGAGCTTATGCTGTTTATCAGCAATTATTACTTGATAATGCCTCACTTGATTTTGGCGATTTGATTGTTTATTGTCTCAAGCTTTTCCGCGAACGACCATATATCTTGGCTCAGTATCAGGAACAATTTAAATTCATTTTAGTCGATGAATTTCAAGATACTAATTGGGCTCAATATGAGTTGGTTAAGCTGTTATCAGCCAAGAGTGGCAATTTGATAGTGGTTGGTGACGACGATCAGGCAATTTATCGATTTCGTGGTGCGTCGATGAGCAACATTTTGCAATTTAAAAAAGATTTTCCGAGATCAAGGCAGGTTGTTCTGGTTGAAAATTATCGAAGTTGCCAGGCGATACTTGACCTCTCTTATGATTTTGTGAAGCTTAATAATCCGAATCGACTTGAGGCTCAGTTTGCCTTAATCGAAAATGAAAAGCCGCTGCTCAAGAAATTGATCGCCTCACGTTCAGAAAAGGCGGAAATTGAAGTGATTGAAGGCACTAATCTCGAAGATGAAGTTTCATTGGTCATAAATAAAATTGTAGAATTAAAAAGCTCTAACGGGTCTATTGGCTGGGGTGATTTTGCAATTTTGGTACGAGCTAATGACAGCGCCAAGGATTTTTGCGCGTTAATGGAGAAATTGGAATTACCATATCAATTTATTGCCTCAAAAGGTTTGTATGTAAAGCCATTGATTATGGATATTATGGCTTATCTCCAACTGCTTGATGATTATCATGAAAGTAGGGCACTTTATCGGGTGCTTAATATGAAGATTTGGACCTTTACTGAAAAGGAGCTGATCGACTTTAATTTCGCCGCTAGTAAAAAATCAATTTCACTTTATGAGGTCTTGTTAACTGCTGATAAGTTTGATTTTACCGCCAAGACCAAAGACAAAATCATACCTCTATTGGATATGATCAAGGTTCACACGGAAATGGCGAGAGAAAAAAATGCCAATGAGGTTGTTTTGGCTTTTGTTAATGACAGCGGCTTGTTAAAAGAAGTGGTTGATCAGCCAGGAGTTCAGGCTAAAGAGGATTTAGCATACTTGAACCAATTTATGAAGCGCGTTAAGGCCTTTGAGCAAGGCTCAGCGGATAAAAAAGTGAAAAGCCTTGTGACTGAGTTAGCGATGGAGATTCAGGCAGGCGAGCAAGGCGCCCTAGCTATCGATGTTGAGGTTGGTCCAGACACGATCAAGGTAATGACTGTACATGGATCAAAAGGGTTAGAATTTAAGCATGTATTTATAGTAAATCTGGTTGATAAGCGGTTTCCCGCTATCTCACGCTCGGAAGCAATTAGCATTCCAAGTGCTTTAATAAAAGAACAATTGCCAGCTGGTAATTACCACTTAGAAGAGGAGCGGCGCCTGTTTTATGTGGCCATGACTCGCGCTAAAGATGGTTTATTTTTTTCTTGGGCCAGTGATTATGGTGGCGCGAGAAAGAAAAAGCCTTCGCGGTTTTTGATTGAGACTGGGTTGGTGCAAGACTCGAAGGAACCAAAAATAAAAAAAACAGCAACCTTGACTGAAGATATATTTCAAAAAGCCACAAGTAATAAAATTGTCGTGGCTGAAAATTTTGTCCTAGATTTATCTTACGTGTCCTATTCGCAAATTGAAGCGTACAATAAATGCCCGTACCAATATAGATTTGCGCATATTTTAAAAATTCCTATCAGGGGTAAGGGTGTTTTTTCATTCGGCAAAACGATGCATGCAGTTTTGCAAAAAACGATTGAAAAAGTCAGGGAACGCCAAAATACAGCGCCAGTTAGTCTGTTTGATAATCAAGAAAAGAATGATGGTGGTGTTGTGATTAGTCTTGATGAAATATTTGAAATATACAAAGAATCATGGCTGGATGATTGGTATAGTAACGCTGAACAAAGACAAGAATATTATGACAAGGGACTGCAAATTTTGACTGAATTTTATCATAAATTTAAGGACCAATGGCCTGACAATATTTTGACGGAAAAGAAGTTTAATTTGAAAATTGTTGATGGGGCTGATGTTTATACGGTTCGTGGGGCAATCGATCGTGTGGACAGGGCAGATGACGGTTGGCGCATTATAGATTATAAAACTGGCAATCCAAAAGATAAATTAACATTTGATGAAAAAAAACAGTTATTAATATATCAGTTAGCGGTCAGGGATTTATTCAAGGAAAAAGTGGTGGGCCTGGTCTTTTATTATTTGGAAAATAATACCGAAGTAGAGTTTATTGGTACTGAACAAGAGTTGGAAAAGGTGGTTGAGGAGATAAAAGCAACTGTACAAGAGATTAAAAAAGGTGATTTTTCACCTACGCCATCACCGCTTTGCAAATTTTGTGATTTTTTTGATATTTGCGAATTCAGAAAAGGGTAAAAATATTATTAACAAAAAATATGATTAACGTTGAAAAATTAGGCTTACTACTTGAGCCGACGGCAAATTTATTTGAATCGAGGGCTGTTTTGAATCCTGCAGTTTATCAAGAGGGTAATGATGTGCATATTATCTATAGAGCAATTGATGATAAATATGTCTCTTCTTTGGGTTATGCGAAATTGCAGGGGCCAACCACTATCGTTGAGCGCTGGGATAAACCTTTCATGTCGCCAAAAATCAAGGCAGAATCAATGGGCATAGAGGATCCGCGAATTGTCAGAATTGATGGTATTTTTTATATGACCTATGTCGCCCATGACGGTAAAAATGCGGTTTCATATTTAGCTTCAGGGGATAATTTGTTTGAACTTGGTCGAGATGGCTTGATTAGTCCGAAGATTCCTTACAAAGAGGCAGGGGAGATTTTTCGCTATCAGAAATTGAAAGATGATTATTATTTTTTTGAGGCATTTTATAAAGAATATGGTGGGAAAAATGTTTTAATCTGGCACAAGGACTCAATTTTATTTCCAGAAAAAATCAATGGAGAGTTTAAAATGCTGCAAAGGATTTTGCCAGATATCCAGCTTATTGGTTTCGAAGATTTCGGGTCATTAAAAGAGAAATATTTTTGGATAAATTACCTGTTAAATGATTTGGCAAGCAGTGTGGTGTTAGAGGGGCAACTTAGTTTTGAGGGGCGAAATATTGGCGGTGGTTGTCCGCCAATTAGAACAAAAGATGGTTGGCTTGTTATTTATCATGGCGTTCAGGAGTCAAATGAAAAACGTGTATATCGAGCTTGTGCCGCCTTGCTTGATTTGAATAACCCACAAAAATTGATTGCAAAATTGCCATACCCATTGTTTGAGCCAGGTAATGAGGCGGAAAATGTCGGCTTGGTAAATAACGTTGTTTTTCCTACTGGAACTGCGCTATTTGGCGATGATCTGTATATATATTATGGCGCAGCAGATACTAGAATCGCTGTGGCAAAAGTCAGTCTAGAGTCGTTATTGAGCGAATTAAAAAATAATCCATTTCATTAGTATGGATTTGATTGCTGACATATTACCTAATGCGTTACGTCGTGGTGGCTTTGGTAGAAAGATTAGGGAAGCTGAAATTTTAGATTATTTTAATTTAGAATTTGATAATTTTCTACCTGGTGATGTGCGTAGTTCTGTTCAAGTAGTAAAAATCGATGGTAGTGTCGCAACTATTGCATCACTATCCGGGTTTGCGTTGCGTGAACTAAAGCGATTGGAAGTGGTAATTTTGGCCAATATTAACAAAAAAATAACCGGTAAAAAGATTTTAAGAATTCGTTATTTGGCTTGAAAAATCTCGAAAATCATGTTAAATTAATAAAGTAGCCTTAAAGCTATTTTATTTTTTTTCATGAAATTAACCACTTATCTATTGACCATGATTGGCGCTACCACGATGTGTTGGCTTTCATTTGTTTTTGTGTTGTTCGTGATTGATCCAGGGTCGACAACAAATGTTGGTTTCATGTTATTTTATGCATCACTTTTCTTGGCTTTGGTTGGTACCGGAGCAGTTATTGGCTTTTTAATAAGATTCATCTTTTTAAAATATAAAATTGCCCTGCGCTTGGTGATGGACGCATTTCGCCAATCCTTTCTTTTTGCTAGCTTGGTTTTAGTGGCGCTTTATCTGCTGTCCCAAGGACTATTTACTTGGTTAAATCTTTTTTTGTTAATTGCAGGTTTGGCTATTTTAGAATTATTTATGATTAGTTATAGAAATACTACAAAACAATAATATGTTAGAAGAATTACAAAAAATCAAGGAGAAAATATTGCTGGATTTGTCACTTTGTAAAGACTTGCTAAATCTGGGTGACCTTGAAGTCAAGTATATGGGGCGCAAAGGTGAATTTACCGAACAACTTAAAAAAATTGCTGAGTTGAGTCTTGAGGAGAAAAAAACAACCGGTAAGTTGGCAAATGAAATTAAGAGGGAGCTCGATAAAAAATTTAGCGACTTGAGAGATTCTCTATACAACGAAGGTACGTACAATATGTCTATCGATCCGACTTTGCCAGGAAAGCAAATTATTGGCGGTCATTTGCATCCCTTATCGCAAGTTCAGTACGAGCTTGAAGATTTGTTTGTTTCGATGGGCTTCATGGTTTTGGATGGCCCAGAGCTTGAGTCTGATTTTTATAATTTTGAGGCGCTTAATATCCCCCCCCATCATCCGGCTAGGGATATGCAAGACACATTTTATATTGACAAGAAAAACAAAGAGGGTGAGCTTGACCTGGTGATGCGTACTCAGACCTCATCCGTCCAGGTTCGAGCTATGCGAAAATATGGTGCACCACTAAGGTGTGTGATTCCCGGACGTACTTTTCGTTGTGAAGCAACCGACGCCAGACATGAACACACTTTTTATCAGGTCGAAGGTATAATGCTTGATGAAAATGTAAATATGGTCAACATGAAGAGTGTTTTGGAGACATTGGTCAAATCACTTTATGGTCAGGAAACACAATTGCGCCTGAGACCAAAGTTTTATCCATTTGTCGAACCTGGTAGTAATATCGAAGTGACCTGCTTTTTGTGTCAAGGTGCTGGTTGCAGAGTTTGCAAGCACTCAGGTTGGCTTGAAGTTGGTGGTTGTGGGATGGTTCACCCGAATGTGCTAAGAGCGGGTAACGTGAATCCTGATAAACACCAGGGTTTTGCTTTCGGTTTTGGCTTGACTCGTTTGACCATGTTGAAATATGGAATTACTGATATTAGGTATTTACAGTCCGATGATATGAGATTTTTGGGACAATTTTAAATAAGGATAAGAATCAAAATATCAAGTCGATAATTTTCAAATAATATGTATTTATCATTAAATTGGTTGAAGGATTTTGTAAAAATACCAAAGTCAATGACTCCAGAGGAGTTGGCGAGTTTTTTAACTTTACATACAGTTGAGGTAGAAAAAATAGAAAATCAGAAAGACAGATTTGATCAAGTGGTGGTGGGTAAGATTTTAGCAGTCTTGCAACATCCCAATGCTGATCGATTGCAGATGGCCGATGTTCAGGTTAATAAAAATGAAATTTTAAGAATAGTTTGCGGGGCGCCAAATATTGCAGTCGGTCAAAAAGTGCCAGTCGCCCTGATTGGTGCCAAGCTACCAAATGGCATGGAGATTAAGGCTGCAGAAGTAAGGGGTGAAAAATCATCCGGCATGCTTTGTGCGCCCGATGAACTGAGTCTCGGGGATGATCATTCTGGTATCCTGATCCTTGATGACAAGGCCAAGGTCGGCCAGTTATTATCAGAATATCTGGGCTTGGATGATCAAATTTTGGAAGTTGATAACAAGTCGATCACTAATCGCCCAGATTTATGGAGTCATCATGGTATGGCGAGGGACATATCAGCATTTTTAAATGTTAAATTTAACGCCTATAAGCCTAATGCGAAAATTCTTGAAAAGAAGAGTAGCGGCTTTGATTTTAGTGCCAGGGTTGAGGCAGATAATCTGTGTTCTCGCTATATGGCAATAGGTCTCGAGGGTGTAAAAATTGAGGGCTCTCCAGAATGGATGCAAAAAAAGCTTTTAGCAGTTGGCATGCGACCAGTTAATAATATCGTTGATATTACTAATTACGTGATGCTTGAGTTGGGTCAGCCGCTGCATGCCTTTGATCAGTCATTGGTTGACAAAGTAATTGTTCGAGAGATTAAACAAGCTGAGCTTATGGAGACCTTGGATGGTCAAAAACGTCAACTTGAAAAGGGCTTTTTGGTTATTGCAGACTCATCAAAGCCGATTGCGATAGCGGGTATCATGGGTGGCGGTAATTCTGAGATACTGCCAGAAACTACAAAAATAATCATAGAATCTGCTAATTTTGATCATGTCTCGATAAGAAAAACCTCAACAAAGCTTGGCCTAAGAACTGAATCATCGCAACGTTTTGAAAAAGCTCTTGATCCAAACTTGTGTGAGACCGCATTGATCAGGGCTGTAGAATTGATTTTACAGATTTGTAAGGGGTCGTCTGTTGCGACTGATCTTGTTGATTTGAAAAGCAGGTCACTTGATAATGTTAAGAAAATAGAATTGAATTTTGATTGGCTTGAGAAAAAAATTGGAGAAGAAATAAAAGTTAGTAAAATAACAGAGATTTTGCATAACTTGGGTTTTATTACGGAAAAAATTAAACATGGCTTGATCGTGACTGTGCCAACTTGGCGCTCTACCAGAGATGTGGAGTCACCTGAGGACGTGCTAGAAGAAATAGTACGAATCTATGGTTATAATAATTTGACCTCAAAAATGCCCCAAGTCGTTATGACTCCGCCGATTTTAAACAAAGAAAGGTTGCTTGAGCGCAAGATTAAAAATCTCTTATCCGGTGAGGTTGCTCTTTCTGAAGTTTACAATTATTCATTTGTTGGTGATGAGCAGTTAAAAAAACTACGCATAGACTATAGCGGCTATTTGCGTCTGGCAAACCCGATTGCCTCAGACTTAACGATGTTGCGACAAAATTTGGCTGAAAATCTGATTATGAATGCACGTGTCAATCAGGCAAGACTCAAAAATTTTGGTTTTTTTGAAATAGGTAATGTGTTTCTAAATTTTCAAGGAGAATTAGAGCACGGCAAGAATTCGGGAGAATATTTGCCATATCAGGAATCTAGACTTGGCATCATGATTGCTGATGACGATGCTGCTACATCTTTCAATAAGGCTAAAGGTGCAATTGAATATCTGATGAATTATTTTCAATTACCCTATGAGTGGCGTAAGAATGAAATTACTTTAACTTGGGGTAGTGAGGTGCTTGCTGCTGATTTGTATGTTTTTGATAAAAACTTGGGGTCAATCAGTTTAGTAGATCAGCGAGTGGCCAGGTCTCTCGGAATAAAAAGAGAAATCAGTGTGGCTGAGATATCCTTTGTTAGTTTGTTTAAATTTGTTAATCAGGCAAAAGTTAAAATTTTTACTGAAGAGTCGAAATATCCGGCTGTTATTCGCGATCTGGCATTTGTAGTTCCTGAGAAAGTGCTATATACTGAATTAAAGATGGGCATTCTAACATTTGATGAAGTTATAAACGAAGTAGATTTATTTGATGTTTATCAGGGTGATAAGCTTGCTGACGGACTAAAGAGTTTGGCATTTCATATTAAGTATCAATCTGACAAGACACTGCTCAGCGAAGAGGTTGATGAGTTGCAAAAAAAATTACTCAATTTTTTGTATGAAAAATTCGAGGCTAAAATAAGAGATTTCTAAGAATCATTTGGTGCTTATTGAAATTTCTAAAGGATAAATTAAAGGTATGATTCAAACAAGTGAGGACTTATTAAGGATTGTATTGGCATTCTGTGCCTTATGGTTGACGATATTTATTGCCTGGTTTATATATTATATGGCCATGATAATGCGCCAATTTTTTCTTGGTACCAGGGAGATGCGAGAGCGTATTCATAAGGTTGATACTTTAATTGATGACGTACGGACAAAAATAGAACATAGCTCATCCTATTTATTGTTAATAGGCGAGGGGATAAAAAAATTGATTCAATTTGCTTACGACAAGACGGAAAAAAAATCAGCTGGTAAGAAGCGTTAAAATAGAAAAAGCCCATTCATATGGGCTCTTTTTTTATGGTTAGATATTGATTGAGGTTCAGGTTTTTTAGGGTACTCATGCCCGCTCGATTTAAACTGTACACTAATTCGCCCTCAGGCAATAATACTCTATATTTTTGATTTTGAAAATCAAAATAAGCGTTCTTTAATAAAGTCTTATTCAATTTTTTTGGATTTTTGCCAGAGTATACGCATAGGCCTTCTGCTTCGTTGATTACCAGAACACATACTTTAAACTGTTCTTGATAGCCAAAATATTCAATTTTGGCCGTTGTACTCAGACCGCTCGCGATCGGTTGCCATGATATCGACACTAGTGGCTCATTTGTTAAAAGGTCAATTGGTGATTTTTTTAACATGTTTAAAACCTCCTTTAGTCTTTTTTGTATTTGCAGCCTTTGGCTGAGCAACGAGCACTGCCATCTTCAATTTCTAATAGTAAAGCCGAGCATTCTGGGCATTTTTCACCAGTTGGCTTGGCGGAAAAGCTAGTTTTACAGGTCGGATAATTATTGCAGGCAAAAAAAGTACCACGCCTTGAGCGTTTGCTGATAATTTCGCCCGTTTCACAATTTGGACATTTGATGCCTGTTTTTGAGGCTTCATTATCAATGCCTTTGATATTTTTGCATTTTGGGTATCCGGAACAGGCAAGAAATGGACCGAATCTGCCAACTTTAACAATCATTGGTGATTGGCACTTGTCACAAACCTCATCTTTAAATTTTTCCTCCAGTTCTTTGTGGATCGCGAGTTGTTCAGGTGTTTCTTTTTTTAATGATTTGATATTTTTGCAATCAGGGTAATTTGAGCAGGCGAGATATTTGCCAAAGCGTCCAATTTTTATAATCATTGGTGATTGGCACTTGTCACAAACCTCCTCGGTTTTTTCTTCCGGCATGATATCTTCTTTTTTTAGTTCAGCCGTTTTAATTGCCAAGTTTGCGGCAAAGGGCTCGTAAAACTCTCTAATGACTGGTTGCCAAGGTGTTTTGCCGTCAGAAATTTCGTCGAAATTATCCTCCATTTTAGCGGTGAACTCAAAGTCGACGATTTCAGGAAAGTTAGCCACTAACAAATCATTAACTGTGAAAGCAATATCAGTTGGTTTTAATTTTTTTGCCTCATCTCTTTCGACATAATTTCGTGCTTCAATGGTGGCGATTGTTGGGGCATAAGTTGAAGGTCGACCAATACCGTGTCGTTCTAAGATTTTAACTAAACCTGCATCGGAATAGCGAGCCGGTGGTTTGGTGAAATGTTGTAGTGGTGCCAGGCTGATAAGATTTAAGATGTCAGTTTCGGTCACGGCTGGCAGTATGGATTCCTCTGTTGTTTCAGGGTAAATTTTCAAATAGCCATCAAATTTCAAGATTTGGCCGCTGGTCCGGAAGTGATAGGGGGTATTTTTTGCCTCGATGTCAATTGAGGTCTGGTCAACGATAGCATTAGGCATTTGACTGGCAATCGCACGTTGCCAAATTAGACGATATAAGCGCAATTGGCCAGGGTCGATTTTGTTTAATAGTTCTGGTGTTTTATTTGCTTCAGTTGGTCGAATAGCTTCATGAGCTTCTTGTGCGCCTTTTGATTTTGTTTTAAATTTTCGAGGTTCATTTAGATGATATTTTTCACCGAAACTTGTCGATAAATATTCTTTGGCTTCAGTCAAGAACTTGTCGGACAAATTCAAAGAATCGGTACGCATATAAGTTATATAGCCCTGTTCGTATAATTTTTGAGCCAGTGTCATGGTTTGCTTGGCGCTCATTCCCAGCATCCTATTTGCAGCCTGCTGAAGAGTTGAAGTAGTGAATGGCACTGGGGCGGTTTTTTTGCCCGCTCTTTTCTCCACATTTATAACTTGGTATTCTGCATTCAATAATTCAGACTCGATATTTTTTGCCTCATCCTCATTGCTAATGGCTAGTTTATCAAGTGTCTTGCCATTTTTTTTGTGCAAATTTGCAACCAAGGCTTCATTATTTTTAGTCTCTAGATTTGCTGAGATCGTCCAGTACTCGTCGGCTTTAAAGGCTTGTATTTCACGTTCACGTTCAACCACTAGTCTGACAGCAACACTTTGGACTCGACCAGCTGACAAGCCTTTGGCTACTTTTTTCCAGAGAAGGGGGGAGAGTTTGTAGCCAACTAGACGATCCAATACGCGCCTGGCTTGTTGTGCATCAACCATGTCCATGTCAATTTCTCTAGGATTTTCTAGAGCATGCAAGATTGCATCCTTTGTAATTTCATGAAAAGCAATTCGTTGGACCAAAACATCGGTCTTTCTTTTTTTCTTGGATTTTGTCAGGTCTAGCACCTCGGCCAAATGCCAGGCAATAGCTTCTCCTTCGCGATCTTCATCGGAGGCAAGAATAATCTTGTCAGCTTTAGCAGCAGCTTTTTTTAAAAGTGAGACTTTTGCTTTGGCCGTAGTTGGGACGATATAGGTTGGCTCAAAATTATTTTCTAGATCGACGCCAAGCTCTCTTTTTGGTAAGTCGCGCACATGACCAAACGAAGATTCTACTTGAAAATCTTTATTTAAAAACTTTGCGATAGTTTTAGCTTTGGTTGGTGACTCAACAATAATGAGATTCATTTAGTTTAAAATATAGTTCATGTTACCAATATTTTTGATAACTTTTTTAAGTTCCAGGATGGTAATCAACGAGTTCAGACTGGAAGTGTTAATTTGCATCTTTTGAATTAATTCCTCAAAATGTAGCGGTTCATGGGATAAAAATGAGAGAATTAAGCGTTCATTATCATTTTCGGCTTGGTAATGAATTTTACTATACGAGTTTAGAGACGATAAGTCAAGAGTATTTAGTATTTGTTCGGCAGAGGTTATCGGTATCGCACCTTGGGCGATGAGTGCATTGGTGCCCTGGACATGTTAGAAAAAATGTTGCCTGGTACGGCAAAAACTTCTCTATTTTGTTCTAGGGCGGTACGTGCGGTGATAAGTGAGCCAGAATCAAGGGCCGCTTCAATAACCAACGTGCCGAAACTCAAACCGGAAATTATGCGATTTCTCATAGGGAAGTGGTATTTTAAAGGTTCAGTTTTGGGTGGGTATTCGGAGATAATTGCTCCGCCATTATTGATTATTTTGTCGGCTAGCTGTTGGTTATGTCTTGGGTAAATACTTGAGCGGTCGATACCAGAACCAAGGACCCCAATGGTCCGACCGCCAGCCTCAAGTGTGGCGTTGTGGATTAGTGAATCTATACCCAGGGCCAAGCCGGACGTGATTGTTAGGCCAGAGCTTACTAGGGGTGGTATAAGATGATTGACTAATTGCACGCCATAAGGACTGTGCTTGCGTGTACCAACTACTGCTAACGATTGCTCTTTGAGAGGAAATTTTCCTCTATAGTACAGGATGAATGGTGGATTAAATATTTGTTTTAATAGTACTGGATACTCGGCTTCGTTTTTGGTGATTATGTTTATTTCTTCTTGGTGCAACTGCTCGAGTAATTGGTTTAAGTCAAGATTGGTGCGGTATTTGATAAACTCATGCGCAATCGCTTCTTCTATTTTTGCTGCCATTAATTCTGGTAGAGCCGCCTTGTATGCCTCCTCTGCCGTCTCAAAAAAATCATCCAAACGAGAGAGACGACTTTGTCCGAATTTTGCAAAGCTGCTTAATCCTAAAATATATTTGGTTTGCGCGTTTTTAATATCCATTTTTTTGACAATTCAATAAAGTAATGTTGTTATGGAAATACTCTTGACATGGTCAATCTATAATGATAAGGTGCTGACATAAATATTGTAAGCAGTTATCCGCTTGCTATTAGGGGTTATATATAAGTGGCTTTCCTCCTTGTTCATTTGTGTATTTACATCCTTTTAGCGGGCGAATAATTGCTTATATTATAATTGTAGCAAATAGTATTTATTATTTATAGTAGCTATTATTTTGTCTAGAAGTGACTCATTTAAGCTTTCCCTCCTTTAGCTTGGTGATCTGAATGGGGTTCTCCTCGGCTTCTAGACATGATAATATATATTATAAAAAAATAGCCCTTCATTTATTGAAGGGCTATTTTTTTAATTTCATCGAACTGATTTTTTATGATTTCAACTTCTGATTTTTTAAAACGGCCTAAAACAAAATTTTCAAGCGGTAACATTTCTAGATCAGCTGACTTTATGCCAACGCGAATTCTGAAAAAATCTTGACTGCCCAGGCTGTCTATAATAGACTTGACCCCGTTATTGCCCGCAGCTCTAGAGGAGGGGGCTAATTTGAACTTGCCGAGCTCGATATCTTTATCGTCATGTATGACAACTAAATCTTCTTTTGTTAATTTAAAAAAATTAAGCGCTGAGACAACTGCCTCACCAGAAAGATTCATATAGGTTTGTGGTTTTAATAGGATGAATTCAGAATTTTTGGCGAGTAGACTCTTGGTTTTTTTGTGTTCACTGAAAGTAAGGCCAAGGTCCTTGGCAAGACCGTCGAGGGCTAAAAAGCCGACGTTATGACGACTCAGTTCATATTTTTCGCCTGGATTGCCGAGACCGATAATCAGTTTCATATTTTACTAATTTAAGAAAGGTAGTTTAAAAGTTCATTATTTCCTTTTCAATGTCTTCCTCATTTTCGTCCATTGGTACAAAAATTTCTTGCTCTCGTCCCGCGTTTTGTTGACCATGAACTTTTTTATTTTTAGATACCCAAACACGAATTGGTGTCCCTAAAAAACCGAATTTTTCACGCAGGCGATTGCTGATAAATCTGACATAAGAGAAATGTAGCGTATCTTTGGCGCCAATTCTGACCTCAAACATGGGCGGATTTGAACGGAGTTGAGTAAAACGTTTGATGTGTGGATGCTTTACACCTTTGGCCTTGGCTGGTAGATGAATCTTGACGATTTTCATCATGAAGGTGTTGAGCGTTGTGTCGTTTAATTTTATTTTACGACCATCTGAAACCTTGATAATTAGGTCTAGTAATTTATTTACCTTTGAACCAGTCTTGGCAGACAAGAAATGTATGGGTGCCCAAATGGCAAAGGGGAATTTACGGTTGATGTTGAGCGTATATTTTTTAGTATCTTTATCCTCGATTAGATCCCATTTATTGCCAATAATAATTAAACTTTTTTGTCGTTCTAGTATTTCTTCAACGACCTTGGCATCTTGATGAGTATAAGGTTCGGAAGCATCCACGATAAACAGGGCAATATCCGCCTCCGCTAGGCTGGTTAATGATTGTTCGATGCCGAGCTTTTCTAGTTTCTTGGGGTCGAATTTTTTTTCTGATCTCTGTCCTTGGCGACTAATACCAGCTGTGTCGATTATTCTGATCGTCTTGTTTTTATATTCAATAACGGTGTCTTGAGGTTCTCTAGTTGTATGGGCAATCGGTGAAACAATGACTCGCTCTTCGCCGAGAATGGAATTAAATAAGCTGGATTTACCGACGTTTGGCTTGCCAATCATGATGACCTTGATTTCCTCAATTTCTGCCTCTTCAACTTCAGCAACTTTTTTGAATTTATTTTTGTCAGCCAAGAAATTCACAACCCGATCAAGCAAGTCTCCAGTGCCAGACCCTGTGGTTGCCGAGACTGTCAGTGGTTCACCTAGGGCAAGTTGATGAAACTCGCTGGCACGACTGCCTTGACGACGATAATTATCAACTTTATTGACTACCAACATTACTTTGTCTATTTTGTGGTTGAGTAACTTCTTGATAAGAATGGCTAGGCTGCGATCTTGCGGTAATAGGCCAGCCTTGGCATCAACTAAAAACAACACCACATCGGCTTTTTCGAGATATGACTTGGCCTTTGCTTCAATTTTTGCCTGAATAATATCGGTTTCTCGATTTTGCTTGGGATTTAGGAACTGATCGAGATTAATAATACCTCCAGTATCAACAAGCTCGAACTCATGATTTTGCCATTCGACTGTATTTAAATTGGCATCTCTAGTTGTGCCCTCAATGTCGGAAACAATGGCCCGACCGCTTTCAGTCAGGGCATTGAAGAGTGTGGATTTGCCGACATTTGTTCGGCCGAAAACGACGACTAAGGGTAATTTTTTTATAATTTTTTTCATGTTCTTTATTTAGTGGTCGTTGCGTCTTTACCAATTACGATTATGAAGTCCGGTTGCTGATAATTATTGGTATAATTCTTATCGGTCTCTAGATCTTTTTTTAGCCAATTAGGTAGTTCAACACTAACTTGATTATATTGATTTTTTAAAAAATTTAAGGTTTCTGGTTTTTGCGCGTTTGACAGGTCGTACACGATAGTGGTGGTTGATGTTCTGAGGCTGGCATTTGAGATGTCAGCGATTATTAGTCCATGTGATTTTAAGTCAGTTGAAAAACGCGTGGCTAAGCCGCTGATTTTTGTGCCATTTTTCACGGCGATATTGGCCTTTTCGGCCGTGACATCGATAGTTAGTTTGGCAGGTATCTCGTCAAATATATTGGCCATTAAATTCTGAACTTCGGAGAAATTGCCCGCCCGTGGCACGAGAATATAGGCACCGTCTTGGCCGCGGTCGTCAGTTAGCAAACCATCTGGGCTATTATCTAGGACCTTGTTTACGATTTGCTCTCTTTTGACATCTTTGAGCAATGTCCAGGCTCTCATCATGTTGGTAATAGTTAGGTTGGTCTCAGAATGTGTCTTGTAATTATCAATCATCTTGCTAATCAAGGCAGGCTTTAGAAGTAGTCCTGATGACAAAAGCTTGTCCTTTGTGGCTTCGATAATTTTTTGTTGTCTTTTGGCTCTGGCAAAGTCTGAGCCTTCATTTCCAAGACCATGTCTTGACCTGGCAAATTTTAGGGCCAGGGCGCCATCCATATGTTGCAAGCCTGGTTCAACATGAAGATGCTCCCAACGTGAGTAATAACTTGGATTGTCTTCTTGGCCGAGAATCGGGTATTTGTAATCATCTAATACGTTATCGACAGTTACATCAACGCCACCAAGATCGTCAATGAATTTGGCAAAGCCTTCAAAGTCGATTTTTACATAATAATCAATAGGCGTGTTGAAAATTTGAGTGAAAGCCTGACTAATAGCGGCACCACCAGTTCCCGGATGATCTTTTTCGGCAAAGGCATTGACTGAATTGATTTTACGCCAGCCATAGCCCTCGATAGGCACAGTTAAGTCTCTGGGTACTGAGACCATGGCAATTCTTTTGTTGGTTGTGTCAATTGATAAGAGCATAATCGTGTCCGTGAGCTCACCGCCATCATGACCCTTGCCGCCAAGCCCTAATAATAGGATATTGACTCGACCACGGTCCTCGCCATTTAATTTTTTTTCACCTAGACCAGTTAACTTTTGAATATTGCTTACAATTGAAAAATTTGTTAGCCAATTGTTATTGGCTTGGTCGTTTTGACCTGAAATGGTCTTGGTTGTTGCCAGGGCTAAACCGATAAAGGCAAAAATACCTAAAATTATGCTAACTTTAAGCCAATATTTATAGGGGTTGTTTTTTTTTAGGGGTGATTTTACTTTTTCGAGGTTATTGTCTGAATAGACACCATAGAGCTCGTTATGTGAATCATTTATATTGTTTTCCATGGCATAACAAATACAGCCACTGACAAAGTGGCATTTAATTAAAAAATTATTTTTATTATAATGTTTTTTTAATAATTATGCAAGTGATAAGACATTTTCAGAATCACTTTAGCCATTCTTGGTTTTGAGTGATTTTTTTGATTTTTGCTCATAAAATCAAGTGGAAGATATTTTTGATCAAGTTTTCTGAGGGGCTTGATTTTGATGTCAATTAATGGTATAATTTTCAGCAGTTAAATATTAAAATCTCTATGCTAAAAGAACAAATCAAGGCTTTATTTGGTCAGGTTTTCGAGTTGATTAAGATTGTGGTTATATCATTGGCTATCATTATACCCATAAGATATTATTTGATTCAGCCATTTTATGTAAAAGGTGCTTCGATGGAGCCAACTTTTTATGATCAAGAATATTTGATTGTTAATGAAATAGGCTATAGAATAAATCCGCCGCAACGAGGCGATGTGATAGTTTTTCGTTATCCTCGTGATCCTCAAGAGTATTTTATTAAGAGAATTATCGGTTTGCCGGGTGAAAAAGTTCAAGTCAAGGATGGTAAGGTAATAATATTTAATCAGGCGAATAACTGGCAAGGTGCAACAGTCATTGAGGATTATTTACCAAAAAATTTAAAAACTTACGGCATGAATGATGACATAGTGACTCTCAGTAGTGAAGAGTATTATGTTTTGGGTGATAATCGAAATGCCTCTAAAGATTCACGAGTTTTTGGTCCGGTTAATAAAAGTTTTTTAATCGGCCGAGTGTGGCTACGCGGTTTTCCGTTTAGTCGAGCTCAATATTTTCCAGAAAAGTTAACCCCATTGAATATCAATTAATATATTATGACAAAAATTTTTGAAAAGAAGAAAGTTGAAAAAGAGGACTTTCAAAAAAAGAAAGGAGTGAAATCTTATTCACGCTTGCGTGGCATGCGCGATATTTTGTTTGATGAATATAGATATTGGGACTTGGTGATCAAGAAGGCCAATGATTTGTCACGTGCCTATGGTTTTAAACGTCTGGATACGCCAGTTTTGGAGAAGTTGGAAATGTATGAACGATCATCTGGCAAGTCGAGTGATATCGTGACCAAAGAGATGTATTCATTTTTAGATAAAAGTGGAGAGAAGGTCGCTCTGAGGCCAGAGATTACGCCAGGCTTAGTACGTGCTTATGTTGAGCATGGTATGTTTAATATGCCTCAACCTATCAAAATGTTTACGATCGGTGCTGCTTTTCGTCATGACAAACCGCAAGCAGGTCGCTATCGACAGTTTCATCAACTAGACGTTGAGATGTTTGGCGAAGCTGGTCCAGTGGCTGACGTGCAATTGATTTTGTACGCCTATAATTTTTTCAAGGAGTTGCAGCTTGATATTTCGATTCAGATAAACAGTATCGGTTGTAAAGATTGTCGCAAGTCGTATCTTGATAAGTTAGTGAAATATTATAAAGACAGGAGCCGTAGTCCAAAACTGTGCGTTGATTGTAAGAAGAGAATTATCAAAAATCCTCTCAGATTACTTGATTGCAAAGAGGAGGTTTGTGTGGCTATGAGAGCGGAGGCGCCGCAAATGGTTGATTCATTGGATGATGGTTGCCGTGAACATTTTGTCAAAGTCTTGGAATATTTGGATGAACTAGGCGTAAACTATAATCTTGATCCATTCTTGGTCCGTGGCCTTGATTATTATAATCGCACAGTGTTTGAGGTGGTATTAGAAGAGGCAAGTGAAAGTCGACAGATGGCTCTTGGCGGTGGCGGACGTTATGACGAGTTAGTGGAATTTATGGGTGGTCGCCCAACCGCAGCCTGTGGTTTTGGTCTAGGTATCGAACGGACGATTCTGGCCATCAAAGAAAAGAATATTCCACTGAAGCAGGAAGAAGTAACCGATGTTTTTATTGCACAGTTAGGTGAGACCTCTAAGCGCAAGGCGATGACTATTTTTGAGGACTTGCGTCGGGCCGGCATTAGTGTTGGTCAGCTATTCGCCAAGGATAGCCTGAAGCATCAGTTAGAGGAGGCAAATCGTCTAGGTGTGAGGTTTAGTCTGATTTTGGGACAAAAGGAGCTGTCAGACGGGACAATAATGATCAGAGATATGGAATCTGGCGTTCAAGAGGTGGTTGACCTTAATAAAACTAGGCAAGAAGTTGAAAAGCGCTTAAATATTGCAAAAGGTTAGTTGTTTGACAAAATCAACTAAATATATTAGTATTTAAGGGCTAATTTATATAATCAATAGAAGGGATGGTGTTCACGTGGTAGAATCAAAACGTAAAAAGGATGAAAGTTTCGAGGCATTTTTGCGCCGCTTTAATAAGCGCATACAGCAAAGTGGTAAGCTTAAAGAAGCTCGAGGATCTCAATATCACAAGGGCGACAAGAGTCATAACTTGAAGCGTCGTAGTGCTTTGATATCTTTGGAAATGAAATCAAAATTTGAATATTTGCGCAAAGTCGGCAAACTCAAAGATGAAAATAAGAATCGTTGGTAAATATATGAAATTACGGCATCTATCATGATGTCGTAATTTTTTTTATAATTAATAAATTCAAAATGTCACTACAAGATCAAATATCAAATGATATCAAGGATGCGATGAGGGCTAAAGATGCTGATAAATTGTCAGTACTGAGAATGTTGAATGCCGCCATTAAAAATAAAATCATTAGCTTGCGAAACGGAGAATTAGTGGTTTTGACCGATGAGCAGGTGAAAGAGGTTATTGCGAGTGAGGTAAAAAAACGTCAAGATTCGGCTATTGAATATGAAAAGGGTGGCAGGCCAGAATTGGCAGCGAAAGAGACGGCTGAGGTGTCCATGCTAGTCGGCTATTTGCCAACCCCGATGTCTGACGATGAATTGGCAACAGGAATAAAAGAGGTAATCGAAGGGGCGGAAAAGCAAGATTTTGGCTTAATAATGAAAGAGGTGATGGCTAAGTTTAAGGGCAAAGTTGATGGTCGCAGGGCCGGCGAGATGATTAAAAAGCTGATGCAAAAATAATTTAAAAAAATGCCGACATTATTTGTCGGCGTTTTTTTAAAGTGAGTTGTTGATATAGTAATCGACCGGAGCAAAATTGTCTGTCAGGATCGGGATGTCTTCGGCAACTTCTTTTTTCCAAAGATGACTCAATTGGGCGTTGGTTTGTTGGCTTTGACTTGTGAGGCTTGGTTTGATTGCTGACTTAGTGGCTACGAGAATGATATTTTGAATCTCTGTGCCGTTACTTGGTTTGGTGATTGGGAATAAAAATACTTGAGGAAAGATTTTTTTGTAGGTCGCATATTCAGCTCGTAGAAACTTGCCGTTATCACCATCGATAGCGGAAATTAAATTCAAGACGACTGTGCCATTGTCATTCAGGAGGTTATATTTTTTTTGCACGGCCTCTATGGTTGTGAGTTGGTAGGGGATAGAATAGTGAGAGCTAAAGGCATCACCAAAAATGATGTCATATTTTTTAGTGGTTTGATTTAGATAAACGCGTCCATCTTCATGATATATGGTTAAACGAGGATCGTCTTTGAGATTAAAATATTTTTTGGCGAGTTCGGTGATTTTCGGGTCAATCTCTATTACATCCATGGTTGCATCGGGATAAGTAGTTAGAAAATTTTTCGGGAAAGAGTAGCCAGCGCCTCCTAGCATTAAAGTCTTTTTAAAATCTGGATTAAAGTGCTTGGCTAGATGGTAATATTTGGTGTATTCGTTGACTAGGAAGCTGCTATTATCGAGAAACATTGAGGAATGGTTTTCATTATTGATGCCCATGCGTTTGACCATTTTGCCAGTTGCTTGGTCTTTGGTATTGTAGATCAGGATGCGATTATAGGCAGTATCGACATCGACCAAGCTGATTTTTTTGGCAATATTGCCGAATTCATTAAACATAAATAGGCCTAATATGGCAGCTGACAATAGCAGGATCCGAGTTTTAAATAAGTTTTTAAGTGATAGCGATAGAGAGATGATTATTAGTAAAATTACCATCATAAAGAGCAACTTGTTGGTGCCGTAGTTGGGAATCAAATAAAAACCAGCCAAAAATGTACCGATAATGCTACCCGCAGTTGAGATGGCATAAAGATTGCCGACTGTAACGCCAGAGTTGCTCAGATGCTCAATTTTTAAACGCACCGTATAGGGTGATACCATGCCGAGCAGGATGCTGGCTGGTGAAAACAAAATACTGGCGGCAATTGTGGCAGCAATTTTTGCATCAGCAATGGTGTATTGCAAGTAATTTAAAAGTGATCTTTTTATGAAGATTGAGATAAAAATCGATATGGCTGAGGCGAGAATAATCGAGGCTAAATAGTTGATATTAGGCTTTTTGTCAGCGAGGCGTCCTCCAAAATAATAACCAAGACTGAGGCTACCCAGGATTATACCTATTAAACTGGTCCAAACAAAAGTTGAAGTGCCAAAGTATGGCCCTAAAACTCTGGATCCAACCAATTCAAAAACCATAACAATGGCGCCACACAAAAAGGTTACGATTTCTAGTGTATATTTTTTGAAATTCATTTGTGCTTGAAATATTAAAATCTGACCTTGTGTTAATTATAGTTTTAATTAGTCCATACAGCAAATAAAAAAGACTCAATCCTGGTTGATTGAGTCTTACGGTTTATTCACAGTCAAGTCGTATAATGGCCAATGAGGCGTTGGTGACGATTTGAAAATTTGTGTTACCATTGGCATTTGGTAACTTGAGATGGTGATAATGGTTAAACACTCCATTCTTTACCTTGAGAAGGGGTAATTTTTGTGAATTAATCTCAAGAATGAAGTTTCTGACATTCCTAATTGAGAGCTCGTCGTTCATGACAACAAAAAATTCGTTGGTTAGCTCGTTTTTCACGGCCATCACTTTAGTAGTTTTTGGGCGAATGCCTTTTTTCTGAGGTGCTGGATGATGAGCTTCAAAGAAAATAAAGTCGGTTTGGCCAACTGAGATGTTACCGCCGCCGATTGGCTTGAAGTAGTCGATAAATGGCTTGACCACTACTTCATTGTTTAGTTGGTCATTGGAGGCTAGGGCAATAATACTTATCAGCCCGACTTTGTTATTGCGTTTGGCGTGATTAATAGTGATAAAATTGTCATTGATTACGACCAATCTTGCCTTTGGTTGATGGTGATTTGGAATTTGCAAGGGGCACCTCCGTAGTTTATTTGACTGCAGAACAATAGATTACCTTATAGTATTTTTTTATTATTGTAAAGAGGGGTTTGTAATTGGTTAAAAAAGCCAAATTTACGACAAATCGTTAATTTCTGACACTATTTTATCGTATAATTCATCACGGTATTCGTTCCAAGCTTGAATGCTGGCATCACTCAAGCATTCTTTGGCAGCTTCAATTTCACCGACTGCCAAATAGAGATGTGCCCGTTTGAGGTTTAAGTTTATTTGGGCCAAGGCGTAGTCATTTGTGAGCTCTGCTAGCTTCTCTTGATCAATTGTCCATTCGATGAGTAGTTTCTGGGTTTCAGGGTCTTTTGCACCCTTGGCTTTAAACGAGTCAATTAATTTTTGTTCATTAACTCTCTCGTTATTGAAAACTGGAAAATTTTCTTTCATTTGTTTGACGATGTTTTAAATCGATAAAAATAAGTTTTTTTGGATTTTTTTATGCAAATAGATTATGGCAGAACAGGGAATGATAGTGACGACGCAGCGATTTTGCCGAACGTATCGGCATCTCCTTAATAAAAAATAAAAGGGTGGGGAAATTTGAGCCGAGGGAAATTAACTTTCCATTTAAATATGAAAGTGTCGATTTTAAGATCCAGATATGCCGTGTTCTACGATGTTTCTCAAAACTACTTCTTTATCGGCTCGCACCATTGATAGCTATCCAAACATTTCATCTCATTACGCACATATCCATCACCACAAATGTTATTTTCGCTTAGCTTGTAGTTGCCTGCTTTCATAGCACCAACAGACGAAATACAACAATCATCATATTTATTTTTTGACTCACATTTTTTTGCCAACTCATCATAATAATCGCCGACACTTGTAACTTCAACTTTTTTATTTAAATGCGTAACTACGTATAATCCAACAGCTGAGGCAACTATAATCGCCCCGACTAATAAAACAATCTTCGTTAATTTTTTCATACGTTTTTAAATGAATAGTTTTGAGAAATTTCGCCCAATGGGCCCGGGCTTATGCGAAGTGGCGCCCGCGATAGCGAGGCGACATTTCGCATAAGCCCGAGTTCGGCGATGTCGTGGTGACTGCCGAAGGCGGGCGACGCGGCATTGACGGACTCGGGGAAC
>Ga0194059_1000164_pt1 | contig 32960 bp, 27 predicted proteins | sample SepL6211m_MetaG_FD_163426 | JGI IMG/M metagenome (GOLD analysis project Ga0194059, IMG submission 163426) | Anoxic zone freshwater microbial communities from boreal shield lake in IISD Experimental Lakes Area, Ontario, Canada - Sep2016-L626-11m | ecosystem: Environmental > Aquatic > Freshwater >...
ACGTTCACATAAAGACCTCAATAGATCCAAATCTTTAGATTCAATTGCAATGACATAACGTTCTTGAGACTCGTTGCACCAAATTTCTGCGGGGCTCATGCCGCTTTCTTCGAGTGGAATGTTGCGTAATTTAAATTTCGCGCCTAAGCCGGCGCCATCCGCTAACTCCGGGAAGGCATTAGAGAGGCCGCCTGCCCCGACATCATGGATGGAAACAATCGGATTATTTTCACCCATTGCACAGCAGGCATTAATCACCTCTTGTGCACGGCGTTCCATTTCTGGATTACCGCGCTGCACTGAATCAAAATCCAGATCCGCTGTATTGGTGCCTGTTGCAACAGAGCTGCCAGTCGCGCCACCCATGCCAATGCGCATTCCAGGCCCACCTAACTGAATCAGTAGATGCCCAGCTTGAATCGGTCTTTTATGCGTGTGAATAGAATCAATACTGCCAATACCGCCGGCGATCATGATGGGCTTGTGATATCCACGACGAGTGCCATCTACAGTTTGCTCAAATACACGGAAGTAACCTCCCAAAATTGGACGACCAAACTCATTATTAAAGGCGGCACCGCCCAAAGGTCCGTTAATTATGATCTGCAATGGTGTGGCAATACGCTCTGGCTTACCGTACTTCACATTCTCCCAAGGCAAATCAGTGCCAGGAATATTCAAATTGGATACCGAGAAGCCTGTGAGACCTGCTTTAGGGCGTCCACCTATACCTGTAGCACCCTCATCTCGGATTTCTCCACCGGCACCTGTAGAGGCCCCAGGAAATGGCGCAATCGCAGTTGGGTGATTATGGGTTTCCACCTTCATTAAGGTATGCACTAAGCGCATATCTTTTTGATAGCGCTGATCTTTACCTTGTGGCACCCAAGTCTCAGATTCACAGCCCTCCATGATGGCGGAGTTATCTGAGTAGGCAACGATGGTGCCTTCTGGACGGAGTTGATGTGTATTGCGGATCATGGCAAACAGAGAGCGCTCTTGATCATCGCCATCAATTGTCCATGAAGAATTAAAAATCTTATGGCGACAGTGTTCGCTATTTGCCTGGGCAAACATAATGAGCTCAACATCACTTGGATTTCGTTCTAAGCGTATGAAATTCTCTGTAAGGTAAGCAACTTCATCATCAGATAAAGCAAGACCCAGCTCTTGGTTGGCCTTGTCAAGTGCAGTCCTACCTTCTGTCAATACTGGAATACGTAATAGCGGACGATCTGCCAATGTTTGATACAAAGCTTGAGCCTGATCGGTATTGTCAACAACAGCTTCAGTCATCCGATCATGAATTGCAGCCAAAACAATGTTTGTTTGAGCTTGGGTTAATTCTTTTTTAGATTGCCATGCATATTGGACGCCGCGTTCAATCCGGAGAATATTTAGAGCGCATTGCCGCGCAATATCAGTGGCCTTACTAGCCCATGGCGATACCGTGCCAAATCTAGGGATGACTACCGCGTCTTCCCGAAGTGTGGATCCTTTACCAAACCACGAGCTTCCCGACTTTAACTTTGAGGCGAAAGGCTGTCCGTAGGTCAAAAGACTGGAAAGAATTTCTTGATTTTTGACATCTAGATCTGATTCAGACCAGATGAAGTGGAGATACTGAGCCTCAATTGACTCAAGTTGGACACCTTGGGCCGCTAGGGATGCTAAAAGACGCTGTTGGCGAAAGGCTGAGAGGGCATCGGCCCCTGGCAAGAAACGAAAAAATGACATGCCTAGATTATAAGGTTTTGATTAAGCCAATCGCCCAGCCTGAAGCTGCAACTGACGACCGCATTGCGCAGCTAAGGCTGGGTCATGGGTCACCAAGACTAGAGTGGAGTTGCACTCCCGATTGAGCTCAAATAAAAGCTCTATTACCCTACTTCCGCTAGCCTCATCCAAGCTGCCAGTAGGCTCATCAGCAAACAAGATGGCAGGCTTGCTGATAAAGGCTCTGGCTAGTGCTACACGCTGTTGCTCCCCTCCAGATAGCGTCTTTGGAAAATGCTGAAGGCGGTGAGAAAGCCCTACTTTATCAAGCCAATATTGAGCTTGAATACGGGTGTTAGCTAAATCAAGTCCCGAAATCTCTGCTGGCAACATGACATTTTCAAGGGCATTTAAGTGAGGGAGTAGCTGAAAGGACTGAAAAACAAAACCAGTGTGCAAGCTACGTAACTTAGCTCGCCCATCCTCATCTAAGGTATTGAGGCTTTGCCCCATCAAGCAAACCTCACCTTCGGTTGGCGTATCCAATCCAGCCAGAAGACTCAACAGCGTGCTTTTGCCAGAGCCGGAGGCGCCAATAATGGCTACACTCTGACCTGCTTCTATATCGAAGCTAATGTCGTGCAAAATGGATAGAGAGTCGTCATTAGCAAAAACAGTCTTGCCTAGTTTTGCGACGCTAATTGTTTTCAATAAACCACTCATTACTTATCTTTTTCCAATGACCTCAGAATCATGAAACGATTTCACAAACCCTGTAATGCGTTGAGAACATCACTTTTTGTGGGTCTATTTTGCCTGTTAATTGGATTTAACTCTTGGGCACAAACAAACCCAATCATTTTGGTGATGGGCGATAGCCTGTCCGCTGAATACGGCCTGCCTCGTGGATCTGGCTGGGTCAGCCTGCTTCAGCAGCAATTGGCGAAAGAAGGAAGTCCATGGACTGTCTTCAACGCCAGCATCAGCGGTGAAACAAGCTCTGGTGGACTCACTCGAATAGGTGATTTACTGGAGCAAAAAAAACCAGGTCTAGTGCTACTGGAGCTGGGGGCAAATGATGCATTGAGAGGCCTGCCCATATCAGAATCAGAAAATAATCTTCGCAAGATAATTCAAATGAGCAAAAAGTCAGGGGCAAAAGTCTTGTTGTTTGGCATGCAGATACCCCCCAATTATGGGAAAAGGTACACAAAGCAATTTCGTGATCTGTATTTAACACTAGCAACACAAGAAGACATTACATTGCTGCCCTTCTTTCTGAGTGGTGTCGCAGATAAGCCTCAGTTATTTCAGGCTGATCGCCTTCATCCCAACGTAGAAGCTCAAAGCATTCTCTTCAAAAACGTATGGGGTTCAATGGCCCCATACAAAAAAATGCTTAAAAATTAAGTCTAAGGATTAGCTACCCGCTCCACCTGAAGACATTGGCTTGAGTGGATTGACTACCTTAACGCCTGCAGCATCACGCCAATAAGCCATGAACCCTGCAAATTCTGATTGCGCGCTCAAGGCTTGTATTTGTTGCGCTTGTGCTTTATGAATCTTGGCATCACCGCCAGAAGGTTGGCGAACCTGATCAACCCTGTAGATACTGGTGCCTTCGCCGGGTTTAGATACCGAAACAACAGCTGGCAATTTATCCGCGTTCACAGCCATCACCTCATCCATGGCTTGCCCAACCAAGTTGCCGGGCTTATTACGTGACACCCAAACTGGGCTAGCAAAGCCAATTGAATTCTGAGGATCTTTTTCAAGCGCTGCAAATTTCTCTACGGCTGAAGCAATAGCCAATTTCTCTGCAGCTCGTTGACTTACTTGGCGCTTTACCTCAGCAGCAACATCTTTGAAAGGCAAGGTTTGAGCTGGGTGGAAAGTCACTACTCGAGCTGAAACAAATACACCTGGCGAAGTTTGTACCGCTTCGGTATTGCGCTTATTTTTGAGAGCGTCATCGCCAAACAAAGACTGGACCACTTTTGGGTTGCTAAGTGGATGATCTTTGCCTAAACCCGAAATGCCACCACGGGTTACATTCTTTTGAGACTGAACACTTAACTTCAATTTATCCGCTGCTGGTTTCAAACTATCGGATTGGTCATAAGTCATATTGGCAAACTGATCGGCTCTATCGCCAAAAACCTTAGCATCTTCTTTTGGATCAGCCTTGAGAACGATGTACTCAACATCAATAAATTCTGGGCTCTCAAATAATCTCGTATTGGCATCGTAAAAAGCTTGCAGCTCTTCTGAGCTTGGATTCACTTTACTCAAGTAATCTTTGGCGTTAAATTGCAAAACCTGTACTTCACGTTCTATCTCATACAAAGATGAAATCGCCTCTGAAATCTTAGGGCTACTAAGTTCAGTACGAGAAACGGAACCAACTAATTGCTGGATCTTTAAATCAAAACCTTGACCAGCATAAAACTGTTCTTCATTCATGCCATTGCTAGCCAAGAGCTGCTTGAAGCGCTGATCATCAAAGCTACCGTCTTGGAGATAGAGTGCCCGAATTTGCGGAATATTCTGCAAACTTTTAATGAGTGCCTCTTTGCTCACCTGTAGGTGTAGATCGTAAACAGCAAAACCTAAAATGCGTTGTTGTATGAGTTCGTTCAAAATAGCTTGGCGAAACTGCAAGCTTTGTGCGATTTGTGCATTCCCACCAACACGCTCAGCTTGACGCTTAGCGGCAGACTCAACTTCTTGCGCAGTGATGGACTTGCCATTGATCTTGACAATATCGGTCTCTTTATCCATAAAGCCGGAATAACCAGAAATGCCGAAAAGAACGAAAGAGGGAACAATTAAAAGCATCAAAACAATTTGAAGAATCTTTTGGTGCTTACGTACGGTATCAAACATGAGTTAGTCGCTAGGAAATAAAGTCGATGATGGAGTGTACTAGGCTAGGCGTTGGGTTCTAGAGCGGCTAGTTAGCCTAAAAAGCGATGCAGAATCTTGGTGGGCGCTGACGGGTTCGAACCGCCGACATTCTGCGTGTAAGGCAGACGCTCTACCAACTGAGCTAAGCGCCCCAAAATTACTACAGAAAAGATTGTAACCCAAACGTTTGGCAAAGGCAGGGTTCCCTTATCTATAAACCTAAAAAAATGTAATAGACCCTGGAACCCTTCAAGACTAATGCTTCAGAACGTCAGCACTGGCTGATTTTTCATTCGCCTTGCTAGCCTCGGCAGCTTTTTTAGCGAGCTCCTCCGGCGTTGGATCAGGCAATGCTTGGGGCATGCGTTCTAAGGCAAGCTCTAGCACCTTATCAATCCAGCGAACAGGAACAATTTCAATCGCATTTTTAACGTTGTCTGGAATTTCGATCAGATCCTTCACGTTTTCTTCAGGAATCAGGGCAAGTTTAATGCCGCCGCGATGGGCTGCTAATAGCTTTTCCTTTAATCCACCAATCGGTAATACTTCACCGCGCAAGGTAATTTCACCAGTCATCGCAACATCAGAACGAATGGGGATTCCAGTCAGCACTGAAACCAACGCGGTTGTAATCGCAATACCTGCTGAAGGACCATCTTTGGGTGTAGCACCATCCGGAAAGTGAATGTGAATGTCTTTCTTTTCAAAAGATTCATCTGCAATTCCCAGACGTCTTGCTCGCGAGCGAACGACGGTACGCGCAGCTTCAACGGATTCCTTCATCACATCGCCAATGGAGCCAGTACGAGTGATAACGCCTTTACCAGACATCACTGCTGCTTCAATTGTTAATAAATCACCGCCAACTTCAGTCCAAGCTAAACCAGTGACTTGACCCACTTGGTTCTCTTTTGCCGCTAAGCCATAGTCATACATGCGAACTGACAAGAACTTCTCAAGATTGTCAGCATTAACCACAATCGGTGCAGCCTCTTTCTTCAAAAGTAAGAGCTTGACCACTTTACGGCAAATTTTGCTGATCTCTCGCTCTAAGGAGCGTACACCAGCTTCGCGGGTGTAGTAACGAATTATGCTGCGAACAGCGCTTTCCTCAATCTTTAACTCATCCTTTTTTAAACCGTTGTTTTTGATTTGCTTAGGGATGAGGTAATTAACAGCAATATTGGTCTTCTCATCTTCTGTGTAACCAGCAAGACGAATGATTTCCAATCGATCTAACAAAGGGCCGGGAATATTCAATGAGTTAGCCGTCGCCACAAACATCACGTCAGAAAGATCAAAATCAACCTCTACATAGTGATCTTGGAATGTGTGGTTCTGCTCTGGATCTAATACTTCTAATAAAGCGCTAGCAGGATCGCCACGGAAATCCATACCCATCTTGTCTACTTCATCTAACAAGAACAGTGGATTACGAACGCCCACTTTGGTAAGGCTCGCCAAAATTTTGCCGGGCATCGATCCAATATAGGTGCGACGGTGACCGCGGATCTCTGACTCATCACGCACACCGCCCAAGGCCATGCGTACAAACTTACGATTAGTAGCGCGTGCAATAGATTGGCCCAAAGACGTTTTACCAACTCCAGGAGGGCCGACCAAACAGAGGATCGGAGCCTTCACACGATCAACACGTTGTTGAACTGCGAGGTATTCCAGTATGCGTTCTTTAACTTTATCTAAGCCGTAATGATCCTCATCCAATACTTTTTCAGCGTTGGTGAGATCGTTATTAATTTTGCTTTTTTTCTTCCAAGGTAAATTCACCAGGGTATCGATATAGTTCCGAATCACCGTTGCCTCGGCAGACATTGGAGACATCAGCTTGAGTTTTTTTAACTCTGACTCCGCTTTTTTCATCGCCTCTTTAGGCATGCGTGCGGCTTTGATGCGCTTCTCAAGTTCTTCTAGGTCGGCACCCTCTTCGCCCTCGCCTAGTTCTTTTTGAATGGCTTTGACTTGCTCATTCAAGTAGTACTCGCGTTGGCTCTTTTCCATTTGGCGTTTCACGCGTCCACGGATGCGTTTCTCTACTTGCAAAATATCAATTTCGCTCTCAAGGTCAGCCAAAAGACTTTCTAGCCTTTGAACCACATCAGTCATCTCTAAAAGTTTTTGCTTTTGCTCTAACTTGACAGGTAAATGCGCGCAAATGGTATCAGCCAAACGGCTAGGATCATCAATCCCACCCAAGGAAGACAGAATTTCCTGAGGTACCTTTTTATTTAGTTTTACATACTGATCAAACTGGGCCATGATGGCGCGACGTAATGCTTCGGTTTCATGAACGTCTAATGTTGCAACAGGGGTTGGCGTAGCTTCACAAGCAAAGTAGCCCTGGCTATCCTCAATCTGGCTCACTTCAGCACGTTGAACACCCTCCACGAGGACCTTAACGGTGCCATCGGGCAATTTAAGCATTTGCAAGATATTGGCGATAGAGCCGACTTCATATAGATCTTCTACACTCGGCTCATCCTTGGCGGCCGTCTTTTGGGCTACCAACAGCACATTTTTACCTGTTTCCATAGCAGCCTCTAGGGCTTTAATGGATTTTGGGCGACCCACAAACAATGGGATCACCATATGGGGAAAGACAACTACGTCCCGTAAAGGCAGCAATGGCAGCTGAATCGGTTCAGAGGGTAGTAATAAGTGGCCAGGCATAGGGCAAATCCTCCAAAGTAGTCAATTCTCATAAATCTCCCTATATAGCAAAAACACTAAATAGAGACCTTATTAGGAGATAGCATACTACCTATATGGGTTTGACCGAGGAAAAAACAAGGGGGTAAAACGCGAAAAATACCTGAAAAAAGGCATAAAAGAGCAAAAAAACCTCAAAAATTAAGCTTTTTTGCTTAAATCTTTATGTTCTACATCTTGTTTGTAGACCAAGAGTGGTTTCCCGCCTTCTTGAATGCTCGATTCATCGATAACAACCTTTTGCACATTCTTTAAGGATGGCAAGTCGTACATCACATCCATTAATGAGCCCTCAAGAATAGATCTGAGACCGCGAGCGCCCGTTTTGCGCGCAATAGCCTTCTTAGCGATTGCTGCAAGTGCCTCTACTCGGACTTCAAGATCAGCTCCCTCCATCGTTAAAAGCGCTTGATATTGCTTTACTAGGGCATTTTTTGGCTCAGTCAGAATCTGAATCAAAGCCTCTTCATCCAATTGCGCCAAAGTAGTGACCACTGGTAAGCGGCCAATCAACTCTGGGATCAAGCCAAATTTAATCAAATCCTCTGGCTCAACTTCAATCAGTAAGTCGCTCACGCCACGATCATCTTTACCAGGAATCGATGCATTGAAGCCGATGCCAGTTTTAGCCGTACGTTGTTGAATCACTTTCTCAAGACCATCAAATGCGCCGCCACAAATAAAGAGGATATTGGTCGTATCTACTGGTAAGAAATCCTGATTGGGATGCTTACGTCCCCCTTGCGGTGGAATGGAGGCCATCGTGCCTTCGACTAATTTCAGAAGGGCTTGTTGAACGCCCTCACCTGAAACGTCACGAGTAATCGATGGATTGTCTGACTTACGAGAGATCTTATCAATCTCATCGATGTAAACAATGCCACGCTGCGCTTTCTCTACGTTGTAGTCGCAAGCTTGCAGTAGCTTCTGAATAATATTTTCGACGTCTTCGCCGACATAACCAGCCTCGGTTAATGTAGTTGCATCGGCCATGACAAATGGTACGTCCAACATGCGAGCCAAAGTTTGGGCAAGCAGGGTTTTTCCAGAACCTGTCGGTCCGATTAGCAAAATATTGCTCTTTGCTAATTCAACGCCATCAACCATCGCCTTTGCGGGTTTCTTGGATTCTTTTTTATCTACCGCTTCAGTAGGCTTGCCATCCTTATCTAACTTCTCTTTTTTAGGTTTAGGCAAATACTGTAAGCGCTTGTAATGGTTATAAACTGCTACAGCCAAAGTCTTCTTGGCTTGATCTTGACCAATGACGTATTGATCTAAATTTTCACGAATCTGATGAGGCGTTGGCAAGGAATCGTCACCCTCACTCTTAGGCAGCTTGGCAATCTCTTCTTGAATGATGTCAGTACATAAATCAATGCACTCGTCACAGATAAAAACAGATGGTCCAGCAATGAGTTTTTTAACCTCATGCTGACTCTTGCCGCAGAAAGAGCAATACAGCGTTTTATCTGAACTGCTTGTAGAAGTTGTATCGCTCAAGTGGGGTGCCTAATGAATGTAATTTCTATGTGAGCTTAAGGACGTTTTTCGATGACTTTATCAATCAAGCCATAGTCACGCGCTTGTTCTGCTGACATAAAGTTATCGCGATCCGTGTCTTTTGCAATAGTCTCCATAGATTGGCCAGTACGATCAGCCAAAATTTGATTGAGACGCTCGCGCAGATACAAAATCTCTCGTGCTTGAATCTCGATATCGGAAGCCTGTCCTCGTGCACCACCCAAAGGCTGATGAATCATCACGCGAGAATTTGGCAAGGCATGACGCTTACCCTTCTCACCAGCACACAATAAGAAAGCACCCATACTCGCAGCCATGCCCATACATAAAGTACTGACGTGTGGCTTGATAAATTGCATCGTATCGTAAATAGCTAAACCTGCAGAAACAGAGCCACCAGGAGAATTGATATACAGAGAAATTTCTTTATCTGGATTTTCGCTCTCAAGGAATAGCAACTGGGCAATAACCAAGTTGGCAGTTTGATCATTCACTTCGCCAACCAAGAACACAACACGTTCCCTTAGTAGACGCGAGTAAATGTCGTAGGCACGCTCACCGCGACCAGAGGTCTCGATCACCATAGGAACCAAACCCAAACCTCTGGGCTCTAAATTCTCAGACTGGAAATGATTCTGGTTCATGTCATTGCGCCTTATTCAATCAATTTAATTTGCTAAGTTCTTCGAAGCTAACAGCCTTCTCATTTACTTTTGCAAGTGATGTGAAGTATTTAATCACGTTATCCTCAAGCACCAAGTTCTCGATATCCTTAAGACGGCTTGGGTTGCTGTAGAACCAGCGTACCACTTCTTTGGGATCTTCATATGTAGCAGCTTGCTCATCAATTTCAGCCTTGATTTGATCAGCGGTAGCCTTCAAATCCTTTTGCTTTACGAGATCGCCCAAAATTAAACCAAGACGAACACGCTTAGTGGCTTGCTCAGCAAACATCTCGGGAGGGATCGGAGCATCTTTGGCATTCGGAATGCCACGTTGCATCAAATCTTGACGAGCCGATTCAACTAAACGCTCTTGCTCTGATGCGATTAAGGCCTTAGGAACATCCAGTTCGCAGTTCTGATCGATTTGGTCCATGACCTCATTCTTCAGCAATGAGGTAATACGCCGATTTACTTCGCGATTCAAGTTTTCTTTAACTTCTTCACGCATCTTAGCAACGCCGCCTGCAGTAACGCCTAATGACAATGCAAAATTGTCATCGACAGTTGGCAGGTGTGCCCAGTTCACTTGTTTAACGGTGATAGTGAAGTCAGCCGTTTTGCCAGCAACATCTTTGCCGTGGTAATCGGCCGGGAAGCTCAATGGGAAAGTTTTGCTATCGCCGGCTTTTAAGCCCAAGGTTGCAGCTTCAAATTCTGGGAGCATGCGGCCTTCACCTAAAACATACTCAAAGTTCTCTGCCTTACCGCCAGCAAATTCAACCCCATCGATCTTGCCAACAAAATCAATAATCGCTTGATCGCCAGCTTGGGCTGCAGTATTTGCACCGCCATCGCCATGAGGGCCAGCCTCACCGCGTGCGTGGTAATGAACTTGTTGCTTGCGAAGCACATCTAATGCGCGATCAATTTCAGCATCCGCAATAGTCGTTGTGTATTTGGTTACTTCCGCTTTAGTGAAGTCACCAATTTTCACTTCTGGTAACACTTCAAAGTAAGCATCGAAAACGATCTTGTCCGCATCTAACTCACTCTTTGGCTCAAGGCGAGGTTGGCCAGCAAGCAGGATGCCCTCTTTTTGACTGAGTTCAAAAAACAATTCAGAGGCTTTATCAAATTGGATTTCAAAATCCACTTGCATGCCATATTGTTTTTCAACCATATTCTTCGGAACTTTGCCCGGACGAAAGCCAGCCACTTTCATGGTCTTGCCAACCTTTGCCAAACGGGCTTCACGCGCTTTTGCCAAATCGGCACGAGCGAATTCTAAAGTCATTTTGCGGTCTAGTTGACCTAAATTTTCTATCTGCAAAGCCATTCTCGTCTCTTAATTGAAATCAGGATATGTGAAGCCCAAGCCAAGTAGCTAACTTGTGGTGCGAGGAGGGGGACTCGAACCCCCACACCATTTCTGGCGTCAGGACCTAAACCTGGTGCGTCTACCAATTTCGCCATCCTCGCGAATTCCGCAAACGCTACCGAGCTTAAACTTCACTCTAAAGACGCTAATTCTACAATGCCCAGCGCATTTAGAGAATTCTACAGACCTCGGGGAATGATGGACGGGGTTGTCTAGGCATCAAACTAGCACTATTGCCATAGCCAATATTGAGTAAAAAGTTCACTTTTACCCTTCCATCAGGGAAAAACTCCGCATTGACCTTATCTGCATCGAACCCACTCATGGCACCGCAATCAAGGCCTAGCGCCCTAACTGCCATCGTGAGATAAGCGCCCTGCAATGCTGAATTCCGAAAGGCAGTTGATTCAATAAAGCTCTCTTTGCCCAAAAACCAGCTTTTGGCATCAACATGTGGAAACAGTTTTGGCAGCTGTTCGTAGAAGTCCAAATCCATCCCAATAATGGCTGTAACAGGGGCTGTGCGTGTTTTCTCGAGGTTACCTGGGCTAACGCAAGCCGCCAAGCGCTCCTTTGCCTGAGGGCTTTTGATAAAGAGAAATCTGGCTGGATTGCAATTGACCGAGGTTGGAGCAAATTTAAGCAATTCGTAAATCGCCTCAATTTGTTCATCGGTGACAGGCTTATCTTGCCAGGAATTGTGCGAGCGAGCAGCGGTGAAAAGTTGAGATAAAGCAGTCTGCTCAAGGCTCTGACTAATAGCCATAGGTAACTCCGTCAATAAAAATAAAAAAGATTAGGCTTTGTAGAGCAAGGCAACAGCATGAACTGCAATGCCCTCACCTCTGCCAAGATGACCAAGAGATTCGTTGGTTTTTGCCTTGAGGTTGACATGACTAGCAGTCACACCTAAGTCTTCAGCGATGTTATGAACCATTTCAGGCAAGAAGTCTGCAAGTTTGGGTTTCTGGCAGATGATGGTGGCATCTACATTCCCTATATGAAAACCAGCGGCTTGAACTTTTTGTAATGCAGCTCGCAATAAAATACGGCTATCCATATCTTTGTAACGCGGATCATTATCTGGAAATAGTTGGCCGATATCGTTTAACCCTGCAGCACCAAGCAAAGCATCAGTCAGCGCATGCAATAAGGCGTCTGCATCAGAATGGCCTAACAAGCCCATTTCATATGGGATATGGACCCCACCCAAAATCAGCTTTCGATCAGCAACTAATGCGTGAACGTCATAGCCCTGTCCGATACGAAATTGAGGAATGTGCGGTGCTGTTGTCATGGTGATTAGTTCTTCTGGCTATTTTGTGATTGATGGCGCATTGACTGCAGAAGTGATTGCATCAATTCCCAATCAGCCGGATGAGTGACTTTAAAGTTACGCATGGCACCTTCAATCAACAATGGTTTTACACCGGCTAACTCCATAGCACTCGCTTCGTCTGTAATATCCGCCTCCAAACGAATGCCATCTTCAAGTGCATCGTGCAACTTCTTCACTGGGAACATCTGTGGCGTTTGGGCTTGCCACAGGTGATTGCGCGGGATGGTTTTCTCGGCATGAGCGTAGCTACCGGCAAGAGCAGAATTTAGATCAGCAAACTTTAAGGTATCCGCTACGGGCAATGCTAAAAGGCCACCAATATTGGATGGTGTTACAGCATTGATCAATTTTTGGATTAAGTCAGACGAGATGCCAGGACGAGCAGCATCATGAACCAATACCCAATCAGATTCAGAAATGCCAGAGCTCAACATTGCTGCCAAAGTATTTCTCACGGTTTCTTGTCTGGTAGGACCACCAGTCGGTAAAAAATGTAGCGGTTTATCGCTCGCCACCAATCGGCTAAGAATAGGGTTATCGATAAATCTAGGATTAACACCCACCCAAACAGACTGTATTGCGGGGGTCTGGCAGAAAGCCTCTATGGCATAAGCCAACATTGGCCTACCTGCGAGCTCCTTGAACTGCTTTGGGAGATCTCCTCCCAAACGTGAGCCGGTGCCGGCTGTGGGTAGCAAAGCATGGCATTGAGGTAGCGATTGATTTCCAGAACTCATGCCTGATTCTATAATGAGCGCAGATGTCCAATGCATTAAATCCAGCACCCCCCATACCCGCTCCGCGGGTTGGGCAGCGCTTTACCTTTTCGGGACTGATTGGCTCCGCAGATGCTGCCCTGATCGCCCAGTCTGCCCTGCGCTACCGGGGTAATTTTTCTGTCATGGTGCTTTTTTGTGCCCAAGCCCAAGATGCGCAGCGCCTTCTAGAAGAAATTCCCGCCTTTGCGCCACAACTCAAGACAAGGCTTTTGCCTGATTGGGAAATTCTTCCATACGATCACTTTTCACCCCATCAAGATCTAGTTTCTGAGCGCTTAGCTACCTTATATGAACTCCTCAATGGAAGTTGTGACATTGTTCTCGTACCAGTCACAACCGCCCTGCAGAGGCTTGGGCCTCCAGGATTCCTGTCCGGTCACACTTTCTTCTTTAGACAGGGCGACAGGCTCAATGAAGCAGCCCTGAAGCTACAGCTTCAACAGGCTGGTTATGATCCTGTCAGCGCCGTGATGCGCCCTGGCGAATACAGTATTCGTGGCGGCTTAATCGATTTATTTCCGATGGGTTCTAGCCTGCCCTATCGCCTAGATTTATTTGGTGACGAGATTGAGCAAATCCGCGCATTTGATCCTGATACTCAGCGAAGCTTGTATCCGGTTAAAGAAGTGCGACTCTTGCCTGGTCACGAATTCCCTTTTGATGACAAATCTAGAACAGCATTCCGAAGTCGCTGGAGGGAAGTCTTCGAGGGCGATCCCACTCGCTGCTCTATCTACAAAGATGCCAATTTGGGAATACCGAGCGCCGGCATCGAATCCTATCTCCCGCTCTTTTTTGATGAATCTTCAAATCTCTTTGATTACTTCCCGCGTTCAGGCGATCCAGTTTGGCTTTTGAGTATTGGCGATGTAGAGGAATCCATCCAGGGCTTCTGGAAGGACACACTACAGAGATATGAATTTTTAAAACATGATCTCGACAGACCTATTCTTCCGCCAAAAGAATTATTTCTCGATGCCGATGAGTTCTTTATCCAACTCAAACCCAATGCACGCTTAGTTCTCAATAGAGAAACAAACGAATCGCCTCAGTTCTTGCCGGTGCCTGATATTGCGGTTCATCGACGTGATGCTGACCCTATTAATCGCTTACGTAATGTGGTCGCAAAAGAAACAATCCGTGTTTTGATTTGCAGCGATAGTGCTGGCCGAAAAGAATCCATTCGCCAATTGCTCGATGAAAGCAATGCGGTTTCTGGCCAAGATGGTAAGCCTCTCTACCAATTAAAACCTGAAGGCTTCGAGAGCATTACTGATTTTGTAAAGAGTGAATCCTTATTTGGCTTGGTAACTGCGCCTCTTTTCAATGGCTTTTCTTGGCCCTCTGAAAATTTACTGGTCATCACCGAGGCAGAATTATTTACCTCGACTGCAAGACAACGACGTAAAGGAAAAGCGAGTGAGAGCGCTGATCCTGACATGCTCTTTAAGGATCTGTCAGAGCTAAAAATTGGAGATCCTGTTGTTCATGCTGATCATGGCATTGGCCGCTATCAAGGCTTGGTCTTGCTTAATGTGGCGCCACCAAAACAAGCGCCGATCTTCGAAGAGTTCTTGCATCTCGTTTATGCACGTGAAGCCACCTTGTATGTCCCTGTACAGCAATTGCAAATGGTGACGCGTTACGCTGGTTCAGATCCCGACTCTGCACCCCTGCATCAACTGGGATCTGGTCAATGGGATAAAGCCAAGCGTAAGGCTGCTCAACAAATTCGTGACACCGCAGCAGAATTGCTCAGTCTTTATGCAGCTCGTGCAATCCGTAAGGGCCATGCCTTCGAGTACTCCAGTCATGACTATGAAGCTTTTGCGGAAAGCTTTGGCTTTGAAGAAACACCCGACCAAGCAAATGCGATTACGGCAGTCATTGGTGATATGACTAGCGGCACGCCAATGGACCGCTTAGTTTGTGGCGATGTGGGCTTTGGCAAAACAGAAGTAGCATTACGTGCCAGTTTTATTGCAGTGATGGGCGGCAAGCAGGTTGCCATTTTAGCCCCAACCACCCTGCTGGCTGAACAACACGTTGCTACCTGGAAGGATCGCTTTGCGGATTGGCCAGTACGAATTGTTGAACTCTCTCGCTTCAGAACCACTAAAGAAATCAATGCCGCACTTGAAGCCATTGCTAAAGGCGCTGCCGACATTATTATTGGCACCCACAAGCTCCTGTCCAAAGAGACTCAGTTCGCTAACTTGGGCTTAGTGATTGTTGATGAGGAACACCGCTTTGGTGTACGCCAGAAAGATGCCTTAAAAGCATTGCGCGCTGAGGTGGATATTCTGACCTTAACGGCTACCCCTATTCCGAGAACACTAGGAATGGCGATGGAAGGATTGCGCGAATTTTCCATCATCGCTACCGCGCCGCAAAAGCGTTTGGCCATCAAGACTTTTGTTCGCCGCGAAGGTGATAGCGTCATTCGTGAAGCAGTACTTCGCGAAATTAAGCGTGGGGGGCAGGTTTACTTTCTCCACAACGAAGTAGAAACCATACAAAATCGCAAGCATGCATTACAAGAGCTTATTCCTGAAGCAAGTATTAGCGTTGCTCATGGACAGATGCATGAGCGGGAACTTGAATCCGTTATGCGCGAGTTCGTTACTCAACGGACCAATATATTGCTATGTACTACGATTATTGAGACTGGTATTGACGTACCGACAGCCAATACCATCATCATGCACCGCGCTGATAAGTTTGGTTTAGCTCAGCTACATCAACTTCGAGGTCGCGTGGGACGCTCACATCACCAAGCCTATGCTTACCTCTTGGTTCCGGATCCAGAGGCATTAAGCAAGCAAGCGCAGTTACGTCTGAATGCTATTCAGGCTATGGAAGAACTTGGTTCTGGCTTCTACTTAGCAATGCATGATTTGGAGATTCGGGGTGCGGGCGAGGTTCTGGGTGACAAGCAGTCTGGTGAAATCCATGAGATTGGTTACCAGTTGTATACCGAAATGTTAAATCGCGCCGTTAAATCTTTGAAAAGTGGCAAGGAGCCAGATCTTCTGTCGCCATTACAGGCGACAACGGATGTCAATTTAGGCGTCCCTGCCCTCCTGCCACAGGACTATTGCCCTGACGTCCATGAGCGCCTATCGCTTTATAAGCGCTTTGCTGGCACCAATGATTTCTCAGAGTTAATGGGTTTACGTGAAGAACTAGTTGATCGCTTTGGAGACCTCCCAGATCAGGCCAAGTCTTTCTATGAGACGCATCGATTGCGTTTGGAGATGTCGGGATTTGGTATTAAGAAAATCGACGCCACCCCGACCTCTATACAGATTCAATTTATACCAAATCCGCCCATTGATCCAATGAAGATCATTCAATTAATTCAGTCTTCAAAATATATACAGCTCAATGGTCAAGATAAGCTGAAGGTGCTCCCGCAGAAAGAGCGTGATTTTGACAAGCTCGAGCAACGCCTAGATCATATTCGCAAGATTCTGAGGGGTCTAAATGAATCTGCGATGCTCTCCACTGCTCAAGTCAATTAATCAGCCACTCAGATTATGATTGCCCCATGTCCATGCATACAACACTCATTTCCTTAGCAAATCAGCCTATCCAACAGGGATTGGGCTCTGCCCTTGCTGAGCATGCCAAAGTGCTCGGGATCGAACTACACCAAAGCCAACCAAAGTCAGCGCATTTAAGCTATTTTTCTGAGCGTTGGGTGGCTTCCAAAGCGCTGATGCCTGAAGCACGAGTTGCCATGCGTGATATTGCTGCTACTCATGGTGCTGATCTTGCCTTTTTATCGACGGGGTTTAAGCCTCAAGAACTCAAGGTTCTGGCGATGGATATGGATTCAACCTTAATCAATATTGAATGTATCGATGAGATAGCGGATTTCGCAGGCAAGAAAGCTGCTGTTTCAGAAATCACCGAAGCAACTATGCGTGGTGAGATCAAAGACTTTAAGGAAAGTTTGCGCCGTCGAGTTGCACTGCTTGCTGGTGTATCGGCTGATGTATTGGAATCAGTCTACAAAGAACGCTTGCGCCTTAATGCTGGCGCCTCTGCACTTTTGGCAGGCGCCCATCAACGTGGGCTCTATACCTTGCTCGTTTCTGGTGGGTTTACATTCTTCACCGAGAAACTTCAAAAAGAATTAGGCTTTAAGCAGGCGCAAGCCAATACTCTAGAAATCATCGACGGCAAACTCACTGGCAAAGTCCTTGGTGAAATTGTAGATGGCTCAGCAAAAGCAGCTTATCTAGATGGTGTATGCACCCTCATGAATTGCACTAAATCGAATGCAATCACTCTGGGTGATGGCTCGAATGATCTACCCATGATGCATAGCTCAGGCATTAGCATTGCATACAGAGCAAAGCCCATAGTCAAAGAAAAAGCCGACGCGGCTTTTGACCGGGTCGGCTTGGATGCTGCTTTACTCTTGATTATCTAAGCGTTTAGCTTAAACAATCCGCAGTAAATATTTGGATTACAGGCGCTCAAAAATCGTTGCAATACCCTGTCCGCCACCGATGCACATGGTGACCAAAGCATACTTACCATTGACGCGATGTAACTCATGAATCGCTTTAGTAGCAATCGCCGCACCAGAACAACCAATTGGATGACCTAAAGCAATCGCACCACCATTAACGTTAGTCTTGGCTGGATCTAAACCTAAAGCTTTTGTTACCGCCAATGCTTGGGCAGCAAACGCCTCATTGGATTCAATCACATCCATTTGATCTAACTTGAGACCAGCACGCTCTAAGGCTAACTTCGTTGCAGGGATTGGGCCTTCACCCATGATGTGGTTAGGTACACCAGCAACAGCGTAAGAAACCAAACGAGCGATAGGTTTATGACCAGCTTTTTTAGCGGTTTCAGCATCGGCCAACACAAAGAAGGCTGCGCCATCATTAATGCCAGATGCATTACCAGCGGTTACGCTACCACCTTCTTTTTTGAAGACTGCTTTCATCTTCGCCAAAGTTTCCATTGTGGTCTCAGGTTTGCAATGCTCATCGGTATCAAAAACAATATCGCCCTTGCGAGTCTTGATTGTGATCGGTACGATTTGGGATTTAAAGCGACCTTCTTTAATCGCATGCGCAGCACGACGATGTGACTCAACCGCTAAAGCATCTTGCTCATCGCGTGTTAACTTCCATTTTTCAACGAGATTCTCAGCGGTAACACCCATATGACCAACTCCAAATGGATCAGTCAATACAGAAACCATCAAGTCGAGCATCTTGGTATCACCCATACGTGCACCACTGCGCATCGCTGGTGAGCCGTACATGCCGCGAGACATCACTTCAACGCCGCCGCCAATACCGTAATCACAGTCACCCAACATGATTTGTTGAGCAGTAGTCACAATGGCTTGCAAACCAGAGCTACACAAACGGTTCAAAGCCATCGCCACAGATTCCATCGGCAGGCCGGCTTGAATAGAAGCAACACGTGCAACATAGGCATAACGGTTATCCGTTGGAATCGTGTTTCCAACGGTAATGTAATTGATTAAAGCCGGATCGACTCCAGAGCGAGCGATAGCCTCTTTCATCACAATGCCACCGAGCTCAGAAGGCTCAAGACTACTGAGTGAACCATTAAAGGTGCCAATTGCGGAACGTACCGCACTTAATACAACGACATCACGACTCATGTTAATCCCCTTAGCAGAGCCCCAATTAGGGCTAATTTAGTAATTCAACCTCAATTTTTATGCGAATTTCAAGTTTCGGCTATTAGGTCATGCCCTTGGGAGCTAATAACCGTAGCACGGACAAATTCACCTGCCCGATAGCGCTTTGAGGGTTTACTGGGGGGTAAAACCCTTACCAAACCGTCAATTTCAGGGGCATCACCGACTGTTCGCCCTATTCCACCATTGGCATCAATCCGGTCGATCAGAACCTGAATACGTTTACCCACCTTCTTTTCAAGGCGTTTAATGGATATTTCTTCCGCTTTGGCCATAAAACGGGCCCTACGATCTTCTCGGATCGCATCCGGAACAGGCTTTTCTAGCAGGTTGGCAGTTGCCCCATCAACAGGGGAATATGCAAAGCAGCCAGCACGATCAATTTGCGCCTCATCCAGGAAATTTAAAAGGTAGTTAAATTCCTCTTCCGTCTCACCGGGGAAGCCGGCAATAAAGGTGCTGCGAATGACTAAATCTGGGCAGGCTGCTCGCCATGCCTGAATGCGCTCTAAATTCTTTTCACCGCTGGCTGGACGTTTCATTCTTTTTAAAACATCAGGATGAGCGTGCTGCAAAGGAATATCTAGGTAAGGCAGAACACCATAGCCGTGTTCAGAAAACTCCGCCATCAAGGGCAGGATGTCATCGACATGGGGGTATGGATAAACATAATGCAGTCGCACCCATGCTTGATGTTCGCGAGCAATTTGATTTAAGGCATTTACCAAATCAAACATCCGCGTCTTAACGGGTTTGCCATCCCAAAATCCCGTGCGGTACTGGATATCCACTCCATAAGCGCTGGTATCTTGGGAAACTACTAGTAATTCTTTCACACCAGATTCAAATAATCTTTTTGCTTCGATCAATACTTCGCCAATTGGTCTCGAAACCAAATCTCCACGCATACTAGGAATAATGCAGAAAGTACAGCGATGATTGCAGCCTTCAGAAATCTTCAGATAGGCATAGTGCTTAGGCGTTAACTTCACACCAATCGGTGGGAGCAAGTCAATAAAAGGGTCATGTGGCTTGGGTAGATACCGATGAATCGCTTGCATCACCTCTGCTGTTGCATGTGGTCCCGTGACAGCGAGGACCTTAGGGTGAATGCTCTGAATGAGATCGCTCCCATCAGCATTTTTACGAGCACCGAGGCAACCCGTAACGATGACTCTGCCATTCTCAGCTAAAGCCTCACCAATTGCAGAAAGACTTTCTTCTACGGCTGAGTCAATGAAACCGCAGGTATTGACTACCACCAAATCAGCACCAGAATAATCCTTGGAAGTTTCGTAACCTTCCGCACTCAATTGAGTCAGAATTAATTCGGAATCAACCAGAGCCTTGGGGCAACCCAAGGAAACAAACCCTACCTTACCTGCCACAACTATTCTTTTTCTTCTTTAGGGGCTGCTTGGGTAAACGGAAAGCCTGTAAACAGATTCTGAGAACCTTGCATCTGCTCTTGCATCTTCACGAAGAGATCCTTGCTTTGGTCCATGTAGTTACCCATGAGGCCTTGCATCATTGGGTTTTGAAGATTTAACATTTGCGCCCAAGCTTCGGGACTGCTACCAGCACCCATGCCTTTTGATTGATCGCCCAACTTATTGTGAATATCAACAAAAGATTGCATGGTCTTCTCGAGGTAATTACCCATCAAGCCTTGCATCGAGTTGCCATAGAATCGAATAATTTGGGAAAGCATCTGGGTTGAAAATACTGGGGCGCCACAGGACTCTTCTTCCAAGATAATTTGCAGCAAAATATTGCGCGTCAAATCATCTTCAGTTTTGGCATCCACGACCTTGAATGGTTCTCCGCCCATGACTAAACCTTTTATGTCAGATAGGGTGACATAAGTGCTGGTTTGAGTGTCATAAAGACGTCTATTGGGATATTTCTTAATGAGACGGTCTTCACCAACTCGCTTGGAACGGGCTACCATATTTTTTTCCTAATTCAATGTAGTGCAATGCAACATCGACATAGTTTATCCCTAGTTTGACTAAAAGGTAAATATGCCGATGTGCTAACTACAAAAAATTTGATTTATTACAGAATTAACCTGTATGAATACCGCCGTTCAAGGAAAAGTCAGCACCAGTGGCATAACCACCATCTGCAGAAGCAATCCAGCAGCAAATAGAGGCAATTTCTTCTGGAGTTCCCAAACGCTTTACTGGAATACCAGAGACAATTTTTTCCAAGACATCCTCACGGATCGCCTTAACCATATCTGTGCCGATATAGCCTGGAGAAACGGTATTGACAGTAACACCCTTAGTCGCGACTTCTTGAGCCAAAGCCATGGTGAAACCATGTAGACCAGCCTTAGCTGTTGAATAGTTTGTTTGGCCAAACTGACCTTTTTGACCATTCACAGACGAAATATTGATGATTCGACCCCAATTGTTCTCACACATGCCATCGATAACCTGCTTGGTCACATTGAACAAAGAATTGAGGTTGGTATCAATGACTGCCTTCCATGCATCAGGCGTCATCTTGCGGAATACGCTATCGCGGGTAATGCCGGCATTGTTTACCAAGACATCAACGCGACCAACTTCAGACTTCACTTTCTCAAAAGCTATAACAGTACTTTCCCAGTCGGAAACGTTACCCTCTGAAGCAATAAAGTCATAACCAATTGCTTTTTGCTCTGCAATCCAGCGATCTTTACGTGGAGAATTTGGGCCGCAACCTGCAATGACTTTAAAGCCATCTTTAGCCAAGCGTTGGCAGATAGCTGTACCGATACCACCCATACCACCAGTTACATATGCGACTTTTTGAGACATGAATTTCCCCTTTTAGAAATTGTGTTGATTTACTAAATTAAACTGCTGAACCCAATTTTTCTTTTACGTACTTACCAGGTGCAACTTCTAATTTCTTGTACTTCGAATTACCAAATGTTTTTCTGGCGGCAATTTTTTGGCCACCGAACTGGGCAAGCCATTTTGTATAGTCAGGCCACCAACTGCCCTTAATTTCTTTAGCGCCCGCATGCCACTCAGCGGCTGTTGCAGCGATCTTGCTGTTTTCGAAGTAATACCGTTTGTTTTTTGCTGGTGGGTTAATCACGCCCGCAATGTGCCCAGATGCACCGAGAACGAAACGTTTTTTGCCACTTAGAATTTGAGTGGATTCATAGGCTGATTGCCACGGAACGATATGATCTTCTTGAGATGCATAAATATAAACTGGGCAATCAATTTTTCTCAAATCAATCTTTTGACCGCATAAGCTGACTTTGTTAGGCTTGACCAAATCATTTTGCAGATAAGTATGGCGCAAGTACCAGCAATACATTGCCCCTGGCAGATTGGTGGAATCACCATTCCAATACAACAGATCAAATGGTGGAGGCGAGTTACCTTTAAGGTAATTCTCAACAACGTAATTCCACACTAAGTCATTCGGACGCAAGAAAGAAAAAGTGTTGCCCAAATCTAAACCAGACATCATGCCGAACTTACCTGATTCACCGCCAATAGTGGTTTCACGCATCTTGACCATGGTCTCATCAATAAAGACATCTAAGATGCCGGCGTTAGTGAAATCCAGCAGCGTTGTTAGTAGGGTCAAGCTAGCAATAGAGTTATCTTTTTTAGCAGCCAGGATCGCCAAAGCAGATGCAGTTAATGTTCCACCAACACAAAATCCAAGAATATTAATTTGATCTGTACCGCCAATATTTTTAGCAACCTCGATCGCTTTAATGACACCATCACCAACGTAATCTTCCCAAGTCACCTTGCTCATGGAGTCATCGGGATTTTTCCAAGAAACCAAAAAGACTGTATGCCCCTGCTCCACCATATAACGTACCAATGAATTATCAGGCTGTAAATCCAAGATGTAGTACTTGTTAATACATGGTGGCACCATAAGATATGGGCGCTCGTAAACAGTCTCTGTAAGTGGCGTGTATTGAATCAACTCAAAGAGTTCGCAGCGGAAGACCACTTGACCTTCGGTGGTAGCAATATTTTTTCCAACTTCAAAAGCGGTTTCATCCGTTTGAGAAACTTTGCCCTTCTTCATATCACCCAGCAAATTAACGATGCCATTTTGAATGGACTGTCCTTGCGAGCTGATAATGTTTTCTAAAACTTCAGGGTTAGTCGCGATGAAATTTGATGGGGAGAGCGCATCAATCATTTGCTCAGTAGTGAACAAAATCTTTTGCCTAGATTTTGGGTCAGTGTCTACTGCTTTGGCCAATGCCATTAAATGCTTTGCATTAAGTAAATAAGTCGCAGCAATAGTTTTGCTCCATGAGGAGTGCCAAGCCTTTCCTGAGAAACGGCGATCCTTGACTTCGATCGCTTCTGGATTGGTAGCAAGATGTGCCATCTCAGCGAAATACGCTTTCTGAATTTCAGCTAAACGGTCTGGGGGAATCATCGCCATGTGATGTGGTGCCAAGGCTGGTGCTGCACCCGTATTCATGCCTGCAAACATAGTAATCTCTTTAATTGAATGTAGACATTCTCCTTCTATAAAGGCTATAGAGTTATACGCACTAACCCTAGCCCAAGGGCTATGCTAGTAATTACCCGCAGAACTGAATGGGGAATTACTGAGTCAACCAAATCAATGAGGCAAATCGTCCAGAGACCGCATCACGACGGTGCGAGAAAAAACGTTTTTGATCAGTGACGGTGCAAAAATTCCCGCCGTAGATTTGCTCAATGCCCACTGCTAATAGTCGAGACTGGGCCAATGTATAAAGATTTGCAAAATATTTACCTGGTCGACTGGGGATGGGTACAAATGTATTGGCAGGAAATGCTATCCCCGCATTTAAAAAGGCTGCATAAACATCCTCACCCACTTCAAATGCTGTGGGTCCGATAGCGGGACCCATCCACGCCATGAGTTTATTGGCTGATATGCCCGTGCCGAGCTTAAGTATTTCGTCCACGGTATTTTCTAAAATGCCGGCACATAAACCACGCCAACCTGCATGTGCTACACCCACAACATCACCCGTTTGATTACTAAAGAGTATTGGCAAACAATCAGCTGTCATTACCACCAAGACTTCATTGGCCTGATTGGTCACCGCAGCGTCTGCTTCAATGACGTGCCCAGGTAAAAACCTGCGGTTCTTTGGAGTGCTGACAAAAGTCCCATGCACCTGCTTTAGCCAAATAGGCTCAGATGGTAATTGAGTTCTTAAGATCGCGCGATTGGCCTTGACCGCTTGGGTGTCATCGCCCACGTGGTCGCCTAAGTTTAAAGATGAGAAAGGCGGAAGACTGATTCCGCCATCACGGGTTGTCACTAGGCTATGAATATTTGGCGGTACCGGCCACTCAGGCTTAAGGACTTCCACTGTGCTTAATCACTATTAATTGATGCTAATAAAACGGATTCTTTCGGAAGATCATCAGCACTCATACCTACTTGGCCTAATAGGGACATTAAATCCTCAGGCGGCAACCTAAACCACGTTATGGTCTTTAGGGTTACTGGGTGCTCCAAACTCAATGCAAAAGCATGTAAAGCCTGCCTCTCAAGGGGAAGAGACTTTGCAATACCTGGGGTTTTTTTCCGGTAAACCTGATCACCCAATAGCGGAAAGCCTAAAGACTCAAGATGTACCCGAATTTGATGAGTACGACCAGTCTCTAAGCGACATTCCAGCAATGTTGTGGCTGCCCCCTCAAAAGCCCCCTTGGCTAGCCTTCTAAACATCGTGGCTGCTGGCTTGCCATGAGCTGAGCCAGCCGCCATTTTTAAGCGATCACGTTGATCACGCCCTACAGAAGCCAATACCTTCCCCTGTGTAGGCGCCTCCCCCCAGACCCAGGCTAAGTAGCGCCTACCCACTGTGCGTTCTTGGAGCTGTCGAACCAGCGCCGTTTGAGCCAATGCAGTTCTAGCAACAACCATCAAGCCAGAGGTGTCTTTATCAAGGCGATGGACTATGCCAGCCCTAGGTAGGTTTTTGAGTTCTGGATACCGAAATAGAAGCGCATTGAGTAAAGTCCCAGTCCAATTTCCAGCTGCAGGATGGACCACCAAGCCAGGTGGCTTATTCACCACAATAATTGACTCGTCCTCATAAACCACCTCCAAAGGGATATCTTCGGGACTAAAGGCAAATTGCTCGGGCATTTCTTGTGGAAAAACCTTAATACTTTCGCCGCCTCGGAGCAAATAGCGGGCTTTTGTTACCTTTCCGTCGACTGTGACCGCACCAGCCTCCACCCATGACTTCAGACGATTGCGAGAGTAATCAGGCAAAGAGCTAGCTAGAACCTTGTCTAGGCGTTCGCCATTGACATCAGGGGGGATTTCTAAGGCAATGAAATCCTCATCATCGATATAATCAATTGGATTCGAATCCGGATTTTGCGGCAATACCACGCTTAAAAGGCCTTTCAGTTATGTCAGATGTTATTTCAGACGCCAGTTTAAGGCTTACCGCTGCTATTGAGCCATTAGCTCATAAAAGCCCTCGGTCGCTGAGAGTTCTTAGCCTCAGCCTTTTTTTGGCTGCTAGCGCCACCATCCTTTTACTGAGCGGTTGCGCTGGTAGCGATGGAAATAAAGACGATTCTGATATTTGGTCTGAGACCAAGCTATATTCCGAAGCGAATACTAAGTTAAACGATGCCGACTTTGCTAAGTGCGGTAAATATTTCGACAAGCTAGAGGCACGCTTCCCATTTGGACCCTACTCCCAGCAAGCACAGATCAATGCCGCTTACTGTTATTGGAAAGCACAAGAGCAAGCTCAAGCTCTTGTGGCAATTGACCGCTTTATCAAGCTTTATCAAGGCAGTCCTAATTTGGATTATGGTTACTACCTAAAAGGTTTAATCACGTTTAATGATGACTTGGGCTGGTTAGGAAAATTCACTGGGCAAGATTTAAGCGAACGCGATCCTAAAGCGGCTAAGGAAGCATTTGAGTCTTTCAAGGTTGTTGTCGAGCGCTTCCCAAACAGTAAATATGCGCCTGATGCATTAGATCGTATGCGCTATATCGTTAACTCGTTAGCTGAAGCAGACGTGATAGTTGCTCGCTTTTACTATCAGCGCGGCGCTTATCTAGCCTCTGCAAATCGTGCGCAGCTCGTCATTCGTGACTATGATCGAGCGCCCGCTGTCGAAGAGGCTCTGTACATCTTGGTGAAGTCTTACGAAAAATTGGGCATGAAAGATCTTAGTGATGATGCTAAGCGCGTCTTAGTGTTGAACTTCCCCGATGGTCAAATGCTGCTAACTGGTCAACGCGCTAAAGCAGAACGTAAATGGTGGCAGCTCTGGAATAAGTAATTCCTAGGTCATTTTTGGGAATAATTTATTTAATTTCCACCGCCACCCGCGGAGCCAAGGCGCAGAGTAGTTCATAGCCAATGGTGCTGCTCATTTTCGCAACATCATCAACCGGCACTTGAGCCCCCCATAATTCGACACGAGTACCAGTACGTGCTTGAGGGGCATTTCGGAGGTCTATCGTAATCATATCCATCGAGACGCGCCCAACCAGTGGACAAATAAGCCCAGAACCATCAGAGGCGCCGCCATCAACCCACACCGGCGTACCGTCTTTTGCTTGGCGTGGATAGCCATCCGCATAACCACAGGCAATCACACCAATACGCATGGCTTCTGGTGCCTCATAGAGCCCACCATAGCCGACGCGATCACCCCTACGTAACTCTTGAATATCAATAATCTCGCTATGCAAATGCATCACCGCTTGCAAATGAGAATGTTTAATATCTTGATAATTTCCTGTAGGTGAAGCGCCATACAACATGATGCCCGGGCGAACCCAATCCCCTAAAGCATTGCGATGCCATAAAATTGCTGCAGAATTGGCCAGTGATGTTGGCGCTGCAATACCTGCAATAGCCCCGTCAAAACACTCCAGCTGCGCGCCAACCGTAGGGGATTGATCGATTTGATCAGCATTGGCAAAATGGGTCATATGGTGCATGTGACAACCCAAGGAATGAAGACGGTGAAAAGCTTCCTTATAGAGGTCAGGGCTTAAGCCCAAGCGATTCATGCCAGTATTCATCTTCAGGAAAACATTAAAAGGTTTACCGCCCTTCGCTTGGAAATCTTCAAGCCATTGGATCTGGATCTCGCGATGCACTACCAAGTCGCAAGCTAGCTCCTGCGCGAGAAGTAATTCATTTTGATGAAATAAACCCTCTAATAATAGAATCCGACCTTTCCAGCCCTTATCCCTAAGCCAGCGCGCATCCTGAATGTCTAAGAGAGCAAATCCATCAGTCGACTCCAAACCTTTCAGGGCTGCCTCAAGGGCATGACCATAAGCCCTGGCCTTGATAACAGACCAGATTTTGGACTCTGGAGCAAGCTCCCGGACACGGTTTAAATTATGACGAAAGGCCTCGGTGTGAATAGATGCCAAAATTGGTCTATTAATCAAGCTATTATCTGTAACGCCCATATCCACCCCTCCTTTCATGCTTTAATTGTATTAATGAATAGATTGTACGAATGAACCGTAGTTTTTACATCATTATGGCGGCGCAATTTTTTTCGTCGCTTGCTGATAACGCCCTGCTAATTGCAGCAATCGCCCTTTTGGTCCAGCTTAACGCTCCGGCCTGGATGACGCCTTTGCTCAAACTCTTTTTTGTGCTCTCCTACGTACTGCTGGCAGCCTTTGTTGGCGCCTTTGCAGATTCCCGCCCCAAAGGTAATGTGATGTTCATTACTAACACCATCAAGTTTGTTGGGTGCGTGGTGATGTTATTTGGTAGTCACCCTTTATTTGCTTATGCCATTGTAGGTTTAGGTGCTGCCGCGTATTCCCCAGCTAAGTATGGCATTTTGACTGAATTACTCCCACCGGAAAAATTGGTCGCGGCCAATGGTTGGATCGAAGGTTTGACGGTTGGCTCAATCATTATGGGCACAGTGCTTGGTGGCGTCCTGATCAGTAGCGCCGTATCCCAAAGTCTATTGAGTTTTGACATGCCTACCGTTGAAACCGGAATTGATACGCCAGCCGAATCGGCCATCATGATCATCATGATGATTTATGTAGTGGCAGCCCTTATTAATCTGCGCATTCCGGATACTGGGGCTCGGTATGTCTCACAGAAAACCAACCCTATAGAGCTAGTGAAAGACTTTGCAGTTTGCTTTAAGACGCTCTGGAATGATCGCCTTGGTCAAATTTCACTAGCGGTTACCACCTTATTTTGGGGTGCTGGTGCGACATTACAATTTATTGTTATCAAATGGGCTCAAGTTGCCTTACATATGAGCCTCTCTCAAGGGGCGATCTTGCAAGCCATCTCGGCCGTTGGCGTTGCTGGAGGTGCGGTATGGGCTGCCTGGCGCGTGCCATTGCGGCACTCCCTAAGCGTGCTCCCCTATGGAATTGCAATGGGTTTGGTAGTCTGCGTCATGGCAGTCTATAACTCCGATATGCTGCCAAATACCGTTTTATGGACAGTTGGTAAATTAGAAGTCAATCTCAATTTAATTCCAGCATACTTTTTATTAATTCTCGTTGGCTGGTTAGCAGGTTATTTTGTGGTGCCGATGAATGCGCTTTTACAACATCGTGGCCACGTTTTGATGTCTGCAGGACATTCGATTGCCGTACAAAACTTTAATGAAAATATCTCTGTTCTGTTGATGCTACTGGTTTATTCACTGCTGATTTGGCTTGATGCCTCCGTGCAATATGTGATTATTGGCTTTGGTATAGCGGTGAGCCTCATCATGTGGATGGTTATTAAGCGCCATGCTGCAAACCAAGCCGAATATGACTCAATGCACCTCATCGGCGAGCATAAGCACTAAAATTTCACTGCGCTATTAGATTAACTATTTTGTAAGACAGATTTAGCCAAGAGCAAATCCTGCCACAGCAAGGACTTGTCTTTGGGCCTTGCCAGCAACTGGGCTAAGTCAAAAGAAGCGATCAAAGGAATCTCTTCCTCAAGTTCGCATTTGAGGGCTAACACAGTTTCTCTTAATTGCGGTAGCGCATCCCGCTCCCCGCTTAACTTTTGGGCGGCCGGCCCGCCGAATACAAATGCAATAGTAGGCAATCCGTTTTGAGGAAGCTCAAGGGCACTCAAGGGATCAGCTGAATTTTTCCATGACCATTCGCCAAGAGATAAACCCAGCGCTCGAATCATATTGTGAAATAACACTTCAGCATCACCTTGTGGTTTATTGCCAAAGAACCACCAAGTGCCATAGGAAGTTTTGTCAGAGACAGATTCAAGCTCCCCCTCTTGAATATTCGCAGTAGATGCAGCCACTTCAGTACTTGCTGGTGATACGACTCCATCCCGAGATGCCCATTCTGTGATACCCATTTCTTTGAGATAGCTGGCATTTGTAGATGTGTTCATGGCTCTAGCTTAATCGATTTAGCCATCACAGCTGCATCTTCACGTAAACCAGTTTCCGGATTTGCGGGGTAATAATTTTTACGTGTACCAATCTGCTGGTAACCCACAGATTGATACAAATTCACCGCCGCAGAATTAGATGGTCGAACTTCTAGAATAATGCGTGGCATCTGTTGCTGAGCGGCTACAGATTCAATGGCATTCATCATGCGGGCCGCAAGACCTAATCTACGTAATTTTGGGGAGACCGTAATATTGAGCAGATGCAGCTCATCTACTGCTGGGAATAATATGCAGTAAGCCCATAAGACTTGTGGATCGAGATATGAGCCTTTGATAGCTTGCTCAACTTGGGGGCGTATGCAATAGGCCCAGTGACCAGCAGTCAAAGAGTCTGAAAAATTCCCTCGCGTCCATGGGTGGATATGAGAAACCGCCTCGATAGCTAGAACTTCATCTAAATCAGCGGGCTGCATTGGCAAAAAAGAAAGCTCAGCAATGTCCTCGTGGACAGAATCCTTTACGTGTATTTCTTTAGTCATGCTCAGATGTTAGCTTGCTTACGTTCTTCGGCGGTGAAGGCAACCTTATTGCGCACATATACCGGCTCTAGCTGATGGACATCTTGCGCAAGACCAGCATCCCACGCCACCTTGGCCCAGGCGAGGATACCAAGGGCGCTGACGCCAATTTCAGGGTCAAGTTGTGTTTTCAAGAATGTATTTTTTGAGTGCGTGAATAATCGATCACCATATTCACTAATAGCACTACCAGCAACAAATTCAATATCATCCAATACGATATTTTCTGGCGAAGTTAACGCAACTTCACCATGTCGCACGGGTAAACCTGAAGGGCTGGTTTCATAGTGAGCCCAATACACTTCATTCATGCGAGCATCAATAGCAACGGCAAATCTCTTAGGCTGCGCAGTCACAAAGGCTGGCGTCTGAACGAACTCAGCGGCAATGGCGTCAAGGCTGATAACCGGCAAAACGGGGAGATTTACAGCGATTGCCAAACCTTGAACCGAGGCAACGCCAAGCCGAACGCCAGTAAAGGCACCAGGTCCAACGCCAACCGCAATCGCATCCAGTGAGGATGGCTTGATCTTGGCTGCGGTGAGTAATTGATCTATCCATGGCAACAGTAGCTGACTTGCGCCAGTAGAAACTTTTTGATGCAGGAATATTGGATTTTCATCATCTATAGACAATGCGACAGAGCACCAAGCCGATGAAGTGTCGATAGCAAGTATGCGGGTCAACGGGATGCTTCTATGAGTTTAAGGCAGAGATTACTTCGGGTGGAGCCTGAACCAGCTCAATCAATACACCCTCACCCGAAAAAGGAAACTCATCATTTCCCTTGGGGTGAACAAAAGTGATGTCATGACCACCCGCACCACGACGAATGCCACCAGGGGCAAAACGCAGACCATTCGCACTTAGCCACTCGACAGCCTTAGGCAAATCGTCCACCCATAAACCAATGTGGTTTAAAGGGGTTTGATGCACAGCAGGCTTTTTATTGATATCAAGTGGCTGCATCAAATCAACCTCAATCTCATGCACCCCTGAACCAATCGCACAAATATCTTCATCGACATTCTCACGCTCCGATACAAAAGTACTTTTATATTGAAAACCCAATAGGTCGACCCAAAGTTTACGGAGGCGGTCTTTATCTTCACCCCCGACAGCAATTTGTTGGATACCCAAAATCTTAAATGGCTTATTCATCATTTCCTATTCGAAGCGAATGATCAATTGATCAACCGCTAAACTTTCACCAACTTTTGCACAGATTTCTGCAACCACTCCGTCTTGCGCAGCGGTTAATGTGTTTTCCATCTTCATCGCTTCAATCGCTGCCAATTTCTGACCAGCTGTAACAGCCTCACCAACTTTCACGGAGATATTGGTAAGCAGTCCAGGCATGGGTGACATTACCAACTTAGATGTATCGGGTGGAACCTTCACAGGCATGCGACGCTGAAGCTCAGCACCTAAATGACTAAGGACCATGCATTCATATTGAGCGCCATCTAAAACTAGGAAATACTTCACGCCACGACGTTCAACTTGAGCGGTAATCTTGCTGGTTCCATTAATCGTAGCGCGCAAGCAAATTTCACCTGGACGCCAGTTGCTCACGATGTCATAACGACTAACACCGTCCACATCATCAATATATACAGAGTAAGTGGCATCTTTTAATTCGACCCGAATTGCAATCTCAATCGGCGTATCTTTAGAGCCCACACGTGCACCCGTTACCACTACAAACTGCTTTGCAATAGTCATCTCATGACCGACTAACTGACCATCAATCATCTTAATGTGCTCAAGATAGCGGTAACGCATAAATGCAGCTAAGGCGGCTAGACGTCTTGGGTCGGTTGGCTGAACCGAATCCGCCCTAAAGCCTTCTGGATACTCCTCAACAATAAATGCTGTTGTGAAATCGCCGGATACAAAGCGTGGGTGCTGCAATAAAGCAGCCTGAAATGGAATATTCGAATGAATACCGCGAATAACGAAATCATTTAAAGCAGAGCGCATTTTTTCAATGGCATCAGTACGATCCTTACCGTGGACAATGAGTTTGGCAATCATGGAGTCGTAATACATCGGGATTTCACCGCCCTCATACACGCCCGTATCAACGCGGACACCACCCACTTCTTCTGGTGGACGATATTTAACTAAGCGCCCAATCGAGGGCAAGAAGTTGCGGAAGGGGTCATCCGCATTAATACGACATTCCATTGACCAGCCATTAAGCTTCACATCCTCTTGCTTGAATGCCAGTTTTTCACCAGCAGCAACTCGAATCATCTGTTCAACAAGGTCAAGACCTGTAATGCTTTCTGTGACGGGATGCTCAACTTGTAGGCGGGTATTCATCTCCAGGAAATAGAAAGACTTGTCTTTCCCAACCACAAATTCAACCGTACCAGCAGATTGATAGTCCACGGCTTTAGCCAAGGCCACTGCTTGCTCACCCATTGCTTTACGAGTAGCGGGATCAATAAAAGGTGATGGGGCCTCTTCAATCACTTTCTGGTGACGACGCTGAATCGAGCAATCGCGCTCATTGAGATAGACAACATTGCCAAACGAGTCACCTAGAACCTGAATTTCAATATGGCGAGGACCTTCAACAAATTTCTCAATAAAAATCCGATCGTCGCCAAAACTATTCATAGCCTCGGTCTTGCATGCGGCAAAGCCTTCGGCAGCTTCTTTATCGTTACAGGCAACTCGCAAACCTTTACCACCGCCGCCAGCAGATGCTTTAATCATCACTGGATAGCCAATGCCTTGGGCAATTTTCACGGCCTCTTCAGTCGTAGCAATCGCTTCATTGTGACCGGGAATCGTATTCACCTTGGCTGCTAGAGCAAGCTTTTTCGAGGCAATTTTATCGCCCATCGCTGCAATGGATTGGTATTTCGGGCCAATAAAGACAATGCCCTCTTCTTCACAACGTTTAGCGAATTGCTCATTCTCAGACAAAAAACCATAGCCTGGGTGAACCGCTTCAGCACCGGTATCTTTACACGCCTGAATAATGCGTTCCATCAACAAGTAGGACTCGCGCGAAGGCGCTGGCCCAATACAAACTGCCTCATCAGCCATTTGCACATGGCGAGCTTCTTTATCTGCTTCAGAATAAACCGCCACCGTTTTGATGCCCATCTTTTTGGCAGTTTTCATTACACGGCATGCAATCTCACCGCGGTTAGCAATCAAAATTTTCTTAAACATTTTCGTAGTCATGATTATTTGGCGCCTTAAAGAGGAATGTTGCCGTGTTTACGAGCAGGATTCTTCA
>Ga0194059_1000165_pt1 | contig 32755 bp, 36 predicted proteins | sample SepL6211m_MetaG_FD_163426 | JGI IMG/M metagenome (GOLD analysis project Ga0194059, IMG submission 163426) | Anoxic zone freshwater microbial communities from boreal shield lake in IISD Experimental Lakes Area, Ontario, Canada - Sep2016-L626-11m | ecosystem: Environmental > Aquatic > Freshwater >...
TTATCATATTAATCATATAGTTATAATAAAGATTCAATTGACGCCGACCCACCATTTTGAAGTATGTAACAGTCCAACGCCACCCATAAGGGTGGCGTTTTTCTTTACAAATAGTCACACAGATAGCTATTAATTAAATTGGTAGCTCATCCCTGCCTGAAAGTTTAACGGGGCACCAGGGAAGATTCCATCTGGACTTCTGCTAGCAATATATCTCTTATCAAAAACATTATTCACCACCCCAAATACTTTCCAGTCTTTGTTAATGGCATAGTTTGCACTCCAATTCACTGTAGCAAAAGCAGGTATCTGACCCAATGTGCCAATAGTATTTTGTGCTACCGTATTGGCTGAATCCGCATATTGAGCTGAGATGTAATTTAGACTCAGCAGAGTATTGAAGCTATTCTTTTGGTAATTAATTCCTAGGTTCGAAGTAAGGTCAGGGGTATAAGGAATGCGATTCCCATCTCTACCCAAGGAGCTGGTACCAACAAACTTCGCTACTGGGATATAGGTAGCGTTACCGTTAAGGCTCCAGTTGGAGCTAAGCTCATAACCCAAAGCCACCTCTATACCTTGGTGCAAGCTTTTTCCTCCATTAGCTTTTGTAATTCCAGCCGCCAAACTTTGGTTCACAATCTGATTGCTAAAGTCCATACTAAAAACTGCGGTATCGAATGAAAAATGATCAGATCGTCCGCGTAAACCCAATTCCATATTGGTCGAACGCTCTGGATCCAATTGCTGATCAACACCCTTATCATTAATTGCGGTCGCTAGCTGTGCAGGCGCAAAACCTTTGTAAATGCTGCTATAGATCTGAGCCTCCGGAATCAACTGCCAAGTTGCACCAATCTGCGGAACAGTTTCTATATTTTTAGCATTGCCAGCCTTGCCAGTGATCACATTCGAGCGATTTTGGTTATAGCTCTCAACACGCACCCCAGGGATCAAGGTGAAATTTTTGCTAAGAAAGAATCGGTTTTCGGCATAGATGGCAACAGAGTTGGCCGTGTTTTCCTCGTGAAGGGAAAGTTGGCCGGAATGTGCAAAGGTTTGAGATGTCACCACTTGATTAGATTGCGATTCAGTATGCAAACGAATGCCAAAATCAATCTCATTTTCAATGCCAAGGGCATTGTAAGCTTGTGACAATCGAGAATCCAATCCGAGCATTTGATACTCTCGATTGCGGCCAGCAAAACAATCTACACCAGTATTACAAGCCTTAAAAATAGTGGCATCTTGCGTGCGATTAACGATCGACTGCCTCCAATAGTCTCTTGTTATTCTGCTCCAATACATCAATGTATTTATCTTGGTATCTACGCCGATCTCTAAGGCATGATTTATATCTACTGCATTTCTTTGTGTGATGAAATCATCATTCGGGGCTGGATTACCACTTGACTTATTGACATATTGATTGGGTCGCAAGCCAACATAGGAAGTATTGATATTGTTATCGTAATGAGTGTATTTAAGACTTAGCCACTGATCCTGAGAAATCTCAATACCACCTTTGAATAATATGTCGTACATCTTAAAGCCATTGTTTTGATACCCATTAGATTCTGATTGAATAATATTTAGCCCACCTACCGCACCATTTGAGTCAGACTTTCCCCCGGCCTCAATTTCAGCTAAGTGATACCCATAGTTACCAGCTTTTCCAGTGAGCTTAAAACCCTGAGTTGGTGTTTTTGTCAGGTAATTAACCACGCCCCCAATATTTGTAGGGCCATACTTCAGTCCCGACGCACCCTTTAAGACCTCAATGCCACTCATTCTCTCAACTGGAGGACTGTAATAAGCAGCATTGGAAATAAATAAACTGGGTTGTATTGGAGCGCCATCCTCCAACAATAGAACCTTCGAGCTACGACTTGGATTTAATCCCCGAATGCCAATATTCGGAATAGAACCAAGGCCACCCTCATCCCCGCGAATATTGACTCCTGGAATAGTTTTCAATACATCTTGTAAAGATTGCGGCTGCAATATCTCAAGCTGTTTTTGATTAATAATATCGACTGTCCCGGGAATTTTTGAAAGTGTATTGTCTTCACGTCCGACAATATCTATTCTCGGCAACTCTATATCTTGCGAGTTTGCTAAATTTGAAAAAGATACTCCGTATAACAGCGCAGCCAATGAAACCGAGGCTAGCTTATTTTGACCATGCCAAATATCTTGATGCTTCATATACCATCTCCAGTGACAACAACAAAAAATCGCTGGCTATATGCATATGAAAATGCTCTTGCTGGCTAAAAATTACTTAAAATTATTTCGTCAAAATTAACTTTCTTAATTTAGTTACGCGCAATTGATACCTGTGACCATCATGCAATATAAATACCAATTTCCCGCGACCTAAAAGGGTATCGCTCAAAACTGTCTTGGGTAATTCTGGGGTTGATGGATTAAATTTAGATTCAGAGCTCAAAATATTTTTCTCAATCATTCCTTAGCCTTGTAATGTAAATTGCACGGGCACTTGGAAGCAATCCTTAGTAACTCGATCGCTATATCCAGAAATTGGCAAGAATTTCCACTGTGCAAGGGTATGAATAGTTGATTCATCTAAACTCTTATGCCCTGAACCATGGAGAATGCTGAGCTTGTCAACCACCCCTGATTGATCGATACAAAGTTTGACAGTGACGACGCCTTCCTCTTTTAGGCGCCTACTGCTTAAGGGATATTTTGGTCTTGGGTTATAAATTTGCTGCCTAGGATATTTGCTGAAAGAACCAGAACTCTTACCGGCGACCTCTAAAGACTGCTCAGAATTAGTCTGTGCTGATGTAGCCTGTAATTGTTTTTCAGAGCCTGAAATCGAAGGTTTTTGTACGCTTACAGATTTGGTAGCTCCCGCATCAATGATATTTGCAATCATGATCCCTTCAAAAGTGGGGACTCTCTCCTTACTAAATGATGCCAAAATAAGCAACGCAAGAATATGAGTACTGACTACCAAACTAACAATGGTTGAATTACCAAGCTCTAAGCTAAAGCGCAAAATTTACCTTAAATGAAAATGACTCTCATTTATTTTAAGGAAGGTACTTTGTATTAACAACCCTCCTAGGCATACGGGTAGAGGGTATAGGGATATTAAGTCTGATACTATTTCGAGCACAAGCGCCAAAGCGACGTGACCTCGGCCAATCTAGCAGCATGCAGAGCATCAGTTTTATCAAATACTTTTTTGTGTTGTGGCTTGATATCTTCTCGCTTAACAACACGCAATCCCGCTTGCTCAATCCAGCCAAGCAACTCCTGTCTTGTGCGCAAACCAAGATGCTCTGCCAAATCCGACAGAATCAACCAGCCTTCACCCTCGGGCAATAGGCGCTCTTTTAGTCCCGACAGAAAACCTTTCAGCATGCGGCTCTCTGGATCATAGACTGCATGCTCTAGCGGTGAGCTGGGTCTTGCTGGTAGCCAAGGTGGATTACAAACAATCAAAGCAGCCCTGCCTGCTGGAAATAAATCCGTCTTCTCAATCTCAACTTGAGCAGCAAGATCCAATCGCTCAATATTGTCCCTCGCGCAAGAAATCGCACGATCATCCACATCAGTGGCAATAATCTTTTGAATACCACGCATTGCCAAAACGACTGATAAGGCACCAGTCCCCACGCCAATATCGAATGCAATCGAATGTGTACTAATTGCTTTTGGCCAAGATGCATTACAAACCAACTGAATGTATTCACCACGAACGGGAGAAAAAACACCGTAATGGGGATGAACACAAATTGCATCCTCCCCTTGAGCCAAAATCGGCACGCCATTCTTACGCCACTCATGCGCACTAATGACTCCGAGCAATTCGCGTAGGGAAATGACATAAGGGTCGACTTGTGGGCCATAGGCCTCAAGGCAGGCCTGAGCAACATCTGGCGCACGTCTTAGAGAAATAGTGTGGTCACTATTGATTTGAATCAGTAGCATACCCAGAATGCGGGCGCGCTGCGACTGGGCCAAGCGATGAAGGTTAAAGGTATCAAGTGGACTCTTGGTTTTCTCTTTGTCAACACGATCAACTCTTTTCGATTTCTTTGGTGGTTTGTCCACTCTTCTAACTAAAGCCTGCAGCAATTGACGAGCATTCTGAAAGTCGCCTCGATAGAGCATTGCCGTACCTTCACAAGCTAGGCGATAAGCAATATCAGCCGTTAAGGTGTCATCCGCAATCTGAATTTTTTTGTGTGGGGCAATACCATTTTCGGAATGCCACTTAGCGGAGCAGGTCTGTCCACCCTCATCCCAGTGAATCATTAAGAGGCCACGAGGCGGTTGTTTTGATAATCAGCAATCGCCTGTTCTATCTCGGCACGCGTATTCATCACAAAAGGGCCATGTTGAACAATCGGCTCATGCAAAGGAAGTGCGGCCAATACAATAAATTGAGCGCCAGCAGTACCTGCTGTTACCTTGAGCCTATCGCCTTTGCCAAGCACTACAGCGGCCTGCTTAGGAACGCTCTTCAGGGGCTCACCTACTTCCAACTCGCCTTCGTACATATAGAGAAAGGCATTGTGCGCCTCGGGCACGGCATGTTCAAACTTTCCACCTGGGGGTAAATGCACATCTAAAAATAAAGGGGCCGTGGTGATTCCTTGAATTCGACCTTGAATCATTTCACCCTTACTTTCATAAGAGCCCGCAATCACTTTGACAGATCCACCACCAGGCAAAGATACCTTCGGAATATCTTCCACTTGAATATCTTGATAACCAGCCGCCTTCATCTTTTCTTTTGCGGGCAAGTTAATCCACAACTGAAAGCCACGCATCGCTCCGCTCACCTGCTGAGGCATCTCCGAGTGAATAATGCCGCGCCCTGCTGTCATCCACTGCACTCCGCCCGTCTTTAAATGTCCTCGATTGCCGAGGTGATCCTCATGCAACATGTGGCCCTCTAACATGTAGGTCACAGTTTCAAAGCCACGATGCGGGTGGGCTGGAAAGCCAGCGACATAGTCATTCGGATCATGAGATGAAAATTCATCTAACATCAAAAATGGGTCAAGCCGGACTTGCTGTTGCCCACCCAGACTACGCCGCAATTTGACACCTGCGCCATCAGAGGTGGCGATCCCAGGAATAATGGTTTGAACGTTGCGAATCATGTCTTGCTGACTATTTACTCTTAAGCTGGCGGATGATCTTCTGGATGAACATCTAAAGCAATCAAGAAACGGGACACCATGTTGTAGGCAGCGATTACCGTGACTAACTCTACTGCATCCGTATTGCCCAAGGCTATTTGTAAACGTTTCATCAACGCAGGTTCAACTTTAATATTGCGCGTCATCTGAAAGGTTAAATCAGCGGCGTCGTTTTCCACTGGTGAAAATACATTTCTGGGGAAACTTGCTTGGCCAATCAAACGTAATCCCTGCACTTGATCTTCAGTGCCGCCGGCCTTTTTAAAAGGTGGGGCATGGTGAAAGAATTCATACTCGGCACCATTGAGAACCGCCACACCACACATGGCTAACTCACGCAGTTTAGGATCCAGCGATAAGTTATTGCGAATCTCACCAATGAAGTGGTTCCAGCCTTCTGCGATTGGGACGCTATGCAAGAGCATGCGGTCTAAATTAATAAACTGACCGCCACGACGTTGACGAATCGCAGCGACCAAACCAGCAGGCTCAGCCAAATCCATTGGTTGATAAGGAATTAAACGTTCAGACATACATACTTTCTCTATGTTTCAGCGCGATGACTTGTTTATTGCGCTGTTTCTTTAATATTGTTCTCAATTACAAACTTGCCCCACACGGCAATTTGCTTGCCTATGAAATCACGTAATGCCTCAGGATTACCAGCAACAATTTCAATCCCTTGCGCTTTCAATTTATCCGCGACAGCGGGTGTCTTCAGGGCCTTGGTAATAGCGGCATTCATGGCATTCACGACAGCTGGTGGAGTTTTGCCTGGTGCCAATACCGCCCACCATGCCGGCGCATTAAAGCCTGGGAAACCACTTTCCGCAACCGTCGGGACATTAGGCAATCCTGGCGCTCTTTTCGTAGTGGTGACCGCTAAAGGAATAATGCTGCCATTCTCAATATGAGGCTTCACTAAAAACTCTGAACCAATAGCCAATTCAACTTGCCCACCTAATGCGTCCTGCATTAAAGGACCGCCGCCACGATACGGAATATGGTTCCAATCAAAACCTGCCTGTTTCGCTAAGCGAGCCATTGCAAGATGTCCTAGACTACCAATACCAATCGAACCATAGCTAAACTGCTTGCCGGTCTTAGATAGATCTACCAACTGCTTAAAACTCGTAATGCCCGATTTTTTGCTGGCAACGAGCACCATAGGAGATGTGCCAATTAAAGTGACGGGCGCAATATCTTTGATGGTGTCATAGGGCAGCTTATCTTTGAGGCTTGGATTCACGCCATGGGTATCAAACACTACCGCGAAGGTATAACCATCGGGATCGGACCTGGTCATTGCTGAAGTTCCAATCACGCCAGAAGCGCCACCAATGTTTTCCACAATGATGTTTTGCTTTAGCTCAGCCTGCAGAGTTGGGGCCAAAATACGGGCCACCTGGTCAACGGAGCCACCAGGCGGGAAAACTGCGATCAAGCGAATTGGTTTTTGAGTGGGCCAAGTACCGACTCCAGCAGTCTGGGCGCCTGCCACTCCAGACACTCCAATTAGCAATAAAGTAAACAATATGGCTTTTTTAGCCATTTTTAAGAAAATCTGCATGCCCCATCTCCTCCAAGTAAGACAACAAGATTACCACCGCTACGCGAGTCATGTTTGATAATGGAGGGTGTAGCCAAAAGAGACTTAGCATGAAACCCATTTTGAATATCGCCGCGTATTTATTTGTCAGCCTTGACGGCTTGGCAGAGCTTCGCGCAAGGATGTTGGATCAATGCAATGCGCTCGAACTCAAGGGAACAATTTTACTCACTGGTGAAGGAATTAATATGTTCCTGGCTGGCAAAGAGAAAGAGATGCGCAGCTTTTTAGAATGGCTTAGTGCTGACGCTCGCTTCAAAACCATTGAGGCTAAAGAAAGCTGGTCTGAAGATCAGCCCTTTAAGAAAATGCTCATCAAACTCAAGAATGAAATTATTCGAATGAATCACCCTGCGATTCGTCCTGAAGAGGGCCGCGCGAACTTCATTACTCCAAAAAAATTACGGGAATGGTTAGATCGGGGCACAGATGACCTAGGTCGCCCAGTAGTCATGGTGGATACACGTAATGCCTTTGAAGTGGATTACGGCACCTTCGAAAATGCCTTGCACTTCAATATCGAAAAGTTCACGCAATTTCCTGAGGCGATTAAGGCCCGAAAAGAAGATCTTGCTGATAAAACCTTAGTGAGCTTTTGTACCGGCGGCATTCGTTGTGAAAAGTCTGGTCTGTACATGCGGGAAATTGGTATGCAACATAGCTACCAATTAGAAGGAGGAATCTTGAAGTACTTTGAGGAAGTAGGCTTCGCACACTACAAAGGCAGTTGCTTTGTCTTTGATGAACGCGAAGCCTTAGAGCCCAACCTAGATTCCATACCGGTAGAGCACTCTATTCGTAAGAAGCTCAAAGCCGGCTAAGGAAATTGGAACGGCCTTAAGCCGACTTGCCTACCAAGGTAAAGTGCTCGACAAATGGCGGTTTAGCAAAGAATGGCCCCACAATGGCGCGCCAGTCGGCAAAGGCTGTAGAACCCCGAAAATCAACCGTGTGATTTTCTAGGGTGTCCCAGTAAATGAATAAAAGGTAACGCGCTGGGCTTTCAATGCTGTGATTGACCTTAAAGCCTCGGAATCCCTTGGATTTGGCTATCACCGTCTCTACCCCACGCAAAATAGCCTCTTCAAACTCCTTCTGCTTGCTAGGATCAATCTTAATATCGCAATGTTCCAAAATCATGGGTTTTCCTTTATCAAAAAAAATCTGTCATAAATAGTAAAATTCAGCTGTATTACAAGATTAATCTAAAAACAATAACCCGGACCCGAGACATGTCTAAAACCTCTAATCGGCAAGCGCCGATTTTTTTGTCCTATTTCATTGCCGCAAGCCTTGGTTTATTGACAGGCTTGACTCATGCGCAATCCCCATCAAACTATCCCAGTAAGCCAATTAAATTAATTGCACCAGTCGCTGCTGGTGGAGGCTTAGATAACCTTGCGCGCAAAGTAGCTGACCGACTCTCCAAGAACTTAGGTCAAACCATCATTGTGGAGAATATGGGTGGTGGTGGTGGTGCAATAGCATCCCAAGTAACTGCCAAGTCCGCGCCTGATGGATATACCTTAATGATTGCCTATGTTGGCACACATGGAACCAATCCAGCTGTTCGCAAACTTCCTTACGACGCTATTAAAGATTTCACACCGATTGGCATGATTGGGGCAACGCCAAATGTCTTAATCATTAACCCTGATTTACCAATTAAAAATCTCAAAGAATTTATTGATTACGCCAAAAAGAATCCCGCAAAGCTCAGTTACGGGTCCGCTGGCCCAGGCACATTGACACATCTTGGGATGGAACAATTAAAGCTGGCCGCAAGCATCTTCATGGTTCACGTACCTTATCGTGGGATAGGTCCCGCTTATACCGACTTGCTGGCAGGTCAGACCCAAGCTATGCTGCCTACGCTTTATGCCGCCATACCCTACCTAAAATCAAATCGAGTCAGGGCATTAGCAGTAACCGGTCAAAAACGCAGCTCTGCTGAACCCAATATCCCAACCTTTAAAGAATTGGGATTCAACGGTTTTGATGGTCAACAGTGGTATGGAGTGGTTGGCCCAGCCCATATGCCAGAGCCAATTGCGACTAAGCTCAATATCGAGCTCAATAAAGTGTTGGCAAGCCCAGAGTTCAATCAAGAGATGACAAGCGAAGCGATGACATTGATGCCAATGTCGCCAACACAATTTGCCAATTACATCAAAGAAGATATTGCCCGCTGGGCAAAAGTAGCCAAAGAGCGGCATATCGAAATTGAATAAACCCTTCACATCTATTTAATAAATTCACTACTTACTAGAAACTGGAAATCACATGTCTCAAGTCATTGCCGCAGCAGCAGATCTTAATGCCCCTCCCGTTACCAAGATCTTGGCTGAATTTGTTACCTCACATCCCAGTCAAGGCTGGACTCCTGAAGTAGATCATGAGGCGCACCGCACCTTCTTAAACTGGCTTGGCTGTGCAATCGGTGCCGCCAATCATGAGAGCGTCGAGTCTTCCTTGGCAGCAATTCGTGAATTCCAACCAGCACCACAAGCCAGTATTCTGGGGCGCAAAGATCGTGTTGACATGGGTGGTGCAGCCCTGATTAACGGCATCAGTTCACATACTTTTGACTTTGATGACACTCACCTTAAAACCGTCATTCATCCTGCTGGCCCTGTTGCTTCAGCCATTCTGGCTTTGGGTGAACATATCAATGCCAACGGTCGTCAAATGATTGACTCACTGATTCTTGGCATCGAAGTATCCTGCCGCGTTGGCAATGCCATGTACCCAGACCACTACCATCGCGGCTGGCATATCACTGGCTCTACCGGCATGCTCGGTTCAGCCGCCGCCTGTTCGCGTCTGATGGGGCTTGATCTCCAAAAAACCATGATGGCTCTGGGTATTGCCGCATCCCAACCCGTCGGCATGCGTGAGCAATTTGGCACGATGACCAAACCATTTCACCCGGGTGGCGCTGCTCGTGCAGGACAACTCTCCGCACTCCTGGCCAAACATGGCTTTACTGCCAGCCCTAAAGCATTGGAAGCTGGTCGTGGTTATATGCAAACGGTTTCCACCAAGTGTGACTGGTCAGAAATTGATCGCGACCTGGGCAAATCATTTGAGATTTCATTAAACACCTACAAACCATTTGCTTGCGGTATTGTCATTCACCCCGCTATAGATGCTTGTGCCCAATTACGTGCCCAAGGCGTTAAAGCAGATGATGTTGAACGTATTGAATTGCGCGTGCATCCGCTCGTACTGGAATTAACCGGTAAGAAAACCCCTAAAGATGGTCTTGAAGGTAAGTTCAGCGTGTATCACGGCTGTGCTGTTGGTTTAATTTTTGGCCAAGCAGGTGAAGGTGAATACGCTGATGACATCGTGAATCGCGCTGATGTTGTGGCTTTGCGTGCCAAAGTCAATGCAACTACCGATACTTCGATTAGCGAAGCTTCAGTAGATGTGAAGGCGATCCTCAAGAATGGCAAAGAAGTGCATGTGTTCGTGAAGAATGCAATTGGTTCCGTTGAGAATCCAATGAGTGATGCACATTTAGAGCAAAAGTTCACGGCTCTAGCCGAACCCATCATTGGTACAGAAAAAACCCGTCAACTCATTTCTGCCTTGTGGAAATTGGGTAGTGCGTCTGATCTCAAACATATTTTGAATCTTTGCACTCCAGACTAAATCCATCAGAAAGCCTTAAGTACCATGACCCCATTACCAAACATCGTCATCCTTGGTGACTACGAGCGCGCCCTGCGTCGTTTTTCCACATGGGACAAGCTTGAGCAAAAAGCAAATATCCAGATTCATCATGAACCCTTGCGTGATGAGGCTCTATTTGAAGCGGTAAAGGATGCGGATGCTATCGCCATCGTGCGTGACCGCTCTCCATTTAATGAGGCAATGATTGCGCGCTTACCTAAATTGAAGTTTTTGATGTTTACCGGCGAACGCAACGGCACATTAGAAGCAAATGCACTCGTATCTAGAAATATCCCCATGGCGTGCACCCATGGCGGTCCGTCAAAAGAAACAACTGCTGAGTTAACTTGGGCATTAATTTTGGGCGCCTCCAAGCGCTTGATAGAAGAAAATAAACTCATTGCATCTGGTGGCTGGCGCGACGAGCTCTCCCTCCTACCAATGCTCTCTGGGCAACGCCTTGGCGTGATGGGTCTAGGTGCTATTGGTAGCCGTGTGGCGCGCGTTGGCAACGCCTTTGGCATGGAAGTTGTTACCTGGAGTCCACGCATGACTCCTGAGCGTGCAGCCGTTGAAAATGCGAAGTCCGTTAGCCTAGATGAATTACTCAGTACATCCAAAGTAGTCACGATGCATTTGGTAGCGGGACCTGGGACCAAAGGCATCATTAGCGCAGATCAATTAGCCTTAATGCGCCCTGACTCCATCCTTGTGAATACCTCACGCGCAGCCCTCATCGATATGCCAGATCTTTGCAAAGCACTCATCGCTGGACACCCTGCTCAAGCAGCAGTAGACGTCTTTGATGTCGAACCACTTCCTGTGGATGATCCCTTGCGCAATACACCAAACCTTTTAGTTACACCTCATCTTGGATTTATTGCTGAACCGATCTTTGAGGCTTTCTCAAAAGGTATCACTGAAACTTTAGAGGCATGGCTCGATAAAAAACCTGTTCCACATCCATTTACACCGCAGTAAGCATTGCTCTTGAAGACCCTTACACCCCTCCAGCTTTTTATTAGCTTTAGCAAAATTGGCATGTCTGGTTTTGGTGGTGTGCTCCCTTGGGCACGCCGCACGCTGGTAGAGAAGGATAAGATTCTGAGCTCGGAAGAATTCAGTGCGATTCTTGGAATCTGCCAAATCGTTCCTGGGCCAAATATCGTTAATCTTGCAGTGTGTATTGGCTCCCGATTTGGAGGAGCAAGAGGTGCTATTGCTGCAGTTCTTGGGTTAACTTTAGGCCCCATATCAATCGTCATGCTCTTGGCACTTTTATATGAGCACTTCAAATATCTAGAGGTAGTCAAAGGGGTGTTACGTGGCATCTCTGCTGTAGGGGTCGGTCTGATTGCTTCTACGGGATTCAAAATGTTGCGTGATGAGTTTAAATATCCCGCGATGTTATTGGTGGTTTTAGTCACCATTGCGGCAGCAAGCTATTTTCATCTTGCTCTGGGATGGGTTGTACTAATTGCATCCCCATTAGCAATGGTACTTGCCTGGAAAAAAGCACAGCAATTATGAGCGCCCTGATTGGTCTATTCCTAAAGCTTTCAGCTTTTTCACTGATAGCCTTTGGAGGTGTTAATGCCCTTCTACCAGTTCTCTTCAACCTAGCGGTTAATCAAGAGCACTGGATTGATGTTCAAACTTTCTCAGATTATTTCGCAATTGCCCAAGCAGCACCAGGCCCGAATTTTATGACGGTCACCCTCATTGGCTGGCACATGCATGGTGTTCTGGGTGCATTAATCGCTACTCTTGCGATTGCTTGGCCATCTTCTATTCTGGTTTATTTTTTGCAGCGCTTCATTATGGGAATGCAAAACCCCCTAATGAAGAAATCAATTCAATATGCTGCAGCTGCTTTAGCAATAGGACTGGTGCTTTCTTCCGCATGGCAAATTGCCTTGCAGATTAATCGTGACTTTGCCGCCTATGCATTAACGATTGTTACGATTGCCATTACCGTTCTTACCCGCTGGCATCCCCTATACCTCATCGCCATCGGCGCCGCACTTGGAGTACTTGGCTTAGTGTAATTTCACGGATATGATTGTTCCAATACCATCCTTGCCTAAGGAATCAATATGCGTCAATTGAAACTCATCGCTTTACCCATAGCGGCGATAGCCATACTCGTGAGCCCAATCTCAAGCTCGGCGCAAGCTAATTACCCCAATAAACCCATTAATTTTATTGTTCCTTATGGTGCAGGTGGCGGAGCAGATTCACGTAGTCGCCAGATTGCTCAAAAGATGAGCGTGATCTTAAGTCAACCGATCATTGTGGATAACAAACCTGGGGCTGGCGGCAATATCGGTACAGAATTTATCTCCAGAGCGGCGCCAGATGGCTACACCATTGGTATGGGCAACTTTGCCCCGATGGCCGTGAACAAAACCCTCTTTGGCAATTTACGTTATGACCCAGAGTCCGACCTGACTCCGATTATTTTGATTGAAAAAGGCCCACTGGTTTTGGTTGTCAATCCAGCGTCGTCATACAAGACGGTCAAAGAGATTGTGGATGCTGCTAAAGCGAAACCAGGTGAACTCACCTTCTCTTCTGGCGGCATTGGTGGCAGTCATCAACTCTCTGCAGAGTTGTTCAAACAAAGTGCAGGGATCGATATGATTCATGTGCCATACAAGAGTGGTTCGGCAGGTCTTACAGATTTGATGGCGGGCAATGTCACGATGATGTTTGATCAAATGTACTCTGCAATGCCGAGCATCAAGGCTGACAAACTCCGTGCTATTGCAATCACTAGCAAGAAACGTTCACCGCTACTACCCAATATCCCGAGTTTTGCTGAAGCAGGCTATCCCAAGGTGGAAGTGTTGAACTGGCAAGGACTGATTGCGCCTAAAGGTATACCGAAGGCGATTATTGATAAGCTCAACGCTGCCGCAAATGAAGCACTGAAAGATCCTCAACTCAGAGAGCTCATGCTTTCTCAAGGCAATGAAATTGGTGGCGGTACGCCGGCGGATTTCGCGGCGCTCATCAAATCAGAATCTGCCAAGTGGAGTGCTGTTGTGAAGACAGCCAGTATCAAGCCAGAATAATTTCTGGCATTTGCTTATCTTTTACTTAAGCGCTTGGTAAGTCAAAATACCCAAGAAGGTGAGTACTAGGGATCCAATCAGATGAACTAGCGCTGTACCAAGCGCCCAGGTAATCTCCCCACGCTGCATAAACGCAACCACCTCAGCCGAAAAGCTTGAGAAGGTAGTGAGTCCCCCAAGAAATCCCGTAATCACTAATAAGCGCCACTCAGGAGAGAGGCTAGGATTATTACCAAAGTAAGCTACCGCAATACCAACCAAGTAACCCCCGACTAAATTTGATAGCACGGTACCCAGCGGAATCACTGATGCAAAACTCACTGTTAAGAAATTAAAACCAGCACGCAGGAGTGCACCTAAGCCAGCGCCAAAAAAGATTGCAAGGATGGATAGCCACATATGGATTACTCTATTGAATAGAAAAGCTCAGCATGCCAATGGAACTCATTTCGATTCCATCAACCAATACCTTGGCATGCTCACCCTCTGACTGTAAAGCAAGCATATACAAAGCAGGCCAGTAATGCTCTGGGGTGGGTATAGATAAATGAGCCGCCTCTCCAACCAGTTCCCAATCAATCAAAGTCTCATGGTGACTGGCGTTCATTTCCGATACAAAAAAATCGTTGAACTCTATGGCCCATGGATAAGGTTGTGCTCCATCTTGCCAATGAATGGTTCGCAGATTGTGCACAATATTCCCGCTAGCCAAGATGAGAATATTTTCATCGCGCAATGGGCGCAATTGTTTAGCTAACTCGTAGTGCTCACGGGCAGACATGGAGCCATCCAAACTTAACTGCACAACAGGGACATCAGCATTAGGGTAAAGGTATTTGAGAACAGACCAAGCACCATGGTCGATGCCCCACTCGTTCTCCTCCATCACCACCGGGACACTTAATAATTCTTTTACGCGCTCGGCTAATGCAGGGCTACCTGGCGCAGGGTACTCAATATCAAAAAGGGCTTGTGGGAAGCCGCCAAAGTCATGAATTGTTTTTGGTTTAGGCATGGCGGTAACCCAAACACCTCGGGTGACCCAATGCGCCGAGATCACCAAAATGGCATCTGGGCGCTTTAGCGATTTACCTAAATGAGTCCAAGCCGCTGTATAGCGATTGGGCTCTATGGCATACATAGGACTGCCATGGCCAGCAAATACCGCAGGTTGGCGATGGCTAGTCATGAATAACTGGTATTAACCGAATACGTAACCAGTGTGCGCTGCAACTAATGCAAACAAAATAGCTAAGCTAGTAGCAGCTGCCAACATCACGATCAATGTAATGATCTTTTTGTTGATTTCTGATTTGGGTTCGTTGTGCCATTCATTCATGCTAAATCCTCGTTAAACGCATTAATTAATCCGTTAATTATCCACTATCGGCCGCGGCCAGCCTTGCGCATCATGGCTTTTCCGCCGCCAAAGCCTGCTTGAGGGCGTCCGCCTGGGCCTGAAGGGCCTTTGGGCGCTGCCGGACGTGCTGGCGGCTTAGCCACAATAGCTTTAGCTGGGTTTTTTGATTCGGGTTTCTTTTCATCAGTCACAATTCACTCCTATAGATATCATATTGGCATGATTACTGACTATTCTATCCAAGCTGTCGCCATTAATGCGATTCCCCTGATTTTTGCCATCACGATCCATGAGGCGGCCCACGGCTATGCGGCCCTCAAGCTTGGTGATAACACGGCCTATGTACTAGGCAGGGTAAGCCTAAACCCCACGAAACATATTGATCCGGTGGGGACCATTCTCATCCCTCTCGTGCTTATTTTGACAGGATCCCCATTTCTGGTCGGCTACGCCAAGCCGGTACCAGTGAACTTTGGGCGCCTTCGTAACCCCAGAATCGACTCCATTTGGGTGGCACTTGCAGGGCCGGGCTCCAACTTCGCACAAGCCCTCATTTGGCTCATTTTGCTGATCGTCCTGGTAGGCCTAGGAATACACGAAAAATTTCTTATTTCCATGTCGCAAGCTGGTATTTCTTGGAATCTTGGCTTGCTAGTCTTCAACCTATTCCCATTGCCCCCGCTGGACGGCGGACGCATTCTTGCTGGTCTTCTGCCCGCACGCCAATCTATTGCCCTAGGCAGACTAGAGCCCTGGGGATTTTTTATCGTGCTGGGCCTGGTCTTTACCGGTGTTATTGGGAGCTTGTGGATGACACCTTTAATGGGATTTTTTGAGTGGGTGATCCTATTGCTAACAAGCCCCTTACGCATGATTTTCTAGCCCCTGCAAGAAAGTTTGTTCTGAGATATGCTGATTCTAGGCAGTCCTAACAAACCAAGGAGACCATTCATGAAATTACGAAATATCGTTTTAAGCGTAGCAGCATTGCTCACTATCAGCGGCACTGCATTTGCCCAATTTCAAAATGCAGAAAAAGCTACTGATTATCGTCAGAGCGTCATGAACATTATCGGCACTCACTTTGGACGCATTGGCGCGGTAGTAAAAGGCGAGGCTCCGTACAATAAAGATGATGTTGCAAAAAACGCAGCGATTGTTGCCATGATGTCTACCCTACCTTGGCAAGCATTTGGTCCAGGCACAGAAGGTGGCAAAGCAAAATCAGAGGTCTGGTCTGACAACGACAAATTCAAAAGCGCTGCAGAAAAAATGCAGTTAGCCGTAGCCAATCTCAATACAGCTGCTCAGTCGGGTGATTTAGAGAGCATTAAAAAAGCATTTGGTGCAACAGGGCAAACCTGCAAGGGCTGCCATGATGACTTTAAGAAGAAGTAATCAAGTAACCAATAACTACCGCAATGACGCTTAGCAAGAGCAAAGCTAAACCGCGTTGCAAACCTCCGTCTTTAGAGGCTTGACCCAATTCAGCAGGTGAGTATTTCGCCTCCTCACTTGGGTCAATTTCTTTATCGCCTACCAACATTGGCTTAATTAAATTCTCACCTTTAATTTTTTGATGATAAAAAATGGCCGCAAGATGAATTGCGATCAAACCATAAATCAAGCCTGAATTCGCTTCATGAATTTCAGAAAAGATACTCACGGTAGCTTCGGATAGATATTTAGCCAACGGACCTTGGAAAGCAATTTCGTCATCAGCAAACAAACCCGTGAGTGCTTGAGTCAATAACGCCAATATCAAAGCCACTACTGATAAAGCCCCTAAAGGATTGTGCCCTAAAACGGCCTTCGATTTACCAGTCAAATAATTTAACAAAATTGCTTTACTTGGAATGAAGTTTGCAAAACGCGCATGGGTTGATCCCACAAAACCCCAAACAATTCTAAAAATCAATAGTGTCAAGATGGTATAGCCAAAATAGGCGTGCCATTGCATTGCGTTTCCGCCAATATTGGCACTGATAATGCTGCCAATGATACAGATGACCAAAAGCCAATGAAAGAGGCGGATAGGCAAGTCCCAAACTCGAATGATTTTCTTCATACCAATAGAATAAAACACAATCCCTTAAACTGAAGGGAATTCATGAAAACCAGCAAAGCCTTTCGAACCCTATTGCTCTACCGCACTGGTGCAACTCTCAGCTATCAAATCATGATGGTCGCAGTTGGCTGGCATCTTTACGAGATTACCCATAGCGTTATCTCGCTTGGTCTCATTGGGCTTGCTGAACTCGTTCCTTATTTTGCTTTGGCGCTTTACTCAGGGCATGCAGTTGATCACTACTCACGTAAGCTGATTTCTGCGATTGCATCGGCTATCCATATTCTGGTGGCCTTGTTTTTGACTGCGATTGCATTGGACTGGCTATCCCCTCCAGTGCCTTTGATCTACACGGCTGTTGGCTTCATTGGTGTGGCAAGAGCCCTACTTCGCCCCTCCTACCAAGCACTGTTTGGGCAAATCATTCCACGTGATCAGCTCACCAAATACATGGCATATGCCAATGCCTCTTTTCAAATCTGTGTAGTAGCGGGGCCTGGATTGGGTGGCCTCATGATTGGTTTTACCAGCCTCACCTGGACCTATGCGCTGGCCGCCGTCTGCGGCCTCGTCAGCCTTTATGGGGTAACACTCATTCAAGCGCAGCAAGAGAAATCGTCAGGTCAACCCGCCCATTTCTTAAAAAGTTTTATGCAGGGCTTTGAGTATGTCAAAAAACATGAGCTCATTCTCAGCACTATGGCGCTCGATATGTTTGCAGTTCTGTTTGGGGGCGCCGTATCCATCCTGCCTGCTTTTGTAAGTGAGGTTCTGCATGCGGGTCCTGAAGTGCTAGGCATTCTGAGGGCGGCGCCTGCGGCAGGCTCAGTATTAATGGGTATTTACTTGGCTAGCCACCCAATTCTCAAAGACTCAGGCAAGTATCTATTTTTATCTGTTGCAGGGTTCGGTTTAGCCATTGTGGGATTTGGATTTTCTACACATCTATGGGTGTGTGCTTTTTTCCTATTCATCTCAGGTTGCTGCGACTCCATCTCCGTAGTCATTCGCAGTAGCATCGTGCAACTGACTACACCAAATCACATGCGTGGCCGCATCAGCGCAATCAATGGTATTTTTATTGGCTCATCAAATGAGTTAGGCGCCCTTGAGTCCGGCATTGCTGCCAGCCTCATGGGTCTTGTGCCCTCGATTATCTTTGGTGGAATTGCAACCATAGGCATCGTTTTGATTACCTATAAGCTAGCACCTCATCTACGCAAATTCCACATCCAGGACATTACTTAATTTCTGGCAATTCTTTCTGAATCAGTTTTAAGCCAGCACGCAACAAACTTTCATAACGCTTACGCTCTGCCTTGATCGTCTCTGATGTCCAAGGGAAAAAGCCTTCCCCGGTTTTCATGCCCAATTTACCGCTAGCCACTCGCTCGCTCAAACACTTGGCAATATTGGGAGAGTTATTAAGTGATGGGTAAATACTAGCGCCCGCAGCGCCATGGATTTCAAGCCCTGCATGATCACGCTGCATCACAGGACCAGCAGCTAAGTATCGGAAACCAAAACCAAAACGTACGGCCTTATCAATATCTTCAAGACTCGCTATACCAGCATCGACCATGGCAAATGCTTCACGAGATAAGGCGTGTTGTAAACGATTAGCCAAGAAGCCTGGCAAGTCTTTCTTTACAGTGACGGGAACCATGCCGCACGCTGTCATCAAACGTGACAAGCTCTCACCGACCATGGGAGAGGTCTTCTCACCATAAACCACTTCAACGCAAGGCACCAAATGCGCAGGCATAAAAAAGTGTAGTCCAATCATCCGTGCTGCCGTTTTTAATCCCTTGGCAATTTCGCTGATCGGAAAGCTAGAACTATTGCTTGCTAAAACAGTCTCAGGTTTAGCAAGTTGCTCGAGCTTTGCAAATAGTTGTTGCTTGATATCTACCCGCTCAGGCACGCACTCAATCACCAAGTCGACGTCAGACCAATCCACCTCTTCAAGCGTACCAGCAACCGATAGCAAATGCGTGCGATGTTCGTATCCCAAATCGGCCAAGGTATTCGCAAAATAATCAGGTAATAGGGCGCGCCGCTCAGTTGTAAGCTCGACAACTTGAACTGCACAGCCACCACGAGCGCATACAGCAGCCACGTCAGCACCCATGGTGCCGCCACCTACAATCACAACCTTAGTTTCAGCTGGGGTAAACAACATCTCGATTTCTCCTAAAAGAGGTAAAAGTGGATTACAAATCCACTTACAATGGCATCATTATTTCAATAAAAAAGTAAGTGAGACATGATCCCAGTCAATTCGGTACTGCAGGTCGGATATTTCCCTGACCTCATGCAGGCGGAAATTAATCGCCGCTTTAGCCCTACCTGCCTCTTAGATCCTAATGCACCAGCACCGGCAGGTCATTTCCAAGCTATTTTAGTGCGCTCCAATACCAAGCTACCTGAAGCCCTAGTAAAACAAATCCCTAGCATTCGCTTAGTGGCGACCTGTGGCGTAGGTTACGACAACCTTCCCCTAGGGCACCTAAAGCAAGCGGGCATTAAAGCTACCAATACCCCTGGGGTCTTAAATGATGCAGTCTGTGAACTGGCTATTGGCATGATGTTCGGACTTATACGCCGCCTACCCCAATCCCAAGAATTTCTGAAAAACGGGGAATGGTCTAAAGGACTTTTTCCTTTAACCACCACTCTGGCTGGCAAAAAGGTTGGCATTTTAGGTATGGGGCGAATCGGGCAAGATCTCGCGAAGCGGCTCGAGCCTTTTAAAGTAGAGATTATCTACAGCGGCCCCTCTAAAAAAGAAGTGCCATACCGATTCATCCCGAATGTAAAAGATCTGGCAAAAGAATCTGACATTCTTTTCTTGGCTTGCCCTGCCAGTCCAGCAACCGACAAAATCATGAACGCGGAAATTCTGGAAGCGCTTGGACCCAGCTCCTTCCTGATTAATATTGCCCGCGGAAGCGTTGTAGATGAGCAGGCACTTTTATATGCACTGCAACATAAAAGAATTGCTGGCGCCGCGCTCGATGTGTTCGACAATGAACCCAACCTGAATCCAGCCTTCCTAAGCCTAGATAATGTTCTACTAACACCACACATTGGAAGCGCCACTTCCGAAACCCGAATAGCCATGACCAACTTAGCCGTAGATAATTTAGAAGCCTTCTTTAACCAACAGCCACTTCTTACAGAAGTACCAAATTAACCCGGAGTCCGCATGACGATCACTTTGCACCCTTCTACATTGCCAGCAGTTCTTTCCCCTGTACTGACGCCTTTCAATGCAGATGGCAGCCCTGATGCTAAGGCTCTACTTAAACAATGTCAGTGGCTAGAGGCAAATGGTGTTGGCCAAGCAGTCTTTGGTACTAACTCAGAAGCAAACTCCATGTCAGCTCAGCAGAAAATGAGTACTTTGACAGCACTCATTGAGGGTGGCCTCAATCCCGCTCACATGATGCCAGGCACGGGAGCGACTTCGGTTGATGCAACCGTCAACATGACTCGTCACGCCGTCAATCTCAAATGTGCTGGCGTTTTGATGTTGCCACCCTTCTATTACAAAGATGTTACCGATGACGGTCTATTTGCCTATTACTCTGAAGTCATTCAAAAAGTGGGTAATGCGGCATTACAGGTATACATTTACAACATCCCCCCCGTTACCAAAATTACTATGAGCCTCGCCTTACTAGAGCGCTTAATAAAAGAGTATCCAAAAACAGTTATCGGTATGAAAGATAGCTCTGGTGATTGGGCTTACACCGAATCCGTAATCAAACTCTTGGCGCCAGCAGGCTTCCGTGTTTATGCTGGCAGTGAAACCTTCTTGATGCGCACCTTACGCGCCGGTGGTGTTGGTTGTATCTCAGCAACGGCGAACGTTAATCCAAAGGCTATTTCTGAACTAGCAGCGAATTGGCATGCAGCTGATGCCGATCAAAAACAAGCGGACCTGGACAAAGTTCGCGCTGTATTTGCTCAGTACCAAATGATTGCTGGCATGAAAACTGCTGTTGCGCATTTCAGCAAAAATCCTGAGTGGCTTAGAGTACGCCCACCACTCATGCAGTTGAATGAAGATCAGCAAGCTAAATTACTCAGCGAATTACAGAAAATAAACTTCAGCATGCCCGGCCTTTAATCAAGGCACAATTTAATAGGAGACACGAGAATGAAATTTATAAAATTAATTGCTCTATCACTTGCCCTACTGTGGGGTGGCGCACAAGCCCAGAACATTTCTATTGCGACTGGTGGCACTGGTGGTGTTTACTACCCTATGGGTGGTGGCCTGGCTTCAGTTCTCTCTAGCAAAGTTCCTGGCATGTCTGCTACGGCTGAAGTGACTGGCGGTTCAGTAGATAACCTGAACCTGATTGGCACAGGGAAACCCTACGTTGGCTTTTCGATGGCCGATGCCGCAAAAGATGCGCAGGTTGGTGACGGAAAATTTGCTGGCAAGAAAGTTGATCTTCGTACCCTCTTAGTACTTTATCCAAACCTCATGCACGTTGTGACGGTTGACGGCACAGGCATTAAGTCCATGAAAGACCTTAAAGGTAAGCGCATTAGCACTGGCGCACCTGGAAGTGCAACTGAAGTAATGGCATTTCGTCTGCTTGAGGCTGCTGGGCTTGATAAAGATAAAGATGTTAAGCGCGAGCGTTTGAGTGTTGCTGAGTCAGTCAATGCTGTGAAGGATCGCAAGATCGATGCCTTCTTCTGGGTAGGCGGCTTACCAACAGCAGCTGTCACTGATTTAGCAAACAGTCCTGGCATGAAAATTGTGATGGTCGATACCAATGATGAAGTTGTTTCGATGAATAAGAAATATGGCAACTTATATTTCCCAACGGTGATTCCTAAAGCTACCTATAGCGGCATGGCTAAAGACAATAAGGTAGCTGCTGTAGCAAATATTTTGGTAGTGAACGCCAATATGTCTGATGCCGATGCTTACAAAATTGTGAAGGCTATCTTTGATAACAAGCTAGAGCTCGTTCGTACTCACCAAGAGTATATAAATGTCAATCTTGAGAATCAAAAACAAAAATCCACCCCAATTGAGTATCATGCGGGTGCTTTGAAATTCTTTAAAGAAAAGAATATCAAAGTAAATTAAGCATCAAATAAAGGGGTGACTTAGTTCACCCCTTTATTTTTGTATCCAAGTTGCGCAGTACAAGTAAATATATAAATAAAAAAATAGGTTGAGACATGAGTCAGAACGTGATTGATAACGAAACACAAGAAAAATTAGACGCCTTTATTAAGCAAGAGGAAGGTGACTCCAATAACTACAAGGGCGTATTAGCTAAATTTATTACCCTCGTAGCGGTTGGCATGTCTTTGTTTCACCTCTACGCCGCCTACTCTATTGTTCCGACGCAACAACTCCGGGTCATTCACGTTGCCCTAGTTCTATTTTTAGTATTTCTCAGCTTTCCAATTGCGCACCGCTATAGAAACCGCTTAATGTGGTGGGATGTTTTATTAGCTATTGGCTCGGTAGCTATCGCCTACTACATTCTCAGTGGTGGCGATGATTTCTCCGATAGAAACACCGCCCCAAATCCAACCGACGTCATTGTTGGTTTAGGTCTCATTCTATTAATTCTGGAAAGCGTCCGCAGAACAAATGGGATGATTTTGGTTGGTGTGACTGGTCTATTTTTGGCATACGCCTTATTTGGCAACTACCTACCGGCACCCTGGACCCACAAAGGATACGACCTTGATCGCTTAGTTGGTTATATGTATATGACACTTGAGGGCATCTATGGAACGGCAGTCGATGTTTCTGCAACCCTCATTATTCTGTTCACTATCTTTGGTGCCTTCTTGCAATTTACTGGCGCTGGAAAATTCTTCATCGACTTTTCATTTGCTGCAATGGGCGGAAAATCATCGGGTGTTGGCAGAACGATTGTTCTATCCTCATTCCTAATGGGCGGACCATCAGGCTCTGGTGTGGCGACCACAGTGACTGTAGGCTCAGTTGCAGCCCCCATGCTTGAAAAAGTAGGTTATGAAAAGAATGCAGCTGGTGGTTTATTGGCTGCCGGCGGCTTAGGCGCCATCATTTCCCCGCCCGTGCTTGGTGCTGCCGCATTTTTAATTGCGGACTTCTTAAAGATTTCGTATTTAGATGTGTTGCTGATGGCAACGATTCCAACCATTCTCTTCTATCTCGGCTTATTTGTGATGGTGGAGATTGATGTTCGTAAATACGGCATGAAAAACATTCATTTCGATGCAGCTGAATCGGCTTGGCAACTAACCAAAAAATACTGGTTCCACTTCTTCTCACTGATCTCGATTGTTGTCTTCATGATGTTTGGCTTCTCGCCAGTGATGTCCGTATTCTGGGCAACCGTGGTTTCTGCTTTTTCTAGCATGCTGCGCGAAGATACAGCCATCATTCCCTGGGCTTGGTTCAAAGGAAAAGAACCTATTTTGGGCGGTTTATACAATTCCAACCTCACTAAAGCGCTAGCATCAGGTTCAACTGGTGTGCTTGCAATTGCCGCCACTTGCGCAGGTGCTGGCTTAATTGTAGGAACAGTTACTCTTACAGGCTTAGGTCTCAAGTTCAGCTCTATCGTAATTCAATACGCAGGCGGCTCACTCTTGCTGACGGCCATATTTACCTCGCTTGTAGTGTGGGTTGTGGGCCTCGCCGTGCCAGTAACCGCCTCGTACATCATTTGTGCCGTGATCGCAGCTCCAGCTCTGATTAATTTAGGTGTACCTGCATTTGCAGCACATATGTTTATTTTTTATTACGCTGTTCTGTCAGAGGTTTCTCCTCCAACCGCACTCTCTCCATTTGCCGCGGCAGCGATTTGTAAAGGCAATCCCTACAAGACAACCTTGCAAACCTGGAAATATGTTGCCCCCGCAATCTTGGTGCCATTCATGTTTGTGCTCGATAAGTCTGGCGTCAGCCTCTTGTTAATGGGGTCTACCGATGCGCTAGCTCAAGCTGATTGGCTGCAGATTGCTTGGATCTCATTTACCGCAATTGTTGGCATCATTTGCTTGGCAGGCGGACTGCAAGGCTGGTTTATTGAGAAAACCAAGATCTATGAGCGTATTTTGATGGTAGTTTCTGGTATCGCTTTAGCGTACCCAGCTACCGAAGCGGATCTCATTGGCTTCATTGGATTTGGGCTCGTACTCATCACCCAAATCATGAGGCACATAAAGTTAAAGCCAACAGCTGCTTAATTGAATAAGCAGTTATTGGCTTTAGTCTTGCTAAATTAATCCAACTTAATATTGGACTTCTCCATCACTCGCTTCCAGCGGGTGATGTCTGAGAAATATAAATCACTAAAGCGCGCTTGATTCAATGGCGCAATTTGTACTCCGGCTTTAATGAATCGATCTTTCATTTCTGGGGTATCCAATATCTTGAGAACTCCAGCAGTTAGCGTACTCATCACATCCTTAGGTGTTCCTGCAGGCACGAAAACACCTTGCCACAATGCCATATCGTATTCAGTCACTCCGGATTCCACAATAGTTGGCAGCTCAGGAGTACCGCTAAAGCGATGCTTGCTAGTGACGGCTAGCGCACGCACTTTGTCAGCTTTATACAGCGGATAACCCACCGGCATTCCGGCGAAATAGAAATCGATTTGACCACCAAGTACATCAGTCGCAGCAGGAGAGCCGCCTTTGTAAGGCACATGGATAGCCTGAGCGTTCGTCAGCGATAAAAATAGTTCACCAGCCATATGATCAGAATTACCAATCCCCGAAGAGGCAAAACTCCGCTTACCAGGATTAGCTCTTAAATCAGCGAGTAACTCAGCAACATTTTTGATTGGGGAATTATTATTCACAATCAGAATATGCGGCGTAGCAGAAACACCCACAATTGGAATTAAGTCCTTCATGCCATTGAATGGCAGCTTTGGATTAGCGGCGACATTAATAGCCAAACCATTTTGCGCAAATAGTATGGTGTAGCCATCGGGCGAAGCTTTGGCAACCGCATCAGCCGCGATGCTGCCGGCAGCACCTCCGCGATTTTCAACAATGATGGGCTGCTTCAACAGTAGGCTGAGATCCTGCGCAACCATGCGACCAACAATATCAGTTGAGCTTCCGGGTGCATAGCCAATTAACATTTTGATCGGCTTATCGGGGTATGCAGCAAACGTTGTGCTTGCGGCAACCATGAAAGAAGTGGCAACGATGATTCGACGGCACAGCGCCGTAATAGATAACAACTTCATTTAAGTCTCCTATCGCTTTTTATAATATATTGTTAAAGCTCAAAACCAGCTTATCAGCTTACTGAAGCTTTACAAAGCTAAAACTGGGACGCCCCACTCGGTGGCACAGGTATTTAGACTGGCAAGCAATTCGGGTGAGATCGGAATGCCTTCTTTAGTACGCTTAGCAAAGCTAGCCGCAGCACCCTCACCAGGTATGTGAATCCGCTCGACCCCCGGCAACTTAGTCGAATTGGCAATATCTTCAACTACCTTAGTTACCCGCTCTAAAAATAGATCGGCATTTCCAAAGGCTGCCGGGTCTACTGCAATCACAACTTGTCCCGTATTGGTTGTCAGGTCGTGATGTGCATTGAAATCAATCGTATCTTTGCCGGCAGCAGCGCCATTTAAAGAACCCGCCAGCAAGCTCACCATCAAAGCTAAGCCATAGCCCTTGTAATCTCCAATCGGTAGCAAGGAGCCCTCACTAGAGCGCTGTGGATCCGTCAAGGGCTTGCCCTGCTTATCCATCATCCAGCCTTCGGGCATTTGCTTGCCCTGTTGAGCGGCCAGCTTCACTTTCCCGTAAGCGGCAACAGTCGTCGCCATATCCAACAAAACAATCGGGCGATTTTTAGCGGGCACCGCAATAGCAATAGGATTGGTCGACAACAACAAATCGATACCACCCCAAGGGGCCATATGATTCGCATTGCCAACCGCCATATAAATTCCTACCAGACCCGCTTCAGCGATCATGCGCACATAAACGGAGGCAGCTCCTGAGTGATTGCCGTGGTGACTACCAATCCAGGCAACTCCAAATTGGCGAGCACGTTCTATCGCAAGCTCTACTGATTTGGCCATTACCAAATGACCTAGTGCGTTATCTCCATTTAGCAGACCTAATGCGCCACGATCTTTCTCTAGTTCAATCTTAGGATGCAAGTTAGCGCCACCAGCTTTAATGCGCTTCATATAAGCAGGTAAACGGAAGATGCCATGGCCATCGGCGCCAGCCAGATCGGAGCGCACCATCAACTTACCTATTTGCTGCGCATCGCCTGCAGGAACGCCTGCCGCAGAAAGCACTTGAGCAATAAATGCTTCTGCTTTTGCTACAGAAATTGTTTCCACTGTACCCATCTGATTTATGAAATCTTAGTCCAAGCCGCTTTACCGGCATATTTTTTAATCGCAAGCTCATCAAACTCAAAGCCCAGGCCAGGGGTTTTATGCAAAATCAAATCACCATTTTTAAAAGTCAATTGCTTGTTAATCAGTCTACGGAAATTGAGCACTTGATCATCCAAGAAGAACTCAACAAAACGCGCATTAGGCGTTGCAGCTACCAGGGGTGCATGCAAATCATGAAACCAGTGGGGGCAAACTGTAATTCCCTTAGCATCAGCATAATTAGCAATGCGCCGCCATTCGGAAATGCCACCACACACTGCTGCATCGCTTTGTAAAATTCCTGCTGCGCCTGAATCAATTAATTCGCGAAAGCGCCAACGGCCCGCCTCTATTTCTCCGGTCGCCACTGTAATCATCGTGCTGCGCGCTAAAGCAGCATGTAAATCAATGGCATCTGGAGAAAATGGCTCTTCAATCCAATAAGGGTTATAAGCTTCAAAGCGTCGAACATACTCAAGAGCAGTCGGTAAGTCTCGCCAAGCATTATTTGCATCGAGCATCAACAAAATATTAGGGCCAATAGCTTGGCGAGCCGCCTTTACACGTGCCTCCTCTTCACGGGGAGATAAGCGGCCCACTTTTATTTTGACGGCCTTGAAGCCTTGCTTCACATACGACTCCATCTCTTTGCCTAACTTAGCAGGTGTCTTGCCTTCTAGATAATAGCCACCGCTTGCATAAGCAGGCACACGATCATCGACAACAGAGCCTAGGTATTGATGCAAAGGCAGCTTTGCGGAGCGCGCATTAAGATCCCACAGTGCTGTATCTAAAATAGAGATACCGCGCATGACAGCGCCCGTCCGTCCCTGCAAAATGGATTCGTTATACATATCCATCCACAAGCCTTCGCTCCGATGGCTATTTTGACCAATCAGCTTTGGCGCTAGTAGTTGCTCAACAGCAACTTTGGCTATATCGCCACCAGCACTGCCAACATAGCAAAATCCAATGCCTTCATTGCCATCTTTGCCGCGCACCTTAACAAGACAATAATGGCGCTCAAAAACAGTTCTCGTTGATAAAGAAGTGACTTTATCCAAAGGCACCGCAACTGAGGCAACTTGTATGGACTCGATGATAGGCATATGGGCTCCTTGCTCAAAAAATGATTGTATCTAGAATTTAAATCATCGGAGCATTCTTAAATAAGGAATAATTCAGGTTCAAACTAATTTGGTTAATGGAATAGATATGAGCAAAGTCGTCGTGATTGGCACGGGCACAATGGGTGTTGGTATCGCAGCTGGATTTTTGGCTTATGGCGCAAAGACCATTATTCTCGGCCGCGATCAAGTCAAGGCTGATGGCACCTTTAAGGCGATTGAAGTTTGCGCTGATGCGATCGATCTCAAATGGCGTGATCTTGGTGGGCAGTTGATCGGTGGAACAATCGCGGGATGGAATGATTGGGCCGATACCGACTTTGTGATTGAAACTGTTTCAGAACGCATGGACCTTAAAAAAGAATTATTTGCTGATTTAGATAAACGCGTTCCAGCACATGTGCCTATTGGTAGCAATAGCTCGGGCTTCCCGATTAGCGATATTGCAAAAGAACTTGCTACTGCGAATCGCATGTTTAACGCACATTACTTCATGCCAGCCCACGTAGTTCCGCTTGTGGAAGTTGTATTAGGCGAAAAGTCTGATCCAGCCTTGGCCGAGATGGTGTGTGAGTTCTATCGTGCCCACGGCAAAAAACCTGTTTTGGTTAAAAAAGATATTCCTGGATTTTTAGCGAATCGTATTCAGCATGCCTTAATGCGTGAAGCGCTTTCGCTTGTTCAAGAAGGCATTGCCACTCCAGATGACATTGATACTGCGGTTCGCTACAGCTTTGGCTTTCGCTATGCCGCAGTAGGTCCAATGACTCAAAAAGAAATTTCTGGCTGGGAAGGCATGGCATTAGCTGCTCAAGTTATTTACCCATCACTCTCGAATATCACTGCACCCCCAGCTTGCGTGATGGATTTAGTAAAGGCCGGTAAGAGTGGTATTGCTAAAGGTGAAGGCTTCAAGAAATGGCCGGCAGATGTAGCGGCTAAAGTGAAAAAGAATTATGAAATTCGCCTAAAAGCAGCCTTCGAAGTTCTCAAGCTAGCTCCCGACGAAAATGAATAGCCTGCTAAGCTAATACACCTAAGGGGGGGTGGGTCATATTGCTGCGATACAGCATAAATATCTGGATTGGGGCTCACATTATTAGATAATTACCCAGTGAAATTAAATGTGAACCAGCTCAAAGCCCTCGCCAGAGGAAAGTTGATATTCATCGGCATCGCCTTCCTTGTGGCAGCTCAATTCCCGAGCCTGGGACTGATTGATAGCAGCCAAGCTCAAACGAGCAAGGTAGCAGATAAAAAAACCCCTCAGATTCGTCTAAAGACCGCTATTTCCAACAATAAATCGGTTGGCTTTAAAGATACTGCTGCTAGCAAGTCATCTAAGTCCAACAGCCTGAACCCCGAACTCTTTCGGCGCAAAGATGTCAACGAGTTTGTTGGCGACACTGCCGGCAATCTAGATTACCGAGTGCAACGGGGTTGCTATCGCCGTAGCTTTAGCGAAGGTAATTTGCCAGCCAATTTGGGTATCGATAACCCCCAGTTTGCAGAGTTCTTCAAGAACCAAACAAGCAGCTTCTTTAGCCGCATGCGCGGTAACTGCATTCCATACGCAGTTGCTTTAGGAAGCCGCAATCGATTTGATTCCCTGAGCATCATGAATGGCCAAGTTCAGGATGACAAAACGGAGATTTGGACTTTCACTCTATCTGCTGCTGGCGGTTACCTGGTACAACAAGACTACCTACGAGATCAATCTAAACGCTATACAGAAATTGAACTTCCATTAAGAGACGTGTTGTACGACCCACTCAAGGTCAGTGATAAGTTACCAGTAGAGCTGGTATGGGAACTCAATTCACTGATTAAGCAAATCTACCCGGAAGATGGCAACTCGTTAGAAAATACCAACAGCGTCGTTCGCTTACTGGTCGACTTCGGAGATCGTGATCATTGGGCTCAAATTTGGGCCGCTGAAATTCTAGACCCGAGTAATAAGGAAGTATTTGCGAGCGCCTTCTGGCTCGAACGTGATGATATTCCCGGTGGCTTCTTTACTGGTAGCGGGGAAGCCATTGAGCGCGCCTTCTGGACCAACCCTCTGAGCTATCGACGCATTTCGCGTGGAGTTGGTAATGTTCCAGTCTCTCGCAAAAAACCCACTAAGATTGCCGCCAACACCAATGCCACTGCACCTGTAGCTGCCCAGCAACGCTACCGTGCCCATATGGGAATTGACTATGCAGCCCCTATCGGTACACCCATATTTAGTGTTGCGAATGGCAAAGTGGTCCATCTTGGCTATAACGGCGCCTTTGGCAATCTCATCATCCTTGAGCATGATGGGGGCTACCGAACGTATTACGCTCACTTAAGCAATTACAACGTTGAGTTGGCTTTAGGCAATGAAGTTCGACGTGGTCTTGAGATTGGTTATGTTGGCACAACAGGAAGGTCCACCGGTCCGCATCTTCACTTTGAACTTAGAAAAGATGGGGTATATGTAGACCCGTATTCTTCGCGCATGCAATTGGATTTGTGGTCAATGCGCGATAACGAAAGCGGTCAACTCACTCGAGAAATTTTACTCCTAGGAAGTCCACCGAAGCTTTAATCCAGTGCAAATTTCAGTAATACATAGATAAAAAAATAGGGTCCTCATGGACCCTATTCTATTAAGACAAAGTAGCAATCAACCAAGTACTAAAACAGGTAACTTAGAGTGCACAATAACTTCGTGAGTTTCACTACCTAAGAGCATGCTCTTAAAGCCGGTGCGCTTGTGTGAAGCCATCACAATGACATCCGTTTTTGCTTTTTTAGCTGCATCCAAAATACCTTCAGCTAAATTGGAAGTCTTCATGTGAAGCGTCTTCGCTTTTACAGTACCGAGTTGTGTTTGTGACTTTTTAAATACATCTGCCGCAAATGCATCACATGCCTTGGTATGTTCTTTTGCGCTGACGCCATAAGCCATTGTGCTATCAGAGTAGACCATTGGAGGCAATGGGTCAGATACATAAACCAAAGTTACAGCAGCACCATCAGCCTTGGCAAGTTCGGCAACCTTCTTTAAAGATTTCTTGCTGACGTCAGATCCATCCACAGGCACTAATAAATGCTTAAACATATCAACTCCCTTTAAATTGAACTCATTCATCACTCTTTCCATCATAATACTTAATATAAGTTACAAAAGTACAAAGGGTAAAAATTGCTCCGGTATTTATTGGTCTACCTCACTTTTCTATTTAGCCTTCTTGTTATTGATTTGATCTGGCTACTAGGAATCGCTAAAAACCTCTATCGCGACGATATGGGCGATCTGATGGCGAATGAGCCCAAGCTTTGGGCTGGTCTTAGCTTCTATCTTTTGTACGCAATTGGTGCATGTATTTTTGTCATCATTCCCGCTCTATCAAAACAATCCTTGATTTACGCATTGCTATACGGCGCACTTTTTGGTCTGTTTTGCTATATGACTTACGACCTCACCAACTTAGCTGTTATTCGTGATTTTCCAACTCGCTTAGCATTCGTTGATATTGCTTGGGGAAGTTTGGTCACCGCTGTAGCCTCTGGTCTTGCCTATTGGGTAGGTAATCGAGTCTCCTGAATTGGCAGACAATCCCTAGATGATCTTTGAGCCAAAAATTCTCAGTTGCTTTAAGGGTTATAACCGCACACTTTTTACTAAGGATGTTTTTGCGGGCCTGACGGTTGGGGTAGTTGCACTACCACTGGCAATGGCCTTTGCAATCGCCAGTGGACTCAAACCAGAGGCGGGTATTTTCACTGCCATTATTGCCGGCGGACTCATTTCGCTACTAGGTGGAAGTCGAGTACAAATTGGTGGTCCTGCTGGTGCTTTCATTGTGATTGTGTACGGCATTGTCGACCGCTATGGTGTGGCCAACTTATTACTAGCCACCGCCATGTCCGGCGTATTTCTGTTTGCGATGGGGCTACTTCGCTTAGGTACTTTAGTTCGATTTATTCCGATTGCGGTCATCATTGGTTTTACCAATGGCATCGCTTTTTTGATTGGGCTATCTCAGATTAAAGATTTTTTTGGTCTAGCCATTCCAAAAATGCCAGCTAACTTCTTTGCTAGTATTCAAACGCTTTATACGGCAGCAGATACCGTCAACCTCATTGCGCTCGCTTTGGGAGCGGGAAGTCTAGGCCTGCTGATGATCTGGAGAAAATTCCAAAGCCGCTTAGGTTGGCTAAGACACTTGCCTGGTACTGTGGTGGCAATGGTGCTAGCCACCATCCTTACATCAATCATGGAACTTCCCGTCGATACGATCGGCAGTCGTTTTGGCGGGATCCCCTCTGGCCTCCCCCATTTTCAATGGATCCCAGTAAGCTGGGACACAGCACAATTTGTCATCATGCCTGCCCTCACCCTTGCCTTGCTTGGCTCCATTGAATCACTTCTCTGCGCCAGAGTGGCTGACGGCATGATCCATGATCGTCATGAGCCCAACCAAGAACTCATGGCTCAAGGGATTGCCAATCTTGTGAGTCCTTTTTTTGGAGGCATGCCAGCAACTGGAACGATTGCTCGAACGGTAACCAATGTGCAAAGTGGAGGCAGCACACCGATTGCGGGCATTGTTCATGTCTTCACACTGCTACTAGTGATTTTATTTGCAGCGCCCCTCGCAAAGAATGTACCGCTAGCCAGTCTTGCTGCCATTCTGATGTATGTCGCCTGGAATATGGGCGAGTGGAGCAAGTTTTTTGATTTAAAGCAATTCCGTCTCGCTTATCGACTCACTATGCTGAGCGTCTTTGGCTTAACCATTATTCTGGATTTGACGGTGGCAGTTGAGATAGGTCTTCTGCTGGCGTTTATCACTTTCATCTACCGAATTTCTAGCCTGTCTCGTTGCGAGTCCGCCGACCTCAAAGACTTTCCAGTACTCAAAAATCAAGCAGGGAAAATTGATGCCTATCGTATTTATGGTGCCATCTTTTTTGGCGCAGTGCAGCTACTAGAAAATATTGAGAAAAATTTACCGAGCGAAACTTTAATACTCGACTTAAAAAACGTGATCTACGTGGATGCGTCTGGCATGGATACCATCATGGAGTTGAAATACGGATGTGATGCCGCCGGTATCAAATTCATTATTTGCGGCTTAGATCACCAGCCGCGTGATGTGGCTGAACGTAGCGGTCTATTAGAAAAGCTAAACGCTGATTGTTTATATCCCGATCTTAGCTTGGGCATTCAGGCGGCAACCAAATCCCTCTAAGAAAAACAAAAACCACCCTTTAAT
>Ga0194059_1000166_pt1 | contig 32648 bp, 35 predicted proteins | sample SepL6211m_MetaG_FD_163426 | JGI IMG/M metagenome (GOLD analysis project Ga0194059, IMG submission 163426) | Anoxic zone freshwater microbial communities from boreal shield lake in IISD Experimental Lakes Area, Ontario, Canada - Sep2016-L626-11m | ecosystem: Environmental > Aquatic > Freshwater >...
TCAGGTTGTGGTCGATCAGATGTGCCGGGGCGGTGCGGGTTATGATTTCGTCAGGTGTCGCCATAAAAAGTCCCTCCAAATTATAATTTAGGCAAATAAGTACCTCAATACCAATTTATTTGTCAAGGTTAAAACTTCTCTCTGGTACGTTTTTTTTCGCGACAGCGTGGCATTTATTTACTTCAGTAGTTATAGTTGCTTCATGGATCATTCCGACGCACACCTTGATGAGGGCAAAAACGACTGGCGACCCGTTACGACCGGGTACAATGGTGTGTTTCTGACCAGACAACAGGCGCGAACCTGGGCCCTTGTGCTGGACTCCCGCGCGATTCCCTGCTGCATTGAGCCGGTTGGTGCCGATTGGCACCTGCTGGTGCCGGAACATCACCTGGAAAGCGCCTGCCGAGAAGTCCGGCTGTATGAAGCAGCGAATCACAACTGGCCTCCCCCCCTTCCCGCCACTCGCCAGCTGGTCGAAAATACCATGCCGACGCTGTCAGTTCTGCTGCTTCTCGCAATCGTGCACAACCTCTCTCTGATCGGCTTTTCCCTGCCGGAGCGCGGCGTTATCGACCTGCACGGGATCGGTGCGGCACACGCGGCTGACATTCGGAACGGCCTCTGGTGGCAGTGTGTCACTGCTCTGACACTCCATGGCGATCTGACACACCTGCTCAGCAATCTCTCCATCGGCGGGGTATTCATTATTCTGCTCTGCCGTGAACTTGGCTCCGGCCTCGCCTGGACGCTCCTGCTGGCTTCCGGAGCGACCGGCAACCTCCTCAACGCCTGGGTGCAATCACCGGCGCACCGCTCTGTCGGGGCATCAACGGCGGTCTTCGGTGCGGTCGGCATTCTGGCAGCTGTCAGTATGGTGCGCGAAAACCATCACCTCCGGCGGCGCTGGTTTGTGCCGGTCGCCGCAGGATTGGCGCTGCTGGCAATTCTCGGCACCGAAGGGAAAAATACCGATCTGGGCGCGCACCTGTTCGGTTTTTGCACCGGTCTGCTCTGTGGAGCGGGAGCTGAATTTATGGTGGGGAAATTTGGGCGGCCGGGGAGGCTTTTGAATGTTCTGCTGGCGCTGCTGAGCGGGGTAGTAGTGGCAGCGGCGTGGTGGGCGGCAATTCAGTTTGGTGCCTGACTGCTCAACTCCGGCGCTTTTTTTAAAATTGGAATTACTGGTAAATCGTAGTAGTATCATCGCCCCGAAAACCGTAAGGACACGACATGCAACTCGACCTCTTCGCCGACAATCGCGCCAATATCCTGCTGAATAATGAAGAGATGTTTGACTGCTATATGCAGAAAATCCGGGGCACACGATCATGACACAGGCTGCCGTAACCTCACCCCTCCTCGATAGATTCAAGAACTTCCGCCCCGGCGATATTCACTCCGCAGCTGCCAAAGCACATCTGATGTCAGGTTTTGAAGCGTGCAAAGGCAATACCCTCGTCAACGCCGTCTGGAATCAGGATAAATCAGCCCTGGTCGTGCGCTTTTCCGGGGGGGCCCGGACGACTTTTCTCATGGCCGGAGTCAGGCTGTTGACCACATGCACCTGTTCCCTGTGGCAGCCGGCGCGCAATTGTCCCCATGTGGTCATTATCTGGGCGTCCCTCAAACGGGTGGTATCGCCGGAAACCCTGTCTCACATTCGCTTTAACGAGCAGATGCTGCTCGATATGAAACGCTATCTGGAGCAAGAGCCTGCTGCAGAAAAAAGCCTCACAGATACTACAAAAAAACCCAATCCTGAACGGCAGAAACGGCGCGAAGAGGTACTTCAGGCTTCGACCAGGGCACAAACCGTAAAATACCGGTTGTTGATCGAACAGATCGGTCATGGGAACAGCGTCAAAGGGGGGATAAAAAGAGGGGAAGATTCCGTGCATGGCTGGGCAGCACACGGCCTGCCGACAGATCTGGCACGTTTTCTTGCATCACACTACTTCTACGACTCTACAAAGCGCTATTTTGATACATTCCAGGAAATGTCCGGCGGCACCTATCCGATCATTTTCCGCGATTCCGCTGGAGTTGAGACAACTCTCATCTACAATAAAGATCTCCCCTGCACCGCCGGACTCACCTTTGACATCCGGGGCGATGAGGTACAGATCTCCCGTTCCTTTGAAAATGGCGCTCCACTCCCGGCTGACGCTCTTGTTCATGGCCAGATACTGTTCGACATCCCGGCCGGTGCTGCCCGGCCGGTTACCGATAATGACGCCTGGGAAAACTGGGAAGCTGTCATTGAGGAGCTGGATGGAGTGCGGGAAGGGTTTGGAGGCGAGGAGTGGGAAGACGAAGAGTGGGATGATGAAGATTACGAGGATGAACCGTGGCAGGACCCGGAAGCCATCGGGGGGCCAGTCACCAATCAGGAGCTCCGGACGCTGCGCCACAGCGTTATTGCGCCGCTGGAACTCTTTAACAGCACAGCCATCCGGATCGCTCCCGGCATGTTTACCAACCCGGAATCGCACTGTTTCTTTCAGCAGGAGGGTGTTTTTCAAGTACAGCGTACAACGGAGGCTCTGACGTATGTTCTTGATATTCCTGACGGACTGACCAGTGCCACGGCAGCGCTGGAGCCGATCTGCCTGTTCGAAAATGAGACGGTTCATTTTTCCCATTCATCATTCTGGCTGTTCAATCCGCATCACCGGGGGCGACTCTCGGCTCAGATGAAAACTAAAAAGCGGGTGCGTGCCGTTCTCGAAGCGGCCTTTGCCCTTCTGGACGAACCTAAAAGCGCCGCACGCAACTCTATCATCCGCTCTGTAACCGGCTCCCCGGATTTTCTGAAAAGGGATGTCAAGCGGGAGGCCAAAAAGCTTCTCACCTTTCTGGTCTCAGCATGGGACGAGGCCCAGACCATCATCTATGCGACTTCTGACGGCTGGCGGTTTCTCAAGGATGATCAGCGTCGCCAGGCGGCTCTACTGCGGATTCTGTACGAAACCTTCGGACTGGACTCCTTTGTCGATAATTTTGTCTCTGTGAAAGTTGAAGTCCCAGCCGTCAGGCTCATGCAGGCGTTACCAGCGCTGACGCAGCGCCTGCAGAGTGAAGGATTTGCGCTGCGTATCGGCAGCGAGCCATTGACTGAAGCGTCATGGGCCTTTTCGATGGATGCCACCCGCAGCGGCCTCGACTGGTTCGAGTTGAAGCCGGAGATCCGCTGCAACGGTGAGCTGTTGACGGAGGATGAGCTGCGCAGCTTGATGGATGGCGGGGGTATGCTCCACCGCGACGGCAAGCTGATGATGCTGGATGAGCTCAGCGCCCAGGTGCTGGCCATGTTCGCCGGGGCCATGCCAACCGCCAAAAAGAAGAAAAAAGGGGAGCAGGATCTGGTGCGCGTGCCGCGCCTGCAGATTCTCGACTGGCTGCAGCTGCGCAATCATGGCGTCGAAATCAGGCTGTCAGCGGAGGATGCACGGGTACTGGAGAACCTCCTCAATTTTTCATCGATACCGGTACGCCCCCTGCCGACAGGCCTGAATGCGACGCTGCGCCATTATCAGGTCGATGCCTGGCACTGGCTGGCCTTTCTCTATGAACATCGTTTCGGCGCCTGCCTGGCAGATGACATGGGGCTTGGCAAAACCGTTCAGGGAATCACCCTGCTGGCCGGGATCATGTCCGGCGAGCTTGCGACCGCTGCCGCACCCGGAACGCCGCATCTGGTAGTGGCACCACCCTCTCTGCTCTTCAACTGGGAGGCCGAGCTGGCCCGCTTTCTTCCGGGTGCCCGGGTCATGATCTATGCAGGCAGCAGTCGGAGTACCGCCGGGTTTGCGCAGCATGACGTCATTATCACCAGCTACGGCATCGTCCAGCGCGATTGTGACCTGCTGGCGGAACTCTGCTTCAATGTTCTGATCTTCGACGAAACGCAGGTGGTAAAAAACCTCCAGGCGGCGACCACCAATGCCGTGCGCAAGTTGCGAGGCTCGTTTTCCCTGGCGCTGACCGGCACACCGGTGGAAAACCATCTGGGAGAGTATTTCGCCATTATGGATCTCTGTCTACCGGGACTATTGGGAACTCGCGAAGAGTTCAGCCGGAAGCTCAGCCAGGGGGGCGCTGCCGCCACAGCACGGCTGATCGGGCGTACCCGTCCCTTTGTGCTGCGCCGTACCAAACAGCTGATTGCCAGCGAACTGCCGCCAAAGATTGAGATGGACATCCCGCTGGAGCTGACGACAAAACAGCGAATTTTTTACCAGCGTACCGTCGAAGAGGTTCGGGGGCAGGTGCAGGAAGCGTACGCAGACCATGCCCCCGCGCAGGCCCGTATCATCGCGCTGACTGCCATCCTCCGCCTGCGCCAGATTTGTCTTGCCCCGGCGCTGGCGTCCCCAACCGCCAGCAATGCCTCGCCAAAACTGGAGTTTCTGGCCGAGCAGCTGGCCGAACTGCGAGATGAAGGGCACAGCGCTCTCGTGTTCTCCCAGTTCACCGGCTACCTTGACATCATCGAGAAAGGGCTGAAAGAGCAGGGCTTCACCTGCCTGCGTCTCGATGGCTCAACACCGGTTCCCAAACGCAAACAACTGGTAGAAGCATTTCAGAAGTCAGCAGAGCCAAGCGTCTTTCTGATCAGCCTCAAAGCCGGCGGCAAGGGACTCAACCTGACCCGCGCCACGTATGTGTACCATATGGACCCCTGGTGGAATCCGGCGGTGGAAAACCAGGCGTCCGACCGTGCTCACCGCATCGGTCAGACGGAACAGGTCACCATTACCCGTCTGATTATGAAGCATACCATCGAGGAAAAGATGATGGCCCTGAAAGAGCAGAAGACACAACTGTACAAAGCAATCCTGGAGGATGGTGCGGCTGGCGGAGGCGCCGGGCTGACACGGGAGGATTTTGATTTTCTGCTGGGGTGACTGGGGGGTATGGCGCATGCGACCATGCAATAAATCAGCAACATACCACTCTGACCCATTCGGTCACTATTGCACCAGGCGTAAAAAGAAGCTGAAAGAACCGTCACAACCGATGTCCAAAAGAAACCGATCTCGACGCAGATTGCGGAGAAGACTGACCATGCAAGAGCGATGACCGGTAGTAATACCAGTATGATGTTCGCCAAAATGCGAAACAGAGTAGCTTGATAGCTGTTGACACGGTATTGGCCCGGCATCCATGATTGATAACTCCGTACATAAAATTCGTGAACGTCAACTTTTACCACGCGACAACCGAGCACCAAATTACGGCTGACTTGGCCCTTAACTCAAACCACGGTTGAGTTTTTGCCACAATATCTTCCATAACGCCCCGCCCCGCTTCACCCCGGAAGTTTCCTGCTCCTGCTCGCTCGTAAAGACCCCTATAGCTTTTGTTGGTTGCCGTTTACGCTACGGGTGACTTCATATATTTCAATAGGAATATCCTTTCAATTCCTCTCCTGCTAACAGTCGACCTACTGCATCCCTCCGGTCCAAATATTCCATCTCGGTTTGTTCATATAACTGTTTGGATCATACCCAACTGGGAGTTTGTGGTCAAATGGGATGTGTCGGCTTTTCCTGATTCGTTCGAGTCCCTCCGTTTGATCAATAAGATTGATGCTTGCGCACTGCCAGTTTGGAAAGGTTTTGAAATAATAGGTTTCGTATGCATCGAACTGCAAGATAAGGGTATCTTCCTTCCATGATTCGGACCAACCACCGAAACACTTGATGCCGATTCGGTGGTTTCCCGGAGCAATAGTAAAGTTAGTGTAATGCCAGGCATCGAGAAAAAAAATATCCGAACCATCCACTACTATTTTGTGACTGGGGGCAATGAATTGGGTTGACATGTAGTCAGATATATCGGTGCGGATAATAACTATTTTCGCCGAATTTTCTGCATCAGAGCCTACTGGCATTTTGCCGGTTTCAATCCTACCGACGAGAGAAGTCCCTTCTATTATGCAGCCGCAAAGCAAAGTACAGGCTAGCAAAATCAACGGTACTAACCGTAGAGTAAATTTTATAGCCAGTATTTGTACTGAATTTGTCATAGTACTGAATTTGTCATAAAATGAGACTTTTATAGTTACGCCATAAGGCACACCGGCGGCGGGAGCCTTTTCCCGCCGACCGGTGGTGCCGCAAGTTGGACATTCTCATGCTGTCATGTTTTGCCTACAAGTGCCTTCTTAAGCGAGCGTTATTAAATGAATTGACGTTTCAAACCAAATTGTATATACAATAAACATGATCTACGAATGGGATGAAAACAAGCGACTGAAAAACTTAGAAAAACACGGATATGACCTCGCCGATGGTCAGCTTGTCTATGAGTCGTCTGGTAAGATAACGGTTGAAAGTCACCGACCACATGAACGCCGATGGCTTGATATTGCCGAAGTTGATGGCGAACTGGTAACTCTTGCACTCACTTACACGCTATGTGGAGATGCCGTTCGCTGTATCTCACTTCGGAAGGCCAGTCGCAAGGAAAGGAGCCTCTATTATGACTAAAATAGTTAAACGAACCTCGGATGAAATTAAAGACATGCGTTCCAGAGGTGAAATAATGACCGATAAGGAAAGAGTCAACAATTTTTCCGAAGAGGCTTTAGAACGCATGGCTATGGACGATCCGGACAATTTTCTCAAAACCGATGAAGATTGGGAACAGGTTATCATTCATCGTCCGGGAATTCGTGGCCCACAAAAAGCCCCTACAAAAAAATCAATTGCGATCCGACTATCCCAAGATGTTGTGGAAAATTTCAAATCCACTGGTTCTGGGTGGCAATCTCGGATTGATGATGCATTGAGAAAATATTTGAAGGAACATCCTCTCAAACATGCCTAACCTCTATAATTCCAGCTCCATGAAAATTGGACTATGGTCACTGAGCTTTGTCTTTATCCATGTGTCATAATTTCCGATTTCAAAATGCGTAACCTATGTCTACCAAGTGCTTTGGTAAAAAGCAGTAATCTAGGTGTGATGGTTTGTCTTCGTGATAATGCCTGTAATAAGTAGGTTCTATTTCTTCCCCATGCTCCTTTTGTTTCGCTCGTGATATACTGGCATGCAGCAAGCCAACTGAGTACGGCTATGCACATGAAAGCTGGACATACAGCTTGCTACTCAAGCATGTTGCAGATAACTTATACAGCTATAAACTTCCCGACTCTTTAACTTTTGCCTTGGTTTCTACTGCTATAAACTTTTCCAGTTTCATTCCGGCTATGAATTCACATGGGTAACAACCAAACACGCTGAATTATATCCCAACGACCACCGACAACTCTTGCCTGCGAAAAATTTTGTAAAACAGAGTCAGCTTCCCGAGATAACAATTTTTCCAGCCGCTCCACCACACATCCCTACCATAAAACCCGCTTTCAATCTTTCAAAAACGACTCCCACAAACCCGAGCAAAATCTGTAAAAAACATCCGATTTAGTTCAAGTATTCCATTATTTGACTGACAGAATCAGTTTGTGATAGGGTCTGACAAGTATTTGTTCGGTAGAATCCAACGTATAAGCCACTCCTAACGCCCTGTACGACTGGATTACCGGAGCATAGCGCTGCAGCCAGGCAAAAACCATGAAGATTGACAGCATACAACATTCAGAAACGGCGGCAATCGGTATCGATTTGGGCGGTACCAAAACGGAAGCTATCCTCCTGGCCCCGGACGGCACACTCCTGTGGCGAAAGCGCCGATTTACGAACCGCTCTGATGGATATGATGCCATTTTGTCCGTAGTCGCGAAAATGATCCATGAGGCTGCAGCCCAACTTCCACCCGGCAGCACCTACACCGTAGGGATCGGCATACCCGGATCTCTCGACGCCACCACCACCCTGGTCCGCAATGCCAACTCAACCTGCCTGATCGGCAAACCGCTCAAAACTGATATCGAACGACTCCTCGATCGACCTGTTCAGATTCGCAACGATGCCGACTGCTTTACTCTTGCCGAGTGCCACTCGGGAGCAGGCCGGGGCTACGGAGTGGTCTTTGGCGTTATCATGGGAACTGGCTGTGGTGGCGGAATCTGCATCAACGGTGAAGTCAGGGAAGGTCCGCACCGGATAGCGGGCGAATGGGGACACCAGTCCATGACTCCCGGCGGCGCAGAATGTTACTGCGGCAACCGGGGGTGCGTTGAGACACTCATCAGCGGATCCGGAGTCGAAAATGCCTTTTTCCGTGAATACGGCCAGCGGATGTCTATGGATAAAATTGTAACGCAGGCGCGGGCGGGTGAAGAGCGCTGCAGGAGAACGTTTGACCGTTTCCTGGACGACTTTGGCCGTTGTCTTGGCGGGCTGATCTCCATACTCGATCCGGATGCGGTTGTGCTCGGTGGCGGCCTCTCCAATATCGACGAACTGTACTCAGAAGGCATCGAGATGGTGAAAAAATATGCTTTTCATGACACACTGCACACACCCATCCTGAAGAACCGGTTAGGCGACTCCGCCGGAGTATTCGGTGCCGCGTGGATACGTCAGGCTGTCGAAGGACACCAATAAACCATCAGGGAGCGGAAATGATCGGGTACAGTAAGTATTTACAGGAGGCCGTAACTGCAGCCCGAATCGCCGGACAGTATCAAAAGTCCCGTTTCGCCTCAACTCTGGAAATAGAGATGAAAGGTGAAAAGGATTTGGTGACCGAGGTAGACAGGGAATCGGAGCGGTTGATTGTCGAACACCTGCTCTCCCGCTTTCCCGGCCATGACATTATTGCGGAAGAAGGCGACTACCTTCAGGCGGGTTCTCCCTGCCGCTGGATCATTGACCCGGTTGACGGTACCACCAACTATGCCCACGGCTATCCTTGGTTCTGCTCCTCGATTGCACTGGAAGTTGAAGGAGAACTGGTCGCCGGGGTGATCTATAATCCGATTTATGATGAACTCTTTACGGCATCGAAGGGAGATGGCGCTTACCTGAACGGCAACCGCCTATCAGTATCCAACCGTGTGCCCCTGAGCAATTCACTCCTTGGAACCGGCTTTCCGTATGATTGCGCCACCGACCCGGCCAACAATTTTGCCAGCTTCATCGCCTTTCAGAAGAGTGCCAGAGGGATTCGCCGGGCTGGTGCCGCCGCACTTGATCTGGCCTATGTGGCTGCCGGAAGGCTTGACGGCTTCTGGGAACTCAAGCTGAAAGCATGGGATGTTGCTGCAGGAGTCCTGTTGGTGCGTGAAGCGGGTGGTGTCGTAACGACCTTTGATGGGTCAGCCTACGACGTTTTTAACGACAGGATCGTGGCCAGCAACGGCTTGATTCACGATAGTATGGTAACTTTGCTGGCAGCGGTTGCTGCCGGTGTGGCAATCTGAGAGGAGGAGAATATGAGTAAAATGGCCGTTATGGAGGTTTTCTTCGACTATGTCTGACCCTGGTGTTATCTCGGTGCCGTGCGTACCGACCGATTGCATAAGGAATACGGAGTCGAACGACAGATGCGAGTCTTCCCCCTGCATCCAGAAACACCGGAGGAAGGGATGGAACTATCCGATATGTTTGCCGGGCGCGAGGCGATGATTGCCGACATGCAGAAAAGGCTCATACAGGTTGCCGCAGCGGAGGGCCTTCCTCTGAAGCTGCGGACACGCACGTACAACAGCAGGCGTGCACAGGAACTGGGAAAATGGGCTGAGTCTCAGGGAGCAGGAGACCTGTTTCATCACGCCGTCTACCGGGCCTATTTTGTCGATGGCATCAACATCGCGTTAATTGACGAGCTGGTTGCCATTGCACACTCAATCGGACTTCCAGCCGACGAAGCGCGGAAGGTTATCGAAACGGGGAGCTATGCCGCTGCAGTCGATACCGACTGGCAACTATCGAGGGAATTACGGATAACTGCAGTCCCCACCCATATCTATGAGGGCAAGAGGCTAGCAGGGTTTGGATCCTACGAAGATTTCGAGCGACTGATCGGGAAAAGGTAGAATTTCGCTATGGATCAAATCGAAGTGACTATAGAGCGAGATCAGCTGAATGAATGCTCGGAAGAAGGAGTGGACGTGCCACTCGACCGCATCAATCCTGAAACAGTACGGAAAATGGTGGAAGAGTTTGTGACGCGGGAGTGGAGCGACCTATCCGATGCGGACTGCACCTTTAAAGAGAAGGTCGAGCAGGTCATGCAGCAGTTGAAGGACGGCAGTATCAAGATCGTCTTCGATTTAACCAGCGAGACATGTAATATCATCCCGGTACAACGCATAACGAGAAGTAAGTCAAAGTAGGTTAAACAAGAGCTCGTCCGGGTCTGGGATCATTCATATCCCGATCCCGTCGTCCCCGGAGACCCTGCTCCCGGAAATACCCCGCATAAAGAGCAGGACGCTTACCCCTTCAGCCGTTCGGTCAAACTCAAATGAAAGTGTTTGATCGTACGCCATGGCAGCTACGGAGTGCAACTGCCATACATCCCGTAACCGCAACAGCACCCGGTTTCCCTTGCCGAGATATTCGAGAAAACTGTGTGATACGTCAAATTCAAGTATCTCATCTTCTGTTGTGATATCTACAACACATACACCTCTGCCACTGATGGAGGCTTCGCTCAGGCTGATACGTCGGCTCGCGTCGGTGGATGCAGGTGTGGCCGACCCCGACTGCGCCCATTGCAGCTCAAGCGGAGCAGTTCCGCTGATCATGCCGGCTGCAACGGTGGCGTTGCTGAAACGGTCAATCAGGATAAAGCTGCCGGTCTGCCGGTTCTGCCGGTAGGGATCAAAAGAGATCGGGCGGTCAAGTTCCAGACGAACAACGCCGATTTCGTTCAGGCCAAGCGTTCGCACCTGTTGCTGTTCCAGGGTGTTGACATCTACCGCATACTGCACGGCAGTAACACGGCCGGGAGTGACTGCCGTCGCCGTTTTAACCAGATAGATCTGCCCCGGCTGCAGCGGTTCGTCGTGCATCCAGACGAGATGCGCTTCCGGGTGGCGCGCGTAGAGTGGTGGCGCATCCAGCGCCGTCAGCATGTCGCCACGACTGATGTCGATTTCATCATTCAGAGTCAGCGTCACCGCCTGACCGGCTGTCGCCTCCGGTAGGTCACCGTTCATGGTGACGATGCGGGCCACTCTGCTGGTCTGCCCGGATGCAGCGACCCGTAGTTCGTCCCCCTGCCTGATGGTGCCGGAAGCAATCGTGCCGCAGAAACCACGGAAGTCGAGGTGCGGGCGGTTTACCCACTGCACCGGCATCCGGAACGGCTCTGTGCGGCTGTCTCCAGCGACCGGCACGTTTTCCAGATAATTCATCAGGGTAGGGCCTTCGTACCACGGGGTGTTGCTGCTCGGTTCAATCATATTGTCGCCACCAAGCGCCGAGAGCGGGATGGCGGCGATATCGCCAAAGCCGAGTGAAGCGGCGAACTGCTCGTAGTCGGTGCGGATCGCTTCGAATTGCTGTTGATCGAAGTCAATCAGATCCATCTTATTGACGGCCAGCACGATATGTTTGATGCCAACCAGAGAGATCAGATAACTGTGACGCCGGGTCTGGGTCAGCAATCCTTTGCGGGCATCGACAAGGATAATGGCCACCTGGGCGGTGGAGGCACCGGTGATCATGTTGCGGGTATACTGTTCGTGGCCGGGGGTATCGGCGACGATGAATTTGCGTGTGTCGGTGGAGAAGTAGCGGTAGGCGACGTCAATGGTGATCCCCTGTTCCCGCTCCGCCTGCAGGCCATCGAGCAGCAGGGCGTAGTCGATGGCTCCCCCCTGGGTACCGACCTTCTTGCTGTCCGCTTCGAGCGTTGCCAACTGATCTTCAAAGACCATCTTGGAATCCCAGAGCAGTCGACCGATCAGGGTGCTTTTACCGTCATCAACGCTGCCGCAGGTGATGAAGCGGAGCATGGTTTTTTCTTCATGGCTTTTGAGGTAGGCGAGAATGTCTTCTTCGATCAATACTGATTGATGTGCCATTAGAAATACCCCTCCTGTTTTTTCTTTTCCATGGAACCGGCAGAATCGTGGTCAATCAGCCGCCCCTGCCGCTCTGAGGTGCGGGTGAGGAGCATCTCCTGGATGATCTCGGGCAATGTGGCCGCTTCCGATTCGACGGCGGCGGTGAGCGGGTAGCAGCCGAGGGTGCGAAAGCGAACCGATTTGTACTGCACCTTTTCCCCCCGTTTGAGTTCCAGGCGCTCATCGTCCACCATGATCAGCATGCCGTCCCGCTCGACGACCGGCCTGACGGCGGCATAATAGAGCGGCACGATCGGAATGTTCTCGAGGTGGATATACTGCCAGACATCAAGCTCGGTCCAGTTGGAGATCGGAAACACCCGGATGCTTTCGCCCGGTTTGATGCGGGTGTTGTAGAGGTTCCACAACTCCGGGCGCTGCAGCTTCGGATCCCAGCGGTGGTTGGCGCTGCGGAAGGAGAAGATGCGCTCCTTGGCGCGTGATTTTTCCTCGTCGCGGCGGGCGCCACCAAAGGCGGCATCGAATTTGTAGCGGTCGAGCGCCTGCTTCAGCCCTTCGGTTTTCATGATATCGGTATAGAGTGACGAGCCGTGGGTAAAGGGGGAAATGCCCTGGCGAACACCTTCGTCATTAACGTGCACGATCAGATCAAGGCCGCATTCGGCGGCCATCTTGTCCCGGAACTGAATCATCTCGCGGAACTTCCAGGTGGTGTCGACGTGCATCAACGGGAAAGGGGGCGGCGCCGGGTAAAATGCCTTGCGAGCGAGGTGCAGCATGACCGCCGAATCCTTGCCGATCGAATAGAGCATCACCGGGTTGCCGAATTCGGCAACGACTTCACGGATGATATGAATGCTTTCAGCTTCAAGCTGCTGCAGGTGGGTCAGGTTCAGGCTCATATCGATACTGTCTCCTTGTCCCCCCTTTAACAAAGGGGGGTTATTACACTGGAACATTTAAATCTAACCCCCCTCAGTCCCCCCTTACCTAAGGGGGGAAGCTTTGAAGTCTCCCCTTAGATAAGGGGAGATTTAGAGGGGTTAATTACGGAAATGCACGAAAATATAAGTATTACATGGTACTAGGGGGATTTGATGTTCCGAATTTAAGGCAAATCCCCCTAAATCCCCCTTTGTCAAGGGGGACTTCAAATCTCTCTGTCATCTCCGATGCAACCCACATTCCTTATGTTCCGGATTTTCCCACCACCAGCGACCTGCTCTCGCATCCTCTCCCGGTTGTACCGCCCGTGTGCAGGGGGCGCAGCCGATGGAGCGGTACCCCTGAGTGTAGAGGTGGTTCTTCGGCAGTCTATTCGCCTCGGTGTAGCTGAGCAGCTGTTCTTCGCTCCAATCGAGCAGTGGATTGATCTTCAGGATACCACCGTTTAACGCATCCCCTTCTATCGCGTTCAGATCTATGCGGGTGACACTCTGCTCACGGCGCATGCCGGTTACCCACCCTGCCAATCCCTGTAATGCCCGGGAAAGCGGTTCCACTTTGCGGATGTGGCAGCATTCGTGACGATTATCCAAGATTTCCCTGAAAGAGAACAGCCCCTTCTCCCGCTCCAGCTGCTCAACTTCTTCATGCCGGGGAAAGTACCACTCTATTTTTAGACCGTAGCGTTCCACGAGGGCATCGGCAACTTCATACGTTTCCTCGTTCAGTCTGCCGGTGTCGAGAGCAAAGAGCCCCAGACCGAGACCGGCCTGATGAGCAATGTTAATAATAGCCACATCCTCAAGAGAGAAAGAACAGGCCAGAGAGACTTTCCCGTTGGCCGTTTTGATTCCGGTTGCGAGGATGTCCACTGGTGTCGCGTGCACTGGTATTTCCGGAATTGTTCTCCTCATATCTGGTAATCCTCCACAAATACCCTGACTTGTCGAGGCCGCACAAAAACAGCTTCTCCCGACTGCAGCCCCAGATTCTGAAACAGATCTCTCGTTAGCTCGGCTTCCACACATTTTGAGTTGCCTGCAATGGCGAGGGTGACCCGAACAGTCGGTCCCAGTTTCTGGATGTTTGTAATCTCAGCTCTGAGAGAGGTTGAATCCTGCTGCTTACGATCGATTTCGATATCGTGAGAACGTACGTACGATACTGCGTCTTCAACGGGGCCATGCTGTTCCGCATCTTGCTGGCTGAGACGACCATGGAACAGATTGACGTTTCCGAGAAAGTTGATCACGAAGGGATTCGCCGGGTGTTCGTAGACCTGGTCCGGAGTGCCGGCCTGTTCGATCCGGCCCTTGTTCATAACCACAATCCGGTCGGAAACCTCCAGAGCCTCCTCCTGGTCGTGGGTAACGAACACACTGGTGACATGGATTTCATCATGCAGTCGACGCAGCCAGCGGCGCAGTTCGGCCCGAACCTGGGCATCGAGAGCACCGAATGGTTCGTCCAGCAGCAGCACCTGCGGCTCCACCGCAAGAGCGCGGGCGAGGGCGATACGCTGGCGCTGGCCACCGGAGAGCTGGGACGGGTAGCGACCGGCCATCGCATCCAATTGAACGAGAGAGAGAAGCTTCATGACCTTCTCCCTGATTTCACCCTTGGACGGGCGGGTACTCTTCGGGCGGACGTTCAGACCGAAGGCCACGTTATCGAAAACGGTCATATGCCTGAAAAGCGCATAGTGCTGGAAGACGAAACCGACGCGGCGCTCACGCACATGGCTCGCGGTCGTATCTTCACCGTTAAAGAGTATCCGCCCATTGTCAGCTGTTTCCAGACCGGCGATGATCCGCAGCAGGGTTGTTTTACCGCAGCCGGAAGGGCCGAGCAGCGCCACCAGTTCACCTGACGGAATGGTGACACTGACATCACTCAATGCAGTGAAGTCGCCGAACTGTTTATTGATGTGCTGAATTTCGATGCTCATGGCTGTCTGTCCTGTCGATCAGTTATTCTCAAACTGCTGCCGCACTTTCCACTCAGCCACGCTTTTGACGGCAAGGGTGATGAGGGCCAGGAACGCAAGGAGCGAGGCGACGGCAAAGGCGGCGCTATAGTTGTATTCGTTGTACAGAATCTCGACATGAAGCGGAACCGTGTTGGTCATCCCCCGGATATGCCCGGAAACGACCGATACGGCGCCGAACTCCCCCATGGCACGGGCGTTACAGAGGATCACGCCGTAGATAATGCCCCACTTGACGTTGGGGAGCGTGACGAGGAAGAAGGTTTGCAGCCCGGTTGCTCCGAGCACCAGCGCAGCCTCTTCTTCTTCCTTCCCCTGTGCCTCCATGAGCGGGATCAACTCACGGGCGACAAAGGGGAAAGTGACAAATAGTGTCGCCAGAATAATCCCCGGTACGGCAAAAACGATCTTGATATCGTGTTCCTGCAGCCAGGGGCCGAGCCACCCCTGCAGACCGAAGATCAGGACATAGATGAAACCGGAGATAACCGGCGATACCGAGAACGGGAGATCGATCAGGGTGATCAGTAGATTCTTGCCGGGAAAACTGAACTTCGCTATAGCCCAGGCCGCTGTCACACCGAAAAAGAGATTGAGCGGTACGGTGACGGCAGCGGTGATCAGGGTCAGCTTGATGGATGACAGGGTGTCCGGTTCACGAATGGCATCCAGATAAACGGTAAGTCCTTTCTCAAAGGCCTGTCCGAAGACCGCCGCCAGCGGGAGTGCCAGAAAGAGCGTCAGAAAGCTCATGGCGATGGCTATCAGCAGCCAACGGACGAACGCCGGTTCTGTCTGGGAGCGATTGCTGCTGTTTTTTTTGTTCAGTGCGGACATTGTAACCTCGCTGATTTCAGCTCCCCCCTTGATAAAGGGGGGCTGGGGGGGGATTTGCTTTTCAGCGTTTAACGGCAAATCCCCCTGAATCCCCCTTTAACAAGGGGGACTTGCATCGTTTATCCCTATTCAGCATACCTTCTGCTCCATTTTTGCAGAAGGTTAATGATCAGCAGCATTGAAAAGGATGCCAGCAGCATCACACATGCAATAGCGGTGGCGCCTTGATAGTCGAACTGTTCCAGCTTGGTGATAATGAGCAGCGGCGTAATCTCAGAGACCATCGGCATATTGCCGGCGATAAAGATGAGCGATCCATACTCGCCGACGGCACGCGCGAATGAGAGAGCAAAACCGGTCAGTATTGAAGGCAGCAGCATCGGGAAGATCACCAGTTTCAGCGTCTGCCAGCGGTTGGCACCGAGACAGGTCGCCGCCTCCTCAAGTTCCACCTCGATCTCCTCAACAACCGGTTGAACAGTGCGCACGACAAACGGGAGGCCGATGAAGGTCATTGCCAGCACGATGCCGAGCGGCGTGAACGCAACCTTTATGCCGAGCGGTTCAAGGTAGCGCCCCACCCAGCCGTTGGGGGAGTAGATGGTCGCCAGGGTAATGCCGGCAACGGCGGTCGGCAGGGCAAAGGGGAGATCAACAAGAGCGTCAATGAACCGCCGTCCGGGAAAGCGGTAGCGGACCAGCACCCAGGCGACCAGCACACCGAATACTGCGTTGATGACTGCAGCGATTATGGCCGCACCAAAGGTCACTTTGTAGGAGGCCATCACGCGCGGCGCCGTAACGGTGGCGAGAAATTCTCCCCAGGTCAGTCCCATTGTTCTGAATACCAGAGCCGAAAGCGGAATCAGCACGATCAGACTGAGGTAGAAGACCGTGAAGCCGAGGGTTGGCCCAAAACCGGGGAGGACGTTATTGTGGCGCTTAAAAAATTGCATGCTATTTTCCCGCTGCGTAGATCTGGTCAAAGGTGCCACCATCGGCAAAGTGTGTTTTCTGTGCTTTCTGCCAACCGCCAAAGGCCTTGTCGTCAATTTTGTAGAGCTTGACTTTGGCCAGTTTGGTCGGAATCTTGCTGTTTATCGGGCGATAGTAGTGCCTGGCAGCAATTTTCTGTCCTTCATCGCTGTAGAGGTAGTTTAAATACGCCTCAGCCACTTTGCGGGTACCGTGTTTGTCGGCAACCTTATCAATGACGGTTACCGGTGGCTCGGCCAATATGCTTTCCGACGGAGTGACAACATCAAACTTATCCGGCCCCAGTTCGTTGATGGCGAGATATGCTTCGTTCTCCCAGGCCAGCAGGACATCGCCGATTCCTCGCTGTACAAAGGTGTTCGTTGAGCCACGGGCACCGGAATCAAGTACCGGAACATTTTTGAGGAGCTTTGAGACAAATTCTTTTGCTTTGGCTTCGTTACCACCCGGCTGATGAAGCGCAAAGGCCCAGGCAGCGAGGTAATTCCAGCGGGCACCGCCGGATGTTTTGGGATTCGGGGTAATAACAGCGACACCCGGCTTGATCAGGTCATCCCAGTTTTTAATCTTCCTGGGGTTTCCCTTGCGCACGAGGAATACGATGGTTGATGTGTACGGTGAGCTGTTGTGGGGCAGCTCTTTCTGCCACCCCGGCTTGATCAGTCCCTTTTCGGCGATGGCGTCTATGTCAAAGGCAAGGGCCAACGTAACAACATCAGCCTCAAGGCCATCAATAACCGACCGTGCCTGTTTCCCGGAACCGCCGTGTGATTGCTTAACCGTAACAGTATCCCCGGTTTTCCCTTTCCAGTATGCCGCAAAGGACTTGTTGAAGTCCGAGTAGAGTTCACGGGTCGGGTCGTAGGATACGTTGAGCAGGGTAATGTCGGCTGCAAGGGCGGCTGTTGATACGGATAATGTCAGAACCAGTGCAGTGAGGGTTGTTGTGATGATCTTTGTGTTCATGTTCTTTTCCTTTATTTTAAATCCATAGTTTTTGTAGATATTTGTTTGAAAAAAAAGCAGCGGGATCTAACGATTTATTTTTCGTCTGTTCTTCGACAGGTCAGACCATTGTATTTTTTCTGCATCAGAATCCTCCACAACAAAAATGTTTTCAGATAATGCCGCAACGAACCAGAGCTGTCAAGATTTATTTTATTTATCTATAGATTTTATATTTATTAGTGCGTCCTCTGGAACAAGCTTACATTCTCTAATGTCCTCCCGCAAAAACCCCTCATCGCTATTCAGGACAGCATTTAACAGGTTCTTCCCTGTCATTCGCCCGCCATGTTCGGCTTCTGTTTATAGACAATGGCGCTGCTCAGCAGTTGTCAAAGAGCCGCTGCGAAAATCCCGGCGCCACGGTTGGCGATGATGACCATCTGCAGCAACTCAGGGCGCTCTTTGCGCTCCTCTACGGTAAGCTTTTTCATGTTTGAGAATACCTTGTCGAAATGAATCGCCGTCAATACAATTTGTACCCGCCTGCCCGTGACAACTCAACAGGAAGCTTCGCCGCCTGCCAGTCGGCAAAGAGCATCTGCACAATATTCGGATAAGCCAGTTTCTGCAGTTTGCGATAGGCATTGTAGCTGCGCCCGCCGGAATTGCAGTAGACAACAATCTGCTTGTTCTTATCCAGCACGCCCGAGCCGGCAGCAAAGACTTCAACGGGGATGTTGATCGCACCCGGCACATGCCCTTCGGCAAACTCCGTGGCATCACGCACATCAACAACCGTCAGAGTTGTCGGTGCACTGTCCAGCAGCGCCTTGACAACCACCGGTTTGATCATGCTGGTCTTCACGGTTTTATTGTATTCCGGTCCGGTATAGATGGAGTACCCCTTTTCTTCCCAGACCGGCATACCGTCAGCATAGACAGACACGTCTTTGTAGCCGTTATCTATGGCTATCTTCGCCGACTTGCCGCTCTTACCGCATTTCACTCCGTTGCAATAGAATACCAGCCTGGCTTCTTTTGCCGCCGGGAGCAGCGTGGCGTCCTTCTCAAGTTTTGCCAGCGGAATGCTGAGAGCGCTTTTGATGTGGACTTCCTGATATTCTTCGGCACTCCGGGCATCAATAACAACCAGACCGGTTGTTTCCTGATCAATCAGTGCTTTGAGCTCCTCACTGGTAACGACTTTGAAGGGATCTTTGCCTTTCTCTGCAGCAACAGCAAACGAGCACCACATACTCATAGCCAACATCACGGCACATCCGTAATGAAACAGTTTCATAATAACGTCTCCTATGTTTTTCGTTGATGAGTTAAACCACTATAATTATTAATTTTACGACCTATTTGCCGTATACCGATTTCATTACAATCTCTACTTTTGTACCAGGTGGCGGCATTTTGTTCCAATCGAAACGGAAGTAATTTTTGGTTTCTTTCAGCGGGAGCGAGTTATCAGCAATAATGCCGCCATTACAACCTGACGGGCAGACAATGCAGCCGGATGCAAAGTTGATCGCTTCTGCGGTGCCATGGTACACAAAATGCGGCGTATAGGGCTTGATAACATCTTTGCCGTCAACCGTAATCTTTTCCTCGATCAAATCTTCAATAGCAACATTCACCATTTTTCCGTCCTTTTTCCAGCGGACAGAAACAAGCAACGGATCACCATCAAGATAATCATCTTTCTGAGTAGTAGACTTCAGTCCAGAGCGTTCTTTTACCTCCGTCATCGGAATCTGGCGGCGTGATTTAATTCCCACCGATTTAATGGATTTATCAATTTCAGTGCGGTTCACTTCGGTGGAAAATATGAAAAAAGGTGCCATTTTCCCGTCCTTTGATCCGAAGAACGCCTGGAAGCGTCTGCCCCAATCGCAGACTGATGGTTGGGAACAGTCTTTTAGTACCGTTGAGGTGACGCGCACCTCGCTTGACTTCTGATCAACCGTCATGGTGTCGCTTGCCGATTTAACCGTTGTTACAGCAGTTGGTTTCTGCTTGGCAGCAGCAACCGGAAATGCAAGAGAGAGACAGAGTGAAGCGAGCAGCAGTGAACGAAGTACAAATGTGACCATGTGAAACCTCCGGTAATTTATTGTGTTACAACAGACATGAGAATACGGACGGCAAGTGCGGCCGCGATAATAGACAATTGACGGATCGGCGGTACACGCAGCACCCCGATCAAGAGGCCGCACGGCAGCAGCGGGACAGCCGGAATTGCGGTCAGCACAGCGGTCGACCACATGGCCAAAGGAGATGAGGGAGTCAACGGCTCGACACCTTTTTGCCGGTTGTAGAGCGGCAGCAGATCACCCAGCAGCATTCGGCCACATGCGACCGCCAAGCCGGTGGCAACAAGAGCGGCACTTCCTGAATAGAGAAGCCCTGTTGCAGTACCGAAAGCTGAATTAAACGCGGCAACAGAGTTCAAAGATGAAAATGGAAATGCAAATGTCTGCATTGCCTGACTGAGCAGTGCAATCCCGGCGCCCCTCACATTGGACATTGGCCGCAGATATTCGATGAACCCGGCCAGGTCGGCATCCCTGAGACGACTTGCAATAAAAAGCAGATTGAATTCGAAGGTATACAGATAGGCATCGAGCGCCCAGAAAAACTTCCGGATCAGGGCATAGACAGCCAGAGAGAGCATACCGAGTGACCCAATAACAAGCGCTTTTTGCTGTAAACTGTTCTTCAGGCTCCAGGGCCTCGCCGGCCGCAGTTCCTGTTTTTCGCGGTTCTTGTACCATCGAGCCAGCTTCGGCATGGTGGAAACAGCAACGATCAATATGATCCCGATAAAAAACTCGCGGGAGACCTTTCCCTTGAGCAGTCCCAGCAATGAACTGGAAAAGGTAATAAAGGCAATTGTGCCTGGCAGCATGAAAATAAAAGTAGCGATGGCATAGTGCAGAAACGGGATTTTGGTCAGTCCGAAAGCAAAATTAAGCAGATTGAAGGGGAACAGCGGGATCAGCCGGGTAAACGCGACCGCCTTCCAGCCGTTTTGGGCGGTCTCGCTGTCAAGCTTGCTCCAGCGCGATCCTACAAGGCGGCGCTCCACCCAACCCCGGGCGGCATAACGGGCAAACAGAAAAGCCACACAGGCCCCCAGTGTCGCGCCTACAATGGTATAAACGACTCCCCAGATCGGCCCGAAGACGGTTGCTCCCGCTATGCTGATTGGCAAACCGGGCAGCATCAGCGCGGGAGCAATCGTGTAGAACGCGATGTAAATCAGTGGTGCAATAACACCAAAGCTCGCAAAGAGTGCCCGCAGTTTATCAGGCTCAAGATACTGACCGACGCCACTGGCACGAACCAGAAATATGATAGCTATCATGGACGAGAGGAACAGCAGCGGCCGGAGTATTCCGGAGCCGGTACCGCTCAATACGATCCTCTCTCTAGTAATGAGTGCCGGAACTATTTTCTTGAAGCGGGATTTAAGCCGCAAACGATTGAGATAAGTCATTGGACCTGATGATGGTTTCGGTGTGTTGAAAATGACATCGAGTACGTGGTTGACTTTCAGGCGCTTGCCAAGGTAATTGGCACATCCGGCACAGTATGTAATAACCTCGCGGCCAGCCGCTTCTCCGACACGACGCTCGCCCCAGCCATCCGCCAGATGCGGAGCCAGTGCCCCGACCGTTCCCCCTTCACCGCAGCAAAGCGCTGACCTGCGTGTATGCGGCATCTCCTCAATCACGCGACCGGACCCGACAATCAGCGAGCGTGCTGCTCTCTGCGGTGCGGAAGAGAAGCGAACCACGCAGGGGTCGTGAATTGTTACGGTGGCCGGGTGAGTTTCCTCATCATGAACCGGCAGCGTCTCGGCAAGTGTTTCGTACACCGTTTCCGTCTTAAGCCGGGGGGCGTATTCAGAAAATAGTTTGTAGCAATTGGGGCAGGCAACGAGAATCCGTTGCACTCCGTTGGCTTCCAACCATACCGCCATCTCGCCGAACATTTCCTGGAAAAACTGCTGCCGACCCAGGTCGTGAGAAGGCTTGCTGCAGCAATCCATTACCAGGCCAAGAGCAGGAATTGCTTCCTTCAACTTCTCATAGACCGCCAGAGTCGCTGCGGGTCGCGTGCCGGGGAGAGCGCATCCCGGAAAGAAAACTGTCGTACACCCCACCGGTAGCCCATACCAACTGAAGCGCCGTGACATCCCGGTCCGTTCGTAGCCGATAAGCCCCTTGTGTTCGGGGAAGTTACCATGGCCACGCTCCACAGCTTCTCGGCGCATTTCCAGAAAGAGCGTATGCGGGTAGAGACCTTCCGGACAGACGGCGCTGCAGAGTCCACAGAGGCTGCACTCAAAGCAGACGACATTTTTTTTCGGATCATCAGAGTCATAAGAGCGGATAATTTCGCGCGGCGAGCCGTACAGCTTTAAGAATCCGCACTCACTTACGCAGACACCGCAACCGGTGCATCCGCCAATTTCATCTGCCAGCATCTCCTTCAATGCCGGACGCAGCTCCCTGGTGTCACTCAAAGGCACACTCATTGAGATACGCCCTGCAGCGATGATGGTTTGCAGCAATCACAGGCAGTCTTTTTAGCGGCCGCTTCCATGCCCCCCTCCAGCAGCATAACCCGTGAACGCTTCACGCCACCGCGCACAAGCAGTTCTGTCGCCTGAAGAGCGTCATCACCACCGTTTGCGCTTACCACAACAACCTTGCCTTTGGCAGATCGCAGCCGGGCGGCGATTTTCTTCAGACGGAGCGGATCGTTGCCGGAAGCAAGCGAATCCGAGTAATTGTGTTCCCGGAAACCTTCCGGACTCTGGATATCAACTATCGAAAGCTTCTGCTTCGCTTTGATCCATGACGAAAGTTCGTTATGACAAACTGTTGGAACCTGGCCTGCACAAAGGATGAAAGGAATAAAAATCAAGATCAATATAACTATATGCCTCACAAAGCAGCCCCTTTGTTTGTTGAGTTAACAGATTGCTCAGTCCGCGAACCGGAATATTACTTGCCACCTACCGTAAACTCCTTATCCCCGTTTGCTGAAATGTACGGTAAAAAGGTTAACCAATTGCTCATTTAAAGTGGTATTCTTATACTAATTTACGCGTAAGTCAAATTGATATATTCGATATTTTCGATGACTTGAATTGGTTTTTACGATACTATCTCCGCATGAATATCAAACAGCTTGAAATTTTCGTAACCATCGCCACGTCCGGCAGCTTTTCAAAAGGCGCTGAGGCGGCCTGCATTACCCAATCGACCGCCAGCCAGCATATTGCGACGCTGGAGGATCTCTGCGGAGTCCGGCTGCTCGATCGTACCGGACGGGGAGCTGTGCCGACCGATGCGGGGAAAGTCATGCTCGCCCACGCACAGCAGGTTCTCAAGTCGCTCAAAAAGACTGAACAGGCCATGCTGCAGTTCCGTCAGGCTGATGGTGTCGAACTCTGCGTCGGTGGCAGCTCGATTCCCGGCACATACCTGCTGCCAAAAGCGATTGCGGCGCTCCGTGTCAGTGATCCGGGAATTACCGTAAAGGCTGAGATCGGTGACAGTAAAGAGATTCTTGAAAAACTGCTTGAAGAACAGATCGAGATCGGGATCGTCGGATCGACGGCAGATGATAAGCTGTTCACATCGGAAGCTCTCGGCCACGATGTAATTCTCATGGTCGCTCGAAAAGGCCACGGTTGGTGTAACCGTGCGGAAGTTCCGCTGGAAGAGCTCCTCTCAGAACCGGTAATCATGCGTGAAAAAGGCTCCGGAACCAATGATGTTGTCGATGCCGCGCTCAGGCAGTATGGCATCAAAACAGGTGACTTGAAGGTGTGTACAACCATATCGAGCAGCGAAGCGATACGGCAGGCGGTATTAGCGGGTTGTGGTGTGGCGTTTATTTCTGAAATGGCTGTTCGTGAAGAGCTGAAGAGCGGGGAGCTGGTGGCGATTAATCTGGCAGGACTGGCTATAACCCGCAGTTTTTATCTGGTATCCAGAAAAGGAAGGACTCTTTCTCCCGCAGCGGCAGCATTTTCACTCACGGTGCGAAAGGAAAACGTATGACGTACGACTTTATCGTGATCGGCGCCGGAATAATCGGCGTATCAACCGCCTGGCAGCTGCAGCGGGCTTTTCCCGGCAGTTCGGTACTGATAGTGGAGAAAGAGTCACGCCCGGCCTGCCATCAGACCGGGCGCAACTCCGGTGTTATCCACGCTGGCGTTTATTATACGCCGGGAAGCCTGAAAGCGCGGTTCTGCAAGGAAGGGAATATCGCAACGAAACAATTTTGCAGCGATCACGGCATCAGGTTTGAGCAGTGCGGCAAACTGCTGGTGGCGACTAACGAACAGGAGCAGGGGCGAATGGCAGCGCTGGTAACCCGTTGTGCCGAGAACGAAATACCGGTTGAACAGCTTTCTGCCAGGCAGTTGAAAGAATGTGAACCGAATATTTCCGGAGTCGGTGCGCTGCTGGTACCGTCTACCGGCATTGTCAGCTACAGCGAAATTACCCAAAAAATGGCCGAACTGGTGGCGCAAGGTGGCGGCGAGGTCCGCTATAACTGCAGAGTTGAGGCCATACAGGAACAGCCGGACCAAATTACCGTGGCTACCTCCAGCGGCAGTTTTTCCGGGCGTTATCTGGTGGCCTGCGCCGGGGTCATGGCTGACCGGATCGTCACAATGATGGGACTTGCACCGGAGTTTAAAATTATTCCCTTTCGCGGTGATTACTTTCTGCTGGCGGAAAAGCATAACCGGATCGTCAATCACCTGATCTACCCGATCCCTGATCCGGAACTTCCCTTCCTCGGTGTGCATCTCACCCGCATGATCGACGGGACGGTCACCGTTGGGCCCAATGCGGTCCTCGCCTTCAAGCGCGAAGGGTATGGCAGGTTCGATTTCAGCCTGAGCGACACGGTCGAGATGCTTACCTATCCCGGGCTGCTCAAGGTTCTCTATAAGAATTTTTCCGTGAGCCTTGTTGAGTTGAAAAACGCGCTGTACAAAGGGGGATATCTGGAGCTGGTGCGCAAATACTGCCCCTCTCTTTCCGTTGATGATCTGCGCGACTTTCCCGCCGGTATCCGAGCGCAGGCGGTCAGCAGAGACGGCACACTGGTACACGATTTCCTGTTTGTTACCGGCAGGCGTGCTCTGGCGGTCTGCAACGCGCCTTCACCGGCGGCAACGTCAGCAATTCCGATCGGTGGCTATATTGTGGAGAAAGTCAGGAAGCTGGTGAAGGGGTAATCCTGGTGAGTAGGTTGTGCGTGGCTGATGAAACCGAAATTTCATTCAAGGAGCTTCAAACAATATACCAGCTCTTACTGGCTGAGAACCGGTTTTTGAAAGCAGAACCCACCACAAATATCTCCAATGCATTTTTCGACGAAAGTGTCATTAAAAATCATTTATTCCTAAAATGATTTGCTTTTCGGCGCTTGCGCAAGTATTGTAGTACTAAATCAAGTACTAAAAGGAGTCTGGACATGAACGCCATACCAGCCCAGGAGATCAAGCGGCGTGGAATTGCTGCGGTAGATGACATCATCGCCATTGGAGATGTTCACATAATTCGGAACAATCAGCCTCAATATGTAGTCGTCTCCGAGGTTCGTTATCAGGAGCTTGTTGTCGCAGAACAGGAAGCTTATTACGCCAGAGTCCGGGCATCTTTGGAGGATGTCAAAGAGGGACGGGTTAAAAGGGGTACGGCAAACGACCTGATTAAAGAACTTAAGCTGGAAGGTTAGCGCATGTACACCCTCGTCTGGAGTGCGGGCTTCACCCGCTCTGCTGAAAAATTCATCAAACACCACCCCGTGCTGAAGAATAAGTTCGTTTCAGTACTTCGAGATCTGGAAAACAATCCATTTCAACCACGCCTGAAGTATCACCAGCTTGGTGGAAATCTCAAAGATATTCAGGCCGTCAGCATTACCTACAGTTATCGAATCACGCTTACCATTATCGTTACTGACAGAGAAATTATTTTGCTTGATGTTGGCAGTCATGATGAGGTTTATCGATAAGATAGTTTGCGGTGAAAGCAGAGGGTTATGAGCAAACGAAAATCCAGCAGGAAACAGCGTATCCCGAAAAAATTTGATCCGCTCATTGCAAAACTTCCTGAAGACGTTAGAGAAAAACGCCCTTTGAAGTTTGAGCATCGTGACGAACATAAAATGTCCGTAGTACTGCTTGATTTTATGGAGCCACTTCTCGAATACGGGGAATCTGATGATGAGCTGAACAATCTGCTGAAGCTGACAACAACAGCATGGAACGCGGCTCTGTTCCCGCCAGATGAGCTTGCAAAGTGCGTAGACGAGATGTTTGCAAATATTCCTTTTTGGCAACGCTGGCGTATGAAAGCTGCGTTTATGAAAATGGTGCGGAGAAAGCAGGAACTGTTTGCCGACAACAGGCGCATGATCATTGACTATCAATTGAGAAGTACCAAGGATGGGCCGCGTGTATCGGTAGTTTCAACTCCTGCTGAATGAGTTTGATCAAACCTGAATTGAGAGTATCAAGTTTGAAGAGTATTCAGATTCACAATTGTCAGAACTTCCGTCTTGTGGCGATTAATGGTAATGTGCGTTGTGCATAGCCGACCGGCAACGTCGGCGAGCAGGTCGCGCCTTTAAGAAAGCGCCGTGAAGGGGTAGCAGCCAAGAAAGAAACTGATAGCCGGGTATCCCGAAAGAAATATTAGTGAACCCGGCATTTCCTGGCTTTCTTAAAGTCGGGAAAACCACGAAACAGCCAGAAACTAGGGCACGGGAACTGTCATCCGGTTCTGGCGTTCCCGCCTCTTACGCAGTAGCATGGGATGAACTGGTTACAGATTGCGATCATGTTGAAAAAATGATCCACCGCCATCTTGCTCATACTAGGTCCAGAAAAGACAGAGATTTTTTTGCCGTCCCCTTGAAAACTGCAGTATCCATTGTGCTAAAAATCGTCGCACCTTCCTCTTTTGAAGTTGATGAACCAACCCAATCAATAGCTACCCTTTACCAGTGACAGGTGTGGGAATAACAACCGAATGAAAGGAACAAACAGCCATGCCGCACATACACCCGATTTCTGATCTTAAAAACAACCTGAATCACCTCACCGCTGTGTGCCGAAATGAACATGAGCCGGTGTACCTCACTCGAAGAGGGCACGGAGAGCTTGTACTTTTGGGGGTTGAGGAGTACGAAAAACTGCTCTCAAAACTGAAAACCACAGAAGATGAGGATGCTGAAATCGAGGCTCTGTGGGTGGCCGAGATAGAGGAACGTTACCAATCCATAAAAGATGGCACTGTTACCTGCATACCTGCTGATGACGCTATGCGCCAGGCACGTGAGCGGATACGGCGATGAAACCGGTTGAATACTGGCAATTTTTTCCAGAGCGGGGGCTTATGGGCGATACAAACAATTTCTCGTGGAAATCAGTCTGCTTGAGGAATGGTATGCCTTTGAAAATGGCCGGACAAAAGAAGCTCTTTTGGAATGGTGCGCCGAAAACGGACTGGTTCTGGAGTCAGAAAGCCGGTAAGTCGCATTAAGACACCTCCCGTATATTGTCGAGCAAGTAAGGAAGTGTGTGGTGGAATCAGTAACGGAGAACCTTGGCAAGAAAATTAACGAGCAACGGACTGCGCGGATTTCTGAACAGATCCCCCGAATCTCCGGCCTCCTGCACCTCACCGGAGGCTATAAACAGGCACTGGTCGGATACTTCCCGGGCAAAGCCCATATTGTGCGTGACGATGATCAGATCACGCCCTTCCCCACGCAGCTCAGCAATGAAATCAAGCACCTCTGCTGTCATCTCCGGATCAAGAGCGGAGGTCGGTTCATCGAAAAGAAGAAAGCGCGGCTTGATGGCGATGGCACGCACGATTGCCACCCGCTGCTGCTGTCCCCCTGAGAGTTCTGCCGGTCGCCGCTGCGCGTGTCCGGCCAACTGGAAGCGTTCAAACAGTGCTCCCGCCGTATCGCGAGCCTCGCGTTCCGGGAGTCCATGCACCTTCACCAGCGGCAGCACCACATTTTCCAGCGCAGTCAGATGCGGAAACAGGTTGTACGCCTGGAAGACCGTCCCGATGGTGCGGCGATGCGCCAATAGCGCCTCTTCGTGTACTTCAAGGCGCTGGCCGTTGATACTGAGATGACCCTTTTCCGGGATTTCCAGACCGGCGATGATTCTCAGCAACGTGGTCTTGCCGCCGCCGGAAGGGCCGATGATCGCCAGTGACTGAAACTCGGGAACCGCCAGCGTGATATCAAGCAGCGCCTGATGCTCCCCGAACTGTTTGCCGACTCCGCAGAATTCAAGTCGCATAGTGGAATTTTCGCTCCAGGGCACGACTTATCAGTGAAACGGGCAGCGTCAGCAGCAGGTACCCGACCGCAAGCGGCAGATAGCTTTCCAGGGTACTGTAGGTGAAGGCGTTTACTTCCTGGGCGTTCAGGGTAAATTCACTGACGGCAATGATCGACAGCAGCGATGAATCTTTGATAATTGAGGCAAACTGGCCGGTGAGGGGGGGAATGAGCTGCCGCAGCACCTGGGGAAAGATAACATATCGGTATGTTTGCACTTTGGTCAAACCGATGGCACGGGCAGATTCCAGCTGGGAGTCATGGATGCTTTCAATGCCGGAGCGGATCATTTCGGCCAGATAGGCACCGGCAAACAGGGAAAGAGTTATTATCCCAACCACATAGCGGTTTTCAACACCAAAGGCATTGGCCACAACGTAGAACAGAATCAAAATTTGAACAAGCAGTGGTGTGCCGCGAATTGCTTCGACATACAGAACCGCTGTATAGCGCAGAGGTAGAAATGCCGATCGCCGGGCCAGCGCCGTCACGAGCCCGATGACGAGACTTACCGCCAGTGAGGCTGCGGAAATAATAACCGTCATCAGCCATCCCTGGAGAAACTTTTGTCGATACTGCCAGATGGCGCCCCAGTTCCAGCCATACTGCAACTGACTGAAGGCAAAACTGAAGATGGCGGTCGTCACGAGCAACACCAGACACCAGGATAAAACTCGGGCAGCGGCTGCTACCGGCTGCCCGAATGTATGAGTAGTAAACTGTTGCAAGGATAATCTCCGCTCCGGTGCTTACAGAAAAAAGGAGTAGCCAAGCCGCTTGAACTCATCCTTCATCTCTTTCAGATAGCGATCACCCAACTGCTCAAAACCACCTTTGCCCCGATACTCTTTGATAAAGGTGTTGACTTTGTTCTTGAGTGCATCATTGCCTTTGCGAATACCGACCGCCCAGGATTCCTTCTGAAACGGCTCCAGTATCGCTCTCGTAGTAGCCTTGTTACGCTGCCAGTTCTGGTAGGTCGACATCTGGTCGTAAATGAAGGCGTCAGCTTTACCTTGCGACACTTCGAGAACCGCTGCCGACTCCTTATCCAGCACCAGTATCTGAGCCTTCTTCAATCGGGTTGTTGCATAAATGTGCCCGGTGGTCCCTTTTTTTACCGCCACCTTGACTCCGGCTTTATCAAGATCGGCAATAGTTTGTGCTGCCGAATCCTTCCGCAGGAGGAGACAGAGCCCGGTCGTGAGGTACGGATCGGAAAAATCGATTGACGTTGCCCGTTCAGCCGTCGCCGTCATCGATGAAATAACCACATCGACCTTGCCGGTTTTAAGCGCCGGGATCAGTCCGTCAAAGGCGGTATTCTGGATAACAACCGGGCGCCCCAGGCTTTTTGCCAGTTCAGTGGCGATATCAACACTGACGCCGGAAGGCTTGCCGGCCGTGTCGGTCATTTCAAAAGGTGGGTAGGCAAGTTCCATCCCGACGATCAGCGGCTTGACCGGTTCTGCTGCAGGGGCACTGGTGCTGAGCATCAGCAGTGCGGCGACAGTCAGCAAAAAAAATGCGGCGCGTACTTTCATACTGGGCTCCTTGATTAAAACTTGAAATTACTTTATGTGGCGCAGTGTTTCAACAAGCTCTTCCTGGGTCAAATTTTCCTCTATTTTCACCCCTAAACCGGAAGTCCGGCGACGATACAGGTCAAAGCGCGGTGTTTTTTCTTCTCCGGCAGCAGCTGTCAGGCGCGCAGTAACGATACCGACATCAGCCAGCTGTGGCTGACTGCAGGAGTTGGCGCAGCCGGACAGTGCCCAGCTCAGTTTTTTCCCCGCAGTGCTGATATGCGCCAGCAGCGTCCCGGCAACATCTCTCGTTGCGGCCAGCCCCATCAGGCACTCATGGTTGCCGGGGCAGACGCGAAACGTAACTCCGGGACTTGCTGCATCCAGGCCGAGAGAGTGCTGCAGCCCGTTCAGTTCGTCAGCGGCATCGTGACCCGGCTCAAGCAGCAGGGCGATATCCTGATCTGCCGTCACCATCAGCACGCCGTCGGCAAGTCGCTCAGCGGCGTCAGCTATCCTGGAGAATTGCATTGCGGTCAGTTTCCCGGCAAACACCGGCAGTTCGAGACGCTGCCGCTCGCAGCTTGACGGCACAAGGTGCTCCGGCAGACCGCTGACACCCGGTATTTCTTCACTGTATGATGGTTCGGCTTCGATTAGTTCGCGCAGTTTTAATTCGCCGAACTCTTTGGCTAAAAATTTAAGCCGTTTCGGTGGCGGCGCGTGGGTAGTGTACACGGTGATAATCGCCTCTATGATCGGAATAAGCCGTGCTTCGGGTACCCGCTCGAGGAAGAGAAACCCTGGGCGCGGCTCCCGGCCGAGCCCGCCGGCGATCCAGATATCAAAACAGGCTCGACCATCTTCATTCCCTGTCAGTACCAACCCGACGTCCTGAATCAGGTGCCTGCCACCGACGGCATCGGCCTCAATGCCGATTTTGAATTTCTTCGGCAGCCGCTCGAAACGAGGGTTTCCGGTAAAGTGACGATGCAGGCGGCGGGCGAGAGTTTCAAGCTGAGGAAATGCCTGCGCTCCCTGGCTAGCGCAGGTAATGCCGCGCACCGCACCACCGCAGGCGCCGCGCGCTGTCAGGCCGACCATCGCCAACTCGCGCTTGACCAGTGGCAGGTCATCCTCTTTCAACCAATGAATCTCGATGCTGCCCCTGGTGGTCAGGTGAATTGTGCCTCTGCCGAAGCGCGTCGAGACCGCCGCTACGGCACGGACCTGGCTTGAAGAGATAACCCCCGCTGCAAGCTTGACGCGCTGCATGTAAAAACCGTCCTGCCGCTGTTTGTAGACCCCGTCAAGTCGATATCCTGCTCCGGCTGTACTCATTTGGTCAGATTCCCTCGAACAGGGCCGTTGAAAGATAGCGCTCGGCTCCATCCGGAAGAATAACGACGATGGTTTTCCCGGCAAATTCATCCAGCTGGCCAAGACGAACGGCAGCAGCAACGGCTGCACCGCAGGAGATGCCGACCAGCAGTCCCTCCTCTCTGGCCATGCGTTTGGCGTATTCGATCGCTTCGGCGCTATCCACCTGCTCGACCCGATCAACGACGGAGAGGTCGAGCGTCTCCGGGATAAATCCTGCGCCAATGCCCTGAATTTTGTGCGGGGCTGGTTGAATAGGCAGGCCGGCGAGATGTTGGCTGATGACCGGACTCTCTTTTGGCTCTACCGCAACGGAGATGATATTTTTACCTTTGGTCTTTTTGATGTAGCGCGAAATTCCGGTGATGGTTCCCCCGGTGCCGACGCCGGAGACCAGCACATCGATAGCTCCATCTGTGTCATTCCATATTTCCGGGCCGGTGGTCTTCTCATGGATTTCGGGGTTGGCCGGGTTTTTAAACTGTTGCGGCAGGAAATATTTTTCCGGCTCGGCGGCTGCCATCTCTTCGGCACGGCTGATGGCGCCTTTCATACCCTCCGCTCCGGGAGTTAAAATCAGGTTTGCCCCCAATGCAGCTAACACCCGACGCCGCTCAATGCTCATCGTTTCCGGCATCGTCAGCGTCAGCTTGTAGCCGCGAGCCGCCGCAACGTAGGCAAGAGCAATACCGGTATTTCCGGACGTCGGTTCGATGATTTCAACGCCCGGCTTCAAAACACCACGCTTCTCGGCATCCCAGATCATGTTGGCTCCGATGCGGCATTTTACCGAATAGGCAGGATTTCTGCCCTCTACTTTGGCCAGAATAATCGCCTTTGAGTTACCAACAATGTTGTTTAATTTCACCAGTGGTGTGTTGCCAATCGACTGCGAGTTGTCTGCATAGATCTTGCTCATTCTTTTTCTCCTTTCATGGTGGCCATACTCTATAGACGAAGTAGGCATTCGCTGCAAAAAATTTTAAATACAGTAGTCCATTATTTTAGCTTTGTGCTGACGGGCAGATTCACTTCTTTCGACCATATCGGCAAGTGTTGTCGATTCCAGCACGGAGTCTATAGCTTTTTTAACATCGCCCATAACCAGCCGAATACCGCAGCAGGCGGGATCGCCACACTCCTCACACACGGCCTTGACATTGTCGTTCAGGCATTCGACGAGAGCAAAGCCCCCTTCCAGAATACTGACGACCTTGCCAATAGTGATACTCGCAGCCGGCAGGGCCAGCATATAGCCTCCACCTTTACCGATCTTGCTCTTCAGTACACCCCCTTTTCTCAAGGCCACCAGAATGGCCTCAAGAAATTTACGGGGGATGTTTTCTTCTTTCGCCAACTCAGAAATAAGAATCGGTTCACCGGTGGAATGTTCGGCAAGATACCCAAGCGCCTGGAGCGCGTATTTAGTCTTTTTAGAAATCATAGTCTAGTAAAACTATAGTTATTGTAAAACATGCCGCTTGTCAAGAATAAAAGTAACTACCCAGGTCAAAGGATTAAATCCCCTCTAGCGGTAGAGTAGGAAGCAGGCCACTGCAACCGTAGGTTTGGCTTATCCGTATCCGCCTCTTTCGTGTGGCGGTGCCTAAAGAGCCTTACCATAGTTGCCTTAACCAGCTTCCCCTCATCAAACCGTAC
>Ga0194059_1000169_pt1 | contig 32388 bp, 21 predicted proteins | sample SepL6211m_MetaG_FD_163426 | JGI IMG/M metagenome (GOLD analysis project Ga0194059, IMG submission 163426) | Anoxic zone freshwater microbial communities from boreal shield lake in IISD Experimental Lakes Area, Ontario, Canada - Sep2016-L626-11m | ecosystem: Environmental > Aquatic > Freshwater >...
CCGAAGAACCGCTAGTTCCGTCCGTTCCTGAACTACCTGAGGTACCATCTGTTCCTGAACTACCTGATGTACCATCCGTACCGCTCGAACCTGATGTTCCTGAACTACCTGATGTACCATCCGTACCGCTCGAACCTGATGTTCCTGAACTACCTGAGGTACCATCTGTGCCACTTGAACCTGATGTACCATCCGTTCCACTTGAACCTGATGTACCATCAGTTCCTGAAGAACCACTAGTTCCTGAACTACCGCTAGTACCTGAAGTTCCCGTTCCACCCGTAAAATTAATTATTACATTACCACTTCCGTTATCTATAACAGAAGCACCTGAAAATGTCATTCCTGTAACGTTTGTTGCCGTTACACCTGACGTGGCATCATAAACTGTAAGAGGACTTCCTCCTCCACCGCTTGTAAATCCTGAAACATTAACTGAAGAACCATCGCTATTATTTAAAGTAAGCGTGCCTGTTCCACTATTATATGTTCCACCTGTTACAGTACCCGTAAATCCTGTAATTGTTACTGATGTACCGTCATTATTATATAAATCTAATGAAGTTGTTGCAGAATAATATGTACCACCTGTAACAAACGTGTCGTTTAAATCCGCAATTCTCCATCTTGCATTATTTTTTGTAACACCACTAACACCTTCAATTGTTGAACCTGTCCAAGCATCGATAAGTGCCGCACCACCAGCAGTATCATTTAATACCGCATAACCACTACCACCAGAATCATAAATTGACCCGTCAGTTTCAGCAACATTCCATAAACTATTATAGTTTGGTATTGTATATTGATACGTTGTTAAATTTTCTTGAACAAAAACCAACATACCCAATCTTCTTCTACCCGAAGAAATTCCATCGTTATTAAGGTTTAATTGATTAATAACAGGTGGGCTATATGGAACGTATCCACCACACACAAAACTAATAGGAATTACATTACCTGAAAAGTTAACAGGTCCTCCATTGTCATAAATAGTTTGTGGAATTACCCACTCTAAATCAGCTAGATTCCACACTTCCATGTATCCACCAATACTATTTACACTAAAAATTACACCTGTATCTGATTCTCTAGTCACAGAAACTGGACCATTTATAATTGTACTTGATGTTGGATTTTTATATTGAAAGCTCATTTGTTTTTTCTTTATTATTAAATATCTTATTTATGCGCTTACAAGCGTTCCCCCTTGGAAATAATTTGGTAAAGTTGCGGTTCCTAAGTTGAAGTCAGTAAACGCATATGTTGAATACATTCTATAAACTCCAGCAGGTATATTAGTATTTCCAGAATAATTTATAATTAGACTGTTATATGTTGCACTCATTGTTCTTGAAATCATACCTCCAGCAGAAGTACCATTTTTAACTGTTGAATATTTTTGTCCTGGTGTTGCACCTGTTGGAACAATCACAGTAACCCAGTTACCTGATACCGCAGTAAATGCTCCTGTTGGTATTTGAACTGTTTGGAATACGTTTTGTATGATAGGATTACCATAAATATCATTACCTGAACATCCGCCTATACATATTGGTGTTTGAATAATTGCAGGCTCACTACCACCTGAAAGATTCCCTGTCCATCCAGTATAACTTAAATAAGCATTCATTTGAGCGTCAAATGTTGCTTGATTTGATGATGGTGCAGTAGGAACAGTGTTAAATCCTTTCCAAGTACTACCTTTTGATGTCATCCAAGTATTTAAATTTCCTCTGGCAGGACTCGCACTTGTATCAATAAACAAGTACGCAAATAATGGTTGATTAGTTGGTGTTGGTGTTTGAGTATTTGTTGGCGTATTAGTATTTGTCGGTGTATTAGTATTTGTTGGTGTCTGAGTTTGAGTTGGTGTTTCTGTGTTAGTTGGCGTATTTGTTGGAGTCTGTGTTGGAGTTTCAGTATTTGTCGGTGTTTGAGTTGGTGTCTGAGTTGGAGTTTCTGTGTTTGTCGGTGTTTGAGTTTGAGTAGGTGTTTCCGTATTTGTAGGAGTTTGAGTTTGAGTTGGAGTCTCAGTATTGGTTGGTGTATTTGTATTAGTTGGAGTGTTTGTTGGAGTTTCTGTCGGAGTTTCAGTATTTGTCGGTGTTTGAGTTGGTGTCTCAGTTGGTGTAGGAGTTTGAGTTTCTGTTGCAGTTGGTGTTGAACCTGCAGTTGCGGTTGTACTTGGTGTTGGTGTTTGAGTTTCAGTATTAGTTGGTGTCTGAGTTGATGTTGGCGTTTCTGTATTTGTAGGAGTTTGAGTTTGTGTCGGTGTTTCTGTAGGAGTTTGTGTTGGAGTCTCAGTATTAGTTGGCGTTTGAGTTTGGGTTGGAGTTTCAGTGTTAGTAGGAGTTTGAGTTTGAGTTGGTGTTTCAGTATTTGTAGGTGTATTTGTTGGAGTCTCGGTATTTGTTGGTGTGTTAGTAGGTGTTTCAGTTGGTGTAGGAGTTTGAGTTTCAGTCGCAGTAGGTGTTAATCCAACAGTTACTGAAGGAGTTGGTGTTTGAGTTTGAGTTGCAGTATTTGTCGGTGTATTTGTTGGTGTCTTAGTATTAGTTGGCGTTTGTGTTTGAGTTGGTGTTTCTGTATTTGTTGGAGTTACTGTTGGTGTTTGTGTATTTGTTGGAGTCACTGTTGGTGTTTGTGTTTGAGTTGCGGTATTTGTTGGAGTAGGTGTTGGACTACTAATAATTGAAGTAACTGAAGGTGTTGGAGTTGGTGTTGGCGTTGCACATTGAAGGGTAACAACTACACCATTTAACATTTCGTTTCTTGTCTGTGCAGAATAATAAATTACAGTATCAACATAAACATTAAATGGCCCTAAAGCATTTGAATTAGACGCTAATCTAACAATGTAAGAAGTACAACCTGTAACCGTTAATTGTTGTTCGATTTGAGTTGCACATCCTGGAGCGTTATTTGTTACTAATATAGAATATGTGGACATCCGATGTTTTTATTTAATAAATACCACAACAATACTATTTCAGTAAAACTTATTAAAAATAATGAAAGGTTTAACAGATAGTGAAAAGACAATTTGATTCTTGAATATCAATATTGACAATACAAGAAACTAATTCAATCGTAATTTGGAACGCACAACCAAAATCACATTGTATTAATTTAAAGATGCTACATCCATTGTTATCAGTTAAGGTTAACATTATTTCAGGAGCGGTATTAAATATTGAAGGTATTGTACTATTGTATTCAACTGTAGGTGGAACAGGTCCTGTATTTATAGTACCAAGTAAAGTTTGATAGTTACCATATACATCTGATATGTAGACATCAATTGGGTATGTACCTCCCGATATTTCCGTTATTCTTACTTGTTTCATGTTAAACAAATTGTATCATAAACAATTATCAGTTCAATTATAATTTCTTGACCGTCTAAACTATTATTTGTTGTACTTGTTTCAATAGTTATTTGATTGTTCGCAGCATCAACACTAATATTACCAATTCCTGGTATTGTTTGTAATAACGCAACAACCGTATCATAATAAAGATTATCACTTGGAGCGTCAATCAAAGAAGTTGATGTGTAAAAACTTTGACTTGTTGTCAAACCTAAAGGATTAACAGAAACTTTAACACTAAAGTCGGCAGATATTAAATTACAACTTGTATTACCTGATGTTAAATCGTCATAACCATCATTTAACATTTGTAATAAACCATATTTTGTTTGGGATTGAATATTAAACGATTGAGACCCCATAACATATGTTTGGTATGACACATAAGTTGCGTCACAATTAATATTAATAGACCTTAACACTGAGCATCCATCATCATCAATAATTGTTACACTATATGTACCGCCAGTTAATCCTGTAACCGTAATTTCTTGTGGATTACCATAAACATTATCTGACCAATCAAAAATAAACGGTGGTGTTCCCGAAGAAATAAACGCAGTAATTGTACCTTCTGAACCTGTACCACAAGAAGTACTATATAAACTATAATCTAATTGTGTACTTGCATTAACATAAACTTGAGTTGTCTGTGTACATCCAGTATTATCCGTAACAGTAATCGTATGTTGACCTGTCGATACATTATTAAATGTAACCGCAGATTGTGAAGTATTATTAATATTAACCAAACCATCCAATGAATAATCAAATGGTGGTTGACCTCCATTAGTTTTAGTAACCGTAACATATCCATTACTTTGATTACAAGTTGTTCCTGTGGTTTCAGTTGAAATTGTAAAAGTATTTGTTGTGTATAATGTAACCTCATTCATATAATAACACCCTGAAGCGTCTTGAACTGAAACCGTGTAAGTTCCCGAATATAATCCTGAAAAAAGTTGGTTTGTTTGGTTGTTGGCGATATTCAATACGTTCCCATCGGGATATATTAAAGTATAAATGTATGGTGAAGTTCCACCATTAACCGAAACGGTTATAGAACCACCATTACTTGAACATGTTGAACCTTGTGTTGCAATGCTAACTGAAGTAATTCCATTTGGTGATGTTAATACTGTTCCCGCAACAAATGTACATAAAGCAGCGTCTGTAACTTGAATACTATACGCACCTGGTGATAATCCTGATAACGTCCACGTTGTCGGATATTGTACCGTAACATCCCCCGTAGATGCAGAATAATAATAAGGTGCAGTTCCTCCCGTAATTTGAATGGTTAAGACCCCATCATTAGAAAAACATGTTGGCTGTGTTGTGGTAAATGCTCCGAATCCGATAGGTGCAACATTATTTACTGTTGCCGATTTGGTTGTTACACATCCATAAGAATCTGTAACATTAACAGAGTAAACCCCTGCGGTTAATCCTGTAACTGTTGACCCTGTGGCACTTGTTGTCCAAAGGTATGTATAAGGTGGAGTTCCTGTTAACCCTGTAACCATAATCTTACCCATAGGATTACCTCCGCAAGATGAATTTGGTACCACATATAACCCATAATTTAATGTATCCGAATCTTCAACAATAAAATTAGAGGTTTGACCCGTACAACCACCCAAGTCAACGACCCTCATATAATATGTTCCAGCGGTTAAACTTCCAAAGACAACTGTTGGTTGATTTGTTGTTGCGGATTGTGAAAATACGCCATCACCATGATATATGTAAAAATCTGCCGAAGAGTATTCCGATGTAGAACTACCCGTAACCGAACCATTATTTAATGAACATGTCGTACCTTGTACCGCAAGGACACTTGCACATACACCGCTTGATATAGGTATGTTGATATAAAGTTCATTGTTTATTGGTAGAGTACTATCATTAACCCTAACCGCATATGTTGTAGCACTTAAACTAGTTTTTACAGCTGGTTGTGTTGTTATAATATTTGGCGATAATACAGGACTTAACCATTGTACCGTATAAGGTGATGTACCACCAGTCAAACTTAAACTGATTGAGCCCGAGTTTGTATTTGAACAATCTCCTGTTACCGCAATATTATAATTAAAAATTGTTGATGGCATTATTTATTACAATTTATATTAATATTTATTCCAACATTTAAAGTAACGGTTTCCTGTAAATTTTGAGAAACACATCCTAAATTTGTTATTGTTAATTTATTACCATTTAAGAAATATGTGTAGCCATAATCATATAATGTCGGTAGATAATCGATTAAAGCATTTCTCCATTGTGAATTTGTTGGTACATCAGTATATCCATATCCATTATAGAAAGTTTCTTGAATTAAAATTTGATTATTGATTCTTAAGTCAACAAACCATTCAGTTTGAACAGAATTTTGATAACACTGATTAAGTGTTAATCCACTTGATGACAACATGTTATTAATTCGATTAGAGAGAATACTATTAAAGTTAGAAACGGTAATGTCTCCATTTAGCCATGGATATATGTAAAAATCAACATATTCGGTATTACATGTGTAATCGAAGATACTTGAAATGATATAACACGGGTCAACAGGGACTGGTATAAATTGACAACCTCTTTGTCTTCTATAAACAAATTTTTGTTTGTGGAAGATTGAGTTCTCCAATCTAACCCCGCCATTCCAAATGGTTGTGGCAGGAACCATCTGTTCCACCAACTTAGTCCAATAAGGACCTATACCATTCACGTAATCAATTAACTTTTGATAAGTGTACTTGTTGTTAGGTAACCCGACAGTTTGTTCTGATTCAATGTATTTCCACCAAATAGATTGTAGTGTTGGATAACCACCAGTTTTACCATCAGTTATGTATTGTCTATTTCTTGTGTTAATCATATTCTGCCAAAAAGTTTGGGAGAATTCAAAGAACGTTTTCTTCTTAGGCTTTGGGTCAACATAAGTCCAATCAACCCCACCTGGCACAGGATAACCAACCGTTAAACCTGATTCAGGAATCGGGTAATCATATTTTCTTGATTGAGCCCAAACATCATAAACAAGACCTTGTCCTGGATTTAGGAATATATCAACATTCTTAACATTTAACACTAATTTCTCATTATCAACAAAGTAATACGCATTATAATCCCCTTGAGTCGATAGTCTAACTTTATCATCGTCTGCCAACCAAGATTTATTATTATCAACAATCTTTTGAAGTTTGAATCCTTCATTCATGTATGGGAAATCTCTAAACCTATTTAAATAGGTTTGACCATATGTGAATGGTTGTAATTGTGTTTGTATACTAAAGTTCTGTCCTGTGTAAACATTTCCCGTAAGTACAACATTATCAGGACTTCTATGTGATGGTGTTGTTTCATACCAACCCGCTCCAATTTGGAAGAAATAAGTTTCTGTATTGACAGGAGCCTTAGGGTATCCTTCAAAGTCCATTGGGTATGCTGCTAATGTAATATTAGTGTCAGTGTATGTGGCGTTTGTTGTGAATGCGGTATATAAATGTCCGTAAACACTATAAGTTTGACCTGGTGCATATGTAGGTGTTTGTTGAACATAAGTTCCACCCGATATTTGAGCCCATTGATAATAAAATTGGTCAAGATTTATTTTTTGGTCGGCCAAATAAATGTGTTCGTTGTATTCAATCAATGAATCTGGCGCCCCAATTAATCTTAATAAAAATTCAATAGACCTTCTTGTACCTTTTGATTTAAAAAGATAAGAAGCATTAAGAATTAAGTTTCTATAATAAGCGTAGTTTAACTCTGTTGGTGTTAAAGCTCTTGCATAACCAGGATATGTTGGTGTTGAGGTATTACCAAAAACAGAACCTAAAAAATCTTCGTTTGTAATCGGTGAGAAATTAGACGACCATCCCAATGTTTGAGATAAATTGGCTAATAATTGTGAAGGTATATCATTTGATGGATTATAGTTTACGGAATTCATGTAAGCCAACCCTTCAACAAATTGTTTAATTTGGTCAAAACTCCTACCATAAATTTGGAATATCTTTTCAACCTTTCTGCCCAAAGTATCAAATTCTTTTAATGAATCTGAAACCAAGAATCTTGAAATTAAATTAGTTTTAAATGAATCTAAGTTAATTGCAATTGCTTGGATTTGTTCCAAATAAGAATCAAATAAGAATGAACGAATGTCCAAATTCCAAGGACCATCTTTTGGCCAAGTAACTTGTTGATAATCCGTATATGTTTGACCGTATTCATTTTGTTGTGGTACTTGAAATACCGCAGTATATTCAGGTCTAACTAATCTGTTAACTAAGAATTTCTCAACCTCATCAAAACTTTCTTGAAAGACTTTGTCAACAATATAATCATTTGGTCTAATTTGAAATTCTCTTTGTAGTGTTGTCGCTGTTGAGCCAAATGGTGCCCCTGAAACATAAAATGTTAAGTTTCCTGAAGATAAAGTCTCTGACGGAACAAAGGCTAAAATTTTATAAATGTTATCATCAATACTAACACAATAATCCAAATAAGTCTCATTAATATTTCTATAAGGTGAAACATCTAATTCTCTAAGGGCTAAGTTGGTTGCAGCACTAACCGAATAATCAATATCAAATGGATTACGAATCCTATCAACATTTACTTTAAAATAAGTCTCATCTGTTTGTGTGTCATAAACGATATCATAAGCAGTATCACCTGTGATATAATTTCCATTACTAAATTGAACATCTATTGATGCCGGAAAATAATTAATAACACGAGTAATTGAAACCCTAAATCTTTCAGATAAAGAGCCATACATTGAAAAGTTAAGAACTTGAGTAATATCGTAGTTAGGATAAACTCTAAATTGAGTTGCAAGTATTCTTCTACTTTCTTCTAAACTATCGATACTCATCATATCCAATGTCATTGGTTCAGAGAACGCGCCAACATTGAATGTTCGATTAACTTTTTCAGTTACTCCTGTTGTAAACTCAAAATTACCTTGCGTAAGTCCTCCTCCCTCAACAGTTTGTAATCCTACAATGTTGTCAGAGAAAGTACCCGCTCCGTTACCTGGTCTTGGTGGGTAAAAATATTTAGTATTTGTTGTGTTTACTGCCATTAACCAGTTATGTTTGTAAAGTTTTTACTGAAGTCAATATTATTACCTCTACTCTGTCTAACCTCATATAACAATGCATTAAATTGGTCTCTAATTTCATACAAATTGTATTGTCTGTATATGTTATTTTGAGAGTCGTAGATTGTATAGATACCGTCATCAATTGATTTAGTTTGATTACCATAAAGAGCAATTGCAAGAGATGATATATCGTATTCAACCATTTCAATTTCCAAAGTAATTGGATTAAAGTATGTGTTTGAAATTATAATGTTTTGATTTGGTTGTCCAATAAATGGTGTCGCATTTGGGTTATTAGTTGGTGAAGATGATGGTGATAGGGTTAAGAAAATTAAATTTGAATTTCCCTCAACATATCTATATCTAATAGTTTTTTGTGTTGTATTTGTTTCATTTGTCACAACAGGCTCACAAAAGAACGATGAGGTAACTACTCTAAAGAAATTAGGAATTTTTGAACCATCAGCATTTAAATACTCAATTCTAAATCCAACAAGTCCTTGAGGTACAAATTTGTTTTGGTATTGTGTAGGAACATTAGTAACATCAATAATAATTCCTTTTACGTTTGGTAAAGCATTTAACACGCCACAATCAGTAATCTTTGTTCTGATTTGTGCTGGTCTTAAATACAAAGTATAAATCCCAAGAGCATTAAACTGTGCTGCAGGTAATGTTAAGTTGTATAACCCTCCTAAAACCTCAACACCAGTGTTTCCTCCCGTTTGACTATTGTTAAAGTAAGGTTTAAGAATTGTTTGTGCATTAAGTTGGGTTAGGGTAAAATTATCCGTAACATCCCTTGATGGAGTGTAATTCATTATTATCTGTACGTCTTCAGGTGATACATCTGAAGGTCTAATTGTGCCGTATGAACCGATTGCCATATCTTATTTTATCTTATAAATAGTTTAGTTCTTTTTTTCAACGTTAAAAAATCCATAACCGTAGTTAATCATGTCACCTATATTGTCAACCTCCCCTAATCTTTGAACTCTTTCATATGCAGAATTCTTTCCTCTTTCAACAAAAACATTCGTTTGTATCTGTGGTTGGTCAATGACCTTAAGTAAAACCTCTTCTTTTGTTATTGGTCTTTGTGTTAAATTATTATTAGTAAATCCTGAAGATTGTTCAAAAAATATTGTTGTCCCATCTATGTAATCATAGTAATCAACCGAATTAACTGTATAGGCTGTGAATGTTGTTGCAGTATTAGTTATTGCTCCCCATATCTGACCATTCTTAATTACAGGAACTCCAACTTGGAATTTTAATGGTCCGTACATTGACAACTCATTAAGTTTTGATTTTGTTAAACCTGAAACTGTATATGGAACCGTTGTGTAATTATTTGACGTTTGAGCGGATACCTCATTAACAGCATCACCTGAAAATATGTAATTATAACTGATTGGCGTTTCAAACCAATTACCACCCGCAGGAATAAAAAACGCTTCTCCATTTGGGTTATTTGGTACAACATTAACGTATGGTGTTGTCACAGTTTTTGAAACTTTTGTGACACCCCAAGGATTTGTTTGTTCTAACGTAATTATATATTTGGCGTTTGACGTAGGATATGTATGACTTATCGAATTTGGTGTATAAGACGTAATTGATTGAGATGGTGTTCCATCCCCCCAATTAATTTTATATGCAGATAAATCAAGGAATTTTTGGAATTCACTTGATGTATTATACACATTATAGACATATGGGTTGGATGTTGTTGATGAAAATATAAAATTGGCAACCACATCTTTTTGTAAAACCGCTCCATCAAATGGACTATAATATCCAAAATCAACCGCAGTTTGTCTAAACAAAATTGGAATGGTTAATCCTGTTAATGTTGAACTTCCATTAGGTCCTGCAGTTAAAACTTGGGTCATACCTGAATATACTCCAGTTGTTTGACCAGTATAATCTGAGTTAACATTTTCTCCTTTCATGTTAACCATAAACAAATCACCCTTAATTGTTTCGGGGGATATTATAATATTATATAAATCTTCCATTATGGGTTAACATATTCATACCATTTTATGGGTAACGCCGCCCCAGCTCTTTGACCGTCATTAAGATAGATTGATTGATTTGGATTCATGTTGAATACTTGGTAGTCATGTTTCTCATAATTCAATTCAACTCGATAATAAAAATATTGTGAACTATCGAATGAATATTTATTTCCTGAAATCGATGATTGTGGCATATTCGCCATCTTAACAAAATATCCTTTTTTTGCATCATAGAATTTTGCTGTCATAAAGAATGTGTTAATATCCAAGAATGTTCTTTTCTTTAACCAATAGATAAAAAACCCTTCTTTATCTCCAACATAATCCAAGACAAAATATGGTTTCTTAATACTAACAAGAGTTGTTTGCATAAATGCATCCATCTTCAATCCTTGTTGTGTTGGTATAATAATTGTTACATAGTTTTTCTGTCTTTTACTATCCACATTATCATATAAGTCCAATTTAAAAAATGAATTGGTAAAATTATTTGTATAATAAAAAATATCCTGTGTTGTAAATCCTTCCATCAAATAGTCAGACCTCCAATTCGTACTATCATTCAAAGAACCTCCTGAATAAAAGTTAAATTCATATTTAATATCTGTTGGTTCAGTTGTTGTACCCGTTAAAGGTGCGTGAGCAAATCGAGTAACCTCAAAGTCTCTACCCTTACCAATAACTTCATTAATAATCTCACCTTCATATTCATCAATACTTTGGTCCAACCCAACATAGTCCCAAGTAAATTGAACTGGGATTGTAAGTTGTCTATCAACGAAACCGTCTTTACGAATTGTTAATTTATTCACACTCATCAAATAATGGTTTTACAGGGTATTGAACACCAACGGTATTGTAGTTTATTCCTTCAGGTATTAACCTAAAGATGGCTTCTTTATATGGGTATTGAGCACTATTCAAAAATGGATAATCAACACCTCTTTCAAGATTGTCTTTAAACCCATAAGTATATAGGTCTCTCCATCTAAATTGTTGGTCCGAAGAAGAATAAAAAGAATAGGATGGTATATTATCAACTTGCCCAACATTTGCACTTTCAACGTAATCAGAGAAAACCCTGATTGTCATCGACGTGTGGGGCTCATAGTAAAACCCTGGAGCGTTAGTGGAATAAGTATTGGTCGTTTGAAAAACATTTTGATTGTAATTTAGTTTTTGATAATATGGTGACACAACTCTTTCAAATTGTTCATAGTCATTCCATTCACAAAAATCCCCATCAATGGTATCACCTGACATCAAATCTTGATTATAATAAAATGTTTTGGTTGCACCATTTGTTAGTGTATAATTTGACGTTTGAATATTTGTATCCGAGTTATTATTAAGTAAATCCCACCAATAACTTATTGGTGACGTTAAGTTAAATTCCCAACCTTGTTTTAATCCAATACCATTATTTGGTTGATTAAAATAACCTGTATATCCTTTATTAATAATTGTTAAAAATAATTCACTAACAGGTCTTTTTTGATTATCTAAAATACCATTTAAATTCAAATCATAATTAACTGTAACATTATAAGAGTTACTACTTGTTTTTTGAGATACTCTTGAAATTTTGTTTGGTGTTATTGAACTGTATTCAAATTTCTTTTCTTCATTAAAAACATTTTTTTCAAAACCGTTTTTAGTCATGATACAACCATCAACATTGGTTAAAATTTTATGTTCCCTAATATAATATTTTGATTTTGTTTCTACCAAATTATCGGGGTTAATAACCCTTTTAAAAGTCCCTGTAACACTATTAGCAAAAGTGGTACCAGTGTATCCATAATTATATATGTTGAAAATATTACTATCACTATCAAATTCATCATTACCTAATGAATAAACTTGAAATAAATTTGTTTGATTATAGAAAAAAGATAATTCAACATATTCACCAACGGTTAATCCGTGTGGTGCAACACATTGAAATCTAATAACATTACTTCCGTTTTCTGTTCCATTAATAATTGAAAATGGTATTCCTTCCGATGCAATCCAATTATGTGAACTATTGTTTAAATCATACGATAATTTTTTATCATAGTTGTTACTATAAGCATAACTTATATAATAAGTCCAATTGTATGTGTAAGCACTTTTTGCCTGATATAAAATATGTTGGTCATTAATATATGGTCTATAAAAATCAAACTCATAATATTGGGGATAACCTTTCCATATACCACTAACTGAAGATTGTTCTGGCTCAACATAATATAAAGTATTTTGAAATGGTCTATATCGAGTTGTTCCCGTATATGTATTACCATATAAATAATTAACTTTAAAGGTTGGTCTAAAGATAGTACTACTTTGTCTTTCATCATCATATACTTGAGCCAAACTAATACTTTGACTTCGGTCATATTCAACCATTTGTTGACTTTGTTGTTCTAAAGTAACACTAATTTCTTGGTCGACAAAAGGCGCTGATTTGTATTCTTGACTACTTGGTATGATGGTATACTTATTCACCTACAGAATATTTTGTTTTAAATTTATCTAATGCAGTTTCACCTTTAATTATTCCAAAATAAAAATGGAATGGTGCACTTACTAAAAATCTACTGGAAGGTACTCCCGCCATACTATATGAATGAGTACCATTAGAATCTACATTAAAGATATATCCTCTCTCATATAAATCACTTGTGATATTTGAATTCACAAAATATGTTGGTGAATTGATATTTCTTCTATCTAATGATTGATACTTGTAACCAAAAATACCTGAAAGATTAATGTCTTGGGATTGATTAGTTTTCCAATTATTCTTTTCACTACCAAAGATAGACGCTGTTGAAGGTTGACTTAATTCCCATTGATAGAATGGTACGTATTGAGATTTAATCCCATATGGATAAGTTATCGCATTTGCATTATTTGATGGTCTAAAATCAATAACTCCAGGTGTTAAATAATCTTTGTTTTGTAAATCTACCGTTGTTGATGAAAAGAAAACACCCATTGTTGGATTATCTAATCCACCTAAAATAACCACAGGGTCACTACTTGTACCATAAACACTATAATATTCAGGTGAGAAGGGAATTACACCATATTCGGAGTTAATTGACATAATTTGAGCTAAATCCCCATCAATTCTTTTTTCAGGTCGGGTAAACAATTGGTTTAATCCATTATTTCCCGCAGTAACAATTTGGGCTAAGAACCCTTCATCAGTAATTCTAGATATAACAAATAAATTAACCAAGTCAGAAGTATCAGAATAACTTGTCGGATTTAAAGTATTCATGATATATCCTTTAGCCGATGGGTCAAAAATAATTTCATTATAAAAATCATCTTTAATTCCTAAATTAATAATAGTTGTTGGGAATAACAAATTTCTTTGGTTAACAGGTTTTACTAATGGTGCTCCATACTGATTTGTATTTGGTCTTCCAATAAATCTTTGACTTGTTGAACCAGAAAAATATGGGGAACTTCTATAATAGAAGTTATTTGTTTTGTCGTCAAAATAAACTAACTCTTTTGCAAATTTTGGCGGTAATGGTTTATTATTACTATCAAAAAATGTATCTACTTGTATTGGAAAAGTATACAAAGAACCGTTAACCCAATTATTAGTAAATGTTTGAGACAAAACTCCACGACATAAACCATAAAAAAATCTAAATCTATATCCCCACTCTCCAAACGCCGCTAAATCTTTACCCAAATCTTTCATTGCATGAACCATAAACACATAACAACCATTCTCAACTGAATCACTATTTTGACAATTTGTTGATACTCCAAAATTTACACCATTACCACTATAACAATTAAGGCCAACCATTTTTTCGCACACACTTAAAGTTTCTACGACATTAACGCTTGCAAGTTGTCCTTCAATGTCCGCAGTGGCTTGTGATGCTCCTGTTGAGAATCCATTAATAGTATCAACATTACCAAAACTATTAAATCGATAAGTTGCAAATCCAAGATTTTGTTGTAGTAAACTAACATTATTATTTACATCACTTGTATCAATGTAACTTGATGATGGTAATCTATCTGTTCTCATGATTGGTTTATTAGAATCAGTGATACTAAGAGCATTTGAACCTGTTAATGTCGGGTACAATATTGGACTAAAATAAGCTTGCGCAACAGTGCCAATATATGCCCCAACATGAGCATCACAAAACCCAAAAGTACAATTAACACAAACTAAACTATTATAATATGATGGAATATTTGTTGTTAAAATTGCTCCTCCCGATAAATCTTCTGCGGCATCGTACATTAAATCACTTGTGGTTGATAAATAATAACCATTATAAGTTTTAGTACTAACACCTTTTCTTAAATTTGGATAAGTTGGTGTTTTATTAACAAAACCTATAGAATTATAAGTACCTGTTGGGGCTACAACTATTCTATTTGATGGTACTGAATCTAATGACCCATAATATCCAACATTACTTGTTGTATATGCAGAATATTGAAATCCAGGTGTTGTTGAGCCAACGACTCCTGGTGTGTAAAAATGAGACTGAGTGTAAATATTATTTTGATTAGTATGTTGTTGTACGGATGTTGTTGTAGTTGTCTCAATTTTTTGTATTGGAGTATTAAGTCTTGTTGATGCCGTAAATGTCCAATTTGGGTCATTTTCATTAGTCCCCAATATTTTACCAATACCATATTGATTAGTAAGTAATGGCGAATATGGGTCAACACCTCTTTGTAATATTAATATTTTTTGTTCCGTTACATCTGAAAAATAATTAATTGGTTTTCTAGTATAAGGTGTTATCGCCTGTTGAAAGGAACTTTTAAGGAAATCTCCGTTTTTAGTCCATCCATTGTTAGCAGAACTAAAAGTACAATTAACATCTTCTAAAAATCTCCAAGCACTTAAAGTAACCGATTTATTTAATAATCCACTCCAAAAACCATCAACACTTCCTGAATTTGGGACAGAATATTGAGTAACCCCATTAACAACACTTGAGGTAATGGTAATTGCGGTTAATACTTGGTAATATTCAATATCTGAAGGAAATATATATCTTTGACAAGTGTCTCCACTACTAATTAAATTAAAATCCGCAGTACCACCTAAAGTACTTATGTTAATACAATTAACGTCATTTATAGTTTGCACCCCTAATGTTGTTGCACTATAAATAACTCCAAGTGTATTACAATCATAATAACTAATCACACCCAAACTAGTTACATCAACAGTAACACTATCAACACATGGTAGGCTAGCAGATGGTGGTATAATATATGGGACCAATATTTCATTATTTTGATTGTTTGGGTCAGCATACTTAACGTTTACATTAAATTGATTAGTTTTTATTGTACCATTAATACCCTTAAGAGTTGTCGCTCCATTAGTGGTTAATCCTGACCATAAATAATTTGGGTCTTTTGTTGTTAATGGGTTAACGAAAGATAATAAAGTTCCTGGTTCTAAATCTTGAGTCGATAATACAGTTAAAGTATTGTCATAGTGATGTGTTGAATTTGCATCTGAGGCGAATGTTACTTTTATTTTATTAACTCCTTGAAAATATTTATTTCTTGTGTTAAAAATATTAATCCTTTCCCCTATTGGTAAATTATCACTTGAAACATAATATTTACCCCCATCAACAACATAATATCCATTACTATCTATGGTTGGTAATCCAAAATTTTGAGTTCCTGGAAATATAGTTTGGTCACTAAGTGCCGTTTTAAACACATTAGGTAATGAAGGATTACTATTTCTTCCTGCCATAGCTTGAGCTTCCATTAAAGCCCACCTTGCATTTACCTCATAATTAGTACTTCCATTTTTTTCGTAATAAGTAATTAAGTTTTCAATATATAACGATGGATTAGAAACTTGAGATAAAAGACCAGGACTTGGTACGTCTGCAACTGCTTGATAAATGTCTATTGTTCCACAGTCACAAGCTTGACAATCAGGATAAGTAATCATTGGTAATTTAAACGATGGAAATCTAAATTCTAAACCCAATAAATATGCAATTTTATCCCATATCCAAGCAATTAAATGATAAACTATTAATAATACTAAACCAACAATTTGTATTATTTGTAATATAATAGCAAAAAGAAAATAAATTAAATCAAAATTTCTAAATCCTTCATTTACAGGGAACTTATTAATAGTACTTTCACATTCTTGGCTATCAATTTCTTTAATACCAATAAATCTACCCCTACCACCATTTTTAAATTCATCGATTAATCCTGAAACAGTATAAACTTTATTAAAGTCAAATTGATAAAACGTATCATCACAATTTATTGCTGCTTGTGTGTTTGTATAACCAGTCCAATCTAAACCAAAATAATAAGAACCAGCTAACTTCGTATTTAAAGATGGTGTTGCAACCGAATTAGGGTCTTGAAATGAATTTGACCACCCGTATTCTCTAACATTAGGAACTAAAAAATATGGTCTTCTTACTTGTTCCGTTAATGCTGCGGGTTGTTGCCATTTAATTTTAAAACGATATTTTGCCTTTGTCGGTATACCAATTGTTGGGTCGTTTGAAATAACTTTTTCACCAAATTCATTTGTTATATAATAATCCAAATTCATTGGTAATTCTGTTAACCAAACTCCTGTTCCGTCAATAATATTACCCGATTGTTCTAATTTATATTCCTCTAATATTGGATTACCTGTGGTATCTTGTTGTATTGTTTGTCGTATTGCAAGTATTTGTCCAGGTCCCGTAGTTAAAGAACACAAATTACCCATATCATCTTTTGGTCTTGCATTTTTTCTAACCCTAAAACCATCAGGTGTAGAATAAATTGAACCCATAAAAACTGAAGTAGGTTGTATATTAACATTTGCATCATCTCTTAAATCAAAATCAAGTCGATTTATTGCAATATCACAAATGTCAGGCTCACCCCAAAGTGGTGAAATTTCTAAACTTTTAACTAAATTAATAATTTGAGGTAATGAATTTATATCGTTTGAACTTCTAAATCTATTTCCCGCAACTTGTCCTTCAGTTGCCAATCCCATTCTAATTAAATCTTGAGGAGTTAATGAAAACTCACCAATATCAGATAAATCAACATCCATCACAACGGTTTGATACCCTAAAGGTACCCCCATTATCATGTAATCACCACTTTCATTTGTTTTGGCGGTGAACTTATAATATTTGTCATAGATTTCAACTGCGGTTGTTCCTGTCAAAGCATCTAACCTTGATGGGAATGTTCCTGTGGCTGCGTGAACTGAATAAGATTTTTCGTAAGGTAATAAATTATACCTGTACCCATCTTCATTTTTATCTGTTGGAGATTTGTAAGGGTATATACTTGATATTAATGGGTTGGATTCGTCAACATTAGTTATAGGTATGAATATAGATACTCTCGCATTAGGTAAACCAAACCCGTTATTGGCGGTAACCCTACCTACAATAACACCATAATCCGCACAACTTCTAGTATAAACATCTTCTTGTTGTAACTTTAAAGATAAAATCTCTAACTGTTCAAACTCTTGGTCTAATTGTACGTTGATTGTTTTGTTAACTCCTAATTCAGTCCTTATTCTATATGATTGACCCATTAATATCTTTAATTAATAAATAGTTTATGTGGGATTTTTAAAGTGAACCCACACAATTAAATAATAATCTAAAGAAAAAATAAATAAACTTGTTAAGAGAAAGTAATTGATTGGAAATTCTTAACTGAAACTCTAACGTCTTTACCTGGATATCTAATCTGATAAACTTGTGATGGTTGAGCAAATATTGTATCATCAACAGGTCCAATAAGTTTTAATGCTGGGTCTGAATACTCCATAGATGTTTCTGCCGATGAATACTGACCTCCAACTTCATTGAATACATCCAAAGTAGAAACGGTTAACACTCCATTTGTATTTTGAATAATACTTCTAAGTTCAGATAAATAAACGTTCTGTCCTAATTGTCTTACTTGAGGGTTAAAATATGTTGATACTTTATCAATCACACTTGAAATAACTTGTCCTGAATTTTGTGCAGAGTCTAAAACAATTGCAACATCAACACTTAAATCAATAACCTGGGCACTAAATATTGAAATATAATCATTCATCATTCGATAATTTGATAGATAATTTGCGATGTTTTGTCTTAATGTGTTTGATACCATATTGGTTAACTTACCAGACGTATCGTATGATAATATTTGAATTAAAATCTTATTGTTATTTTCTGTAATAGATACTTTTGCAGGTGCTCCAAACTGAGCTGGCATGTTTCTAATAATTGATTCGTAATCTTGTACGGTAACCGCTCTCTTTTGAGCTGAGAAGTTAAAGGATACATAGTTTCTAATTTCCTCTAATGATGGAATACCCGCCCCGCCTACAGCGGCAGTTACGTTAACACACCTTAATGAGTTCACCACAGAAGAGTTTGTTGTCTCTGAAGGTCCATTAACAAAGAATGAAACCGTACCAATTTGATTAATTACATTAGTTCCTAAGTTACTTCCTAATCCACCACCAACTCTATATTGTACAAACAATGTTGAGTTTGGTGTTAATGTTGTACCTAATGAGAAATTGTTTGAATATTTTTGAAGGTCTAATGTAGTACCTAAAGTTGTAAATTGATTCAATTGGTCTTGAGCTGTATTAGTACCCCCACCAAATGTCATTTTCTTAAATCCTTCAGGAGTATATTCGGTAATAAATCTATCTTGAGTTTGAATATATCTACCTACTTTAATACCAGGTTGGTCAGAAACTTTTGTTGGGTCTTCAATGAATACTCTGTCTTCAGCCAACGCATCAACTTCATACCATCTATTATCTACCCCTAAGAATTCTGCGGTTGTTGGTGTATTTGTATATTGAGTACCGTTCTTTAATAACACACTTGTAATACCCAAAACATTTTTTTCAGGTAAAAACATTTCAAAGAAAGGTTTAACATCATTTGCTCCAATAACTCTTTTGAATACTTTTGTAACACCATTTACAACAACTTCCCTTTTTGTAATCGTATAATTAATTAAAACATTATTAGCATTAAAGTTTGGAATCTTTAATCTATTTGGTGCTCCTTGAGAATTGTACGGAGATGCAAAATCAATGTCATAAACATTTTCAAATACAACTCCAGCCCCAACAACTTGTGAACCTCTTAATAAAGTACCAAGATATCTTTCATCTTCTTTATCTCCAAAAGCAGGAACCGTAATTGAGAAATCAACTAAAGCAACCGATGGTCTTTGACCAGGTAATTTTAATCCATAGGTTCTGGCAATATTGTAAATTGACGACCTTTGTTGTGCATATTGTAATACGGTCTCTTGAATACTTCTATCAATATTATAATGTAAGTTGTCCGCAATTGCAGCATTTAAATCAATAAACACAGAGAATACAGATGCATCATTAAAGTCTTGGATTAAATCAGGGTAGTATGTTTTTGCATAATTTAAGAGTTCTGTCCTGATTGACTGATAATCTCTAGTTGCATATGATATTCTATTATTTGCCATTTCTATTAAATATTAATAATAACAAAATCACTCTGTGCGTATGTCGAACCATTTGTTGAGTAATCTAATCTTATTTTTGCTGTGTATTCGGCAGTTCCTTTACCAGGAAATCGATAAATTGATGACTCACTTGTTCCTGCAAAGTTTTGACCTGTGGCGATATCCACTTCTTGCTGTGGGTCAGCTGGAGTAATACTTAAACTATTAACCAATAAGTTTGGCATAAAGTTTTCAATAGCATCCCTTATGTCAGATTCAATAGCATTAAAAGTTAAACCATCAAATGGTTCAAAAAGAAATTCATATAATCTTGTTCCAAATTGTGGTAAAAAGTATCTTGACCCTTTTCTCGTTAATAGTAAATGTATCAAGTCGGCTTTAATTTCTTGGGCCTGTAATTGAGTAAGTTCTAAATAATCCCCTCGTTTCGAATCTCGAAAGGGAAAATTAATACCATAAGTAAAACCATTTGCCATAACAATAAATATAATGCTATCTATTTTTCTTTAAATAGATTAAAAATGAAAAATCCCGATTGTGTCGGGATTTTCAAATTAGGAACTACATCCAAAACATTCAAAAGGACTGTCTTCAGGTTTTTGTGTTAATTCATGTATTTCAACTTTTGGTATTTCAACTTTAACTTTAGGTTGTGATATTTTTGAAACATCAACCGCCAAGTGTTTAGCTCCCGTTGAAATCGCTTTAGTTCTAACATAATAACATAAAGTCTTCAAACCTTTTTCCCATGAGTGGAAATGTGATGAGGTAATCTTGGACAATGTTGGGTTAGCCATATAGATATTCATTGATTGTGATTGGTCGATAAATGGTGCTCTATCTGCCGCCATGTTAATCAATTCTCTTTGCGAAATCTCCCAAATTGTTTTGTACTTACTAATCAAGTGTTCAATACGTTTAACTTTCTTAGTATAGTTTTTATCCTCAGTATCAAGGTGATTATTAAAGTTAATGTTTTGAACTGAACCTTCATTTATAATGATTTCGTTTTTCAATTCTTCACTCCAAATACCAATCTTCTCAAAGTCATTAATCAAATACTTGTTTACAATCATAATCTCACCACCAACAACTCGTCTGTTAAATAACGCTGAGTGAGCTGGTTCTGTCATTTCAAATGAACCTGTAATCTTAGCTGAAGACGCCACAGGCATCTGAGCCGTAAATAATGAGTTACAAACACCGTAAGTTTTAACTTCTTCTTTTAAAGAATCCCAATTCCAAAGACCACTTAATCCTTCATAATCTAACCCCCACATATCAAATTGGAATACCCCTTTTGACATTGGTGAACCTTTAAAGTGAGCGTATGGTTTGTGTATCATTATTTTACATAATTCCATACTTTCAGTGATTGCCGCAAAGTATATAGTTTCAAAAATAGTTTTATTTAATTTCTTAGCTTCTTCAGATGTGAAAATGTAATCCATCAAATAAAATACGTCAGCTAAACCTTGAGTACCAATCGCAATTGCTCTTTGGTCCAATCCACCTTTTCTACCTTTTTCAGTTGAGTAACTGTTAATGTCAATAACTTTGTTAAGAGCTCTAACAACTTTTCTTACTTCACTATAAAGTAGGTTAAAATCAAACTCACCTTTCTGAATAAAGTTTTTCAATACCATAGAAGATAATGTACAGATTGCCGTAGTTTCTTCATCGGTATATTGGTAAATCTCATTACAAAGGTTAGATTGTTTAATCACACCAATGTTCTGATGGTTTGTTTTCTTGTTAGCATTGTCTTTAGAACATAAGTAAGGAACACCAGTTTCAACTTGTGATTCAATAATCTTAGTCCAAACATCTTGAGCTTTAACTTTTTTACCAAGACCTAACTCAACCGCTTTGTTATAGTTTGCTTCGTATTCGTCACCATAACATTCTTGAAGTGGTTTAATACCCGCTTTAAGAATATCGTTAGGACAGAACAAATACCAATCAGTACTTTCCTTTACCGCTCTCATGAAGTTGTCAGGAATCCAAAGAGCTGTGAATAAATCTCTTGCTCTTAATTCTTCAGCACCTGTGTTCTTTTTAATATCTAACAAGTCCATAACATCTTTGTGCCATGGTTCGATGTAGATAGCAGCACTACCAGGTCGTCTTCCTTGTTGGTTAAAGAATCTTAATGACTCGTTAACAATTTTCAAATACTTCAATAATCCACCCGCAAATCCACCTGATGAATTGATACGACTTTCTTTACTTCTAATGTTAGACATTGATAAACCAATACCCGCCGCGTCTGAAGAATACGTTGAGATATCATTCAAGGTTTCTAATAAACCATTACGTGAATCTGAGTTATTATAATGTAATACACAAGACGCTAATTGAGGAACTTTGGTTCCTGAATTAATAATGATTGGTGTTGCTGGTGAAATAAGTTGATTAGATAACGAATGGTAATATTCAACCGCTTCCTCGAATGAGTTTGTCACCCATAGAGCAACTCTCATATACATGTGTTGTGGTCTTTCAACTACTTTACCTTGTGGTGTCTTTAACAAGTACATTTCTTGTAATGAACGCCAAGCAAAGTAATCAAAGTTATTATCATTCTCGTGATTAATAACTTCATCAATCTTGTCGTGGCCATATTCATCCATAGTTTGGATTAACTTGTCGTTAATAACACCACTCTCGTGTAACTCTTTAATTGTCTCACAAAAGCTTTCATTAGTCTCTTTGTGGTATGCAGAAATTGCAACCGATGATGCTAATCTTGAATAGTCATGGTGACTACCAGTATAAGCGGCAGCGATTTCATAAACCAGCTTATCCAACTCTTTAGTTGTAATAAGTCCTTCAGTTGGTACCGATGTGATAACCTTAATGAATATTTCATCAGAGTTAACGTTTAATCCTTTAGCAGCTCGTTTAACTCGATTATAGATTTTTTGAGGATTAAATGATACGTCCTCACCGTTTCTTTTTTTAATTTTTAATGACATCATATTTTTTTATAATTAGAAATCTTCCTCAAAAGAAATGGTTTCATTTAATTTTGCTTTTTGATACTCAACAGTTCTTGACTCAAAGAAATTTCCTTTTGTCTCAACTGCAATTTGTTCCATGAATTTGAATGGTTGTTCAACATTGAATTCTTTTTTACATCCAAATTTAACCAATAGACCATCAACAACAAACTCAAGATATTGTTTCATCAAGTTTGAATTCATACCAATTAAAGATACAGGTAATGACTCAGTGATGAATTCTTTCTCAATTTCCAATGCTGATAATAAAATCTCTCTGATTTTTTTTTCACTTGGTTTATCTTCAATGTGATTGTTCAACAAGTGAATTGCAAAGTCACAATGTAAGTTCTCATCTTTAAAGATTAAAGAATTAGCATTACACAAACCTTGCATAATACCTCTTGATTTTAACCAAAAGATTGAACAGAATGAACCTGAAAAGAAAATACCTTCAACCGCCGCAAACGCGACTAATCTTTCTTGGAAAGATGATTTTTCAATCCAATCCAAAGCCCATTTAGCCTTCTTTTGAACTGCAGGTAAATTGTCCAAAGCGGTGAAACATAAATTCTTTTCTTCTTCATTTGAAATGTATGTGTCAATAAGAAGCGAATACATTAAACTATGAATATTCTCCATCATGAGTTGGAAACCGTAGAAGAATTTTGCTTCAGGGTATTGTACCTCACGATAAAAGTTTTCAGCCAAGTTTTCATTAACAATACCATCAGAAGCTGCAAAGAACGATAGAATGTTCTTAACAAAATATTGCTCATTCTCAGAAAGATTATTCCAATCTCTGATGTCATTAGTTAAATCTACTTCTTCAGCTGTCCACAAAGCCGCTTGGTGCATTTTGTAGTACTCCCAAATGTCGTTGTGCTGGATTGGGAAGATAACAAACCTATTAGGGTTCTCCATTAATATTTTTTCCATAATTGTTTTTTTTTTGTTTTTTTACGATTTTTGTTCTTGTTCTCTTTGTTTTCTTTTTTCCAAAAGTTCTTTAACTCTGTCTCTTTTTCTTTCCTCTTGTTGTTCTCCAAAACCTAAGAACGTTACAGATGACTCTGTATCGATTTCAAGTAGTTCGTTGTTGAACTTACAGTTCTCAAACACTACTCCATCTTTACCAATACGTGATTTGGTAATAGCAATTGTTGCCAAGTTCATTTCCTTTTGTTGTAAAGTTTTAGCCACAGTAATGATAACGTGTCCAACTTGTGCTTTCTTAATAGAACCACCCATTTGGTCCGTGGTAACAACCTCAGAAGATATAGAGCTTCTGTTACCCTGTGTTGCTGTCCATCCAACCAATGATAGTTCGTGACACATTGCCTCAAAACCTCTCATTACCGAACCCTCAGCTTTCCATTCGTCTTTACTTGAGCTTTCAGGAACAACGCAATCGATATAGTCCAAAAGAACCAAGTCAATCTTTGTACCATCAGCAATCATTTTTCTGATTTGGTTTTTAATTTGATTCATAGTCATAGAATCTGAAGGAAGTTTTTTCATAATTAACTCGTTCTTCATTGTTTCTTTGATTTCTGTAAGTTTAGCCATAACCTCTTCTTTGTGTTTTACCAAGTTATCTGGTTCAATACCTGTCCAAAGTGTGAAGTGTTTACGTTGTACAATCTTTGGGTTGTCCTCAAAAAAGATTTGAAGAACATTATATCCAAGATTAAACGCAGTGTTCGCAATCTTTGTTAAGATGGTAGTTTTACCGACACCTGTGGGTGCTAAGATAACACCAATTTCCCCTCTCGCCAAACCACCTTTAAGTAATCTGTCAATACCTGGTATTCCTAATGGAATTGGATGTCTAAAATCATCATCAAGTACTGTATCAAGATTAGAAAAGACATCAGTTGTACCTGTGTCTTTTTCCCCAACCTGTAATGCTTCACGAACCAAACTCTCAACCTTGTCATAAGATTCAAAGTCTCCTTCTGTAATAATTTTTTGGGCTTTGTCCATTGCCTTTTGTAGTTCTTGTTGTTTACAGAACTTTAACGCTTTTTCTTGAACAAACTGTGTTCCTTCAAATGGTGCGTCTTTTACTTGTTTGATAGTGTCAAGGACAATTTTTGCAACTAATTCTTGTGAAATTTCAGATTTTACAATCTGCTCAAGAGTATCGAAGTTAGGGGTAGATTGGTATTTAACGTGGTACTCCTTGGTCATTTGCAAGATAATCTTGAAGTATTTGTTATCAAAATAAGAACTCTCAATAACATCCATAATTGATGTCGAAAATTCTTTATCCACGATAAGTTGGTTTAAAAGTTGTATTTGGAATGTATTCCCTAAGTAGTCAAAGTTCTTGTTCATATTGTATTTTGCGTTCGTCTGTTTTATTAAATATTCACTTGTTTAGGTCAAAGTCCATATATTCCAAACTTAATTTTGGTTCGGAAAAAATGTCAGTTAATTCTCTTAACGTGTTCTTTAAAAACGGTCTTACGTCAACGGTATAACGAACTTTTGGTGGGAATTTTTTTCCATCAAAATATCTATGACAAATTGTCTGCTCTCCGATTTTGATGTAAATGTTAAATTGTTCACTACCTTCAGTAAACGATGTGTCCATAATTGACGGGTCATTTGAAATTGCATCCATGTTGTCCATCATATAAACAACTGTTTTCATTTTCAAGTAGTACTCAATCTCATCTTTAAATTGTCGAATAAAGTAGTATAATTCCAACGAGTTTTTCGCCTTTGGATTATACCCTCTAACATTAAAGAATCTTTGTACAACGATGTTATCGTTCAACGTCAATAAGAATTCCATTTTGGTGCTGTCTTGTTCTTTCATAATTAATTTTTGTTTGTATTTCTTTTTTCTTTTCTTGTTAATTTCATAAATGGTGTGAGGAAGTTAACCCAAGCATCATCATTTTTGGGTAGATACTTAAAGAGACCGTCTTCCATCATCATTCTCATTAAGTTTTTGTACCCCCTATCTGTAGGGTCTATAGTGTCTGTTAAAATTTGTTCAACTAATTCTTTTCCATCGGTAGTAATTAAAGGGTTTGTAAGGTCGACTATCTTTTTGTTTGTTGTATAAAACTCTTCACCAAGTATAGTTGTTTTTGTTTTACCAGTCAAAAGATTTGTAAATGTTTTTGAAGGCTTGTCTTGCAGGATATTTCGTGCATAATCCAAGATTTCTTCCATAGTGCAGGGTTTTTCCTGCACCTGAGGGAAAAACTTAACTAATGTTTTTTCTCCAAGTCCCTGAATACCATCTATATTATCCGATTTATCCCCCGTGAATATCTTTGTCAACAATACATTGTAGTGTGGTATGTCTACTTTGTTCAGAGATATCATATCTCCGTTTTTAAAGTACTTTTTTGTGATAGGTGAATAGATTGTCACATGTTCGGAGATAAGTTGTGTAAGGTCCTTATCTGCAGAAAAAATAATAATCTTCTCGTCTTTAGATATCTTACAATAATAAGCGATGAGGTCATCAGCTTCATTGTCGTGCATCTCGACTTGTCTTACAAATATCTCCTCAAGATATTGTTTGATTCGAGACTTCTGATACAAATACGATTCGTGCTTGTATTCGTTCATATCGTCTTGTCGTCTGTTTGCCTTATACTGTGGGTATATAGATTTTCTGATGGATGAATTTGAATCTCCATCCCAAAACACAACAACTTTATCATGGTTGTGTTCGTCAAGGAATTTGCGGAGTACACTCACAAAGTGAAATACTCCACCCACATGAGCTCCGTCGTTGAACACGTCTTTTGCTCCGTGAAATCCTATCTTAAATAAATTATCTCCGTCTACTAATAATGTCTTAATCACATTTGTGATTTAAATTGTGAAACAATAACTCAATCTTCCTTTTCTTCTTTCAGTTCAAAATCAATTGAACTAACCCCAAGAATATCTTTCCAATATTCTGCATATTCCTTCTTGTAGTTTTCAATCGAAACTTTCTCTTCAGCCGCGTCTTTACCTGCCAAGAATCCGTGTGGTGTTACAATAATTTTTCCGTCTTCATAACCCAAACCATTGATGTGATTTTTCATTACGGATACTTTTGTTCTGATTGCAAACTTAACACTCCTTTTATCTTTTGTTGCAGTAATCTTGTTTGTTCCCGCACCTTTTTGATTACCAAATAAGAATACCAAAGACGAGTTTAACCAAATAGCCTCACCACCTTTTGCTTTAATCTTTGGTTGACCAAATGGATTGTCAGGTAATTCAACCCAAGGCTGATTAACAATAACCAATGTGTTTTCATATTTTGAATCAGATTTACGTGAACCTGAAATACGTTGGTTAATACCCATCCCAATCTTATCCGCTAAAGTAGCTGCATTGTGTTGTTTACCACCTTTACCTTCATAAGTCATCTTACAAGGAACTGAACCAACAGAATCCCACAAGAATAATAGACTATAATCTAACTCACCTTTTTCTTGTGCATCCAACAAACTATTAATGTAGTCTGTGATTTGTTCAATATAACTAAAGTTGTTATTAAAGATGTAAAAGCCATCCCAATCTAATTCCCCTGTCTCTTCGTCAACAACTTCTTCACAATCAAAACCCATAAGTTTTGCGTGTTCAAAAGACCATTTTTGTTCTGTAATAATAAATACAGGTAGAATACCTTTCTTTTGGGCATCAACGGCAGCTTTAACTAACGCAGTTGTTTTTCCTGTATCAGAGTGACCCAAGAACATATTTAAGTGTCCAATTGCAGGACCTGGTAGTCCAACCGCATCCAAGAAATCAGAACCTAAATCAAAAAATCTTTGTGCTTTGTACTTAGCAGAAGTAGAGAATTTTTTCTTTACCGAACTAAAATCGTTCTTTTTAATTGCCATAATGTGTTGAATAAAATTCTTTTAGGGTTACAAGTTTATCTGAAGCGTTTGTAAGTTTTTCGACAAAATTATCAATCTCTTCCAAATGTTGTGGGTGTTCCCCAATTCCCACTGCGTTCTCAATATAAACCATTAATGTTGCCTCTGATTCAGCAACTTCGCTCTCGTATTTCAATACAAGAGATTCGAACATTCTTTTTCCTATTCTGTTTTCCATGTGTTATTTTTTTTATAAAAGAAAAGAGCTTGGACACTATGTCTAAACAAGTACCCAAGCTCAGTTTAATTAGAATGGTAATTCAGAGTCAACCTCGTCGTTAGCCTGTGGGTCAACAATTGGTGCAGTTTTACCACCAATAGATGTAGTTGATTCAACATCATTTAAATATACATATCCACCTTTATCACTATCCCATTTTGGAGTTTCTCCACGAGCAATTGCTTCAAGATAATCAACAGGTTTTTTAGAATATACATCCAACCAAGTCATCTCGTCATTAATCCAAGCGTTTGCTTGAGCTTTGTCTTCATGAACAGGAGCTGGGTCATCATACATGATTGTAGAAATACTTGTGTACTCTTTACCTGCAGGTGTTTTAGATTTACTTAATTCGATAACAAGGTCACGTCCTTTTTCAGGGTCAGTGATATCACCTTTGTTTCTCCAAATTGGAATGATTTTATCCAAGATACCATCATTTTTATAGTTGTGTTTAAATCTCCAAAATTTAACCCCATCTTCTTCGTGGTCTCTATCAATCACTTTAACGATGTAAAACTTACGAGACTTGTATTGTTTTGCCAATTCTTTGTCCGATTCTTTACCCGTAGACATCAACTCTTCGTAAACCTCATTCAAAGGTGAACGTTCGTTATCATTTTTGCCTGGGTCAAAGAATTTATTCCATTGTCCACCAACTTGAATTTCGTGGTACCATGCTTCTTTGAATGGTGAAGAACCATCTGGTGTTGGTAGGATACGTACTCTACGTTGTCCTGATTTCTCTTTGTCAGAAAGGATACAAGCGAAATACTTTTTCATTCTTTCGTCTTGCGACATTTTGCTTTGGGCCCCGCCCCCTTGTTGTGCTTTTTCGTACTGTGCCAATACGGCATCTAATGAACTCATCATGTTTTTTATATATTAAGATTAATTTGTTTTATAAATATAGGATAGTTTTCTCGATTTGTCAAATAAAAAAAGGTCACCTTTTGAGTGACCTTCCATTTTATTTTTGTGTTTGTTATTTGTATTTGAACTCGTCTTCAAATCCATTTGATTTGTTTTGAAAAGAATTTTTAATATCGCTAACATTGATGTCGGTCACGTCATCAGGTGTTAAAACATAATCATTTTTTCCCGTTTTTTCCATCTCTTCCGATTTATCATCGAAGAATTGTGATAACTTTTGATTGAATGGGTATGAATCGTAACTTCTTAATTCTAATTTTTCCTGTGGAGTTTTTTCTCTGTATTTCTCAATTTTGTTTTCAAGAGCATTTAACTTGTTCATGATTGCATCCATCTCACCTAATCTTGATTCTAATTTACCTAATTGTCCAAATAAATTTTCAAAGTATTCGTCTTGTTTTGATTGAGTATCTTTTTGAGTGGTTACTAAATCAGTGATATCAAGTTCTTCACTATCACCACTTTCGTCTTTACCTTTTTCTTCCGATTCTCCATCGTCTCCAATTTTTTCAACGTCGGGGTCATTCTCAACATCAATTGGCGCTGGTGCTCCTGCTTCAGGTGCCGCCTCACCTCCAGGAGGTGGTGGTGGAACTGCCGCTGCGTCAGATGGTGGTGGTGGAGGTGCCGCTCCCGCATCAGGTGCCAAAGCTCCTAAATCATCAGGTGCAGGTTCTGCCGCTTGTTCCATTATATATTTGTTGATACTATTGTATCTTTGAATTTCACTTAATATTTTTTTATCTATGCTCATATTATTAACCGTTTAATAATTGTTTAACACCGTTAGCCGTTTCAACTCTAACTCTTCTGTTTGCAGTTGTTTGGTGTCCAGCTCTTTCAATAAGTCCGTCTCTTTCTCTTACAGTATAACAATCTCCTGTATCTAAGTCACAAACTTGTTTAGTTCCGTCACCGTTATCTTCTTGAGAAATCCTTGTAGATTTGCCAAGGTAGTTGTCTAATGCTGATTTAATATCCATAATTATGTTTCTATATAAATATATCGTTATTTGTTAAATTATAATTGTATTGTTACCTTAAATGATTGTGGTACTGTAACATATGGAGTGACAAATGAGACACTATGAGCATTTATGGTTATTATTACTACTATCTCACTACCTGACGGTGGTGATTGCCAATTACTTGTAATTTTGTCAATGATTTGAGTTTGGTCTATATAGAAATGCGTTGGTGATTGGAAATAACTATCATTCAAAGTAATACTACTTTCTTTCAATACTGTTTTTGTAATTGTATTATTTGGTCCCGCAATATTCTTTGTTACTTTATAAGCTAACACTGGTTTGATATTTGAAGGTAACATTGAATATGTACCAATTAAAGATGGTGTAATGTTAACGTCGACATATGCTTGATTTAACGAATATAAACCATTTTGTAATTGAGATACCATAGTTACTGGTCCTGTTTGTTGTGGTTGTGTATTGGCATTTGGGACAACTCCTGGTACAACTGTTGGTGGAGCGGCGGATGTTTGTGATGGATTGTAAGTGAAAATAGTTGAGCTAGTTCCATTACCATGCGTACCTTTAAGAGTGATTGTATTATTCTGAATAACTGTGGTATTACTAAATGGAACTAATACAACAATGTTTACACCACTATTGATTGTTATTCCTGTTGTAGTTGTTACCCCATTTATAGTTGCCGCAGTTACCGTACTTAAGTCATTTCCTGTAATATTCAATATAGTTCCTGTTACACCTGTTAATGGTGAGAATGAAGTAATAGATGGAGGAAGACATACAGGCCCTGGTAGTGTTGTAGTGTTAAGGTTATTTTGGGATTGAGCCATCGCCAACTGAACCGCCATAGATGTCTGACTTGCTCCATTAGTCGCGACATCAGTAAATCCAACTTCTTTTGCAGATGCAACACCTTTAGTTAATGTATCAAAAAGTTTTTTAAATTCAGTTAAATGTTCATCAAAATATTGTGATGTAATATTTTCATTTGTTGCTGTTGGTGGTGTCCAATAACAAACATAATATTTATCAATACCAATTGGACTGCTACCATTTTCACCGTAACGTATTCTTGTTATGTTTGGGGTTAATCTTGCAACCATAAAACTTAAAAAATCGTCAATATTTTTAAAATTGGCAATTGGTTTAACTACCGATGAATCATTAGTTGACCCTGAAAGTGATACACAGGATGATTGTTTTTGAATAAAGTATTGTGTACTTGCCCCCCAATATGTATCTAAGGCAGCATTAACAAAATTATTATTATAACCGTAAAACTTATTTTTATTAAATGTTGTTATATAACACATTAAATAAATTAAAAGTTGTAAATCAGGATTACTTGTTTTATTTTTAATTGCGGTTGCCATCTCTTGTGGTGTCAATGATATAGTCGCAGATTCAACAAAATCACCCCAAGTACTATAGTTTGTATTAAGACTATTGGTACATGTATTAGTTGCTGCCGCAGCGTTATTACCCGTTTGAGATAACAATGCACTTTTGTTAATATTAGTAATTGGCTTATTACTTACACTATCTTTCTTATTTTTAACAACACTTTCAATCTGAGTTAAAAGATTTAGATTAATACTTTGTAATAAATTATCTATTGATGGTAAATCATAAATACCTTGTCGTATTCCACTAAAATTTGTTTGGAATTCACCTGCAGTTATAGTGTGATTAACTTCAGTGATTAAATAAGGACCATTAAACATTGGAACGTGTCTAAGGTTAAAATACATTGTTGGTTGTAATAATGCATTACCCAAACAAACCACCTGACATTGATAACTTCTTTGTTTATAAAGATTATATAATCCAACGTTTTGTGTTGCGACATTTCTACCACTTGCTTGGTCAACCATGTTTAATTGTGTCTGAACACTTTCTGAAGTAGCCTTCCCACTATCCATCGACACACTAAAAGAATAAAATATATTTTGATTTCTTGTACCAATATCAACATTAAATCCAACACACTTATTTGATAATGCCCAATCTTTTTTTCCAACTTGGTTTTCAATTAATGGATTTTCAGACGCTCGTCTTAATTCAAACGCATCATCTCTAAATCTTGAATTTCCTTTTGGTAAATCTAATTGTGCTGACGGTATTCCAGCATAAAAACAAATTAATTTTGGTCCTGACTTTCTATAGTCAACATCTAAAAATGTTCCCCACATATTGTCAGCAAACTCTAAAGACCCTTCGGCACTTTGTGATAATGTTGTACCATCCGCATCTTGTACATTATAAAAGTTAACATATGCAGGTAATGGCATCACA
>Ga0194059_1000170_pt1 | contig 32359 bp, 37 predicted proteins | sample SepL6211m_MetaG_FD_163426 | JGI IMG/M metagenome (GOLD analysis project Ga0194059, IMG submission 163426) | Anoxic zone freshwater microbial communities from boreal shield lake in IISD Experimental Lakes Area, Ontario, Canada - Sep2016-L626-11m | ecosystem: Environmental > Aquatic > Freshwater >...
TAACCCCAATACCTAATGTTGTCTATTCATTTAGTTCATCAACAGGTACAATCATTTGTGGTACCGCAACTTCAACAACCGCAACAACACCAACATATACCGCAATTACAGCTTATGATGATTGTTACGAATGTAGTATTTATAACATTGTATATAGTGCAAACACAGCTGAAAATATATGTGTTGAGGTTTGTACAACGGGACATACGTCAACAGTATCCGTAGTACCACCACATCCAATATGGACTAATCAATATGGTATTGAGGTAATTCAAATGAACGCAGTTACACTAGGGGGTAACGGATTAAATAGTTAATATTATGAGAAATTTAGATAGAATTATAAAAAAAGTTATTAGAGAGACCCACGAAGAAAACTCTCAAAGATATATGTTCTTTTCAAATTTAGAACAAATGAGAAGACAATGTGATATATTATTAGATATGGACCACGATATGATTGAGTCTATATTAGATAATGGTCACGATTGGGCTCAAGACCATATTTCTGAATCTAAAAATAATATGGATCAGGTATTTGATTTTTTAATGAATGAAACCAAAAGAGATGGTATAGATATGTCAATGAATGTTGATGATGATATGGTTATGATGGAATCAAGAAAAAAAACAGGTACACCTCTTTGTGCAAGAGGTAAGGCATCTGCTAAGGCAAAATATGACGTGTACCCTTCGGCTTATGCTAATGGTCATGCCGTACAAGTTTGTAAAGGAAAAATTAAAGGTTTAGACGGTAAAAAACACTGTTCAGGTTCTTATTGTTAATTTTTTACTAAATTTTATTGTTTCATTATTTATTTTTATTTATATTTGTTTAAATAAAACATTTATAAATGGAAAAATTCTTTAAAAGATTTATTAAACGAACTAAACTACGACTTTTCTTAATGTCAAAAAGGGCACCCATACATACGTATGAGGAAGATGCAGCAACTTACGAAAAAACTTGTTTTAAAATTTGTCTAAAACTAATTTCAAACTTAGGGTCTGAATTTATGATTGCACCTATGTCAGGTAAACGATACATACGTAATGAAGAATTAAATATGTTTATTACTTTAGACTATGGTCGTGTAGAGATTACTAACCACGTGTTTAACTACAATGTTAAGTTGTTAAATAGAGATTGGGAACGTTTGGTTTATATCTACGACACTGAGACAGAGAAAAGACGTAATAATATGGAAAAAGAAGTAAGTTCTAATATTAAAAACTCATTAGACCATGTATTACAAAGGTTAAATGAGATAACAGATAATAAGAAATAATTATTTTTTAGACTTATAACTTGTCATAATTGGTTTTTGACCTTTACCTGTTTGAGTATCTTTTCTCTCAGCGGTTCTTTTTTGTTGACATGCAGATCTTTTTTGTGAATCACTCATTTTACTCGCAACACCCGCAGCTCTACATTTAGGATACGCACCTTTACTTGTGTCTGTTCTTCCACAAGGTGGGTGTTTCCCATCCACCTTACTACAAATGTTAACCCAGGGTCCTTTTGGTTGTGATGAACCTTTTGGTTTTTTCTTTTTACCAAACCAAACCGCCAAATCTTCATTTAAAACACCTTTATCTGCAACCTCAATCCATTCATTAACTTTAATTGTATAAGGTTCCATTTTTTCTTTATATGATGCTTTTTTTTGGTCTTGGGAATATTGGTTAATAATATTTCCATCGTCATCAGAAAATGTGGAGTATGGGTTATGTTTGATGTAATTTTGTATTTTGGATGCAGTTCTTTCTAATTCTCTAATCTGCCTCAACCTTAAATCCCAACTGTCATCATAAGCATCATATTGTACTAATGGACTTTTCCATTTAGATACTGCGTCTGTATATGGTTGTAATGATTCAACACTAAAAGGTCTTAAACCTGGTTGTAACGGTGCAATATATGAACCTCTACCACCAGAACTATCTCCTGTGGCTTCCTTAAGGACTCTTCTTACGATTTGATTTATTCTATTCATATTATTATACTTATAAATATCAACAAAAGTTAAAATGGAAGAAAAACAAGGTAATTTTGGTAATCTATTTGGTACCATAGATTTAATTAATGAAGATCAGTTAGAATTAATGTTAGTAACAATGAATGAGGAACACGCATTATATTATTTAATTGAGGCAATTAAATCCGCACATTCTAAAGGTGCCTTTAGTATTGGGGAATCTGAGGTTATATCAAAATCAATTAGAACTTTAATTAAATAATTTATTAGATTTTTTAATATTTTCATCACCCCACATCGGTTGAAGGTTATCTAATGCCCAACATTTCATAAATTCACTGTCCCCCATTTCAGAGATATTAAAATGAGTTATAGGTAATTTATGGTCTACATGCCAATCACCATAATTATCCCAAGACATTTTATCTGTAAATTTATTCTCTAAATGAGTTATTAGTTGTTCAGGTGTGTATTGTAATATGTCAAAATAGTGTTTGTTTTTTTCTACATTACTCTCCTTTAATACCTGATATATTGCGGTTCTGAAATTACTGATTAGTTTATAGAGGGGGTCTCTCGCTTTACGATTCCTTTCGTAGTCACGTTTTGTTTTTCTAATCTTATCAATATTGTTTTTATGGTATTCTTTAATATATTCTTTACGATGTTCTTTGTTTTGTTCGTACCAAGTTTTGGATTTATTAGACATATACTCTTTATTAGAATCTCTCCATTTTTTATCAGAAACTTTTTTACCACCAATATTTCTTCTACCTGATGGACCTAATTTAACTCCATTTTCTTTAAGTATTCTTAACACTTGTTGTTTATTTAATCCTATTTTTTCTGAAATTTTTTGACTCCCAATCAAATCCTTATTATACATCTTAAGGATAGTTTTAATTTCTTCTTCTGATGGGATATATTTCTTCATATTTATAAATATAAGATATTAATCCAAAAAACATATAGTTAACATAAAAACATAAAAAAAGGGACAATAAATTGTCCCTTTAGTGTTATTCTTTAAAGTTTTGATTATCTCAATTCTCTTAAATCGAATGTTCTAACACCATCTACGGTAATGCGGCCATAAAAGCGATTATTTACCATCTTTTTTGCGTATCTCGTCATTATTCCTTTGATCGGAGTAAAGTTGAACGGATTGTACATTGTAGGTGTTAATTGTAATGGTACATACGGTGCGTAGATGTAACCTGTGTCTAACAATGATGTTCCTTTGTGTCCAATCAAAACTTGGTTTGCTGGGAAGTAAGGATCACGGTAAACTTGGTAACGTCCTGCAAGAGTACCAACTCTTTCAATACCCATGTTATACTGATCTTGTTCAGGAGCCGCGTTAGATACGTGGAAGTATTCTAAATCGTCAAAGATAGCAGAAACCTCAGAAGAAACAACGATCCAGTTAGCACCACCTCTCAAAGTAGATTTGTGAATTTGTGCAGACAACTGATTGATTGCTGTAATTAATGTTTGGTTCCAGTCTTTCTGAGTGTAAGATGTTGTAGAAGCAATTCTTCTCCATCCGTTGTAATCCCAACGTAAGTTCCATGCTGCACCTTTACGTAAGTCACGAAGGATCTCACGGTCGATTTCAGCTGCTACTTGTTCAGATAACAATGCTGTCAATTCAGCTTCAGCGTCAATGTTGTGGAATGCCGCAACGTCTTGAGCTAATTCAGGAGACCATTGTGCTCTTAGTTTTCTTTCTGTTACAGAAACTGTTACTGACTCAAGGTCAAAAGAAACCTCACCAATTTCGTCTTCAAACTCTAAGTTAGCATATCTTCTGAACCATGCAGTAAATGAAGTTGCAGATCCACCTGAGTACAATGTAGTACCTGTGTAACCATCTAAAGATGTTGAGTTACAATCAGCACATACTGGACAAGATAAATCAACTTCTAACCAAATACAACCTTGTGAATCACAGATATCGTAGTAAGAACCACCGTTACCTGAATTTGTTGGCATATTATCTGTAGTTGTTGCAACATTGTTGAATACAGTTTTAGCTGTATTACCATATTTAACTAAACCTCTACCGTAAATTTGAGTAACACATCTAAACAATAAAGGAACATATTGTCCTGCACTGTTTTTGATAACGTCACATGGTGTTGTAGATGCTGATAAACCTGTGAAACCGTATAATCTCAAGTCAGACAAGAACGCCTCACTATCCATTTCATTTCCGTCAGGTCCAATCAATTTACCTTCACCTGCAGTTGCGAAACCACACATTTTAACGATAACTTTTCTTGTGTTACCAGCTGGAATGATTTGTCCTGCTCCAATGTTTGCGTCAACTAAATTACCACTAACCCAAGCTTGAACTGTAGTGTTAGCTGTAACTGCTGTCCATTTACCTTTAGAGTAATCAAACAATCCTGGAGGATCTAAACCTGCCTCATTTCCTTCGTAGAATAAATCATATAGATTTTTTTGGTAAGGGTAAGGAGAGCTAGCGTCTGTTGGAGGGTAACCTTGATTTGGTGAATTTGTTCCGTCATTAACTGCGTTTGGTGAACCGATTGGCGGGTAGTGAATACCACCGTTAGCATTTGGTCCTTGTAATTCGTTTTGGTATCCTTGGATACGAGGTACAAAGAAGAACAATTTACCGATAGGTAAGTTCATTGCTTGTACAGAAACGATGTCGTTAGCTAATAATTTAGAGAATACTCTTCTTACGATAGGGAAAACAACTGTCTCAAATGCTCCGTTAGAGCCTTCACCTGTTGCTTCGTTAATTAAGAAAGAAGCTTGGTTCTCATATAATTGAGCTACGTTTTCTTTTAGATGTCCTTTAAGACCATCAAGGAACCCTAATTTGTCCCATTTGTTAATTGTGTCTTCTTTGATAACTTTAAGGTGTTTTAACCCAATGTTACCAACAAGACCTGATTCTAATAATGCTCCCATTTTTTTTTGGTTTTTATTATTTTTGTTTATTTGTTTATTAAAGTTTTGACATCAAATCCTTCATTCTTAAGAATTGTGGATTTTCGTACGTTTTTGATTCAATTAAATTTGCTGATGAACCTGTTGATACAGTTTTGTTAACAGTTCTTTCAATTGACTCGTTTAATTTTTCGTCAGTTTTAGATCCAGATGTCAATTCGTCTTTGATAGATCTATATAGACTTTTTGATTCCTTCAAAGTTTCAACATTGTCAAATCTTCTTAGTACATTTATTTTTTCTTGTTTTGTAGTTGAATGTTCTGTGAATAATCTTGTAGCGTAAGCCAAGTTTGAGTTAAAGATCGCAACTTCGTTAAGTTTTGTTCTAAACACATCAAGTGCTTGTCTGTACTCTTCATTTTTCTCTCTTAGTAAGTTCACTTCATTTTGAGACTTTTCTTCAGAGATTTTTATAGGGTTATAACTAATGTTTCTATTGTTAGTTCTTGCTTTTCTAAGTCCACGACTACCATCTCTAGACCCATTGCCTAATGTTCTTGCCGCTTCTTTAGTTTCTGCTTTCTTAACAGATGTGTTATTACCTTTTTCCATATTCTCACCTTCTTTGTATTCAAATTTTGCTTTACCTGTACCAACAGATTTTGGACCTTCTTTTTTCTTTACGTTGAATCCTCCATTCATATTAGGTTTTTGGTTATATTTGAATTTAGATTGGTTACCCATTCCAACTCCTTTTGGTTTCATAGCTTTCTTAACGGCTTCCATAACAGCGTCTAAATTATCCACTTCTTCTTCAGTAAACTCTTCACCTAAATCTAAGTCAATAGTATCCTGTTCATCCATTTCATAATCTTTGTAATGTCCATTAACATCACCTTCTTTGTGACCGTTACTTCTTTTAAAGTCATGTTTGTTTTCACCGTACATTTCTTCCATTTCAGGGTAAACTCCTTCACTCATGTCATCTTCAACATCTCTATTTCTGTCTTCACGAGATCTCATAGCCATAGAATCTCTCATAGGAGTTTCAAATCTACCTTTATGAGCTCTCATAGAATCTCTCATAGGAGTTTGAAATTTACCTTTATGAGCTCTCATAGAGTCTCTCATAGGAGTTTCAAAATCCATTTCGTCTTCTTCTTTCATATCCATGTCCATTTCTTCCATTTCGTCATCGTCATCGTCATCATCTTCCATTTCAATTTCATAGATTGTTTCTTCTTCCATTTCAGGATAACCCATACCATCTTCTTCTTCATCTAAATAAGATTCACCCAAGTGTATCATGTAATCGTTATCACCGTCTTTAAGGCGAATATTTTCACCTTCTTTTTTAACGATAATACCGTCTTCATCACTCATAGCTTTGAAGACTTTTAAAACTTCGTCATCTGACGCATTTGTCAAATCAATAGTTTCATCATCTCCCATATCGTCACCAGTCATACCAAATTCCATTTCGTCATCATCTTCCATGTCCATGTCCTCATCGTCCATATCCATTTCATCATCATCTTCCATGTCATCATCCATGTCATCGTCCTCAACTTCTGCTTCTTCGCCTGTTGCGGGTTCATCTGTGTCAATCTCTTCTTCATCTTGTTCTCTAAGAGATTCTTTTACTAATTGTCTGATTTCTTCTTTCATCGTAGATTGAAGTATTCCTTTTGCGTTCTCTTGTAGAGTCTCTTCCAAATTACGAATTTGAAATAGAGCATCTTCTACTACATTTTGGTTTTTTTCCATACTTTTTTTATAGAGTTTTCAAATAAATATCTACAATATTCAAAAAATTTTAATTTTAGATACTTTAAGACAAAAAAAAATGGGAAAAGACTATTGTCAATTCCCACTTTTTATTTAATTTTTTAAATCTTAATCCTCAATCACCTCATCAATTTTACTTTCACTGATAGATGTGATTCTCCATTCCATAGAATAGTTTTCGTAAACTTTGGTTACTTTTGCCTCAACATCAGTTGGTGAATAACCTTTTACTAATTTTTCTTCTCTTTGTTTTTTAACCTTTCCGGTTTCAGTATCAACCATATCAGTGGTGATCTTAGCAACAAAATACTTTTCTTCCATAATTTTTTTATTTTCCTAAATAATCGGATAATCTTTTCATTAAGTCAAGTGATTTAGATCCAGATTCACCAACATTTCTTTCAACGGCTATTTTTCTATCCTCTTCTAAGTTTTCTTCGTACTTCATTCTGTCATCTTTGTTTTGGAACAAATACGCTCCTGGTGTAGATGGTGACGATACAAGGTCAAAACAGATAAGTTCAAAATCATCTTGTACTTCGTTCTGTTCACCCACTTTTTTAAGTGACCCAACACCACGAGAAGATATACCTAAAGTAACTCCCTGACGTAGGTAGTTTGCCGCCAAATCTCCTTTGGTAGAAACAATCCCTCTTTCGTGGAAACCTGGACTTGTTAATAACTTTAACTTACCTAGTAATACAGGTCCCTCCCACCATATATCCGTAATAATGTGTGAAGCTCTGTCTAAGTCAATTAAAGACGACTCGGGGTGGTTTAACTCAGAAAGAGAAGTACCTTTATCAATCATCTTTCTGTAGTTATCCGCTTCTCTTTTTAAAATCCTTTCAGGGTATACACGACCATTTCTATTTGGTGTGTCATATTTTTGAAGAACCGCATAAAATTCAAATGGTTTTGAGTGATCCAACATATTCTTATTTTCATTGATCATTTCTAAGTTTTTACCCTCTCTTGGATTGATATACCCAGCATCATACTCAATAAGAATACCTTTACCCGAATCTCTCGGCCCTAATACTTTAAAATTTTCCATTTAATATTTTCTATATAAATACTAAATAGTTTCAGTTTCTTGTTTAATAGGTTTTGAATTTCCTGTTTTGGTTAAATAAAATTTAAAATATTTGTTTTTATTTATCACATCCCCATATAGAGATTTAATTAAAGCCCTAACATGTTTCTTTAATTTTGGAGATTTGAAGTCCATTGGTTCGTGTAAGAAAAGATTAACCTCTAAGTTCATAAATGATTTTTTCTTTAGATGTAAACCACTTGTACGAAGATCTAAATCAACAATAAATTTGTTGTCAAAAACTTCTTTGTTTATGTTTTCAAAAACCGAATGTTTAACGGATCTTGACATGTTTAGAACTACTCTGTTCCAATTTTCTACTTCATCTTTGGGTTCTACCCAAGTTTGTAGGTTAACGTAAATTGATTTAAGGTTTTGTGCATCAATGGTTCCATAGTGCGATTTAAACGTTCTGTAACCAGTTAATTTGGTTGTTTTCCCTTTTTTCATAAAAATTTTTCATACTCTGAGGTTTATTTTTACTTAAAGGTAAATGATTATTATATTTATATCAACAAACCAAAAAAATATGTTATTTGTAGAAGTAAAAAAAGGCAATATTGAAAAAGCCTTAAAGGATCTTAAAAAGAAAGTGATAAAAACAAAACAAAATAGTAAATTGTTTGATGGAAAAGAATTTACTAAAAAGTCTGTTAAGAAAAGAAATGAGATTCAGAGAGCGACCTATGTCCAAAAATTAAGATCTGAAGATTAAAGAGATTCGGATAATTTAATTAACTTATAATAATTAAGTTCGTTAAAAGATTCTGTTTGTAATTTACCTAAGACTTTGTCAATAGTATTAACAGTTTCATCATCTGATTCTGTTAATTTTGTATTGCCTAATTTTTTGGTAATCTCACCTTTAATTTTATTATAGTTTTCAACTAAAGTTTCTTTTGGTATAGATAAAATTTTATTTAATTCTTTTTGTTCTGATTCTGTTAAACTTGAAAGGAAGTTTTTAACGGTTTTGTTAGCCACGTTAACCATAGCCTTTAATGGAACATTAATAACTTCTTTTGATTCTTTTTCTGTTTGTTTTAAAGTTTCAGAAATAAGTTTTTTACTTTTAATTTTATCCTCCATAACCAATAGATTTTTTGAGAATAAATTATCAATATTTTTATATTCGTTTTCACATGTGATATGACCTACCCATGCTTTTAATTCTTTAATTTCTTTTGGTGTGATTTTCTTAATTGTTTTTTCGTATGCTGAAATAGATTCATTTATGTATTCGTTTGCAACGGACTCAGATATCCCCTTATTTTTTGATAGTTCGTCATAAAGAAAAAACACTTTTGATATGTTTTTATTTTTTAAGACAATTTGTTCAAATACAAAAAGATTATCTTTTAAGGTGTTAGTCTTATAAGATTCTGACATACACGTCTCTATTTTTGATTTTATTTCACCGAAATTCATAATTAGTTTTTATTATAAATATTGTTAGTCTTGTAATAATTTAAATAATTCATTTTCAATATCACCTAAAGAGTTGTTCATTTTATCAAAACTTAAGTATTCATCTTCTTTTCCCTCATTAAGAATGTTTAATTTATCACTAAGAGTAGATTCAGGTACTGTTGCAGCCTCAGGTGGTGGAGGTGGTCCTCCTGCTTCAGGTGGTGGAGCTCCCATATCTCCGGCTCCTCCCGCATCTCCTGCAGGTGCCGGTGCTGTTGATCCTGATGCCGGCGCTTTATACAATCTATCTATGTTATCAAATAACCCTGTTTTTGTAATAATAGTTGCGGTATTATCAAGTTCCGCAGAAACGGCTCTTTCCATTCTAACTTGTTGTAACTCCAACTTAATTTCTTCATCTGAGAATCCGAAGATGTGTTTCTTAGCCCAAGTTGCGGATGTTGCTTGAAGTGATTTTGGAATCTCTGCAACCAAATCTTTATATAACAATACTTTTTCTTTCCAAACATCAATCATTAACAAGTCAGCTTGTTTTGATGGATTTGTAAGACCTAATGTAAAATTTTGTAATTCATCCTCAAATCCCATTAAGAATAAGTGAATAATTGCAATCTTATTTAATTCGGCAATTACCGATTTTTGAATCCTATTAATTGTACGAGCAAAACGAATATCTAATAAAGATAAATTTTTACCGTCACCAAGAACTTCTTCAAAACCTAAATAAGCTTTAGGTATTCTTAATGCTGTAACTAATTTCTTTTGGATATACTCAATATCGGCAATCTCCGCCAAGTTTGTTGCTCCCGGTAAGGTATCAATTGGGCTAGCTGCAGCTGGATCACGTACAGGTATAAAGTAATCTTGATCTACCGCCATTTGGTTAAATCTTAAATCTACATTACCTGAGTTTTTATCTACAACTTGATCTCTTTTAAATTTGTTGGCAACTCTTTGTACGTAAGATTCTACATCTTTATCATCCATGTTACCCACGAATACTTTAAACACACGTCTTTCAGGTGCTCTTGATGTACGATAGATTAACATTGCATCTTCAGCCAACACTAATTGTTTCCAAATACGTCTTGCTTTTTCCAACATAGAAGTACCATAAGGAAGTTTTCTGTCATCACCTAATAATCTGAAGTGACCAATCTCCCAAGTGTTAAACTCAACATCTCTTGTTTTCCAAGTAAACGTTAATGCTTTCTTAGTAACGTCAATTGTTGCATTATATGTTCTTGCATCCATACCTCTTTCCAATCTTTCAATCTCAATGTTAGGTAATTGTAATGCTCCTGTTACTCCCTTTTCAGGGTCTAATTTTAAATAAACAAAGTTATCACCGTACTTACACATGTTTCTAATCCACATTGGTAAGTTGGTGTTTATATCTAAATTATTAATGAATAAATCAATAAGAATTGATTTAATTCTTTTTGATTCTGAGTACACCTGAAGAACATAACCATCTTGATTTGGTGTTGTTGATTCCTCAGCATATATATCTAAAGCCGCAGAAATTTCAGGGGTGTATTCCATTGATTCAAAATCATAAAAAGCCGCTAATCTTGTTGGTTCGTAATAAACTGCCTGAGTGTATAAGTTATTCTCAACCTTAGCCCAGTTAGTACTCAAATATAGAGATTGTTGGTTTTGTAATTTAGCTTTCTCGTATTCTGCCTTATCTGTTGTTTTTAATAATTCTTCCTTATCTAACTTATAGTCAGGTTGAGACATTCCCAATGTAGAATCGGGACCAAAGGTTTTAGATAGCCTTTGCCAAACTGTAAGATTTTGCCTGTTATTTTCCATGTAAATAATTTAACTATAGTAATAAATATCTAAATAGTTGGTGTTGGGACAACAAACTCCAAATATTCATTTTCACCAACATTAATATATTCGTCGTTTTCAGTTATTATTGGATTAACCAATTGTTCTGGTGTAGGTGTTGGTGTAGGAGTTGGTCTTGGAGTTCTTGATGGTGGTATAGGAATTGTTGGTTCCTTAGGTGCCGGAACATCATATGGGTTTCGTTTACCATTAAAAGTAATTTCAAATACCTTTTCTCCGGTCGTAATTTGACCAGGAACAATCAATCTTGATCCATTTGCTATTCTACCCGATCTTTTTCTAAAACTTAATCCCATCTCTATTATCTTCTCATACCGTTAAATAACCAACCATATTGTTCGTATTCTTTACGTGTTGCTCCTCTACTTAACCCTGCTCTCTCATTCAAAAAGTTTTGATTTGGAATTACCGGATTAAAGTGTGCTTCTTTGGCCACAGCATCATTACTTACAACCGCCCAAGAATCAATCATAGATTTTGTATGTTCGGTTACTTTCTCTAATTTGGAGAATGACGATTCTCCAACATATAACGCCATTGATATACCCATAATAAGGTCATCGTGTTGTCCTTTTTGGTGGTCAGGTCTACCATTTAAATATATGAATGTGTTCATTTCATTATATAAACGAACACTTCTAATATGAAATTTGTGTCTAACTCCCTCTTCAAATGCGGCAATAATCTGAACCCTTTTATTGTTAAAGTTAATACCGGGTATTTTATCAATCGCACTTTTATTTACCGCCCAAATATTCATAGAATCAACCCCATCAATATATAAATTTCTGTATCCAAGTTCCTGCATTTTTCTTACCGTAGTAATACCCATACCACCGGTGATATCCACAACAACAAATGCCGAATACATAATTCCCCACTTATAAGCAATCTCTGCCAAAGTATCAGGGGGTATTTTTCCCACATATTCAAAAACCTGTTCTCTTGCGTCAAAATCAATAATTTGTATTGATGAAAAATCTTCACTATCACCACGAGAAACGTCAACACCCATAATATACTTGTGACCTTCAACTGGTTCCTTCCATATCCAAACGGAATTACCCATTAATTTTGTTGTTGGTTCTAATAATGAGTTATTTTTAATATCCTCAAGTTGTTTGTTATCAAATACGTTATCACCTGAACCTAAGAACTCACAATTTAACTCTTGGTTAATTTTACGTTTATCGTATTTAAGTTTCTTAACCATTTTTTCATACCAACTTGAGCACGGTTTGTACCCTTGTTTGAAAAAGTGGGACATTTCATCATAATCTCGTTCGTAAGGGTCAGTATGGGCTAATGAAATATTATTTGATTCATCATATTCTTCTCTATTTAGTAGATAATGAACAATATCTTCTGTTGGAACCAAATAAAGATCTTTTGTATATCTTGGGTCTCTATACCAAAACATCTCAGTGATTTTAAATTGATTCATCCCTTTTAACGCTTGATCATATATCTCATAATAAATTGGGTCGTATCCATTTGGTGTGGAAACCACAATTACCTTACCCCCTGTGGATAAGGATGCCATACAAGCCGCCCAAAAATCACTATCAGCCTCAATAAAGGCTGCCTCATCAAATATGAGTATTGTTGGTGTAAACCCTCTCAAGGCATCTTTTGATGTTGCTACCGCTTTAACCTCAGACCCATTTACAAGTTTGTAGTGTTTTTGTGCATTTTTTTCAGATGCAAATCCAGTCCCAACCCAAGAAGGCCATTGACTAACAAATGCTCTAATCTTATTTGCCATCTCTTGTGATGTATCAAGTTTGTTGGCAATAATTAATATTTTTTCAGGTTTTGTTTTTTTTGCAAATACCAATCTTTTTGATATCCAAGCTGCGGTTACCGTAGATACACCGGCCTGACGATATTTTAATGCAATATTCTCTTCAAAATCTTCATAGTCTTTTAACAAAGAAACTTGATCCGGGAATAATTCCAATGGAACATATTGTGATACTGTATTGTCGTAAGTTTGTAGATATGTACGAAGTGCATATGGAGTGTCCTGTAGACATTTCACATATTCAATCATTACCTGTTCTTTAGTTAAAGCCATATGATATAAATACTTAAACTAATTTTTTACGAAGTAATGGGTTTAAACAAAAAACTACTTTGTTTTTCCGATTGAGAACATTCTACTAATTGGTAGATTCATTGGGGCCTCATCAGAAAACATTTCCATTTTTTTTGGTTTACTAAGAATCATTGAGTTTTTATTTTTTCTTTTTTTAATTCCATCAATTAAATCTTTCTTAGACATTTTTGGTTGTATTTCTTTTTCAACCATTTCTGAGATTTTTTTCTCCAGAAATTTTTCCAATTGTTCGTTTGTTTTTTCTTTTTTTACTTTTACCGTTTTTTCAGGGTGTAATTTTTCCGGCATTTTTTTGTAATCATTTTTTGTTGTCTCATTAGAGAACTCTTTTGCTAATTGACACCATTTTTGTCTTTGAACACCTTTTGTTGTATTACATTTAGCCCAAAAGAAGTTTTGTTGTGCATGAGACTCAAATTTCTCAGATAATCCCATTGACGATCTATTATCGTCAGAATCATCATCCATACCATCAGGAGCTTCATCATTTGCGTCCTCTGGTGGTTCTTGTCCTGTATACGCTTGTAATTCTTCGTCACCTTGAGCGTTTGATGTTGTAACATCGTCCGTTTCTGTCTCAGAAAACTCAATCCTACCATCAGGTAATTCCTTTGCCATTGTTTTACCCTGTATTGCAACTCCTTTTTTTGTTTCCTCAGGGGTTGCAATAACCTTAGTTGTTGTTACTGTTTCAATTTCTTTAGTCTCTTCTTTTGAGTTTTTAAATTTCTCAACTAAAACTTTAATTTGAGACTCATTCATTTTAGAAAGAGTTTTAATGTGAAGACCATTCTCAATTAAATAAATGATGTCTTTATTATTTTTCATAAACTACTTGTTTTTCAAATTCTAATACTATATCTCTTTCATATAGTTTATCTTTAACAATATCTTCAGTATCCCCAAATTGGAACACTAATCTTTTAACCAAAGAAAAATCAACGGTATCGTTTTCTTTTTCCCAACCTAAAGCCAAAACACCATCCATTGAGTCAATGACTGAAAAAACATCAGAATCTTGTACCAACTCCAAATTAACGTCTTCATTTATTAAAGTTCCAACTTTTTTTATATATTCTATATCAGGTGGACTAGGGTATCCATTTGCTGGTTTTGATTCCCAGTTTTCACCCCAAACCTCCAAAGTGTCAGAAAAGATAAACTCATAAATGTTATCTCCCTTATAATTCGGACCCATTCCATTTATATATATCAGTCTATTCATAGAATGTCACCAAATTTTGTAATTTTAACCTCACTAATTCCTTGTTTGAAAATAAGATTTCCCTTATTTGAGATTCCAAATAATTTAGCTCTTGGGTATTCTTTAATATATTCGGTTGCCGCCTCAATTTGATCAATACTTTCAGATAACCTAATCACTTGTGATTTAGTGTCTTTATATTGTTTTTGAGTTCTTTCTTGTTGTTTTATCTGATTTTCTTTTTCTTCACTTTCAGATATTGTAAAATATTTTGAAAGGACTTTATCAATAGATGATTCTGTGTAAGTACCATTAGTGAATTGTGGTGGATTTACTAAGTGTTTTCTACCTTTTCTTCTTTCTCTATGGTATTCATCTTCGTCATCATCATCACCGTAGTGGTCTTCTTCTTCGTCAATTTCTTGACCTTCCATTTTTCTCATTGCGGTGTTAGCGTAAGCTGCTCCCATATAATTATTAAATGCATCTCCCAAATTACTAAAACCTTCTTCCATCTCACCTTCAGGTTCTTCTGTTTCTTCAGGTGACATTGGTTCCTCAACATCTACATCAACATCAACGTCTTCATCATCTTCATTCTCATCTTCGGATTTATCTAATTTAGAAATAATTTGTTCAATGTCTTTTTCGCTTAAAACATCAACATTAATTGCCGATAAAATTGAGTTGATAATGTATTTTACATCTTTAGCAGAAAGTTCTTTACTCTCTTCGTACGATCTAATCTTTTGTGATAATTTTCCAACAAGTATTTGGATTCTTTTAAGGTCAGAAACTTTTTTCTCTTTTGGTTCAACATCAACGTCAATATTTTCTTCCTCATCACCCATTGGTGGCATTCCCTCATCTTCTCCTGGTGACATTGGTGGCATTCCTTCATCTCCTATTGGTGGCATTCCTTCGTCTCCGATTGGTGGCATTCCTTCGTCTCCCATTGGTGGCATTGCCTCTTCAGGTGCCGGTGCGGGAGCAGGTTCAGGTGCGGGAGCAGGTTCAGGTGCGGCAACAGGTTCAGGTGCGGCAACAGGAGGGGCAGCTGCAGGTGCAGGTGTCTCTTCAGCCGCAGGTTTTCCTTTAGGAACCTTTAGTATGTACTTTTTTTTTTGCTCGTTAAATAACGAGGTACCTTCTACATTTTCGTGAAGTGCGTTGAACTCTCGCGCCATTAAGTTCAATCTCTTCAAGGCTTGTGAGTAAGATGGATAATATTTTCTATTTTGCATTGGATCAATATAATCATTCTCAGATTCATTGATTGCTCTTTTCACAATATATCCTTGTCTTTCTTTTACAATTTCGTATGTGTTTCCGTCCGCCAAATCTAAGCTATACTCAGTAGATTTGCTTTCGTTGATAGATTCTGGTGTGTTTTCATTAAAACGAGCAATTTCCATTATTCGTCTAAGTTTATCCATACCCTCTAATTTCTCACTTCCTATAGGTCTTAGTCCTGACATAGTTTTTTATGTTTTTAAAAATTATTTTTTCTTAATAAATATATTGATAATTGGTAATATTTTCTTTTTTGTAACATTATTGATTCATAGATAAACCTTTCTCAAGGATTTTGTGAGTTGCTCCCCTCAATTTTTCAAGATACCCATTTCTTCTTAAGATTTTAAAGACAAGATTCTCTGATGAAAACTCACCATTTTTTTGTAATCCACAGGTCCTAAACTTCCTAAGTTTTTCTTTATATTTTTCAACAAGTTCTTTAGCTGTGTCAATATCTTCATCTTCAATATTGTCTAATACACCATCAATAATGTCCATCCATTGATTAGCCTTTCTTTCAACCGTATCTTTATCAATCGTTACCTTTTCTTTTTTAGGTTCTTTTGCCCACTCATTAAAAAGTAATGAATAAACCCCACTTGAAAAATGAGCTTCAGCTTCATCCTCAACATATAACTCAACCTCATACCCAAATAATTTAATATCGTAATTTTTGTTGAATAAAGCTTTCTTTAACATAAAAAGTTCTTTGTAAAGTTCTAACTGACTTGGTGGAAATTGGTGATAGTTAGCAATAATGTGGACATCAAAGTCAGAATACTTTGACCAACTATAGTTTGATAATGATCCGGTAAGAACAACATCGGTCACCACAATGTCAACACCCAAATAATCTATAAATTGGTATGCAATCTCTAACAACCTTTCTCTAACCTCTGGTTTCATAGTGTAGTTTTCACCACTACCTTTATCCCAAATCTTAGGGTTTAGTTCATTTTGTATATCAAAACTTTTTATTAGTTCTTTTGTACTCATATATATAAATACAAGATTACCCTAGTTTCTTATGAGTATAGGTCTTAGAAATATTTTTGTTGAAGAAATTTCCTTGTGATTGTGATGATCTGAACTCCGTATATTTTTGGTGAGGTACGTCATCGTACTCATATCTAGATCCGTTTTTAAATTCTGCTATCATTTTTTTGGTAACCGTATCATACTCTGTTCTTACGATATTGGATGACTCAATTTCATTTAAAATTTTTGTTCCTACAATTTGTTCTTTTGTGATTGCCATTTGGTTTTTATAATGGGGTTATGTCATCTATATGACGAAGTTTATCCATAATATAATAATGAACTTCTGTTCCGTCAACATTAAAACCATAATCTCTAATTGTTTGAATGATTTCTTGGACTTTTGGCGCAAAATTAGAATGTAAACGCATTAACTCATCTGTATAATATGGTGGGTTTTTTAGGTCATATTCAGTCCAACCCTCCTTTTGAAAAAACTTCCTCAACTTAAGATAATTTTCCTCTAACTCTTTTGTTAGTTGTAAAACATTTGCGAATTTTTCCCACGACTCCATACAAATAAATATAACACAAAAAATTACATTATGGACTTTTCACCTTTTTATCGTTAGTTTTAAAAAAAAGAAAAAGATATGTTAGAATTTGCAGAAGACGGAGGGGATAAAGGAAAGAAAAAATCAGATGGTGGAACACCAGTACTTGATAACTTTAGTAAGGACTTAAATAAGTTAGCTGAAGAGGGTAAACTTGACCCTGTTATTGGAAGACAAAATGAAATCTTTAGGATTGCTCAAATTTTGTCTCGTAGAAAGAAAAATAACCCAATTATTATCGGTGAACCAGGTTGTGGTAAAACCGCCATAGTAGAAGGGTTGGCAATGATGATATATAATGGTGAATGTCCTAAGAATTTAGCTGATAAAAGAATTGTATCGTTAGATATGAACTCAATTGTTGCTGGTACAAAATATCGTGGTCAGTTTGAAGAAAGAATGAAAGTAATTATTGAGGAACTTCAAGCAGCTCCAAACATAATCTTATTTATTGACGAGATTCATACTATCGTAGGTGCGGGTAATAGTTCAGGTTCGTTAGATGCGTCAAACATCTTTAAACCGGCTTTATCACGTGGTGAGATCCAATGTATTGGAGCAACTACTTTAGATGAGTATAGAACTAACTTTGAGAAAGATGGAGCGTTAGAAAGAAGATTCCAAAAAGTTATCGTTGACGCTTCAACAAAAGAAGAGACCTTTGAAATCCTTCAACAAAGTAAGGAGAAATATGAAGACCATCACAAGGTTAAGTATAGTGATGAAACACTTCGGATATTTGTTGAATTGGCGGATCGTTATATCACAGATCGTGAGTTTCCAGATAAAGCTTTTGATATCTTAGATGAGGTTGGAGCAAGAATGCAGATTGATATTAAACTTCCTGAGGTTATTGAGAAACTTAAACAAGAAGCGTCAGATATTAAGTTAGATAAAATTAACGTAATTAAACAACAGAATTACGAACAAGCGGCAGAACTTCGTGATAGAGAACGAAATGTGTTAAGTAGGTTGGATATTGAAAAAAAGAAGTTTGATGAAGAACTTAAGAACAGTAAAAGAATCATCCCTGAAGAATTGATCTATGAGGTTGTTTCTAATATGACTAAAATTCCAATCTCCAATATTAACTTGGACGAGAAGAACTCACTTATCAATTTGGATAAGAATCTTAACTCAATCGTAATCGGTCAAGAAGAGGCAGTATTAAAAATCACCAAGGCTATTCGTAGAAATAGAATTGGTATTAAGGATCCAAACAAACCAATCGGATCATTCATCTTCTTGGGATCAACAGGTGTGGGTAAAACATTCTTGGCAAAACAATTGGCAAAAGAAATTTTTGGTAGTCCTGATAACCTTATCCGTGTTGATATGTCCGAATACCAAGAGAAACACACAATCTCAAGATTGATCGGTTCTCCTCCAGGATACGTTGGTCACGATGATGGTGGACAATTAACAGAACAGGTTAAAAACAAACCTTACTCAGTTGTATTGTTTGATGAGATTGAGAAAGCACACAAAGATATTTTCTCAACGTTATTACAACTTTTGGATGATGGTCACATTACAGATGCGTTAGGTAGAAAGATTAACTTCAAAAATTGTTTAATAATTATGACATCTAACATTGGTGTTAGAAAATTACAAGACTTCGGTACAGGTGTTGGATTCAAAACTAATAACTCAAGTGATGTGGTTCAAGAAGAACAAAAAAGAGACATTCTTAAAAAAGAACTTAGTAAGTTCTTCGCACCTGAGTTCTTAAATCGTATTGATGATGTTGTCGTATTCAACTCACTTGAGAAAAAACATATTGATGTTATTACCAAGTTAGAGATTGACAGATTGTTAAAACGTGTTGAGGGTAAAAAATATAACTTTACTTACGATCAATCGGTTATTGATTATATCTCAAAAGTTGGGTTTGATGAAACATTTGGAGCAAGACCAATTAAAAGAGCAATCCAAGATAAGATTGAGGATTTAATTTCTGAGAAGATTTTAATGTCCGAAATTAAAGAGGGTGAGAACTATAATCTAACGGTTGTAGATGAAAATGTGGTGATTGACAATAAAGTTGATGAGGTTCTTGAGGAAAAACCTAAAAGAGGTAGAAAAAAGAAGGACTAAAATTTGTAAATGGGAGTTTTTATTAGTTATTGTTGAAAAATTACGTATCTTTGTGGAAACAATGTATGATGAATCTAAATAAATTTAAAGAGTTACTTTCAGTTCCAACCAAAACTTACAAAGAAAGTAAGATGGTTGACTATATTATGTCAACAATTGGTGAGATGGATGGTGTCACACTTACTTGTGATGAACACAACAATATCTACGCAACAAAAGGAACATTAGGTGAAGGTGAGTTTTACCCAATGTTTATTTCCCACACAGATACAGTACACGAACTTGTTGATGAAATTATCGTCAAAGAAGAACACCTTCTTCGTCCTTACACTTTTGGAAAAGACTTTGGTACAGAACAAGTATTATGTTTGAAGGCATATACCAAAGACGATAAACCAACAGGTATTGGTGGTGACGATAAATGTGGTATCTACATCTGTTTAGAATTACTTAACCAATTAGATAAGGTTAAGGTTGCATTCTTCGTGTCAGAAGAAACAGGTTGTCACGGATCAAAAAAGGTAAATGAAGATTTCCTTAAAGATGTTGGGTATTGCACCCAATACGATGCACCAGGTGATCACCTTATCTCTTATAGTTGTTTTGGGACCGTATTATTTGATAAAGATGGTGAGTTCTTTCACACGGCTCTTAGATCTATCACCAAATCGTTTAAAAACGAGATGATGGTACAATCACACCCATACACTGACATTATGATGATCAAACAAAAGTCAGACTTTTCTTGTATCAACATCTCTTGTGGTTATTACAACATGCACACAGCAAATGAACTTATCTGTATTGATGATGTTGTTAGAGCAATTGAGGTTGGTAAAAACTTGGTTAAAGATCTTGGTTTAAAGAAATATGAGTTTGAATACAAACCTCAGGGATTCCAAACATTTAATAACCATGAAGATGCTAACGTGGTTGAATACGAAGTTGATAACGTTCACTCATTGGATTCTTTGGATGTATTTGAGGAAGAGGATGGTATTATGATTTCAGACATCTACGATGGTGCTGGTCTATTCATTGATAATAATGATTGTCTTAAACTATATGATATCTTACACGAAAGATTTTACGGATCTAACTAACCCCTATATTCATCAGGTTTAAATAAACCTGGTTGATTCATAAAATTTATAACATCTTTAATTGGTGCGTTACCTTGTTTAGCTTCAACACCCCACGCACCTTTCTTTCTAACAAGAAATGAAACCTTTAGGGTATCTTCGTCAATTGAATTAAATCTGATCTCATATTCACCATTAAAGGCTTTCATTGGGGTATAATTACCCAAACCACCCATGTTTATTATTTGATTTAAAATCTTTAGGTATTCAGGGTTATAATCCTCTATTAAATTTTCCTCTAACTCTTCCAATTTACGGGTGACTCTATCACAAAAATTGTCTTTGAATTTATCGTAATCCATGGCATTGTACTCAATCTCATAATAATCAGGGGTATGGTTTTTAAAATTCCTTTCAATGTAATCACGCATGGTTTGAATTAGATTTCCGTCAAACTCACCGTTATTAATAAACATCATTGCCAAATTACCCCAACTTATAAAATAACTTCTAAAACAATTATCCAATCTATGTGAAAAATTCTCAACACCAAATTGTTTTAACCCATCACAGTAAACATTTTTAACATATTCAGACGCAGCACCCTCAGTTGCCACTTGTCTTGCGTCAGACCATATCCATTGTATATTATCTGATATATTAGGGAGTGAGTCAAGAACATCACATATTTTATTTTGACAATCGTCATTTTTAAATGAGTATCTTTCAAAAGCATCTTTAACAAAACAAGGTAGTATATTTGGAGAAACGAGTTTAACAATATCATATAATACCGATATATTTTCACCACAAAGATCACCCATTATATAACCCTCTTTCCATTCATCATAGGCTTTATCACTAAAACCAAAATCCCACCTTTCATTATACATTTGATCAAGATACGATGCCTCATAAGCTTCATATGCTTCTTCACCATATGTGTCAGGAAAAAAGAACTTTAAAAATTCTTCAAGACCATCAAAGTTAAAGTACATTCCTTTAGAATCAATCTCTATCTCCTCAGGTTTAACTCCATTTTCATCAACAAATACAACATCATCCGGAGATATTCTTTTTTTGTTTAATAATAGTAGTTTTTGAAAATCATCTAATTCTTTAGCCTCATCCTCAATAAGAAGTCTTTTTTTCATATATTTATAAATATATTGGATTATAGAAAGAAATATACTATCTTTACAATAGTTATTTGAAATATGGGGGTGTTTTTGGATTTGACAGGTATTGGCTGAGGATCAAGGGCACGTGGGGACTGAACTAATCTCCTTAAAAACTGGTTTACTTTTATAGACGGCAACGTTTTATCAAAAATGGAAACTCTTGGATTAGTAAGAGAATCTGAAGTTACTGTAGCTTAATTTAAGTACGGAAACGGGGGGTCGGTCAGACAGATAGCCTAGCAACAGAAGTCGTTGATGAGTTGGTTTTCACTCTAAAAGAAAACAAAACGGGCGTGGTTCCCCGCAAGAACTACCACCGTCGCTGAGTGGTGTGAGAACTTAGATATTTCGGAAGGTATGACAAACCTTGACCTAAACGTGTAGTCCTTATCTGACAGGATAGACTGGACCGGAGTTCGAGTCTCCGCACCTCCACCAACTAAACCTCATCTTAGGATGGGGTTTTTTTATGAATTAAAATTATAGATTAGTGTTGTATGAATATTATATTTTAAACATTGTTTGGTATTCTCAATAAAAACACTAACTTTGTATTGTAATCATTACTAACCCTTAAAAAATATAAACTATATGAAAAATTTAATTGTAGGTTTCTTGTTCTCAATTGTGAGTTTTGTATCTTTTTCTCAAACGTACACGTTTGATGTTAAAAATTATGACTTATATGTTGTAAATGATTTTCCAGAAAAAGACTCAATACTAAAAAATACCGAAGTATCAGTTCCTATGGTTTGTAATAGAAAATACACCATAGATTTAGACAATAAGATATTAAAGTTTTATGAGAATGGTAAGTTTGTTGAAAATTTTAAAATTACAGACGTAATTGATTTTGACAATGAAACTTTAATTTTTGTTGAATCTTACTCAGAAAAATTAGGGTATACTACTACAATCCATATTTATTTCAAATTGGATGGTGACAAAGTTAAAAATGTTTGTTTTTTGTGGGCCGACTTTTTAAATAATAGAACTTTTCTTAAAGACATCAAATAACAAAAAACCCCCACTAAAAAGATGGGGGTTTTTTGTTATTATTATTTTTAAATTAGAATCCTTTAGCTAGGTCAATAGGTTTCTCACAAGAACTATTACCAATCGTTAATGATTTAATATCTAAAGGAACAATTAAAGAACCACCATTGTATCCAACATTAATATTAGCAACATCGAAAGGAGAAGCTGCTCTTGCCGCTCTAAATTGTGCCTCAAATTCGGCGCGTTTTGTTGGATTTCTCTCTGCTCTGGTTTTCTCCAATAAATTATTAATATTTGCAAGCCATTGAGATAATTGTGTCCTTACAATTACTGTAATTACTGCCGTTTGTCCTTTAGGAACAATAGCTTGTTCTGTACCATCATCATGGTTACTGTGTTGTGATATTTTATTAATAGTGACTTTATGGTCATTCTGTGCTTGATTGGATATACCTTTTCCTCTTGAGGCAACCATAGTTAAATAAGCGGTTTCTGTTCCAGTATTTTTTACCACAAATTCAGCTGTAAATTGGTCGTTTCCTGTACTACAAACAGTTCTATTAACTGGTAAAGGACCCTTTACAAGTTGCAATACTGTATTATTTAGACCCTCAGTTAGAAGTGATCTTTCATTTATAACTCGTTTAACGATTCTTGTTAAATCAGATTCTGTTAATCTTACGATTTTTTTCATAATTTTATTTTATTATAAATATATGGTATTTTAAAAAAAACCAAAAAAAAAAGGGACCGATTCACATCGTCCCCAAATTTCTTCTTATAAGATAAGTTTTTTAAAAAAACGCTGAGATTATACGTTTATGTGAGGTATCTTTTGAAGGATTATTGTTTCCCTTCGTATCCACTTCCTTTTGAGAAGTAAACCTCAGTGACGATTATTTAGGTGAATCACTCCTTGAGATAATAGTTACTCTCTTATTACTTGACTCTCTCCGAGAATGCCTTCCCAGTTTGTCCTTGCGGGACTAGAGGTGTTTGGTAAGAATACGATCAGACTTGCGATCCTCTCGTGCAATGAACGGCTCATTACTATGTAGTCACCTTTCACTATTATCTGACGGACACTTTTGCTTTATAGTTCTTAGTTTTACTTAATTTCTGTAAAGTTTTTGTGTTGTAGATTGTAGAAGTAGTGGTCCGTCTCGGGCTTCGTCATCTTTTGAACAACGAAATACTCAACTACTCCTTGAAATGTCCCCATTCCCATATTTTAAGATTACTTCGTGATTTACCCCTTGGTAGGTGATCGTCAAGGACAATGTCAGCACCACCTGTTTGTTGTCATACCTTTCGGTTTTAAGTACCCTTTAATATTGGGATCCGCAATAACAATATTGGAAATACTGATTCTTGCATCATCCCTACGAGTTATTCCTATTGGAGTTCCCTCCTCAACAAGATGACCCACATCACCTCGTCACAAAATCACTTTTCCTACACCGTTGGCCTCGGTACTAAAGATTTTGTGGTATCTCGCCTGTGTACTTGACCTCAATATTCCGAAGACTATTAAGACGCAAACCCGTTACACTTGGGGGTTCACTTTATCCTACTTTCGTAGTTTATTTTATGGACTATACACGGCCCAATATCTTTATCAGTTTCATTACTTACTCCTGAATGGATAATATTTAAAATTTCAAAGAACGTTATCGGACGTTTCCGATTTGTTTAACAAAGATAAGTGATTTTTTTCAATCTGTCAAATCTTTTTTTGTTTTTTTTTTCGGACGTTTCCGAATTTGTTTTACAAAGATAATGACTTTATTTTAATTTGTCAAGTTAACCGTTGATATTTTTTCAATATAAACATTTTTTGTTCCGTGATACTCAGCTCTAATATGAGCGAATAACTCGTTTGATGTCCACATTTGTTTGCCGTCTACAATGTAGCAATACATTTCAATTTCTTTAGTTTCGTCCATTTGTTTGATTTTTATTATAGTGAAAAGATATGTTAAATACTTGGATGAGTCAAACGAATTAAAGAACTTTTTTAATAATATCTTTAATTCTGTCGGATTCTTCTTTAATGGTGAGTTTATTCCTACCACTAAGTACGTTAAATAGATCTTTAAAATCTTTAAACTTATCTACTGTGTCATCCACATTTTTTTCTTCTGTTCCTGGTTCAGTTGAAATGTCTGTTGCTAACTCTGTATCACTTGAATCTGTTCCACCCTCAACCGTACCAACCTTAAATTTTGACAATACTTCTCTTGCCTTACTTTCACCTTTACTAGTTTTTCTACCACCAGCATTTCTGGTTACAAAGAACTCTAATGCGTCATCCTGACTATTAAATCTATTATTTAATGCGGATCCTTCTCTTGCTAAAAAGTTAATCATCGCATCTGCAGCACCATCAGGGTTATTAAGTTCATCTGGATTACCATCATAACCAAATTTTGCATAGTTTCCTCTACCTGTAATTTGATTAAAACCTCTTCCCCTATATTTGTATCCATCTTCAGGACTTGTATTACCTAAACCAGGTCCCGCACCTTTTGGTCCATAAACATAGTTAAAGAAGTCTTTATCACTACTTTTTAAGATGTTTAATTCACTATCACTTAATTTCTTGGTAGATGAGAAGGTACTTCTAATTGATGCGTTTGGTGTTGATCCATACCCAATTTCATTTTGTGGAATAAATGCACTTTCTTTACCAATGGTTGCCAAAATGGTCGCTTGTACCATTGGGTTAGTTATACCTTTTTGTTTTAACTTACTTATTATCATTTTAATGTTTTCTGCTGCTTTCCCACTATAGTACGATTGGGTTAAACCAACAGATGACAATGGTTTTGAAATACTGTCTTTTGTTTTACTTGTTGGTTGAATTTCTACACCACCCTTACATATACTACTACATAAACTAGACTTATTAGATCCAGGTCCACAAAATGTAAAATGCCAAGGTTCTGATGGGGCTTCACCCCAACACCATCCGTATTTACTTCCATTATCTTTAATCCAACTTTGGGCTGTTTTACTTGAGAGATCTAAAGCTCTACCCCACCCATGATTTGATGTTCCAGGTTTTGCAACAGGGGTACTTGCGGTTCCAATTTTTATTCTCTTACCTGTTTTTTCAAAAACATCAAAATTAAATATATTACATTGGATTTTTAAAGCTCTATATGAATCCGAAATTTTTAAATCTTTTTTAACGTTTTCAGGCATGTCTTCATACATCTTTTCTAAAGCATCTCCAGCTTCAGAAACTAACGAATATTTATTTGATCCAACTTGACCGTTTTGTAGGTTTGTTAAACAACCATTATCTAATCCCCCATAATTTGAACAAGGGTTAGAAGCACTACATTGTTGTCTATTCAGCATTATTTTAAATGATTTCTATATAAATACCTCCGTATTTGAAAACCATTCAGGGACATCTCTATTTTTCCATACCGCAAAGTCTTTTTTGGCTCCCATATAGTAGTTTCTATATGACTCAACAACGTCCATTACTTTATATTCATCCGGCATTGCTTTAGGTGGTGTGGTAAAATCAATATCTTTAATATTTGGTTTGTTAGTTACACACCATTCAATAACGTCCTGAGACTTATGTCTTCTACCGTAACGATACGTATATTCCTTACATAACTCCAAACCTAGATCACATAGGTATAAATAATTAGATAAAGACTCTCTGGTCCAAATTGCACATGGGTGATTTTTGTGGGATAACTTATATTGGGCTTGTGAACCAACAACCCAATGAGTACCACATAAAAGTTGTGCTGTCTCAAGGATCATTTTAACTACGTGCTTATCACAATGATATTGAGCACATTTTTGGGTATCAAAATCTAAAAAGAAAATATTCATACCGTAAAGATATGAATTAAACTGAAAAATAAAAAATTATTGTTGTAGATGTGACATAAGGACTCCACCTAATGCCGATGCGTGAACTTGAAGATGGTTAATAGACTCCATATCCAACTTTTTCTTACGTTTAGTATAATCTAAACCTAAGGTACCAATAAACTTATCGTCAATTGTTTTAATTGCAAATAAATAACCTGATTTACAATTGGTGTCCTCAGCAATATATTTTAAACCAAATGTTGCAATTGAATCATCTTTATAATCAAAGATCTGAATAACATCATTACTTAATAATTCGTTGATTGATTTTGAAAATAAATTAACAGGTATATTGTAAAAATTACTTTGTACTGATGCAACACCGGGGTGTACTGTTTCATACATTATTGAGAACTTAGCCATTGATTTACCTGTGGGATAAAAATTTCCACCATTATGGAACTGTGTGATCCACACTCTATCGGCATCAAACTCCTCCTTAATGTGTTCTATTTTTGTTGTTACCAATTCACTTACCCTAAGTGTTTCTTTAACCATATCAGGTTTAACCTTCTTCTTATCCAATAAGTGTTTGATGTATAATAACAAGATGGGACCTAAAACCCCAGAGATAAATGCTACCGCAATAGACGCAAAATTTTCCATATAAACTATAAATATTACATATAATAAAAAAGGACCCACAAAAGTGAGCCCTTATCAATTTAATTTAAATAAATTAAGCTTTGTTTTTAGCTATAATTGACCAAATGGCACCTGCCAATGCGACTGCACCACCCATAACTTCAGTTAACATTGAGTCGTCAATAAAACCTTTAGTTACAAAGATACCACCAATAAATGTGATCCCGTGTCTAACTATACCCAATAATTGTTCTTTTGTTAATTTCATACTAAAATATTTAACGTTTATTTTATTATAAATATCAACAAATTGGTCAAATTATTATTTACCCTTATAAGTTAAATACATATATCCTAAGATTACAAAGAATAAAATTGGTGTTAGGACTGCGACTAAAATTTCTGATTTCATGTTATGTGTTTATTAATATATACGTAAAAAATTGTGTTTGGTGGGTGTATTATGACTGATAATTAGCGTGTCAGGTCTATTGGTTAGCATCCACGTCTTTGTTCGTTGAATCAAACAATTCTGAGAAGTATTTCTTCCAAGATTCAAACGCCGGATTAATAATAATAATACCCAACATCCCTATAATTGCCGAACCGATAGTTATTTCACTTTGAATGTAGATTGAACAACAAACCACACCAATAAAGGTAACTATAAAACCTAAAACACTTGCGATAATTTTCTTCATATAAACTTTTTTTAAATTAGTGGTCCATCCTGGGCTCGAACCAGGGACTTCAACATTATGAGTGTTGCACTCTAACCAACTGAGTTAAAAGACCGGATTGGAGTTAGGCCTTAGCCATGTGTTTCCCCATCATCTCAGTAGCTTTTGCCACGGCAAGATCTTTAGTTTTGAAACCTTTCTCCATCATTTTTTTAGAATGAAATACGTTATAAACCGTACTCGCAACTTGTGTTTTACCACCTCTTTCCGTACTTTTTTTCATTGAGTCTTTTGCGTAGATGTCGTAAAAACCTACTTTACAAATGTAACGTCCTTTGTCTGATCCTTTTGCCATTTTCTTATTGTTTTTTTTTAAGTGAATACTTTTACAAATATAGGTAATTTATTCTAACCACCAAATCTTTTTAATGATTTATTATTTTAATTCTTGAACTTGTTTCATAACGTCCGTTACATCATCAGGACTCAAGTAACCGATCACATCGTTTGTTACTGAAGTATCGTAAGTTAAATCACCATCTTTACCCAAAACAGCAACTTCAAACAAACCATCTTTACCCCCATATGAATAGGTGTGAGACACAACAGACACTCCGTATCCATTTTCAAACATCATACGAGACTTCACACCAATTTGGTACGGAGCATCTTCAATTTTTTCAAACTCTAAATCTTCAAATTTTTTCATAATAGTTATTTTTATAATGTTTTTGCGGTCCCGACGGGATTCGAACCCGTATCTCGCACCGTGACAGGGTGGAATTGTAACCATTCAACCACGGGACCAAGTTTATCAGTCTTTCCTGATCGTCACCCCTAATCCACAGGTATAAACCCGTATCGTAGTAAAGCTTGGTTGGCTATAGTAGTCCCACCGGGAATCGAACCCGACTTTCCAGGATGAAAACCTGACGACCTAACCGATAGTCGATGGGACCATATTGGAGCGGGTGGTGGGACTCAAACCCACAACATTCGCCTTGGAAGGGCGATGCTCTAATCAATTGAGCTACACCCGCAGTAATCGTCAAATGGTACATCAGTATAATCAAAGGGTAGACACGGGCCTAGCTAGCCATCTTTCAGGAAAGGCCCTTACTAATATTCTACCCTTTTAGTTGCGGGAGAGGGATTCGAACCCCCGACCTCAAGGTTATGAGCCTTGCGAGCTACCACTGCTCTATCCCGCGATATATCTTATATTACCACTTCAGCCACATCGTGAAAGCCGCCCCTCACGCGTTGTTTAAAGGAATCCGATTGCGGCCTCATCCTACTGAGTTATGGTAACATTGTGGTGAGGGGATGGAATCGAACCACCGGCACAAGGGGTTTCCGTCCCTTTGCTCTACCTACTGAGCTACCGCACCAAATTAGAGATAGTGTTGGAGTACCCGTCTCGCTCCAATCTTAACAGCTTTCCTGAGTTTTATGAGGCCTCGGCTGAAAGGGTGATGAATTCCGATTCCATCCTGGATTGTCGACATCCGTTGGGTGGGGAAAACCACTATCAAAATCATTAATATTTCAAAGAACTTACTTGTAGTTTAGTAGTTGACTCAAACTCTCGTTTCACCATCTTGAGTCAACAGGTTAATGCACTTTACGAGTTTCCCGTTTCTTACCACCACAATATTTTTAAACGAACAAGGTAGGACTTACACTCTGTCTTGCTTTCCATCTCAAGAGAAGCCTATTACCAGTGGGTTGGTGGTTACCTTGTTCAAACTTTTTCCTAACCCCCGTTGTTTCTCTTACAAAGATATGTAATCACTTTTGATTTACCAAACACTTTGTAAATTATTTTTTATTTTTTTTTAAGGTCGTTTTTTTCGTCCTTAAAGAGTAGTCCGGGTGGGACTCGAACCCACAACCATATGGACTGCGGCTTAAACACAGCGTGTATACCAATTCCACCACCGGACCATTTTAACCATTATGTCAAAGAACCTTTCTCTTTTGTCTTACAAAGATACTAATCTTTTTGAGACTACAAAACTATTAAACACAAAAAAACCCCTCTTTTTTGGAGAGGGGTTCTAAATGTTATATGTATATAATATTACACCCTCTCCTTGAAAGTTGCTTCAGCTAAATCGCCTCCTAACAATGATATGTGTAAATTTTTCATTTGCGTTTTTTAATGTTTGTTGTTATAAATATAAGGTAATTTATTTTATTGTAAATAAAAATATGAACTGATTACTTAAACTCTAAGCCTACCACCTGAAAACACCCAATAACCATCGGTAAAAATTGCTGTACAAATTGCAAAGTCAGGTTGTCCTGAACCATATTGAAAAGGTGACCAAGACCCGTTAATGAGCTGAGTACCTAATCCGTTATTATTATATCTTAAGTGATTAACCGTTAAATAAGAATCTTCAGCACTTCCACCATTATCCAAAGTAAAATACATTATTTGACCCTCAACACCGTCAGGAAGAATCCAAGTTCCATCACTCATAACCAATACTTGTTTGGTCAAATCAACAGTTGCCCCAATATTACCATCAATATAACTTGTAAGTAAAACATCAGATGAGTGTGTTTGAGTGGAATTATTCCCCGAAAATGTAAGATTTGTAACTGTAAGGTCAGGTAATTGAGCTTGTGCAATCCCGTCAATGAAAAATACTCCATCAGATATTGTTAACCCCGCTTCATTACCAGTCACCGCATCAGTGATAAAAATTGTTCCTTCACCGATAGAAATTGATTTCCATCTAAAACTTTCACTACCCAACGTATAAACATTATCTATACTTGGGAGGATATTTCCCCCACCAATAAATGTTTCTCTAGTGGTTTTGTAAGTTATTGTTTCACCACTATTATTAATTATTGTGTAAATACCACCAGTATTTCCGGAGTATAAAGGTAATTCCGATATTAATAAATCTTCCATATTATTTTAATTATTTTAATTATTTAAACCATTAGGACCACCCAACGCAACCGCATCCATTAGAATAACGTCCAACCCTTGATTATTTGTCCAAACCGGATGAGGAGGTGCCACTTGGGTTGCAACACCATCACAAATAGTACAAAAAAAATATTCCGTACCCGCACTAATTGGGGATAAAGGTCTACCATAAACTAAATAGTATAAATCATTTTGTGTTATAATACTATTACCACTTTGTGTTAAAATTCTAAACGCCATACATATAAGTATCTCAATAAACAAAAAAACCCTCAAGTTTCCTTGAAGGTTTTTTTTCATATTGGTTTTTTATGTTATTGGTCTTACAGTTGGTTTTATTTTATTAGTTGTAATATAACCAGTTGGTTTTACACTTGGTTTTGGTTTTACACTTGGTTTTGTTTGGTGATGTGGATCTCCCGCAACAGAATGAGCAAATTTGTGCGCAGCTTTTTCTTTTGCGTAGTCCTTTAATACATCAGCACCATACTCAGCACCTTTTATAACCTCCGCACCAAAAGCAAATTCAATCTCTTTTATCATAATTTTTGCATTTCCTATTGATTTAGTTAATTTAATTAAAGAATTATACAATGGACTACCATTCATTTTTCTACCTATCACCTCAATTATCCCATTAACTCGTGTTAATATTTTTTCACCAATACTGGTTATTGTACTTAATATTGGTTTTAAATATTTATACATTTTCGGTGCGTATTTTGCTATCGCCTCTACAAAGACATTTATTTTTCCTGTTGCAAATTTTGATAATTTTGATAATCCCGCTTTAACTCCCGGTGCTCCCATACCTGTTGTAATAACCCCAATTAAATCAACAATAATATTGATCCAATTAGGTTTTCCGGTGTTTATAGCTTTAATTATATCATATAAAGCCAATAATGACCAAGCCCCAAGATTAAACGCCGGACCAATAGGTTCTAAAAACTCAAGTAAAACTTGTATTGCAATTCCGGCAAAACTACCCATTCCTTCTCTTGCGGCTTCAACCATCTGTCCTATTGTTACGGTTGGTTTTGCTTCTAAGTTTTCTCTTCTATCACTTCTACAAATGATACCGTTTTTTAATGTCATATATCCGTGATCACCAGATCTTGTGTCCCTCCAAGGTGGTGTTGTAATAGAATTTTCATATCTAGCGATCTCCTGTGGTGAAACTGGTTTATAATTTAACGGACATTTAGTTGCATTAATATTAGATAGTTTTGATCCCGCCTGTATATTTTTTTTAATATCAGACGCAAAATCTTCTTTAAGATTATAACCTCTTTCTTTAAGGACTTTCTCGGCAATTCTCTGAATATCAGATTCAGTAAGTTTTATAATTCTATTCATACCATATAAATATATGGTTAAACAGAAAGTTTTGTACCCCCAGCAGGACTCGAACCTGCAAGATTGTGATCCTAAATCACACGCGTATACCTATTCCGCCATGAGGGCATTTTGTTGAGGTCCCGATTGGATTCGAACCAACGTAAACGGTTTTGCAGACCGCCCCCTAAACCACTCGGGCACAGGACCTTAATATTATCGGCAGTGATGATCTGCCGCTCTTGTTGCAATT
>Ga0194059_1000171_pt1 | contig 32359 bp, 27 predicted proteins | sample SepL6211m_MetaG_FD_163426 | JGI IMG/M metagenome (GOLD analysis project Ga0194059, IMG submission 163426) | Anoxic zone freshwater microbial communities from boreal shield lake in IISD Experimental Lakes Area, Ontario, Canada - Sep2016-L626-11m | ecosystem: Environmental > Aquatic > Freshwater >...
TGGTAAAGGTGTAAACCATGTGGTCGGTACCGGACGTAAAGCATGTGTCCGGTACGTACCCTGTAATCTTGGTGGCCCGGGGCGGAATCGAACCACCGACACAAGGATTTTCAATCCTCTGCTCTACCGACTGAGCTACCAGGCCAAGACTCCGAATTATAAATGAAACTGCATTCCGGCCCGAAAAATGGTCTAACTGACCATTGCTGCCATTCTGGCCCGAGCCACATGCAATTTTCTATAGCTGTCGATCATGCGGCGGTGTCTGTCGAGCCCCTCCAGTTTTATGCTGGTTGGCGTTAGGCCGAAAAAGCGAACGCTGCCGTCCACTGAGCCCATTACGGCGTCCATCCGAGTGTTGCCAAACATCCGACGGAAGTTGACCACGTAGTCGTTAATCTCCAATTCGTCACTCAGCAGGACCTCCAGCACCACATTTAACGCTTGGTAAAACAATCCACGCTCAACCGTGTTGTCGTTATATTGAAGGAAGGTACCCACCAACTCATACGCATCATCATATTGTTTCAAAGCGAGATGGATTAACAGCCTCAGCTCCAGAACTGTTAGCTGACCCCAAGCTGTATTTTCGTCAAATTCAATACCAATTAATGTGGCGATATCGCCATACTCATCCAGCTCGTTATTCTCTAAACGCTCGAGCAGTGCAGCTAGCTTGGCATCGTCTAGGCGTGGCAGGTTCAAAATATCGGCACGGAACAACAGTGCCTTATTGGTGTTATCCCAGATCAGATCTTCTATTGGATAAACCTCAGAATAGCCCGGCACCAAGATTCGGCAGGCAGTCGCGCCTAATTGGTCATACACCGCGACGTAAGCTTCTTTACCCATGGCTTTAAGAATGCCAAACAAGGTTGCAGCTTCCTCAGCATTGGCGTTTTCACCCCGACTAGAGAAGTCCCACTCAACAAACTCGTAATCCGATTTTGCACTGAAAAAGCGCCATGACACAATGCCGCTGGAATCAATGAAGTGCTCAACAAAGTTATTTGGCTCAGTCACTGCTTCACTTGCAAACGTGGGGGGAGGTAAATCATTCAGACCTTCTAAGCTGCGCCCCTGTAGTAATTCTGTCAAACTCCGTTCCAGCGCCACCTCTAAGCTTGGGTGTGCGCCGAACGAAGCAAACACACCGCCTGTTCGTGGATTCATCAAAGTAACGCACATCACTGGGTAGGCCCCGCCCAGCGATGCATCTTTCACCAGCACCGGAAAGCCCTGCTCTTCCAGTCCCTGTATGCCCGCCAGAATGCTTGGGTATTTTGCAAGGACTTCCTGCGGCACATCCGGCAAGGCGATTTCGCCTTCTAAAATTTCGCGTTTGACTGCCCGCTCGAAAATCTCCGACAGGCATTGCACCTGCGCCTCAGCCAGCGTATTACCAGCACTCATGCCATTGCTGACGTAAAGGTTTTCGATGAGGTTGGAAGGAAAGTAGATGACCTCACCATCCGACTGACGCCCATATGGCAATGAACAAATGCCACGCTCCACATTGCCAGAATTGGTATCAATCAGATGTGAACCGCGCAAATCGCCATCGGGATTAAAGATTTTCAGGCAGTACTCATCCAGAATTTCAGTTGGTAGCGTATCTTTAGGGCCCGGCTTGAACCAGCGCTCATTCGGGTAATGCACAAACGCTGCATTAGCGATGTCTTCACCCCAAAATACACCAGCATAGAAATGGTTGTTGCTCAGTCGCTCGATATACTCGCCCAAGGCCGATGCCAATGCGCCTTCCTTTGTCGATCCCTTCCCATTGGTAAAACACATCGGCGAGTGCGCATCACGGATATGTAAGGACCACACATTGGGGATGATATTGCGCCACGAAGCAATTTCAATCTTAATGCCGAGCTTCGCCAACACGCCTGACATATTGGCAATGGTTTCTTCTAGCGGCAGATCCTTACCCACAATATAAGTACTCGCATCAGCGGCCGGCTTTAAGGTCAGTAAAGTTTGCGCATCCTCGTCTAAGCTCTTCACTTCTTCAATGACAAATTCTGGACCAGCTTGCACCACTTTTTTAACCGTACACCGTTCGATGGAACGCAAAATACCTTGGCGGTCTGTGGCAGAGATATCCTCAGGTAATTCGACCTGAATCTTGAAAATCTGCTGATAACGGTTTTCGGGGTCGACAATATTATTTTGTGAGAGGCGAATGTTCTCGGTAGAAATGTTGCGAGTTTCGCAGTACAACTTCACAAAATATGCTGCACACAATGCCGAAGAAGCCAGAAAGTAATCAAAGGGGCCAGGGGCCGAGCCATCGCCTTTATACCGGATAGGCTGGTCGGCAATCACTGTGAAGTCATCGAACTTGGCCTCAAGACGTAGCTTATCGAGAAAGTTGACCTTAATTTCCATGGGGATCATTCCGAAAATGGTGTGGGCGCTATTATCCATCGCAACGCCGATGCCGTGTAATACATCGATGATTTCAACAAACGCTAATGCAACAGGATAATGGCCGACCGCTTACGACACATTATTCTCTGAAGGCCTTATTGCTCACTCTTGTTGCGTGATGTATCGATACCCAAAGCCTTGAGCTTACGATAGAGGTGGGTTCTCTCTAGGCCGGTGTATTCAGAAATCTTTGTCATGCTTCCGCCCATGATTTGCATCTGATGCTCAAAATAGGCTTTTTCAAAGAGGTCTCTTGCCTCGCGCAAAGGCAGGTCATAGAAAGTCTTGGCGATGCCGCCAATGTACTCACCATCTTGAGGAGCCTGCGCTTGCCCTGTAGCTGCGGCCTTTGGAGCAACGCTGTTAGCTACTAAGGGCTGAGCCACGCGACCCTCTTCAGGCTCGATATATTTTGGAGAGATCTCTAGTGCCTTGGCAACTGTCTTGAGGAGTTTTTGTAAGGCAATCGGCTTCTCTAAAAAGTTGAGAGCCCCGATACGGGTTGCCTCAACAGCAGTGTCAATCGTTGCGTGCCCAGACATCATGACTACGGGCATAGTGAGCTGTCCAGTCTTAGACCACTCTTTTAATAAAGTAATGCCGTCTGTTTCTGGCATCCAAATATCCAGCAACACTAAATCAGGTCGCATTTGCTCACGAATCGTTCTTGCTTGAACCGCGCTCTCCGCAGCGTAAACAGTATGGCCTTCATCAGTGAGGATTTCATTAAGAAGCTCACGAATGCCCATCTCGTCATCAACCACCAAAATACTAGCCATTCCTAAGCCACCTCTTTTGCTAGGTTCATAAACAAAATTGAAACTTGTGCACCGATCACTTCTTCTCCCTGCATTCGATTCCGAATTTCTATTTTGGCAGAATGATCATCAATGATTTTTTTCACTACTGCCAAACCTAAACCGGTCCCTTTACTCTTGGTTGTAACATACGGCTCGAAGGCTCTTGCCAATATCTTAGCTGGAAATCCAGATCCCGAGTCACTTATTGTTAATCGCACAGCATTTTGTTGAATGCCATTGAGCTGGCCATAGGGCACTAGCTCTGTTTTAACTTCGACTGGCTCAGTTTGATGGGCGCCTTCTGATGTGGCGTCCTGAGCATTCTGCAACAAATTATGTATAACCTGGCGTAACTGAGTCGGGTCTCCCATGATGTCAGGACAATTGACATCCAGCTGGGTACGTAAGGGGCTGCCCTCATATAGACCCAAAATTTCTTTTGTCAAAACATTGATAGAAACAGGCTTTAACTGTGGGCTGGGTGTCTTAGCAAAATCCCTAAAGTCATTCACCATCTGCTTCATGGCTTGCACTTGACCAATGATGGTCTCAGTACTGCGATTCATCATTTCTTCTTGCTCTGGGCTAAGCTTGCCGGCAAGTTTATGTTGCAATCTTTCGGCTGACAGCTGAATAGGGGTAAGAGGATTCTTAATTTCATGCGCCAGACGCCTTGCTACCTCACTCCATGCGATAGAGCGCTGCGCACTGACCACATCCGTAATATCATCAAATACCACCATACGAAGATCAGTTGTTAATTCTGTTCCTCGCACAAATAAAGTAACCCCCAGCTCGTTCTCAAATTCATTGGTTGTATGTAACTGAATTTGTTTTTGCCAGACCGGAGTCTCTATATGTTGATTTTGTTTAGCTTCCTCTGCAACCGAAAGCTTCATAGTTGTAAAACCCTCTTTCAAGGCCTGCTCAAACTCAATTAATGCAGGAATCTTGCCAAGGGCTTGACCATCTAGCTTAGTGAGGTCCTGGCCAAAAATACGATCTGCGCCAGCATTACTAGAAACTACATTAAAAGCTTTATCGAAAATACAAACACCTGCAGTAAGGTTACCAAGAACGGTTTCTAAAAAAGATTTTGATTCCTGCAGCGAGGTACGGGTATCAGCCAATTGCCGCGTCATGACATTAAATTGACGCGTTAGCATACCGAGCTCATCGCCAGTATCCAGCTCTGGCTTGGGAGATAAATCGCCCTGCGCAACAGCTTGAGTGCCCTTGAGCAACATGAGCAAGGGTCGAGCCAATTGACGTCCTAATATCAGCGCCAAGGTCACCGCTACAAATAAAGCAAAAAAGAGTGTCAGGGTAAGGGTGCCAACGAACATTTTTCGCAAACCCGTGCGACCCAAGGATTTTTCTTGGTAATCGCTATAGGCCGCCTGAACTGCCAAGGTATTTTTGGTAATCCCTTCAGGAACCGATTTAATCAACTGCAAATACCAAAGCTCTTTTTGATACTGGGCATTTAGACCAAAACCACGACCTGCTAGTGATCGCTCTTTTGCTAACGGAATCACAGCACGTAAGCGATATTGCTGCGGGCCAGCCGTATTGAGTGGCTCATCAATAAAACCAGCACCATTCACTTTAGTAGCCTGACTCATGACCTCTGAGTTTGGCGGTGATGAGGGGGCAAGCAATGCGCCAGATGCGGCAGTAGCCACGACCATTTGCCGCCCATCAAAAATGGTGATCTCTTGAATACCAAATTGATCGCGTAGGCGCGACAGCAACAGCGTCAACTCTGCTGGGCTCGCTTGATTCGGCAAGGACTGAACTTGATTTGCAACAATGCGACCCTCATCTTGTAACTCTTGCAGGGAAGCGCCCAAAGTAGCGCGCCCAAGCTCTAAGCCAGCCTCTAAAGCAGACTCCACTTGAACGTCAAACCAAGTTTCAATACTTCTTGAAACGAACTGCAAAGACACGCCATAGAGAATTAATCCTGGAACAACGCCGACCAAAGCAAAAATCATGGCCAATTTAGCGATCAAGCGCGTACCAAAGCGTCCTTTATGCCAACGAACTGCAATCACTACAACCAAGGTCAAAATGACCAGCGCTAGGCAGATGCCAATCACCACGTTGGCTGCATAAAGCCAAATAAAATAGTTATCGAAGAATTCCGTATTGGAGGACGCAATCGACAGCATGATGAGCAGCAGCAGTGCAAAAGCACCAATGAATGTCGCAGCAATAGGAAGCGCCCGATTTTTCCATAATTCTTTTTGGAAAAAATGAGGCTGGAAGAGCGCGCCTAGATTTATCATCGCTTAATCAGGTTGGGTCCATTTGGTAAAAATGGAAAGCGGAACCAATCGCTTGAAACATTCCAGTCGCGATTGTTCAATGCATTTACTTGAAATGGTTTTGGTAGCTTGCTCAAATCCAAGGTCATGCGCAATCCAGCGACATAAGATTTAGCAGGGTCAATTTGGTTATTGTCGATAACGCGCCACCCCCCGATGCTACCAATTGCTTGCAAAGCCTCAGAGATTGTCTTTGCAGAAAAGGTAAAGCCTTCAGAGGCAATACGATATTGCTGCGTTAGAGGCTGATAAGAAAGTCGAGTTTGTCTTTGTGCGTTTGCTGGCTTTTCTTCAAACCAATACCAGCGTGAACGGGTCAATTCGAACTCCGTTTGAAAATAGAGAACCACTCCTTTTTGAACGGCCTCCTCCAATCCGGGGGATAACTCAATCTGAAGCGCAGCATTTAAAAGCCAGTCGTTGTCCACCCGCTCCAACTCTACGGATGTAATTTTGATGCCTTCTGCACTAGCTGCAACAGAAAAAAGGTTCAGCGCAAGTAAGCAACAGAAAATGAGTTGTTTAATTCTTTGGCTCATGGCCCTTTTTTCTGAAACAAGGCATAGAAAAAACCATCGTTTGTTGCCGAAGGCAGAATCTGCCCTGGGGCGCTTAATCGTAACGCATTGCTATGCTCTGCCGCAAACCAAGTGGCTTGAGACTCACCCTCCTCTGGAAATACTGAACAGGTGACATATAAAAGCTGTCCCTCAGGCTTTAGCATCTTCCAGGCCTGGGTCAGAATGCTGCATTGCCGTTGCTGCAACGACTTCACATCAGCTTCACGCCTTAGAAACGGGATGTCTGGATGACGCGACACAATTCCAGAGGCAGAGCAAGGTGCATCGAGCAAAATTTTGTCAAAGAATCTGCCATCCCACCATGCCGCCTTGGATGCATCGCCTCGAGTAATTTTGACTCTATCTGATTGCAAACGCAGCCTATCTAGATTGCCGCCAATTTTTCCGAGGCGCTCTCCGTCTAGCTCCAAGGCAACGACTTCACAATCGGCAAGCTCTAATAAATGGGCAGTCTTGCCACCAGGTGCAGCACATGCATCCAGAATGAGCTCACCAGGTTTTGGATCCAGAAGGACTGCGGCCATTTGCGCACCCGCATCCTGAACGGATACTGCGCCGCCATAAAAGCCCGGCAAATCAGATACAGGCACTGGCTCACCTAGTAAAAGTGCTGCATCTAACTTCAATCCAACGACCTCTTCAATTGGCGTAGAAGAAATACCTGATTGCATTAATAGCTCTTGGTATTGACTGCGATTATGTTGCTTGGTATTCACACGCAATATTAAGGGCGCCCTTTGTGCCTGCTGTATCAGCAGCGCTTGCCAAACTTTAGGGTAATTTTTCTTGAGGCTTGCGCGCCACCAAGGTGGTACAAACATCGGAATCGGGTCTGGTGGATAACGCTTCTCGCCTTCTAGAGGTTGTACGGTCAAGCTAACCTTACGCAAGACAGCATTCACCAAACCCTTGGCATACATGGTCGGCTCGTACTCGCTACAAGCCTTTACAGCCTGATCAACAATGGTATGCGCTGCATACCCCTTGCCATCTTGGTTGCCCTGCAGAAATAATGCAATGGCAACGCTTAATAGATTCTCGACTGGGGCTGGTGGAGGCTTGGGAATAAATTGCACAATCAACTCATGCGAGCGGATCCACTTACGCAAAGCATCAAACGTCAAACTTTGAACAATCGGTCTTTCGTGAGCATCTAGCTGATCCAAAACTTCAGTCAGCGAGCGCCCATCCATCACCTCGCCTATAGCTTGCGCTGAGATCGTGATTGCCTCTGAAAGAGGGAGACTGCGTGGTGATTTTTGATCCGACAAATTATTCCTTATGAAAGCGTAATGCTTTCGATGGTGCACCATGCGTACGCAAATATGCGCTCGCATTCATTCTTTTTCCGCCAGGCTTTTGCATCTCCAAAACTTCAATCACGCCCTGTCCGCATTGAATGAATACACCCTCTTTACTAAATCCCACAACTTCACCCAGTTGGCCAAGCTGACTATAACCGCCAGAGTTCGATACACGAGAATCCCAAAACTTTATTGGTATGCCATCAAGATTACTTGTTGCCCCAGGAAAAGGATTCAAAGCCCGAATGCGATGATCAATTTCTATTGCACTAAGCTGCCAATCAATCTCTGCTTCGTTTTTTAATATTTTCTCCGCATACCTAATGCCCTCACTAACTTGAGGTGTTTTTATTAAGGCTGTGCCCTGCGCCATGCTACTCAATGCCTCAACAATGGATTCGGCGCCAAGCTTGGCCAAGCGATCATGCAGTGAAGCACTCGTTTCATCGCCGGCGATAGCAATTTCGCGAACTAGAATAGTGTCTCCAGTATCAAGGCCCGCATCCATCTTCATAATGCTTATGCCCGTCTTGCTGTCGCCCTGCTCGATTGCCCGCTGTATTGGCGCAGCACCACGCCATCGCGGCAAGATAGAAGCATGAATATTAAAACAACCGTGACGTAGATTTCGCTCAGCAATATCTAAAATGTCTTGTGGAAGAATCAATCCATATGCAACCACCACCATCACATCAAAGTCTGTCGTAGACAACTGTTGATAGGCTGCCTCTGCTTGAGATTGTTTTTCAGGATCAGCACTATTGCGCCTGAGAGAGGCGGGTTGCAAAACTGGAATATTTTTTTCTAATGCAAATGCTTTTACGGGGCTGGCCTGCACATGCATGCCTCTACCAGAACGACGATCAGGCTGTGTCAACGCCAAAACAATCTGATGCCCAGCAGCATCTATTGCGCGCATTGCTTGTGCAGCAAACTCAGGCGTCCCAGCAAAAACAATTTTCATGGATGGCGCTTAGCGCTGACCCGCTAACTCTTTAATACGCTTTTTCATTTTGAGTGAAATGCGATTGCGCTTGAGTGGCGACAAATACTCCACAAATACTTTGCCTTGCAAATGATCCATCTCATGTTGCAAACAAACTGACAGTAATCCATCTGCTTCCAATTCGAATTGCTTGCCATTGATGTCTAAGGCCTTCACTCGTATCGAGTCTGGTCTCTCTACTTCATCGTAATACTCAGGAACGGAGAGACAGCCCTCACGCCACGATTTTTTTTCAGCACTCACCCACATTAACTCTGGATTAATAAAAACCATCAGCTCGTCTTGGTCATCTGAAATATCGATCACCAAAATCCGCTCATGAATATCCACTTGGGTTGCGGCCAATCCAACCCCAGGCGCCTCATACATAGTGTCAGCCATATCCGCTACGATTTTTTTAATGCGAGCGTCCACTACTGCCACAGGTTTTGCAATCTGCTGTAGGCGGGGGTCTGGGTAGCAAAGTACGGGTAATAAAGCCATGTAGGAATTATCCAACAGAGTAATCAGACTGTCCTGATTGTTGAAAATATTCCCAAGCTCAAGAATCAATCGATGCGTATACCCCAAACCACCAGTAGCATCACAGCAGTCCACCGTCAGGATAAAAACTACCCCAGCAGGTTGAATGATTTATACGACCCCCCAAAGGTCCTCTATATATATGGTGATATTAGTCTGCTACAGCAACCTATGGTTGCGATTGTGGGTTCTCGCACAGCAAGCATTAGGGGTATTCAGAATGCCTCGATATTTGCCAGGGCCCTCTCTAGGGCGGGCTTGGTGGTGCTCTCAGGGATGGCGCGCGGAATTGATGGTGCAGCTCACCAAGCTACCCTTGGGCTAGAACATGGGCTTACTTTGGCTGTTTGCGGCACTGGCATAGATGTTGTTTACCCACGAGAGCACGCTAATCTTGCCAATGCCATTGGTAAAAGGGGATTGTTGCTATCTGAATTTCCCCCAGGAACCGGCCCTAAACCCTTTCACTTTCCAAGGCGCAATCGTCTCATTGCAGCTCTTGCGCTGGGGGTAGTGGTGATTGAGGCAGCCGATAGGTCTGGCTCACTCATTACCGCTCGGATTGTTGCGGAGCTCGGAAGGGAGGTTTTTGCCTTGCCAGGACCAGTTGAAGACTCCCTCTACAGAGGTTGTCATCGCCTTATTCAGGAGGGGGCGAAGCTTGTGGTCTCCCCAAGTGAAGTTCTGGAGGATGTTATTACGGAGTCAAAAACCCCATTTAAACCCACTGGAACGCTTTTTTAGGACAAAAGTCATAGAAAATGAAACTCAAAATCAAGGGCTTTTGGACTTTTGTTAATTTATCGGTTAATAATAAAAAAGGGGCAATTGATCGGCCGAACCCTGATTTGGTTTAAATTGATCATCCTTTTCCCCCATTAAATACTTAATTTCAGGCTCAAATTTAGGCAAACGCGTGGCTAAAGCATCTACTAAAAGCAGTTCTAAAACTTCAACCGTGGACCATCCAAAGACGCTCATCATTGCCGAGAAGCCTTCGGTAGCCAATGACATCGCCAAGGCCCTCGGTGGATTTACAAAATATGAGGACTACTTTGAGAGCGATGACTTTGTTATCTCTTCCGCTGTTGGTCACCTCTTGGAGATAGCTGCGCCGGAAGAATATGAAGTAAAGCGGGGTAAGTGGTCTTTTGCCAACTTGCCAGTGGTACCCCCTTATTTCGATCTTCGTCCAATTGTAAAAACAGAATCCCGCTTAAAGGTTTTACAAAAGCTGATTAAACGCAAAGACATTCATGCCCTGATTAACGCATGCGACGCGGGACGAGAAGGCGAGCTCATTTTCCGCCTGATTGCACAACACGCTAAAGCGCCACAGTCTATTCAGCGACTCTGGTTGCAGTCCATGACCCCGAATGCTATCCGCGAAGGCTTTGCCTCACTGCGCTCCGATGATGATATGAAACCGCTTGCTGACGCAGCCCGTTGTCGTTCTGAAGCAGACTGGTTGGTTGGTATCAACGGCACTCGAGCAATGACTGCATTTAATAGTAAGAGTGGCGGCTTCTTTCTAACGACCGTTGGACGAGTGCAAACACCCACCCTATCCATCGTTGTGGAACGTGAAGAGCTGATCCGCAAATTTATCTCCAAAGACTATTGGGAAGTTAAAGCGGAGTTCATTGCTTCGGCCGGCATTTATGAGGGCCGCTGGTTTGACCCGAAGTTCAAAAAAGATCCTACCGCTCCAGATGCTCGTGAAAGTCGACTTTGGAGTGAGGCCGCTGCGCAAAGCATAGTGGCTGCCTGCCGAGATAAAAAAGCGACCGTTACTGAAGAGGCTAAACCTGCCACTCAACTTGCACCCCAGTTATTTGACTTAACCAGCTTACAGCGCGAGGCTAATGCCCGTTTTGGCTTCTCCGCGAAAAATACGCTTGGCCTTGCTCAAGCACTCTACGAGCGCCACAAGGTGCTCACTTATCCACGTACAGATGCAAAAGCGCTCCCCGAAGATTATTTGGATACCGTCAAGCAAACAATGGAAAACTTGGCGAAGCACTCACAAGAATACCGTCCATTTGCCGAGCAAATTTTGAAAGGTGACCCCAAAGATCCAAAAGCAAAAGTGGGTGCTGGTTGGATTAAACCTAATAAACGAATTTTTGATAACTCAAAAATCTCTGATCACTTTGCCATAATTCCAACACTCGAAGCCCCCAAAACATTGAGCGAACCCGAGTTCAAGTTATACGACTTAGTAGTGCGTCGCTTCTTGGCAGTCTTTTATCCCGCAGCTGAATTTAGAGTCACCACGCGCATCACCGAGGCTTCTGGTCATCACTTCAAGACCGAAGGTAGAGTGCTTGTAAACCCAGGCTGGCTAACCGTCTATGGTCGCTCTAATCAGGCAGATGATGAATTGGTTGCAGTTAAAGAAGGCGAGACTGTTCAGGGTGAATCGATTGCCGCCGTCCCACTGAAAACGAAGCCCCCAGCACGATACACCGAGGCCACATTGCTCTCAGCGATGGAAAGCGCTGGTAAGTGGGTGGATGACGATGATATGCGCGAAGCTATGGCTGAAAAAGGCTTGGGCACTCCAGCTACTCGTGCCGCCATTATTGAGGGCTTGCTGGCCGAAAGATATATGGTGCGTGAAGCCCGCGAACTCATACCTACCGCAAAAGCATTTCAGTTAATGACTTTATTGCGTGGTTTAGATGTTGAAGAACTAACACGTCCAGACCTTACTGGTAACTGGGAAAATAAGTTATCGCTGATTGAACAAGGCAAGATGAATCGCGATACCTTCATGCAAGAAATTGCGCAGATGACACAACGCATTGTGAAGCGCGCCAAAGAGTATGACAGTGACACTATCCCCGGCGACTACGCTACGATGTCAACCCCATGCCCACATTGCAAGGGGTCGGTTAAAGAGAACTATCGGCGTTTCGCGTGCGAAAAATGCGGCTTCACTATTAGCAAAACACCGGGTGGGCGTGCTTTTGAATACCCGGAAGTAGAAGAACTTTTGCGTGAAAAAACGATTGGGCCCCTGCAAGGCTTTCGCAGCAAAATGGGTCGCCCGTTTGCGGCCATTATTAAACTAAGTGAAATTCCAGAAGATGATGCCGACTATCCAAATGCTGGCTTTAAGCTCGAGTTTGATTTTGGTAATTCGCAAGATGATGAAACTGAAGCCATTGACTTTACTGGTCGGCAAACTTTGGGCGTCTGTCCAAAATGTTCGGGCGCGGTATATGAGGATGGCATGCGGTATTTATGCGAAAACAATACTGGTCCAAGTAAAACTTGTAACTTCAAAACTGGTAAGGTTGTTCTGCAACAAGAAATTTCTACCGAACAAGTGCAGAAGCTATTGTCTGAAGGAAAAACCGACTTGTTGACCAACTTCAAATCAAATCGTACTGGCCGCGGCTTTAAGGCCTACTTAGCTTTAGGGCCTGATGGGAAAATTGGTTTTGAGTTTGAGGCCAAGGCGCCTAAAGCTGAAGGTGCTGCTAAGGCACCAGCGAAAAAGCGCGCCGGCGCAAGCGCGGCAACTAAGTCTGCGGCAAAACCCAAGCGTGTCAGCAAAGCAAAGTCGTCCTCAAGCACCTGAGCAGTAATTAATTTGGCTGCTAATGCAGACCAAAGCACTCCTCTCGACCCCAAGGCGGTAGCCAGAAAAATGCCTGGGCGTTGAGTGAGGGCGCCAATGATAGGCAGTCGATCACCGGCAACGCAACGTATTCCGACAAAGCAATCGGCAACCTTTAATGTACTGATATTGCCCTGTGCGTAATCAAGCAATCCCTGAGCTTGCTCACGATTGAACGCATCACTGCTGTCGCGAGCCTGTAAGTCATCCTCCCCCTCATCAAAGCTTGACCCCACTATCCAGCGGTAGCTACCATCTGCAAGCTTTTTGGCTGGCAAACAATACCCTTCTCCAGATATACCCACCCTTGGCAAACGTATGGCCCATGGGTCATCGTTTGCAATTGAAAAAATGCTTAACTGGCCGCGTACCGGCTTTAATGGCAAGCGTATATCAATGCTGGCCATTAAGGTCTTAGCTTCCATTGCGGTCGCAACAATGACTTTGTGCGCGCTGATGATTGGCTGTCCTGCGTTGTCAAACAAAAGCCATCTGCCATCACATGACTCAAGGCGACTAATGTGCGCATTCCAACAGCAGGTCAACCTTTCGTGTTTCTGCAATAAATCGTTTGCGGCCTTCGCTAGACTAAGGGATGCGCCACGTGGCAACCACACGCCACTTTGCTCAACCCCCAAAAGCGTCTGTGCCTCACTGGCATCTAAAGGCTTAGCCATATTGTTATCAAGATCAAGTGTCTGTAAATGCCTGTGGAGCTCTTCGCGATCGAATGCTCTATCTTTTTTAGTTGGCTGAAATATGCCATGTTGATTCCACTGCTTTCCCCAACGCGCTTCGGCCATGAGAAAAGCGATGCGCGTTAACCGTAGGAGGCGAGGCGAGCCTCTGCCTATGTGGGGATGGGCTATTGCGTATGCATGGCTTGAACAAGCGCTAGCTGGTGAATTTGCTGCATCGACTATACAAACAGATTGCCCACGCCCCAGCAATTCATTTGCAATAGTGGCCCCTGCAATGCCTGCCCCAATCACCACTATTTCATGGTGTTGGGGTATGGACATATTGTTTGATCTTAGACGAACAAAACCGCTAATGCGGTATTACGCGTTTAAGCGCTTCTCAATTTTTGCACGGGTCTCTAGCAATTCTTTTGGCAAACGCTCGCCAAGGTGCTCAAATAATTCAGTGTGTAATTTGAGCTCATTCTTCCAGTCATCCACACCGACTGTAATGGCTTTCTCAAATTTTTCTGCCGAATAATCAAGTCCGCCCCAGTGCATATCAGCATGCTCTGGGCAAATACCAAATGGCGTTTCTAAGCCCTTGGCCGTGCCTTCTGCGCGCCCGAGAATCCACGAAAGAACACGCATATTCTCACCAAATCCTGGCCATACAAACTTGCCGTTCTCATCTTTGCGGAACCAGTTCACGCAATAGATTTTTGGCAAGACTGCACCTTCAGCTGCAAGCTTGTTGCCAACGTTCAACCAGTGCTGAAAGTAATCGCTCATGTTGTAACCAGCAAACGCAATCATTGCGAATGGGTCGCGACGCACTACGCCAACCTGACCTGTAATCGCTGCAGTGGTTTCGGAACCCAAGGTTGCGGCCATGTAGACACCTTCCACCCAGTCACGCGCTTCACTAACCAAAGGCACTGTATTTGAGCGGCGACCACCGAACAAGAATGCGTCAATTGCAACGCCCTCAGGGTTGTCCCAATTTGGATCAACTGCTGGATTGTTTGTTGCTGCGACAGTGAAACGAGAATTTGGATGTGCGGCCTTACGTCCTGTTGCGCCATCTGCTGGGGTCCAGTCTTTGCCTTGCCAATCGATTAAATGCGCTGGCGGCGTTTCTGTTAAACCCTCCCACCAAACATCACCATCATCAGTCAAACCAACGTTAGTAAAGATAACATCTTGGTTTAGTGAGTCAATACAGTTCTGGTTGGTCTGCTTGTTTGTTCCTGGGGCAACACCAAAATAGCCTGACTCAGGATTGATAGCAAATAAGCGGGTCTTGCCAGTAACGTGGTCTTTGCGTGGTTTGATCCAAGCGATGTCATCACCAATAGTGGTAACTTTCCAACCCTCAAATCCTTTTGGAGGAATCATCATGGAGAAGTTGGTTTTTCCACAAGCGGATGGGAATGCTGCAGCAATGTGATATTTCTTACCTTCGGGTGAAGTAACGCCCAGGATCAGCATGTGCTCGGCCAACCAGCCTTCGTCGCGACCCATGTTGGACGCAATGCGCAAAGCAAAGCATTTTTTACCTAGCAATGCGTTGCCGCCGTAACCAGATCCAAAGGACCAAATTTCACGGGTTTCTGGATAGTGAACGATGTATTTGTTTTTATTATTTGGCCATGTGACGTCTTTTTCGCCAGCGGCTAGTGGCTTACCAACGGTGTGGATGCAGGGTACGAATTCACCATTCGCGCCCAACTGATCAATCACGGCTTTACCCATGCGGGTCATTAAGCGCATGTTGATAGCGACATATGGACTATCTGACAGTTCAACGCCAATGTGCGCGATTGGGGAGCCAATTGGACCCATTGAGAACGGCACCACATACATTGTTCTGCCACGCATACAACCGTCAAATAAAGGCTGCAGGGTTGCACGCATGTCGCTTGGCTCTACCCAGTTATTTGTTGGGCCTGCGTCTTCTTTTTTGGCGGAACAAATGAAGGTGCGGTCTTCAACGCGCGCTACATCCTCGGGGTCTGACAGTGCCAAAAAGGAGTTTTTACGTTTTGCAGGGTTCAAACGCTTGAATACTCCCGCAGCAACTAATAACTCACAAAGCTTGTCATACTCAACTTGGGAGCCATCACACCAGTGAACGCTGTCTGGCTTAGTTAGTGCGGCAATGTCTGCAACCCATTGAATTAATTTATTATTTTTTACATAATCAGGCGCATTTACATTGATTTCGCCATCGGTGATTGTGGTCATAGGATCCCTTGGAATGAATTAATTTTTAATCCAATGATTTTAACATTTTGGACATATTTATATGCTCGCCCCATGGGAGCAAACCCTTTACTTGCCGATGCAGAACTGGCTAAATATTTTGCCCAAAAGGTCGTCGGGGAGCAGTTTTCCGGTAATCTGCCCAAGCTGATCTTGCGCTAAACGGAGCTCTTCTGCAAATAAATCCAATGAAATGTTCCCATCTGCAGCGAATTGCTGTGATTTATCTATATGTTCTGCAGCCCGATCGAGGCAATCTAAGTGCCTATGCCTAGCAATGATGGTGCCCTCTTGTGAGCCACCCCACCCAGCAATTTCCAAAATCTTTTTCTTTAAACTATCAATTCCATCACCAGTTTTAGCTGATATCAATAAAGTGTCTCCGCATGTAGAGCTATCACTTCTCGTTAATAGGTCTGACTTATTAAGCACCTCTAAAACTTCACACTTGGGTGGAAGTGCCCGCAAGATTTCTTTTCTTAGCGCCTCTTCAGTGGCGGCTTCTGGAGAAGCCCCAGAATTGAAGTCCTTCAGAAAAATAACCAAGTCCGCTAATCGTATGGCGTCCCACGATCTCTCTATGCCCTTAGCCTCCACCAAATCATCGGTCTCTCGAAGCCCGGCGGTATCAATGATATGCATAGGCACGCCATCAAGACTAATACTCTCCTTAACTCGATCACGCGTCGTCCCAGCAATTGGCGTAACAATGGCAACCTCTTCACCAGCGAGTCGATTTAGTAGAGAGCTCTTGCCTACATTGGGCGCACCAACTAAAACCAGTTGAATACCATCGCGCAAGATTTTTCCTTGCTTTGCGCCCTTGCGCAGTGCCAGCAACTTATCACTCACCTTTTTGAGTCGTTCGCGCGCCTGTGCATTTTCCAAAAACTCAATCTCTTCTTCTGGAAAATCTAAGGTCGACTCGACCAGAATTCTGAGTTGAGTAATCTCCTCAATCAAATCATTAATGTCGTCAGAGAATGCGCCCTGCAATGATCTTGCGGCGCCGCGCACTGCGGCTTCGCTTTGTGCATCAATTAAATCAGCGATGGCTTCGGCCTGGGCCAAATCAATTTTGTCATTCAGATAAGCGCGAAGGGTGAACTCCCCCGGCTCTGCAATCACTAGTCCGCAATCTTTACCAAGCTCAAGACAGCGCTTGATTACCAACTCAAGCAGTTGGGGGCCGCCATGACACTGAAGCTCCAGCACATCCTCTCCCGTAAAGGATGCTGGGCTAATAAAGTGAATTGCGATGAGTTGGTCGATTGGTGCACCATCAGCATCTCGCAGGGTTAGTAAGTGTGCCTCGCGGGGTCTGAGTGCTTTTTGAAAAAGCGCTTTAGTAATTGGTGATAAGTCGGCACCGCTGATGCGGATGACGCCAACCCCAGCCCTACCTGGAGCGGTTGCCACAGCAATGATGGGGGATTTTCTCGTCATCATTGCTGCGTGCTTTATATAAAATAAATTGCTTCACCTAAATCATTAGGCGGCTTTTTTTCCAAATAATTGATTAATTTGCCACTGCTGAGCAATGGAAAGTAAGTTATTGGTTACCCAATACAAGACTAGACCAGCAGGGAAGAAGAAGAACATGATCGAGAAAGCAATCGGCATGTACATCATCACTTTTGCCTGAATAGGGTCTGGTGGTGTTGGGTTTAATTTAGTCTGAACAAACATTGAGGCGGCCATAATGATTGGCAAGATGTAGTACGGATCGGGGATTGAAAGATCGGTGATCCACAACACCCAAGGGGCGCCACGCATCTCAACGGATGACAATAATACCCAGTACAAAGAAATGAACACAGGGATCTGAATGACCACAGGCAAACATCCGCCCAGTGGATTAATTTTTTCCTTGCGATACATCTCCATCATTGCTTGATTTAATTTTTGCGGCTCACCCTTAAATTGGTCTTTCATCAAGGCCAGGCGTGGTTGAACTTCTTTCATTCTCGCCATGGATTTATAGCTAGCGGCAGAGAGTGGGAAGAAAACCAATTTAATAAAGATCGTTAAAAGAATAATTGACCAACCCCAGTTGCCGACATAAGAGTGGATCTTCTCTAGCAACCAAAAAATGGGTTTAGCCAAAATGGTGAGGTAACCATAATCCTTCAGAAGCTCTAAGCCTGGAGCAATTCCCTCTAAAACGCGCTCTTCTTGCGGGCCTACAAATAGTTTTATTTTTTCTACAACAGCGGTTCCAGGCGCAATGACGCCAAGACGCGTCTGAATGCCTATGCGATAAAGGTTTGAATCAACCTTACCGGCGTAAATATCTCTCGCCTGTTGATCCCCAGGGATCCAAGCCGATGCGAAATAATGCTGGACCATTGCAATCCAGGCTGGATCGCCGGCAGGAACTTGTGTGGGGATGGTAATTTTGTTTTTATCCATCGCCGTAAATTCAAGTTTGTTGAATTTTTCAGCGCCGGTGTAAACCGCTGGGCCAGTAAAAGTGCTCGCAGAAAAAGCGCCATCAAATGGTCCAATTTTTTGCTCTTGGCTACCGTCACGCAAAATCTCTGTATAAAGAACGAGTGGTGTTGTACTCGCGGTGGCCTGTGTTACGCGGTGCCCAACATCCACCACATAGCTACCTTGATTGAGTACAAAGGTTTTCTCAAGCTTTACGCCGTTGCGCTCACTCACCAAAACAACGAATGGTCTGCCGGACCCGTCCTTGCCCGACTGAGTTACCTTAAAAACACTGGTGTGATTTGGCAATTCAGCATTGCCCATGGCAATTAAGCCTGAGCGTGCAATATAGGTATGTGTTGGTGTTTGCTGAAAGAGCTCAACCGGTTTTTTCTCTGCTGTTAATTCTTTTAATAATTTTGCGTCGACCACGTTTGCGCCATTGGCACTAATCTCTAGAGCCAATACATCATTTTGCAATACAAATCTTTCGCCAGCATCTACCGCGCCCCCGGTTGCTGTAGGCGCAACTGCATTTACTTTTGGCCCTGCGCCTGATGCCTGTGTTGGTATATCTGCTTTTCCAGCGGTGGGGCTTTGTACTTGCTGGGTTGTTGTTGGGGCGCCACTAAATAAAGAAGGCTTGCCCTCATGAACCATCCAATTGTTATATAGCATCAAGCCCGATAAGGAAAACACAGCCCAAAGAATTGTTTTTTTAAAGTCCATTTGAATTCGCTTACTTAATGAGTTGTTTGTTTTACTACGGGATCATGACCACCTTGTGACCATGGATTGCAACGTGCAATGCGCCAAATTGTTAAGCTAAGGCTTTTTACAAAACCATAATGATTAAAGCACTCGCAAGCATACTCGGAACAGCTTGGCACATACTTGCATTGCATCCCCATATAGGGGCTTAATAGCAATTGGTATAGCCTGAGCAATTTAATCGCCGCTTTATTTAGGATGCGCACGCTAGATCAACCCTGCAATCTGAGTGCGCAGTAGTGTTTTTTCTTTTTTTCGCAGTCTGCCACGAGTATCGCGACCAATTGGCTTTTTCAGCTTAACAACCACATCACTACTATTGAGGTGGGTTGTTTGCGCCGTCCAAACCAATTCACGAATCATGCGTTTTATTCTGTTGCGATCAACAGCGCGCTTCGCCAGCTTTTTAGCTACCGCAATTCCTAAATCAGCTTGCGCGCCAACCTCTGTTGAAGCCAAATACAAACCCCAATACAAGCTTGTTTTGGGGTTTGTTTTGAGTAATTCAGAAATCCTGGCGCTATTCAAAGCTAAATTAATTAAACAGCTAGGCGTTTACGGCCTTTTGCGCGGCGTGCGTTCAAAACTGCGCGACCACTCTTGGTTTTCATACGAATACGAAATCCATGGGTGCGTTTACGGCGTACTACTGAGGGTTGGTATGTTCTTTTCATGATAGATCCTAAGGAAGCCAAGTATTTTCCTTGTTGCAGAGCAAAAGGTCAACCCATCCTTATGAATATGTAGGTGATTTTCTTTATTTTTTATGGGTTTTTCCTATAAACACTTAATTTGTATCGTTTTTTTGATTTTATACACAAGTTATCCACAGGTTTTCCACGATTTTCTAGCTTGTGGATAACTTTGCAGCATCGCTACAATGGATTCTCTAAAAATATGAGCAACTTAAATAATCCCCCCACTTTGAATTCACTAAACCCTTTGGGTTTTTGGGATGGTGCTATTGGCATCTTGTCCCGCGAGCTGTCGCCCCAGCAGTTTAAAACCTGGATTCAGCCTTTGAGGCTGCTTTCATTTGAAGTAAGTGATCAGTCACTTACAATTGGAGCTCCAAACAGATTCAAGCTCGATTGGATCAAAAAAACTTTTGCTGACCGTTTCCAAGAGTTGGCAGAGCATTATTTTGGCTTCCCTGTAAACCTGAGTTTTGTTTTGGATGCGGGTGCGGTAGATTTGGGTTTAACGGCCCCCACCCCAACCCTAAACCCATCTAACTCAGAGCCTGATTTAACGCAAGCCAGCCAAGAGGATGAGGTGTTAACGGAGGAGCGCTCGTTTGAGATTGAGGACCACTCAAAATTAAACCCAAACCTCACTTTCGACACTTTTGTAACCGGCAAAGCAAATCAACTTGCGCGGGCCGCCTCCATTCAGGTTGCCCACAATCCTGGTACCTCTTATAACCCTATGTTTTTATATGGTGGAGTAGGGTTAGGCAAAACACACCTTATCCACGCTATTGGCAACCACCTTTTGCAGGAAAAACCTAATGCGCGGATTCGTTATATCCATGCTGAACAGTATGTTTCAGATGTGGTCCGCGCATACCAACAGAAGGCTTTTGACCGCTTTAAGCGCTATTACCACTCACTAGACCTCCTATTGATTGATGATATTCAGTTTTTTAGTGGCAAATCTCGCACACAAGAAGAGTTTTTCTATGCTTTTGAGGCATTGTTGAGTAATAAGGCTCAAGTTATTATTACTAGTGATACCTACCCAAAAGAGATGGCAGGAATTGATGATCGGCTAATCTCCCGCTTTGACTCTGGCCTAACCGTGGCTATTGAGCCACCAGAGCTAGAAATGCGTGTTGCTATTTTGATGAAAAAAGCAATTAGCGAAGGCATCCCAATGAGTGAGGATGTGGCATTTTTTGTTGCCAAGCACCTTCGCTCAAACGTTAGAGAGCTTGAGGGGGCTTTGCGTAAAATTTTGGCTTATGTGCGTTTCCATGGTCGTGAGGTAACGATTGAGGTGGCCCGCACCGCCCTTAAAGACCTGCTTTCTATCCAAAACCGACAAATTTCTGTAGAAAATATTCAAAAGGTTGTGGCGGATTTTTATGGCATTAAGGTGGCGGATATGTACTCTAAAAAACGCCCCGCTAATATTGCCCGCCCGCGACAAATTGCGATGTTTATGGCTAAAGAACTAACTCAAAAGAGCTTGCCGGAAATTGGGGAGTTATTTGGGGGGCGTGATCACACAACTGTTTTACATGCTGTTCGTAAGATTGGTGAGGAGCGCTCACACAATGGGCACCTTAACCATGAGATCCATGTCATAGAACAAACCTTAAAAACGTAGTTTTTTGCTTGTGGATAAGGTTGTGGATAGCTCAATGAATAACTTTAGGGATTGTGTGTGGATAAATTGTGGAAAGTGCCCGCTTCATGCAAAAATAGGGTGTTGCTAGGAAGTTATCCAAGTTTTATCCAAAGGTTATACAAAAGTTCTACACAGGTTTTTTAGTCTTTAATATGCTGTTTTATATGAGGTTTTTGAGTTATCCACCGAAATCGTAAGCCTTATTACTACTACTAATAAGATATATACAAAGGTTTAAAAGCAATGCAACTCGTTAACACTTCGCGTGACAACTTACTAAAACCCCTTCAGGTTGTTAGTGGAATTGTTGAACGTCGCCACACTTTGCCCATCCTGGCAAACCTTCTTTTTAAAAAGCAGGGCGATAAAGTTTCTTTTATTTCTACGGATATTGAAATTCAAATAACAACCAATGCAAATTTTGGGGTTGGGTCTGAGGATGTGACCACTACAGTTGCAGCAAGAAAATTATTAGATATTTTGCGTGCACTACCAGAAGGCCCCGTAGTGCTTAATCTTAAAGATAATAAAATGGTTGTTCAGAGCGGAAAGAGCCGCTTCTCCCTCCAAACCTTATCTGCTAGTGAATTCCCAGTGATGCAAAGTGTTGGGGAAGTTACAGCCACCTGGAAGATGTCACAAAAAAACTTCCGCCAACTCATAAGCCAAGTACATTTTGCAATGGCCCAGCAAGATATTCGTTATTACTTAAACGGAATGCTGTTGGTTGTTGAGGGTAAACAAGTGATTGCGGTTGCAACCGATGGCCACCGCCTAGCTTACTCACAAGTTGAGCTAGCAGAGGCCCCATCTGGATCCGGACAAAAACAAGAAATTATTATTCCTCGTAAAACTATTTTGGAGTGTCAACATCTCCTTGAGGATTCTGAGGAGTCGCTTGAAATTAACCTAACCTCTAACCAGGTTAAATTCTCATTTGGTGATATTGAGCTTATCTCAAAACTGGTTGAGGGTAAGTTTCCTGACTTTCAGCGCGTTATTCCAAAGGGCCACAAAAACTCCTTAGTTGTAAGTAGGGATCTATTACAGGCAGCACTTCAGCGTGCGGCGATTTTAACTACGGACAAATTTAAGGGTGTTCGTTTTTCTTTATCACCAAATCGCATTACCGTGCAATCCACAAATGCGGAGCAGGAAGAGGCTCAAGAAGAAATTGAAACTGAATACAGCGGCGACGCTGTTGAAATTGGCTTCAATGTAAGTTATTTATTGGATGTCTTATCAAACCTAAAAAATGAAAACATTCAAATTAGTTTAGGTGATGCAAATAGTAGTGCTGTTGTAACACTACCTGGCTCCGAAGATTTTAAGTATGTTGTGATGCCAATGCGCATTTAATTTAGAAAAAAATGACTGAAGAAAAAAAAGTAGTAGAAGCATACGGCGCATCATCAATTCAAATCTTAGAGGGTCTTGAAGCGGTTCGTAAACGTCCTGGCATGTATATCGGTGACACATCTGATGGCACCGGGCTGCACCACCTAGTATTTGAGGTCCTTGATAACTCCATTGATGAGGCCCTAGCGGGGCACTGCTCTGAGATCACCGTTGTAATTCAAACCGATAATTCCATTTCCATTGTTGATAATGGCCGCGGTGTACCTACAGGCATCAAGTACGACGATAAGCACGAACCCAAAAGAAGCGCCGCTGAAATTGTTATGACTGAGTTGCACGCTGGTGGTAAGTTTGACCAAAACAGTTATAAAGTTTCTGGTGGTCTCCACGGCGTTGGCGTTAGTTGCGTCAACGCGCTATCCAAGTGGTTAAAGTTAACTATTCGCCGCAATGGTAAAGCCCATTATATGGAGTTTGCTCGCGGCGTTATTCAGAATCGGAATATCCAAGAAGAAAATGGTGTTAGCGTTTCTCCAATTTCTGTAATAGGCGATACCGAGCACACGGGCACAGAAGTGCACTTCTTGGCTGATGAAACCGTTTTTGGAAATGTTGAATTTCATTATGAGATTCTCGTTAAGCGCATTCGCGAACTTTCCTTCCTAAATAATGGCGTACACATTAAATTAATTGATCAGCGCTCGGGCCAGGAAGAGGATTTTGCGTTCTCTGGTGGCGTGAGAGGTTTTGTTGAATACATTAACCAAAACAAAAATGTTTTACACCCTAATATTTTTTATGCAGAAGGAATGCGGCCCTCAGACTTAGGTGGCAACATTACCGCCGAAGTCTCAATGCAGTGGAATGATAGTTTTAGTGAACAAGTACTTTGTTTTACCAACAACATTCCTCAACGAGATGGCGGAACCCATTTAACCGGTTTGCGTGCAGCAATGACGCGCGTCATTAATAAATATATTGATGAGCATGAAGTTGCCAAAAAGGCCAAGGTAGAAATCTCTGGCGACGATATGCGCGAGGGTCTTGCTTGCGTCCTATCAGTAAAAGTGCCCGAACCAAAATTTTCTAGCCAAACAAAAGATAAATTAGTTTCTAGTGAGGTTCGTGGGCCAATAGAAGAAATTGTTGCCGAAGCTTTAAGCGCTTACCTCCAGGAGCGGCCAGCAGACGCAAAAATACTCTGCGGTAAAATCGTAGATGCTGCACGCGCTCGCGAGGCGGCTCGTAAGGCGCGGGATATGACGCGCCGCAAGGGCGTGCTTGATGGTTTAGGTTTGCCCGGCAAGTTGGCCGACTGCCAAGAAAAAGACCCAACAAAATCTGAACTCTTTATTGTCGAGGGTGACTCCGCGGGAGGCTCTGCTAAGCAAGGTCGCGATAGGCGCTTCCAAGCAATTCTTCCTTTAAAAGGAAAAATCTTAAACGTTGAGAAGGCACGCTTTGATAAGATGCTAGCCAGCCAAGAGGTTGTCACACTTATCACCGTGCTGGGAACCGGTATTGGCATCGAGGAATACAAGGCGGATAAATTACGCTACCACCGCATCATCATCATGACTGATGCGGACGTTGACGGAAGTCACATTAGAACTTTATTACTTACTTTTTTCTACAGACAGATGCCGGAGTTAATTGAGCGTGGACACATCTATATCGCTCAACCGCCCCTTTATAAAGTGAAGTTTGGTAAAAATGAGCAATACATCAAGGATGATGCTGAGCTAAACCAACTTTTACTAAAAATTGCTTTGGAGTCCGCCTCTTTACAGACACCTTCAGGTGAATTAATTGAGGGGGCTGACCTAGCTGATTTAGCCAAACACTACCAAGTGATTCAATCCATTGTTGATCGCCTATCCAGAACGATCGACGAAGACGCGTTGCGCGCTATTGCTGATGGAACCCAACTCAACCTTGACACTCAGACAGCGGCAAATGAGTCCGCCGATCGTTTGCGCGCAGTCTTAGCGCAGTCTACAAATCCTTTGGCGCTTCCACCAGAAATTGTTGTGCAAAAAGACGAGCGAACTGAGCGCTTCAAACTGCTACTCTCGCGCCGTATTCATGGAAACCTAAAACTCTCTTCCATTAACTCAGACTTTGTTCATGGTGATGACTACCAAAGTTTATCTAATGCTGCAGCGGTTTTGTCTGGAAAGGTTTTACCCGGCACCAAAGTTCGCCGTGGTGATCCAGATAAAAATCAAAAAGAACAATCCATACAAGATTTTCGGGCTGCATTTTCCTGGTTACTATCAGAAGCGGAGCGTGTGCTCAGCCGTCAACGATATAAAGGTTTGGGCGAGATGAACCCGCTGCAGTTATGGGAAACCACGATGGATACAAATTCTCGGACCCTATTGCAGGTAAAAATTGAGGATGCCATTACGGCTGATCAAGTATTTACAACTTTAATGGGTGATGAGGTAGAGCCGCGCCGAGCATTTATTGAAAAGAATGCGCTGATTGCCCGCAACCTAGACGTTTAAGCGATGAAAAATAAAAAATTAAATCCACCTAAAGTGGGCCGCTCTAATATTGCCGTGAAATCTTCACCCATCCACGGAAAGGGTGTTTTTGCTGTTAAGCCTATTAAAAAAGGGGACGCCCTTATTGAATACAAGGGCGAGCGAATCAGTTGGAAGTTGGCAGAAAAACGTCACCCACACGACCCCAAAGATCCAAATCACACCTTCTATTTTTCATTGGAAGATGGTCGTGTGATTGATGCCAAATACGGCGGCAATGCTGCTCGCTGGATTAACCACTCGTGCAAGCCGAACTGTGAAACTCGGGAGGGTTCATTTAATGGAAAACCACGCGTTTTTGTTTATGCAAAGCGGGGCCTGAAATTTGGCGAAGAGCTTTTTTATGATTACTCTCTCGATATAGAGGGTAAAGTTACCAAGCAAATGAAAAAAGATTATGAATGTCGCTGCGGAGCCAAAAAATGTCGCGGCACAATGTTGGCGCTTGACGGCAAGTAATTAAACTCAAACCCTCATGTTTTTTACTATTCAAGAGATTGAGGCGGCCATCAACTTTTGGCGTGGGCGTTCGCCAGCGTTTGGCGAAGAACTGCGTTTATGTCCCGAAGTCACAACCCTTGCTAAACCATATGCACTTATGATTGTGCAGGGGGCCCATCGCATTCCAATAGATGTTCTGGATGAGGCGGCTAGAGTTGCAATGCGGGGCTACCTCAAAACAACCCACACCAATTAAGTCACTTCTCCTTGCTTAATTTAGGGTTATCGCTATATATGGCAGGCCATTCTTAAGGTATCCTCTGTTTCTTACCTTGGCGCACGATTGAGGGCTTAGATTGCAAGAAACAATACTAGAGACAATAGGGTTGGGAAAGTCCTTCAAGGGATTTTCTGCGGTTAGTGACGTCAACCTAAAAGTTACCCGAGGAACCATTCATGCCCTAATTGGTCCCAATGGCGCAGGAAAAACAACCTGCTTTAACCTGCTTACAAAATTCCTAGAACCAAGCAGTGGCCACATCCTATTTAATGGTTTTGATATCACAAATGAGGAGCCCGCTCAAATTGCAAGACGTGGGATTATTCGCTCCTTTCAAATTTCTGCTGTTTTTCCACACCTAACCGTAATGGAAAATGTTCGTGTTGCACTGCAGCGAGGTCTGGGAACAGAATTCCATTTTTGGAAATCTGTGGATTCTCTAAATATTCTTAATGAGCGCGCGCTGGAGCTTTTGCATGAAGTTGGTCTACAAGAGTTTGCCAATGAAGCAACCCTAAACCTGGCCTATGGTCGCAAGAGGGCGCTAGAAATTGCAACTACCTTAGCCATGGAACCTGAGTTAATGCTTTTAGATGAGCCCACTCAAGGAATGGGTCACGAGGATGTGGAGCGGGTCACAGAGCTGATTAGCCGAGTGGCCAAAGGGCGCACCATCCTAATGGTTGAGCACAACATGAAGGTCGTCTCTTCAATTGCTGACTGTATTACCGTGCTTCAACGCGGAACAGTTTTGGCGGAGGGCTCATACCAAGAGGTGTCTAATAATCCTTTGGTGGTTGAGGCCTATATGGGCAGCCATGGGGGTGAGTCCTTGTGAGCAATATAGCGCTCGAAGTTAAAAATCTAGAGTCTTGGTATGGCGAGTCGCATATTTTGCACGGCGTTAATTTTGCTGTGCGAGATGGCGAGGTTGTGACTCTTTTGGGTCGAAATGGGGCTGGTAGAAGCACCATTCTGAAAACGATATTGGGCCTTACCAGCAAGAGGAAGGGCTCAATTTCTGTATTTGGAACAGAGACCACCACTCTCCCCACTTATCAAATTGCTCGTCTTGGAATTGGTTACTGTCCTGAAGAGCGAGGGATCTTCGCGAGCTTAAGCGCAGAAGAAAATCTATTACTCCCACCTAAAATATCTTCAGGTGGAATGGGTTTAGAAGAAATTTACGAGATGTTTCCGAACCTTTATGAGCGTCGCAATAGTCCCGGGACCAGGCTGTCTGGTGGCGAGCAGCAAATGTTGGCGATGGCTAGAATTTTAAGAACAGGCGCCAAACTTTTATTGTTGGATGAGATTACCGAGGGCCTTGCGCCTGTGATTGTTCAAAAGTTGGGTGAAGTGGTTACGAAATTAAGAAACAAAGGATTTACGATTATTCTCGTTGAACAAAATTTCAGATTTGCAGCAGGACTTGCAGATAGGCATTATGTTGTAGAGGGCGGGCTGATAGTAGAGGTGGTTGAGCGTTCTGAGCTAAAAGCTAAAGCAGAATTGTTGAATGGGTATTTAGGGGTTTGATCGGTTTTTTTATTTTTTAAAGGATAAATCATGAAGCGGACTTTAATTTCTTTGGCAGTAACAGCTTTAGCTGCGGTTTCTGGTGGTGTCGGTGCGGCTGATCAAGCCCCATTAAAAATTGGTTTTATTACTGACATGTCTGGTTTATACGCCGACATTGATGGGCAGGGCGGAGCAGAGGCCATCAAGATGGCGGTTGCGGATTTTGGCGGCACTGTTTTGGGTAGGAAAATTGAAGTTATTTCTGCAGATCACCTAAACAAAGCAGATATTGCTGCATCTAAAGCACGCGAGTGGGTTGACCAAGATGGCGTAAGCGTTATCTTTGGTGGCACCAACTCCGGAACAGCATTGGCAACCGCTAAGGTAGCCGCAGAGAAAAAACGTATTTATATTAATAATGGTGCTGGCACGTCAGCACTAACGAACGAGCAGTGCAGCCCTTACACAATCCACTATACCTACGACACAATTGCTTTGGCTAATGGATCGGCCAAAGGGATGATGGACAAGGGCCTTAAGACTTGGTACTTTTTGACTGCCGATTACGCCTTTGGTTACGCGCTTGAAAAAGATGCAACCAACGTGATTAATGCGAGCGGCGGAAAGGTCTTAGGAACCTCTAAGCACCCACTAAATGCTAGCGATTTTTCTTCTTACCTACTCCAAGCACAAAACTCAAAAGCCCAAGTTCTTGGTCTTGCTAATGCGGGCGGTGACACGATCAACTCCGTGAAGGCTGCCAACGAGTTTGGTATTACTAAAACCATGAAACTTGCTGGCCTGCTTGTGTTCATCACAGACGTTCACGCTATCGGCATTAAGAATGCGCAAGGACTACTAGCTACAGAGGCTTGGTACTGGGATCAGAACGATCAATCACGCAAGTTCGCCGGACGCTTTATGGAAAAAATGAAGCGTATGCCTAGTATGGTTCAGGCTGGCAACTATTCATCAACCATGACTTACCTCAATGCGGTTAAAGCTGCTGGTACTGATGACTCAGACAAGGTGATGGCCCAGATGCGTAAAACCAAAATTAACGACATGTTTACAAAAAATGGCTACATTCGTAAAGACGGAACCATGGTTCATGACATGTACCTCTTTGAGGTTAAATCCCCAAGTGAAGTTAAAAGCCCTTGGGACTATTACAAGCTAGTGTCTACATTGCCAGGGGAAAAAGCTTTCTCAATCCCACCGGATTCCAAGTGCGCTTTGTTGAATAAGTAAGCTTTGGAAATCTTCGGCCTATCTAGTTCCGCTCTGTTAAGCCAGCTCCTTTTGGGGCTGGTTAACGGTAGCTTTTATGCCATCCTGAGTCTGGGTCTGGCGGTCATTTTTGGCCTTTTAAATGTGATCAACTTTTCACATGGTGCGATGTTTATGTTGGGCGCCATTGTGACTTGGATGGCGGGGCAGTATTTTGGAATTAATTATTGGGTAATGCTGTTGTTGTCACCAATAGTCGTTGGTTTGGTTGGAATTGTGATTGAGCGTCTGCTGCTGAGGCACTTGTATCAGCTTGATCACTTATATGGGCTCCTTCTGACGTTCGGCTTAACCTTATTCATTGAGGGGGTCCTTCGCTCGATCTACGGCTCATCTGGTCTTGCTTACAGCGCTCCAGAGTTATTAAGTGGCTCAACCGATCTTGGTTTTATGGTTTTGCCCAACTATCGTGCCTGGGTGGTGTTTTCTTCTTTAACAGTCTGCTTTGCAACTTGGTACGTGATAGAAAAAACCAGTATCGGCGCTTATTTACGAGCCGGTACCGAAAACCCTAAATTGGTTCAGGCCTTTGGAGTGAACTTCCCATTAATGACAACCTTAACCTATGGGTTTGGGGTTGCGCTTGCGGCTTTTTCTGGCGTGCTTGCTGCGCCCATTATTCAAATTTCTCCTTTGATGGGATCGAACCTCATCATTGTTGTTTTTGCTGTCGTGGTTATTGGCGGCATGGGCTCAATTATGGGCTCAATCATCACTGGCCTTGGCTTGGGTTTGATTGAGGGCTTAACAAAAGTGTTTTATCCCCAAGCCTCTAGCACTGTGGTGTTTGCCATTATGGTGATTGTTTTGTTGTTTAGGCCTGCAGGCTTGTTTGGGCGTGAAAAATGAGGCTACCTAAGTATTGGTTTCTGATAGTGCTGATTGCGGTTGCAATAGCAGCCCCATTTACAGCCTACCCAATCTTTCTAATGAAAATTTTATGTTTTGCGCTTTTTGCCGCAGCATTTAATTTATTACTTGGCTTTACTGGCCTTTTGTCTTTTGGCCATGCCGCTTTTTTTGGGGGCGCCGGTTACTGCGCCGGTTATTTCATGCGGGACATGGGTGTTGGTCCAGCGCTTGGCATCCTGCTCGGAGTGGTTTTTGCTGCGGCTTTAGGTGCGCTTATCGGGGGTCTAGCGATTCGTCGTCAAGGGATTTATTTTTCAATGATTACTTTGGCATTGGCGCAGATGTTTTATTTTATTTGCCTACAAGCCCCAGCCTCAGGCGGCGAGGATGGCTTTCAGAGCATCCCAAGAGGTGAGTTATTTGGCTTGATTGATCTTCGGAATGATTTAAATCTTTACTATTTTGTTTTGGTTGTTGTGGTCGGTGGATTTTTATTTATTCAGAGAGTCATTTCTTCCCCATTTGGACAGGTGCTTAAAGCTATTAAAGAGAACGAGCCACGCGCGATTTCTTTGGGTTACAAGGTAAATCGCTTTAAATTTTTAGTATTTGTATTGTCTGCAGCGCTTGCCGGTTTGGCGGGCGGTATTCAGGCTTTAGTGTTGGGCTTTGAAACCCTTACAGACGTTCATTGGACCATGTCGGGCCTAGTCATATTGATGACCTTGGTTGGCGGGGTTGGTACTTTCGCAGGCCCTCTTGTAGGCGCCCTGGTTATTGTTCTGCTCGAACATCGCGTGGGCGAGATTGGAGCCTTTCTATCTCAAATGACAGGGATATCTTGGTTTAATTCTTTGGGAGAGTCAGTCACCATTGTTACCGGATTGATATTCGTCCTCTGTGTGATGGCTTTTCGTCGTGGTCTGGTTGGAATCTTTATTAAGAAGTAATAAAGCATTGCAAATTTAGTTTAATACGCAAGCCCAACCTAGGTCAGCAAGAGCCCCTGCCTTTTCCCCGTTTTCAATGGCATCACTGGCATTTGCATTGCCATCGATTGCGCGTTTGGTGATTCCATGCAAAATTGCTGAAATTCTAAATAGGTTGTAGGCCATGAGGAATGGCCAATGCTCTGCAATTGGGCGCCCAATTTTTTTTTCATACATGGTGATATATTCAGTTTCGCTGGGGATTCCTAGGCCCACTAAATCCACCCCTTGAATTCCTCGCCACAAAGTAGGCGCAATTCTCCAGGCCATACATTGATAGGCAAAATCAGCCAAGGGGTTGCCAAGGGTTGATAGCTCCCAATCTAAAACCCCAATAACGCGAGGTTCGGTCTTGTGGAAAATAAGATTATCCATACGAAAGTCGCCATGAATAAGCGATGTTTCATCTTCACTGGGAATGTTCTCTGGAAGCCAGTCCATTAATTTATTGAGCGAATCAGGAATGGGAATGTGTGCCTCGCGAACTTGTCGTGACCAGCGTGTGATTTGCCTAAAAAAATAATTGCCGGGCTTACCAAAACTTTCCAATCCAAGAGAGGCGTAGTCGAGGCGGTGTATTGCGGCGATCGTGTTATTCATTTGCTCATAAATAGCATATCGTTCGCCGGCTTGAAGTTGCGGTAAGGATTGGTCAACAAAGACTCGCCCATCAAGATACTCCATAATAAAAAAGGCGGTCCCAACAATATTTTCATCTTCGCAATAGGCCAACATTTGCGGAACAGGAACATCTGTGTTGGCTAGTGCTTTCATTACTCGATGTTCTCTATCAACCGCATGCGCCGAGGGCAATAAGACCCCAGCAGGTTTTTTTCTGAGCACAAAGTGTTCATTGCCGCTGCTGATTTTAAAGGTGGGATTTGATTGGCCGCCAGTTAATTGGCTAAGGTGTATTGGACCTTTAATAAGGCCAAGCTCTTTTAAATATTGAGTGAGTGGCTCTTGAAAGGTGGGATTTGTCATGACAAATCTTATGCTGGCCTACAAGCCGCTAACTAGGTGACCACCATCTACCGCTATGGTCGCGCCAGTCATGGCTTTGCTAGCATCAGAGGCCAATAACAATAAGGGGCCATTTAAATCGTCTAAATTATTAAAGCGTCGAGAGGGAATGCGCGTCAGAATTTTTTGACCAGCATCGCTCATTAAAAACGCACGATTGAGATCGGTAATCACGTAGCCCGGCAATAAGGCATTCACTCTAATTTGGTGGCGCGCAAGCTCAAGAGCCATTACCTTAGTACTTTGTATCACGCCTGCTTTTGAGATGACATAAGGCGCTGCGCCACCAATCACACGCTCCCCAAGTATGGAGGCGATGTTGACAATGCTCCCCGAGTTGCCGGTATCTATTAGTCGTCTTGCCGCTTCGGTTCCTATCAACCAAGAACCCTTTAGGTTGGTATCGATTACTCGATCCCAATCTTCTTCACTTTGTTCAAGCAATTTTCCGCTGGTGCTGACACCCGCGTTATTGATAATGATTGTTGGGGTTGACCACTCAAGAACTTGATCAAAACATTTAAGTACACTTTTTTTATTAGTGACGTCCAACTCAAAAGCTTTTGCATTCCCGCCTAGTGCTTCTATCTCATTGACGGTAGCTTGCAGTTGGCCAACGCGTCGAGATGCAACGGCTACTTTAGCCCCCGCGGTTGCAAGCAGTAATGCGCAGTGTTTTCCGATGCCACTAGAGGCCCCAGTAATTAGCGCCGTTCTATTGTCTAACCTAAAAAGTTGATCGAGCCCCATCACTTTGTTTCTTTGTTTCCAATAAGTTTGCGCGCCATACTCCAGCGATGCACTTCACTTGGCCCATCATAGATACGAAAGCCACGCATATCTTTAAATATTCTCATGAGCTGTGTTTCACCAGTGACGCCTTGCCCGCCTAAAATTTGTACACATCGATCCACAACGCGCCACTCTGCTTCAGAGCAAATTAC
>Ga0194059_1000174_pt1 | contig 32320 bp, 25 predicted proteins | sample SepL6211m_MetaG_FD_163426 | JGI IMG/M metagenome (GOLD analysis project Ga0194059, IMG submission 163426) | Anoxic zone freshwater microbial communities from boreal shield lake in IISD Experimental Lakes Area, Ontario, Canada - Sep2016-L626-11m | ecosystem: Environmental > Aquatic > Freshwater >...
CCCTAACCATCCCCCGCCAGGGGGGAGGGGACTTTTTGGACTTTTGCAAGAGGCTCTCATTGTTATTTCTTTGCCGGCTCTGCCGGTTTGACCGGTTCCGGAACAGCCGCTTTATCGGCCGGTGACGGCGCCATTACCTCAAGCAGTTCGACTTCAAAGGCCAGCGTGGCGCCCGGCAGGATCATTTCACCCGAGCCGTTCTCGCCATAGGCCAGGTTCGGCGGGCAGACGAGCTTTGCCTTTCCGCCCGGCTTCATCATCTGCACCCCTTCGACCCAGCAGCTGATTACGTTGCTGAGCTTGAATTCGAGGGCCTTGCCCCGTTTATAGGAGCTGTCGAATTCAACGCCGTCGACCAGAGTGCCACGATAATTGACTTTGACAACGTCTGTCGCTTTGGGAGAGGTTCCCGTGCCTTCGAGCAGGGAATTATAAACCATGCCTGAGGTGGTCTTGACGGCGCCTTTTTCTTTTGCGGCTTTCTCAAGGAATTCCTTGCCGGCGCCGACCTGTTTTTCTCCCGCAATCTTGCGGCGTTCGCGGGCCAGTTCCTGGATTTTCGCATTGTAGGCAAGAAATTCGGCATCGATTTTCTTGCCGTTAAACGAGTCTGCGATGCCTTGCTGAACCAGTGCGACTTCAGCCGGTGTCAGATTGAACACCGAGAGTGAGCGGGCGACCGACAAGCCGATGGCATAGAAGGTTTTCTGCTCATCCACTTTCGGCAGTTCGGCGGCATAGAGAGGGGTAACAAGCAGGGACAGCACAATGAATAACAGTAATCTGAACATCGTTTTTCTCCTTTTAGATGGTGGCGTAGATAATTAAAAATAGATTAATGAGCCTCTTGTAAAATAGATTGTCTTCCCGGAAGGTTTCTGTCCGGGATCCAGTTTTTCAGATATTTACAGACTGGATTCCGGCCAAAAGCCTGCCAGAATGACAGGCTTTTGGTCTTTTACAAGAGGCTCTAATGTAAATTTTTTTGAATATAGCGTAACGGTTACGAACTGGCAAGTGGAGTTTGCTGCGTGAGTTTGCTTCTCCATTACGTCGGATCGAACGTTTTTGTAACGTTATCTTTCTGCAACCGTTCTATCTCATCCATCGGTAACCCGGTATACGTCACTATTTTTTCATTCGATTCGCCATCTCGTATCATTCTGACGGCAAACTCACGGTCTCTCTCGATCTTCCCCGTTTCAATCCCCTTCATAATCCCTTGTTCAATCCCCTTCTTAATCCCCTGTTCAATCCCCTGTTCAATCCCCTTTTCAATCCCCTTTTCAAACTCCTCCTGAATTTTATATCTGTCACCAGCATCACGAATCTGCCAGTATTCGTATATTTCAAGCTCTTCTTCACTCCAGGCGTTCATGGATGCCAGTTTATATGCTTCATTAAGCTCCGGAATATTCTCTGCGTTTTTGGGAATCATGGAAAGATTGTCGGCATTTTTTATAAAATAGAGCCATTTTTCAATGATACTCTCAAGCTCTGCTTCGCTTTTGTTAAACTTCTTGAGTTCTATAAAGTTAAATTCTATATCACGTAGCTCCTGTTTCAGAGTGTCACGGTTCAATATCAGATGCCGGGTAAGGTAGTTGTCACCATCGAAGGAATTGAAATCAAGAATCCCGATAAAGATAACCTGGTTCAGCTTTGGATAGTGTTCTCCTTTTTTGATCTGTCCGGTATATGCCTTGGCGGTATAATAAAGAGCACGTTTGTCGAAAAAATTGGTATCGCGTATCTGCATCTCAACGAGAAAGCTGATCCCACGGTTGTCCACCGCTTTGATATCCAGAATTGTTTCTTTGAGAAGCGGGATGTCTGGCGGCTGCCACGGGTTCTTAAGAGTGACATCCTTGATACGCGTATCACCTTCCAACTCAAGTAAGGCATTCAAAAAACCAATCAAGATCTCCTTGTGCTGCTCGCTGCCAAATATCTTCTTGAACGCTATATCCGTCTTGACGTCAACGAATTGCATATAATTACTCCTTCAACAAAAATCCAAAACCGACCTGTTTTAACACCTCGGCTGAGAAACTGTCGAATTCTATTATAACCGGTAATAAAATGAAAGCTATTTTGGATTTTGATTTTGATGTGCATATTGGCGGTACTTTTTTGAAGCGCATTGAATTCCTTTTGAATACCCTCTCATTGTGTGCTATTCTGCCAGACATTTGACCATCGGAGTAGCGTACTATGTTCACATCGCGTCGCGTTCTTGTCTATTTTCTGGATCTTTTCCTGATAATGGAATCCTATCTGCTGGCACAAGTGCTGGACAGGGATTTCTCCTTTGCTCTGTTCACTCCCCAGTACCTGCTCAATGTGGTTCTCGTTGTTGTCATCGCCCAGGCTCTGGTATTCGTCACATCGCCCATGTACCGCAATATCTGGGCATACGCATCAATATATGACATGGTCGAGATCATAAAAACCGTATCGATCGCCTGTATTGTCAGCGGTCTGGCGCTGTTTTTCTTTCAGCAGCGGGTGCACTTCTCCCGGGTCGTATTCCTGCTCGACTGGGGACTGCTCCTGGCACAGGTGGCGGGATCGAGGCTCTGCTGGCGGATTTACCGGGAGCGCCATTCTGTCGCACGCGGAATATTCTCCACTACCACTGCCACTGCCACTGCCACTGCCACTGCCAGCGGCCGTGCCGCCCGGCGCACGCTGATTGTGGGCGCCGGTGATGCCGGCGACATGCTGCTGCGGGAGATGAATAAACAACGCACCAGCCCCTACCGGATCATCGGTTTTATCGATGACTCCCCTGACAAGCAGCATATGCGCCTCCACGGCATTGAGGTACTTGGCACAACATGCCAGCTCCCGGAAGTTATCGCCGCTCACGCCATTGAGAAGGTTATTATTGCGGTACCATCTGCCGGGGCAGCGTTTGTGCGCGGCCTGGTGAACCGCTGTCAGGAAGCCGGGGCGAAGGTCAAGATCATTCCCGGTTTGAGCGAGATTATCAGCGGTAATGTCAAGGTAACCCATATCAGGGATGTGGCCATTGAGGATCTGCTCGGCCGGATGTCGGTTTCTCTCGATGACGCCTCTATCCGGCACTATCTGCATGGCATGCGTGTGCTGGTGAGCGGCGCCGCCGGGAGCATCGGCAGCGAGATCTGCCGCCAGGTCGCCACTTATGAGCCTGCCATGCTGGTGCTGCTGGACAGTGCCGAAACGCCGCTCTTTTTTATCGAGCAGGAGCTGACGGCACGCTTTCCTGCACTGCGTATCGTGGCGATCCTGTGCGATGTACGTACCCAGAAGCGGCTCGATCAGGTGTTCAGTGAGATCCTCCCGGAGGTGGTCTTCCATGCCGCCGCTTATAAACATGTCCCCCTGGTGGAACAGAATCAGGCAGAGGCGGTGCTGTGCAACGTCCTGGGAAGTATGAACATGGCGACAGCATCCCAGCAGTACGGGGTGCGCAATTTTGTAATGATCTCATCTGATAAGGCGGTCAACCCGACCAATGTGATGGGAACTACGAAGCGGGTGGCGGAAAAGTATATTCAGGCTCTTTCGGAAGGGAGCAGGACCAAATTTTCCACGGTGCGCTTCGGCAACGTCCTCGGCAGCAACGGCAGTGTTATCCCGATATTCATGGAGCAGATCCGCGCCGGGGGGCCCCTGACCATAACGCATCCGGAGATTACCCGCTTTTTTATGACAATTCCTGAGGCGAGTCAGCTGGTGCTGCAGTCGGCCTGTTTCGGCGAGGGTGGCGAAATTTTTGTGCTTGATATGGGGGAGCCGGTCCGGATCGTGGAGCTGGCCGAGGAGCTGGTGCGCCTGTCAGGTTTTACTCCGCACACTGATATTGAATTTGTCTACACCGGTCTCCGTCCGGGCGAAAAGCTCTACGAAGAGCTGTTTTTCCGGGGAGAAAATGTCCTTTCTACGCCACACGAAAAAATTCATGTCATGTCACCGGTCCATCAGGATTACGAGCAGCTGTGCGATCTGCTGCGCCGGCTCCTCAGCGCCGCTTCTGACAATGACACTGTCACCCTGATTGCGCTGCTGCAAGAGTTAGTCCCCGAATACACCCCGACTCCGAATAGTTAAGGATTTGTCAAATATTCAAAGTTCACAATGCCTCTGGATGGTCTCTATGACGGAGAATGAATTTAAAGACATTATCGCGTCTGGCGAAGATAGCACTCACCAGTTTAAACGTGATTTTTCAAATGCTGAGGCTCTTGCTGCCGAACTTATTGCGTTTGCCAATACTGTTGGAGGCTCGCTTTATATCGGTGTCGCTGATGATGGTTCTATTACTGGTCTGTCAGCTGAAAACGTTCGAAGGCTTAACCAACTGTTATCAAACGTAGCATCACAAAATGTACGGCCACCGCTCAACCCCATCACGAAAAATATCGTCACTAGAGATGGCTTAGTGATGATTGTGGAGGTCCAACAGGGTAACAACAAGCCATATCTTGACCTGCAAGGGCGCATCTGGGTGAAAAGCGGCGCAGACAAACGTCAGGTAACGGCGCGCGAGGAGATGCAGCGCCTCTTCCAGCAATCCGGTCTTGTTTATGCTGATGAAGTGCCTGTTGCCGCAACCAGTCTTGATGACCTCAATATTTCTGTTTTTGAAGAATATTTCGTCCGTCGTTATCGCAAGACCCTAGAGTCCACCGGGTTGCCACTGTCAAGGTTGATGCACAACCTTAACCTTGTCAGTAACGGTCTGCCAAACTTGACTGGTTTGTTGTTGTTCGGCAAGCTTCCGCAATCGAGAAAACCCGCATTCCTGGTGAAGGCAGTCGCTTTCCCAGGGACGGTCATACACGATAGCAGTTATCTGGACAGTGAGGATCTTGAAGGGACACTCCAGGAACTGTATCAACGGGGGTTGGCATTTATAAAACGCAACCTGCGCCATGTTCAGAGGGAGCAAAGTTTTAACAGTCCGGGGAGTCTGGAAGTCCCTGAAGATGTTTTTGAGGAACTGCTTGTCAATGCTCTTGTCCATCGAGACTACTTTATTATTGCCCCAATTCGCCTGTTGATCTTCTCCGATCGGGTTGAAATTATTAGCCCTGGTCATCTTCCCAACCACCTGGATACAGAACAGATCCGCTACGGTCTATCCAATCTTCGCAACCCAGCACTTGCCTCCCACGCCTTCCACCTCTTGCCATATCGTGGACTGGGGAGCGGTATTCCTCGTGCGACTGCGGCGTGGCCAGACATTGAGCTGATTGATGACCGGCGAGGCAATCAGTTTAAAGTCATTGTTCTGCGTCTTGTTATCAAAGACAGGTACATAAAGGCAGAGTCAAAGGCAGAGTCAAAGGCAGAGGCAGAGTCAAAGGCAGAGGCAGAGTCGTTGAATGAACGCATAGTCACTGTATTACACGATGGGTCACTAAGCAAATCTGAAATTGCTGAGGCTCTCGGTATGCGTGGAGTGACAGGCCACCTTAACCAGGGTATTCGTAAATTGCAGGCAGAAGGTCGTATCAGTATGACACGGCCTGACGTACCGAACAGTCGATTGCAGAAATACAGACTGAAAGACAATTTTGAATTATGAATTTTGGATTTTGAATTGAAAAGGGTGTTAGATGCGATTTTGGATGGTGGGTTTTGATTGGTGATGCAGTTATACGAAAACTGGAAGTATAGCAAAGTGGTTTGAATTCTAAGGGACTCGAAAATTGTTAAAATACCGTTATCAACTTGTAGGGGCTAAGCAAGTTTCATCTGCTTCGCCCGCCTTTGATTCGGTACCAACCCGGGTAAAGCAGGTGAAGCGTTTGCTTTACCCCTACGTTTAAAAACGGTAAATCAGAATTTTCTACATCCCTAAACAGTTTTTAGATGATATTTTTTCGGGATAATGTGCTCCGGTCTCCGTCCGGGCGAAAAGCTCTACGAAGAGCTGTTTTTCCGGGGAAAAATGTCCTTTCTACGCCACACGAAAAAAATCATGTCATGTCACCGGTCCATCAGGATTACGAGCAGCTGTGCGACCTGCTGCACAGGCTCCTCAGCGCCGCTTCTGACAATGACACTGTCACCCTGATTGCGCTGCTGCAAGAGTTAGTCCCCGAATACACCCCGACTCCGAACAATAATAACGATTAGCAATTGATTTTCTCTTTCGATGAAGATACATTTTTTCGAAAAGATTCAATGGGGATTTTATGCCGACTGTGCTAAGGTCTGGCCCATACAGGTTTTACTTCCATAGTCATGAAACAACGGAACCGCCTCATATCCACATTGATCGTGACGACCAGACAACAAAATTCTGGATAGCACCTGTCGCCCTGGCTTCAAGTATTGGCTTCTCCCCACGGGAGTTGCGTTCGATACAACTTTTGGTAATTGAACACCGAATAACCTTACTGGAGGCATGGAATGGGTATTTTGGCGCTTAAAGCAGATGAGCGGGTTAGAAACATCCATATTGATGCAGACGTTATTGCTGTTGATCTTATGGACGGCAGAAGCATATCAGTACCGCTTGTCTGGTATCCCCGGCTGGCCAATGCATCACAGAAAGCCCGTGAAAACTGGCAGACCAGTGGCGGTGGGTATGGCATCCATTGGCCTGAAATTGACGAAGACTTGAGCACTGAAGGGCTCTTACGCGGGGCTCCTGCGCCCAGATAGGAACTACATGATAAAACGGCAGACAACCATCAACCAGATATTCAAAGTAAGCGGAATCGGTCTGCACAGCGGCAAGGAGGTTACTCTCGAATTTCTCCCCCGGCGCGAATTCGGTATTGCGTTTGTGTATAATGGTCAGATTATCCCCGCCCGTTACGACATGGTTGGTGACACACGGCTTTCGACACAGATCAGCCGTGACGGCATCGCTGTTTCGACTATTGAGCACCTGATGGCGGCACTCTATTTTTCTGGAATCACTAACTGTCTGGTCTATATCGATGGCCCGGAGGTGCCGATTCTGGATGGTTCGGCCTGGGAGTTTTATCAGCGGATGTGGAAGGCAGGGGTCTATGAATTTCCTGAAGCGGGGGTGTATTTGAAAGTACTTCGTCCGGTGGAAGTACACCATAATGATTCCTGGGTTACGGTTAAGCCGCTCAATACGCTGGAAATTACCATGTCAATCGAGTTTCGCCCGCCGGTCGGGAAACAGAAAAAACGGCTGGTGGACGTGGAAAATGCCTTTGCCATCATAAATTCGCGGACCTTTGTCCTTGAGGAAGAGATTGAAGCCATTAAAAAAGTCGGCCTGGCCAGAGGCGGGTCGCTTGACAATGCTGTTGTCATCGGAAGCAACGAAATTATTAATCCGATGGGTCTCCGCTATAAAAAAGAGCTGGTTAACCACAAGATTCTTGACTTGATTGGCGATTTCTACACCAGCGGCTATCGGATCCTCGGCAAGGTTGAAGCGAACAAGACGGGACATTACGTCAATAATCTCCTGCTCAGGGAACTCTTTTCCGACCCCCTCAACTACCGCATCTACTGACCCAGAATCACCTCACCGGTATCGGTAAACAGTTTTACCGGTAATTGGAACGCCCTGATAAAGATATGCAGCAGTCCCCTGCCCATCGATTTCACCGGAATGGCGCTGACCTGGGGGTTCGACCATTTTCCCTTCGCCTCGAAGTATGCGGTCAGTAAATCCTTATCCTTGCCGGTCAGCAGCCACCCGACGATCGGGATGCGGTTGATGATCTTGTCCACCGTTTGCAGCGGCTGTGCTCCGAGCGTGACATTCAGCTCCTCCTTGACAATGTCGGCACTCCCGACAATCGATATGTTGATGGCACTGCTGGTGATGAAAAGGTCCTGCGTCGCCAGTATGCCGTCTTTCATCGAGAAACTCCCTTTAATGCTGCTGTAGGGAATGCCATAGCCAGAGAGCTCCGGCAGCCTGAATTTGAGCAGTTGGGACACATTTAAAATCGAAAATACTTTCGCGAGCGTGTTGAATTTCCGGAGTGTGCCATTACCCATCTGGAGGCGCACATTGCCGAGGGCACTTTTTTTGACCTCCAGCAGAGTGTTGCCGCGCGCGGTGAGATCTCCCTGCAGTGACAAGGTGCCGGTGGCCTCCCGCGAGATGTCGAGAGCGGCCAGAATTTTTTCTGCATCGGCCCGGGTAATGTCAAAGTGCAGATCATAGCGGTCACCCTGCTCCCCTCCCGGAGCAATTCTCCCGTGTGCCGTCAGTTTTCCCCCCGCCAGGGCGGCGGTCATCTCCCGCAGATAGAGAGTCCCTTTCTCCTGTTGAACCGTGGCATTCAAATCGGTGAATGCCGCTCTGCCAAAATTGCCTGATTCGACGTTCAACGTCATTGTTACATCCATGGCCGCTGTTTCGGGTGTGCCGCCCGGGTGCGGCGGAGCCGAAAAAATGCGCAGATCGTCAAGATCGAGTTTTGATGACGTCACGGAGAGCGTTGCCTGGCGATTGCGACCGGAAGTGTAGACGCCACTGAGGCTGAAGTTGGAGGAATTAATCAGCCCCGAGGAACTGTGCAGGGTGATGGCATCCTTACGCAGGGTGCACTGTGCGTTGAATCTTCTGATGCTTGCCTCGGGATGGCCTTCGGCCAGGTTTACATCCTTCAGGAAAAGTTGTGCAGACGAGAGTGTTACGTCCGCTTCCGGATTTTTAAAGCTCCGCACGGCGGCCTTCACGGTAAGTGCCGAATTGCCGTAGCGGGTGGTGATGCTCGAAGTTTCGAGGCTGTTTCCTTTGAACATGATGGCGCCGGTGATGCCGCTGATCTGCTTCAGCTGTTCGTCCGGAAGGAGGCTGAAGCGGGTAAGGGTGACGCTGCCGAAGTAATCCATGGCGCTGAGATCATTGGGGTTGCCGCCACCTTTGATATGGGCCTGTACCGTCCCCTCCGGCTTGTATTTGCGCCACATGGAGAGTATCGGCACGGCATCATTCATGACAAACGCGTTGGTCTGGAGATCAAAGCCCAAATGGGGCACTTCTCCGTAGCCGATCAGGCCGCTGCCGCTGATTATCATCGGCAGAAGCGTGTAGTTCACCGAGGTGACCCTGGTGGAATCCTTCCCGATAACGGCAGTGAACTTGAGCGTGTTCGTCTGCAATTGCGCTTTATTGATATAGCCGGGCAACGCATAGGCCGCCTGGCTGAGATCCCAGTCACCCTGTAACCGGTAGGCAGAATAATGGCCGCTGCCGCTCAAGAGCAGCGCTGAGCTGCTGCTGTACTCGAGCATGGGGATCCCGGCTAATTTTGCCAGCCACACCATTTCAGGGGCATGCGGGGCAATTTTCATTGTTACCGGATAGTCTGACGGTTTATCGGTATTATATTCCGTAATGGTGCCATCCAGTGAAAAGGGGGCGCTGCCGAAATTTCCGGTCATGCCGATCAGGTTGAAATTTTTACCCTTTAATTCAATGGTACCCTTGATATTATTGAACGCAGGAGCTTTGGGGCCGTAGCTTAACACCGCTTTCTCGACCGGACCGCGAATCAGGAGGGTATTGCTGTTCTGCCCGATCTCCATATGGCTGATCTGGCTTATCCGCCCGTCCAGAACTCCGGTGTCAAGTTTGAATATCCCTGTTTTTATCTTGTTTTCAATGTAGTCAGCGGTATCGCGATCGATGATCCCATACGGCACATACGGCCGCACATCTTCATAGCGAAATGATGCCGGGGTGGCAGCCCTGGCAGTGATGCGCGGATCTTTGCTCATATAATCCTGTATCTGAAAACTCCCCTTGATTCTGAACCCTTCCATGCTCAGATCCAGTGCGGAGAGGTCGATACGTTCCTTTGTCACTGCTGCACGGTATTCAAGCTGCAACGCTTTTGGCGTCAGCACGGAGTGAAATACCGTCGGCCAGTTTACTGACGCACCGCTGATGGTAATTTTCCCTTTGGCCCTGAAATCCTGCGCTTTCCCGGTGAAACTGGTCACACAATCGAGGCGTCCGCCGGAGTTGGCAAACGGAATGAAGCGCCCGAAATAGTGCCAGTATGTACCGATATCAGCCTGTTTGAGCGACAGATCACCGTCGAACACTGTTTCCCGCATTGACACGCCATCAGGCGGCAGCTGGAGATTGCCGGAAATGGCGATGCGCGTGGGAGCCCCTGTTACCCCCGGGACATCAGCGGCCACCTTCACATTCCCCTTTTGTCCACGCCCGATACGGTGTGCGGAAATGGAAATATTACGTAACGTGCCGGTAAATGGCTCTTTTCGGCCTACCAGATCACTCCAGAAAATCTCCCCGCGGGTCAGGCTGATTTTTTTAAAGTCAAGAGTTGTCGTGTCTTCACCCGGTGTTAACAGGTCATCAATATTCAACGTGCCGTCAGCTCTTCGTGCCAGTGAAATGGCAGCGCCATCGAGAATCAGGTTCCTGAATTCAAGTTTTTTTTCCAATAACGGCAGCAGAGCCACTGTTACCGTTATCTGGCGGGCGGTAATAAAACCGGCTTTGCCGTCACGTTCTTTTACGGTGAAATCTTTGAATTTGAACGAAGGGCCGAAATGCCAGGTAAATGCAGCGGAACTGAAGCTGACCGGGCGATTAAGCCCCTGCTGGAGAGCAGTCGTAATCTCATTCCGGTAGGCATTGACGTCGAGCAGGTAGGGGAGGAACAGTGCGGTCGCGGTAACCAGTGTTGCGACGGCAACAAGAAGGATGCCGGATAATTTGACAAAGCGGGACGATATTCTCACGGTACGTGATTCTCCCGTAACACTCTGACAGTGCAGATTCTTTTTCTGTCGACACGTTCCGCCGTGAAGCGTGTGCCTTCCACCAGAACCGTTTCACCCTGCTGCAGCAGTCGCCCGCTCTGGGCAAGCAGGAAGCCGGCAATAGTGGTATAGGGAGCGTCTTCCGGCAGATTGAGATCGAGGCGGAGATTTACCTCGCGCACGCTCAGCATACCATCAAGCAGAAAACCATCGGTATCTTCTACACATTGGTCAGGTGAGACATCATCAAACTCGTCATCAATTTCTCCGACTATCTCCTCAAGCAGATCTTCCAGGGTTATGAGTCCTTCAAAACCGCCATACTCATCGACAACAAAAATCATATGAGTACGGGCGGTCTGCATCATGCGCAGGGCGCTGCTCAACTGGGCGTTTGCCGGGATAAAATGGGGGGGGTGGATAAGTTTGGCCAGGTTGAAATCAGCTGGTTCCGCCTGAGCAAGGAATGGTTCGAGATCTCTTCTGACAACAATACCGATGATAGCGTCAATCTGATCCTGAAAAACCGGAATGCGTGAATAGCCGAGGGTATTAAACAACTCGAGCGTTTCTGCAAGAGTTGCAGAGACCGGCAGCGCGGTCACGGCATTGCGCGGAATCATTACTTCCTGAACCTCCGCATCGGAAAACTCAAAAATGCGGTGCAGGAGCTGCTGCTCTCCGCTTTCCAGCGTGCCGTCGGAATGAGAGGTGTTAATGATCTGCCGCAATTCATCCACGGTGTAGATGCTGGCATGATCATCCGAACAGCGAAAACCGAGCAGGCGAACCGTGCTTCTGCCGGCATAATCAAGTATGCGTATCGGCCAGCTGAACAGTATATGAAACAGGTGCATCGGCCGCGCCACCGCTAAGGCAACCCGTTCAGAACGATCAAGGGCCAGCGTTTTCGGCGCAAGTTCACCAAGGACAATATGCAGAAACGTGATGACAGTGAAGGCACCGGCAAATGCAATGGTGTGCCGGACAGCGGTGGAAACCAGGCCGTGCAGCGGTATTTCGAGCAGGGTGGAGAGCGCCGGCTCCCCGATCCATCCTAACGCGAGCGATGCCATGGTAATACCGAGTTGTGTTGCCGATATATACGAGTTGAGATTGTCAAGCAGCGCAAGGAGGGTTACGGCACGGGCGTCGCCGCTCTCCACAAGTGAGACCACGCGTGAGCGGCGCACAGAGACAAGGGCAAATTCGGCCGCGACAAAAAAACCATTCGCGGCGACCAGCAGCAGTACAAGCATAAGATACAGGAGCGTCGTGTTCATCGCTTCATATTCTATCCGTAACCGCCCGATGTCAACTGCAAGATTGCATTTATTATTATCGTTTGACCAACCTGTTGATTGTATGCTATTTTTCTCCAGTTATTTTCTCTTCGAAATGGAACCCCTTCCCAATGCACATACGGCTGATAATTCTGCTTTTTTTCCTGTTTTTATCCGGGTGCGCCGGAGTTGCTCCGGCACCTGAAGGCTCTCAACCCGATGCCTCTGTAACGGTTGATACTCATGCCCGTGCACTGTATCTGTTTTCCCGGTCACGAATCGCCGTTCACGAGGGTGACTATCCGGCGGCACTCAGACTGCTGCGTGAAGCAATTTCACTCGAACCCGATTCGGCACGGATGCATGGTGAAGTTGCAGAAATCAAGCTCAAAATCGGTCAGCTTCCTGAAGCGCTCGAATACATAAACAAGGCTATTGCACTTGATCCGGGCTATCGCCCACCCTATGTTCTTGGCGGCGTTCTGATGTCATCAACGGGGAAAGACCGGGAAGCGGTCGCTTACTTACGCACGGCAGTCACGCTTGATCCCGCCAAAGAAGATGCCTACCTGCACCTGGTCATGTCCCTGACGCGGCTTTTCGAATATGAGGAAGCGGTTGCAACCCTGAAAGCACTGGTCAAAATATCTCCCGATTCCGTTCTCGGCTATTATTATCTCGGGCGCACGTACAGCCAGATGAAGCTGTACCGTGATGCGCTCGGTTATTTTGCCAAAGTTCTCGAATTGCGCCCGGAATTTGACCAGGCGGTTATTGATAAAGCGGCAACGCATGAAGCGTTAGGTGAATATCCCGAAGCCATTGAGGCCTACCGGTCGCTTGTCGGCCAGGAGGAACAGCGTCCTGCCGTATTACAGCGGCTGATCCAGCTGCTGCTCCAGCAGCGCCGCTTTGCCGAAGCACTTGAATATCTTAGCATCGCAGCGCAGGCAGGTCTCGGCGGCCAGGAAACAGTCCGGAAAATCGGCCTGGTTCACCTTGAACTCGAGCAGTATGACGAAGCGATTGCCGTGTTTGGCACGCTGCTCGAGAAGGACCCGACTGCCGATAATATCCGGATATACCGCGGAATTGCCTTCGAAGAAAAAGGAGATCTTGCTGCTGCCCTGGCAGAGTTCACTAAGGTATCACATGACTCGCCGCAGTTTTATGAAGCGGTCAGTCATAGAGCCCTGATCCTGAAAGAACAGGGAAATATTGACGCAGCCATTGCGGTGTTTATGGATGAAATCAGAACAAATCCGCATAATCTCGAGCTCCATCTGAATCTGTCTGCTCTCTACGAGTCAATTGACAGGCCTCAGGCCGCTCTCGATATTCTCGTTGAAGATGATCAACACTTTAAAAATGAGCCGCGTTTCCACTTTCGGGTTGGTGTGCTGTTCGACAAGCTCGGCAAACGGACCGAATCAATCAATCAGATGAAACGGGTGCTGCAGCTTGATCCGAAAGATGCCCAGGCGCTCAACTATCTCGGCTATACGTATGCGGAAATGGGCATTCACCTTGAAGAAGCGCTGAGCTTAATCAAGCAGGCGGTTGCAATCCGCCCGCGAGATGCCTTTATCCTCGACAGCCTTGGCTGGGCCTATTTCAAGCTCAAGCGCTATGATGAAGCGACCGAGGCTCTTGAAGAAGCCGTGTCACTGGTAGATGATGATCCTACCGTCATTGAGCATCTCGGGGATGTCTACGCCGCACGCCATTTTGTCAAACGAGCTCTGAAACAGTATCAAAGGGCGCTCGAGTTGGCTCCGGAACGCAAAGAACTTGCTGAAAAGATACATAAGCTTAAAGGGGAGCATAGCGAAAAATGACAGCACCATCAGGAGCCCGCTCCCTGCTGATGGCGCTCTGTGTGAGCGTGATTTTTTCCGGCTGCAGCCGTACCGAAAATCCTGCCGTACCCGCTCCGGCTGTCGTGCCGACCTCATCTTCAGCAGCTCCTGCCACCGGTGATTCCCTTGTTGAGGGCACCATCGGAGAAGCTTCGACACTCATCCCCCTGCTTGCAACTGATGCCTCTTCCCACGCGGTGGCCGGACAGATTTACAACGGCCTCATCAAGTACGACAAAAATCTGAACATTGTCGGCGATCTTGCCGAATCGTTCGATATTTCCGCAGATGGCCTCACCATCACCTTTCATCTCCGTCACGGTGTCATCTGGCATGACGGCACTCCCTTTACGGCAAAAGATGTCCTCTATACCTATCAGGTCACGATAGATCCGAAAACTCCCACGGCATACGCTGAAGATTTCAAGCAGGTCAAAAGTATTACCGCGCCTGATGCCTCTACGATCCGTGTGACCTACGGAGAGCCGTTTGCACCGGCTCTGGCGTCATGGGGAATGAATATTCTCCCTGCCCATCTTCTGGAGGGGCAGGATATCACCAAAAGTCCTCTGGCGAGAAAACCGGTCGGCACCGGGCCGTACCGCTTCAAAGAGTGGCTGTCCGGTCAGAAAATCGTGCTTGAGGCAAACAACGACTATTTCGAGGGTCGCCCTTTTATTGATCGCTTTATCTACCGCATTATTCCCGACACCTCAACAATGTACATGGAGCTGAAGGCGGGCGCGATCGACCTGATGAGCCTGACACCGGTGCAGTACGCACGTCAGACCAACACACCCAGCTTCACCGGTCGCTTCAACAAGTACCGCTATCCGTCATCAAGTTACCTTTATATGGGCTACAATCTGCGTCATCCGCTCTTCGGTGACAAACGTATCCGCCAGGCGATGACCGCCGCCATTAACAAGGATGAGCTGATTCAAGGGGTGTTGTTCGGCATGGGGCAGAAGGCGCACGGCCCGATTGTGCCGGGGCGCTGGGCCTATAATCCGGCGGTCAGGGATATCGGTTATGATCCGCAGCATGCCGCTGAACTGCTGGCACAGGCCGGATGGAAGGAAAAAAACAGTGACGGGATTCTGGTCAAGGACGGCAAGCCGTTCAAATTCACCATCCTGACCAATCAGGGGAACCAGCAGCGCCTCATGACGGCCCAGATCGTACAGCAGCGCCTGCGCCAGGTCGGGATTGACGTCAAGATCAGGATTGTCGAGTGGGCGGCGTTTCTGAAGGAATTTGTCAATAAAGGCAATTTTGAGGTCGTCATGCTCGCCTGGAGTATCTCCCAGGATCCGGATATGTACGATATCTGGCATTCCAGCAAGAACAAGCCGGGCGAATTGAATTTTATCGGTTTTAATAACCCTGAAGTCGACCGCCTGCTGATCGAGGGGCGCAACACCTTCGATATTGAAAAACGTAAACGGGCCTATTTCCGTATTCAGGATATTCTGGCTGAGGAGCAGCCGTACACGTTCCTCTATGTGCCGGACGCTCTTCCGGTGGTCAGCTCGCGCATCCGGGGGGTCGAGCCGGCACCCGCCGGAATCGGTCACAACCAGAACAGGTGGTATGTGCCGAAGAATGAACAGGTGTACGTGCCGTGACGCTGAAACTGGTCGCGCTTGATCCGGACAAGGCGGGGTTATGAATTCTAAAAACCCCGGAGGTTTGTTTGACATGCACATATTTTGTCATTATTATGTGCGTGAAGGAGACACATAATGAGAGCAACTATCGCCATAGATGATGATTTGTTCAAAGAGGCCTTTTCTCTTTCAAACGTGAAAACAAAGAAAGAGCTTATCAGCTTGTCGTTGCAGGAATTTGTCAGGAAAAAACGGTTGGAACACCTCGCAGGTATGTATTCCTCCGGCGCGGTTACCATGACCTGTGAAGAGCTGGAGGAGTACCGCGCTGATGACAAATGATCTGATTCTAGCCGATACTTCGGTTTGGATACACTTTCTGCGTGGATCGGGCCTTCAGTATCAAGAGCGCATCGTACCGCTCCTAATGGCCGACAAGCTTGTGACTACGCCGATTGTCATTATGGAGATTCTGAGAGGCGCTAAATCTCAGAGGGATTACGACAAATTGAGCACGGATCTGGCTGCGCTTCGTTGTTTTGATCTTACGGTGAAAGTCTGGGAGCGGGCCAACAAGCTTGGCTATACGCTCCGGCACAAAGGACTCAACGCACCGCTCACCGATACCATTATTGCCGCCGTTGCTCAGGAACACAATGTGCGTCTGTTGCATGATGACCGGCACTTCGAAATGATCGCCACACTATCCCATCTCAAACATGAATTTCTCAGCGTGTAGGGCAGGTGCCCGTTGTCGAAAGTCTGGAGGATGATCTTGAACGGCATCTCTCTTTGCAGAAGCGAGGACCAAAACCGAAAGGCAGGTAGTTTTATATACTGTCACTGGAATGCCCTATCCCAGTATTATTTTTATATTGTCAGAGCCAACAAATGATGTAAAATATGATTATCATATTTTACGGAGGTTGCAATGCAAACTGCGATCAGTTCAACCGAAGTCGTGAGAAATTTTTCGGAACTGCTCAACAACATCAAATACCGTGGAGATCGGTACACCGTCGTCCGTGGCGGAAAGCCGGCTGCATCCCTGGTTCCAGTGGAACCGGTCCGCAGTGGCGTAACTCTGGCTGACCTGAGCACTATTGTGCACGCGTTTCCCCATCTCGACAGAAGTGATACCTCATTTGCAGCCGATGTTATAACTGCGGCACATTCGCAGCCTGCACTACCCGAGGCTCTGTCTTGGGAGTAATACTTGACTCCAGCGAGATCATCGCACTGGAAAGAAGCCGGGGGATGGTCGAAAATCTGGTGACTGGCCGCGAAGATGAGCCGTTTGGTATCAGCGTGGTAACGGTGGCCGAACTTCTCCATGGAGTCGAACGAGCCGACACGGAAACCAGGAAAATCAGACGTCAGGCTTTTGTTGAAAAAGTGATTGAGATGATTCCTGTGTTTCCTTTTGATTGCGGAGTTGCCCGTATCTACGCCAGAATATGGTCGTCATTGGTGCAGCGCGGCTTTACGGTCGGGGCGCACGATCTGATTATTGCCGCGACGGCTATTTCTTTGGATTACACGGTAATTACCGCTAACCTGCGTGATTTTGAGAAGATTGAGGGATTACGGCTTGAAGTGCGGCAGGCGTAGCGAGTTATACGCTTCTTACATTAACACAGGATATTCTACTGGAAATGAAGAAAATAAAGAAAGAACAGGTGCCATGACAGCATATCTCATGAAACGCATCCTGGTGCTGATTCCGCTGATGATCGGCATTACCCTGATCACCTTCTCTGTTATTCACCTCGCTCCGGGCGAACCGGTCGAGATGCAGATGGCGATGAATCCCAAGGTCGGCAAGGAGGCCCGTGAGCGCCTGACCAAGTTCTACGGCCTCGATAAGCCGCTCCATGAACAGTACTTCAGCTGGGTCGGCCATATTGTCCGGCTCGACCTGGGGCGCTCCTTTTCCTCAGATGGCCGTCCGGTTGTCGACAAGATCAAGGAGCGCCTCCCGGTGACTATTTCATTAAACGTCATCGCGCTGCTGCTCGAATTCGGCCTCGCGATTCCGATCGGCGTACTGGCTGCCACGCGCCGTGATACCTGGCTTGACAAGGGTATCACGGTCTTTGTCTTTGTCGGTTTTGCCGTGCCGACTTTCTGGCTGGCGCTGCTGCTGATGTATTTTTTCGGAGTTAAACTCGGCTGGCTGCCGATCTCCGGATTGCATACGCTCGGCAGCGATTCCTGGGGTACCGGGCGCTATCTGTGGGATCTCGCCACGCATCTGATCATGCCGGTCATGGTGGCGTCATTCGGCAGTCTGGCCGGCCTCTCCCGCTATATGCGCTCTGCCATGCTCAATGTCATCAGCCAGGATTACATCACCACCGCTCGGGCCAAAGGTCTTTCCGAGCGGGTTGTCATCTGGAAACATGCCTTGCGTAATGCGCTGCTGCCGCTGATCACGCTGCTCGGTTTTTCGATTCCGGGACTGATCGGCGGCAGCGTTATCTTTGAGACGATTTTTGCAATTCCGGGGATGGGGCAGCTTTTTTATCAGGGGGTCATGTCGCGTGATTATCCGGTGGTCATGGGGATTCTGGTGATCGGTGCGTTTCTGACACTGGTCGGCAACCTGATTGCCGATCTCTGTTACGCCTTTGCTGACCCGCGCATCCGGCATGGGGAAGGGTAGGGTGATGATGGCGTTCAAGCATACCTATTTCTCGGCAATTTTCTGGCCGCGCATGCGGCGTAACCGTCTCGCTCTGTGTGGCGGAAGTATTGTGCTGGCGCTGTTTTTCGTTTCACTGCTGGCGCCCGTGCTCGCTCCCTTTGATCCAAGCGCCATCAATGCCTATGCGGTGCTGTCACCGCCAACGTGGCATCACTGGTTCGGTACCGACGAGCTCGGCAGGGATGTGCTCAGTCGCGTCCTCTACGGTTCCCGCGTCTCCCTCAAAGTCGGCTTTGTTGCCGTCGGTATTGCCGTATCGATCGGCACGGTGGTTGGTCTCGTCTCCGGTTATTTCAGCGGCCTGGTTGATGCCGTCCTGATGAGGGCCGTTGACGTGATGCTCTGCTTTCCCGCTTTCTTTCTGATTCTGGCGATCATCACCTTTCTTGAGCCATCAATCTGGTACATCATGATGGTGATCGGTCTGACCGGCTGGATGGGGGTGGCCCGCCTGGTGCGCGCCGAAACACTCTCGATCCGGGAAATGGATTACATTCTGGCCGCCCGCTGTATCGGCTGCTCCAATACGCGCATTATTTTTCACCATATTCTCCCCAATGCAGTTTCCCCGGTGCTGGTCTCGGCAACACTCGGCATTGCCGGTGCCATCCTGACCGAATCGGCACTTTCGTTTCTCGGCATCGGCGTTCAGCCGCCAACGCCAAGCTGGGGCAACATCCTCACCTCCGGTAAAGATTATATCGAATTTGCCTGGTGGTTATCGCTCTTTCCCGGGTTGGCCATTTTAGTCACCGTGCTCTCCTATAATCTGTTCGGTGAGGGGATTCGCGACGCGCTTGACCCGCGCGTGAAGCGGTGACGGATCGCTTTCGTGTGTGGTGAGCTTGTCGAGCGTAAGCCAATGAAACCCCCGGTACAGGTGTACCCATGCCAATGACAAACGAAGACAGTTTTTTCTTCATGCCGGTCAAGGAGGTCTGCCATCGGGCTGTTGTTACCTGCTCACCCGATATAAGCCTCATTGAAATGGCCCGCGTGATGATGGTCAATAACATTTCCGGCATTGTCGTCGCAGCTGACGAAAAGCCGGTCGGTATTGTTTCTCTGCGCGATCTCCGCAATCTGATCGCCGAGGCTGCAGAAACCATTGTGTCGTTGAAAGTACGTGACGTCATGAAAACAGCTCTTATCACCATTCACAGCAGTGACTACCTTTTTAAAGCCATATTTCTCATGGCGAAACACAATATCCACCGACTGATCGTCATTGATGAATTTAATATGTTGAGCGGCGTTATTACCGACGCCGATCTGATGCGCATTCAGACCAGCAGTCCGCTCTATCTCGTGCAGGAGATCGAATCCGCCGGCTCGATCGAGCAGTTGCGCTTACTTGGTCAGAAAATGACCGGCATGGTGCGCTACGCACTAAAGACCAATGCCGACACCCAGAGCCTGATCCAGCTGATCGCCCACTTTAACGATGCTCTGGTACAGCGCCTTATCTATATTCTGGACCGTTATCATAATGTCCGGCTACCGGCAGGTGCGGCGTATCTGTCACTCGGGAGCGAGGGGAGGCACGAACAGACCCTGCGGACTGACCAGGACAGTGCCATGGTCTACCGTGATGACCTGTCTCACGATGACATTGCGGCGGTGCGGCGTTTTGCCGGGGAAATTAGTGCCGCTCTTGAAAATATCGGTGTGCCGCTCTGCCCGGGCAACATGATGGCCAGCAACCCGCAGTGGTGTCACAGTCTGTCCGAATGGAAAGAATTGATTGAAGCGTGGATTTTTCACCCCTATCCCGAAGCGATGGTACATTTCGGAGTGTTTCAGGATCTGCGCGTAATGCATGGTGATATTTCGTTTGAGGCTGAATTGCGGGAATATATCTGCGAATGTGCCCGGTGCAATTCGATATTTTTTCCCGGCATGGCTCGCAACATCGTGCGCTTTAAAACTCCGCTCGGTGTCTTTGGCCGATTGCAGGTGGAAAAGAAGGGTGAGCACCGGGGTAAGCTGGATGTGAAAAAAAGGGGGTTATTTGCCCTGACACGGGGTGTCAGTCTGATCGCGCTCGAAGCAGGTTTCATGGGAGGGACGACATGGTTCAAGCTGGAGCGGCTCCATCACCTCCAGGTGATATCCGATCATGATCTGGAGATAATCCTCAATGCCTTTACCTTTCTGCTGCAGATGCGTCTGCGCACACAGATGAATGCCCTGTTATCAGGAAACTCAGTTGATAATTTTGTCGATCCGGCAGAGCTCACCGACCGGGAGCGGGACCTGCTCCGCGAAGCTTTTAAGGGTGTTGAAACGCTGCTCGATATCCTCAATTGCCGTTATCAGCTCGATCTGTTGGCCCAGTAGAGGATCTTTGTCTGACTCGCCAGGACATTACGGCAGTCCCGCTCTTTTGATGCAGTCAAGTGCTGCTGACAAGGAGTGGGCAGCGCTTTTTGCGAAGGAAAACGGGGCCGGTTTGGTGAGAAACAGTTAGGTATAGAGCTGCGGATCTGTTCCGACTGTTTTCAGCCTCGCGAAAAGGCCTCGATTTTGAATCTGAAAACAGGAAGTGCTTTTTGGTTTTAAATCGTGAAGTAATCGTGAGGAAAAAAAGTTTTTAGAGCAGGTCGAGTAATGAAAACGGCTCTTCCAGAAGGTATTGAGCATCTTCGGTACTTATCGATGCTGCCGTAAGTCCGGGAATCGGCGGAATGATGATTTTGAACGGGATAGTGCCAAGTTCCGCAGGAATTCCCCCCTTCTCCCGCACATGCCCCCCTCCCGCGATGATCACCATGACGCAGTCCGGATGCAGGTGATGGTACGCGCGGATGCGGCTCGCCATCACCCGGTTTCTGAGCATCTGTGCTTCACAGATATACCGGAAGTTATCGCTGTCCCTCCCGTGTGACCAATACGACGATCTGATGAAATCAACATAGTCATCGCCCACTTCGTCAGCGGCACCGGGGGGAAGCAGACGCTTGTCGGCGGTGTTGAGGGAAGACAGGCCCTGCCGGGAAACCTTCATGACGATCTCCCGTGGCGCGTTCAGCGCGATGATCGGAATTCGGTTGACCCGGGCGTAGCTGAAGATCTCCCCGTAAAACTGATACGGAATGTTTCTCCAGTTTGACTGGTAAACCGTGACGAACTCGTTTGTCGTGACCGTTCCGGCGCTCCAGCCATCGAGCACTTTCTGACTTGATTCCTCGAACATCTCCATGCCGATGGCAACTGACTTCCCTTTTGCTTGAAGTCCCTTTATTACCTCGAGCTGCAGTGTGTGGTGTGCCGCTGCGTCATGGCGTTCGCCGACAAAGACGAGCGGGACGGCACTGACCGCGTCGATCATGGTGCGGACATCCACCATCACACGGTCTTCAACGCGCATTGCCTGGGTTATGGAGGAGCAGCCTGTCAGGAGCAGGGAGAGGATGAGAATCGTCAGGGTGATTGATGTCAGAGGGCTTCGCATGGGTAACCTGTAAAAACGAAAAGGGCCTGCCGCAAGTGGCAGGCCCTTTTTGCAGTAATGCGACCGCTTTGTCAATACCCGAGTAAGCGCGGCAGCCAGAGGGAAATAATCGGCACATAGGTAATCAGCAGCATGAAGCCGATCATGGCGATCAGCCACGGCATAACCGCCACCGAGAGTTCCGAAATACCCATCTTGGTAATGCCGCTGGCGACGTAGAGATTGAGACCGACCGGGGGATGACACATGCCGACCTCCATGTTGACGGTGATCAGCACGCCGAAGTGGATCGGATCGATGCCGAGCTTCATGGCAACCGGAAACAGGATCGGTGCCAGGATCAGGATGATCGAAGAAGGCTCCATGACGTTACCGGCGAGCAGCAGCAGCACATTGGTTACCAGCAGGAACGAGACCACACCGAGGTTATGGCCGAGAATCCAGTCAGCCATGATCTGCGGAATCTGCTCATGAGTCATCAGAAATGAGAACAGCACCGCGTTGGTGATGATATAGAGCAGCATCGCCGACATACTGGCGGAGTCGAGCAGAACTTTCGGGATTTTGGCGAAAGAGATGTCTCTGTAGACAAATACCGCGACAATGAAGGCGTAGACCGCACTCATGGCCGCCGCTTCTGTCGGAGTGAACAGACCGGTATAGATACCGCCCAGAACGATGACGATCAGCAGCAGGCCCCAGACGCTTTCGCGGAAGGCTTTACCGCGCTCTGCCCAGGTGGCTTTCGCCATGCGGGGATAATCGTTCTTGCGGGCGATCCACCAGGAAACCACTCCCAGTAATGTCGCCAGCATCAGGCCGGGCACAACACCCCCCATAAACATGCCGCCGACCGATGAATTGGTGGCGACGCAGTAGATAACCATCGGGATTGAGGGGGGTATCAGGATGCCGAGTGAGCCGGAAGTGGTGATGACCCCGGCGCCGAAACGCTTGGGGAAGCCGGCTTTGACCATGGCCGGCAGTAGAATCGAACCGATGGCGACTACCGTTGCCGGGCTTGATCCTGATACCGCAGCGAAGAGGGCGCAGGCGATAACACCTGACAGTGCCAGTCCGCCATAGAGATGGCCGACCATGGAAGTGGCAAAATTAATCATCCGCTTGGCGACGCCGCCATGAGTGAGGAAGTTACCGGCGAGAATAAAGAACGGAATCGCCATGATTTCGAACTTCTCGATACCGGTAAAGAGCTTCATCGCGACCGCTTCAGTCGGAATTTCGGTGAAAAAGAACAGGAACGACAGAACGGTGAGGCCGAGGGCGATGGAAATCGGCATACCGGTCAGCATCAGCAGCAGCAGCAGCGCAAACACTACACCGACACTGCCGAGCATGGCGATTGCCCCGAGAGCTGCGGCTATACAGAGGAGCCACTTGGTGGCTTTTTGTTTGGAAAACTGTTCCCATCCAGCAACAGCAGTACTCATTTGGCACCTCCATCTTTTGCCTGTTTGTCAAAACGGTGCTCTTCGTACACTTCAAGCGCTTCGGTGGCATCGACGACGTCATCAAGGCCATCAACAACTGCGTGGTCGTGATGCGGCAGCTCACCGGTACGGAAGAACTTCCACCCCACCTGCAGGAAACGGAAGCACATCAGATACGATCCAAGCGGCACAGCGGCGTAGATAATCCAGGTCGGCCATTCAAGGTCAGGAGTCGTGGGCCCTTGCGGCACATCACCGACATTCATATTGAGCAGGGTAAACAGCGCATAGTGCATGCCGTTTTCCCAGACGAAACGTGCCCCTAGTGTGCCGATCAGGCTGGTAAACAGAGCGCCGCCGGCAATGCCGATCATGACGCATTTTACCCGCCAGCTGTCCGGCAGGCGGTTGACCAGTACGTCAACTCCGACATGAATACCGCTGCGGACGCCGTAGGCGGCACCGAACTTGGCCATCCACACAAACATGTAGATGCAGAGTTCCTGTGCCCAGCTCATGTTGACGGTCAGCAGCCAATCCTGCAGGCCCGGAATCGGCAAGCCGGAGAGATAGCGATGGACGACGGCGACAAAAATGATCACCGTTGCGGCGCCGATGAGGAAGGTGATGATAATTTCCTCTAAATGATCGAGATATTTCATCATGTGGGTATCTCCTGAGGGGGGTCGTTAAAAAGCCGCTGCGGTGTGGCCGCAGCGGCCGGAGCACGTATGCCGCACAGATACCGGTCAGTTGGGGGTATAGCCGGTTACTTTATAAACTTCATTGACCAGATCGGCGCCGATGCGGCTCATATGCTCTTTATGTGCCTTGTCCATGGTTTTTCTCCACACGGCCCGCTCTAGCGGCGTGAGGGTTATGAACTGGGATTTACCCGATTTTTTGACAGCGGCCAGTGCTTCTTCGTTATCTTTCTTGGCGATATCATTGGCATATTTGGTGGCGTCAACCATGGCGCTTTCAAGAGCGGTACGGATGTCAGCGGGGAGACCGGCCCAGAATTTTTTATTTACGATAACAGCGTAGCCGAGGTAGCCATGGTCGGAGAGGGTTACATACTTCTGCACTTCATGCATCTTCTGGGTGTAGAGGTTCGACGGCGGATTTTCCGTGCCGCTGACAACACCGGTCTGCAGCGCCTGATACACTTCCGAGAACGCGAGACTCTGCGGGTTGGCACCCATGGAACGCATCTGGGAATCAAGAACTTTGGATGACTGGATGCGCATTTTCTGCCCTTTAAAATCTTCCGGGGTTTTCAGCGGTTTGTTGGCGCTCATGACTTTGAAGCCGTTATCCCAGTAGGCGAGCCCGTGAATCCCTTTCGGCTCCAGCTTGGCAAGCAGTTTTGCACCAACCGGACCCTGGGTAACCTTATGGAGTTCTTCATAATTATCAAAAATGAAAGGGAGATCGAATACCTCAAACTCCTTGACACCGAGCGGGGCAAATTTGGCCAGTGACGGTGCCAGCATCTGCACAGCGCCGAGCTGCAGCGCTTCCATCTCCTCTTTATCTTTGTACAGCTGGCTGTTCGGGTAAACCTCAATCTTTACCGCGCCTTTGGTGCGCTCTTCAGCAATTTTTTTGAAATAGTCTGCCGCCTGGCCTTTGGGGGTGTGCTGCGCGACGACATGGCTGAACTTGATGACGATAGGAGCGGGGGCGGCCAGGGCGGTCATCGGCACTGCCAGGGCAGCGGCTGCGATTACCATTCTTTTGAGACAGTGATTGAAATTCATTCGGTGTTCCTCCTTTAGGATAGTGCTGACTGATATTCAGTGTAGACTCTGTTGTAAGATGATGTTCTATTAGCAAATGGAGTGCCAATCCGATATATCTATGTAACATGCTGAATTGGCACTCTCTATTTCAACAGGTGATACAATGAGCATTTCCTGAGCAGGACTCTGTGGCTGAAAACGGCCAGAAGGTGGCCATTATTAGCCATAATACCCCCCTGTCTTCTCCAGCCCGTATTTTTCCATTTTATAGCGCAGCGTACCCCTGGGAATCTTGAGCAGTGAGGCGGTTTGCAGAACGTTTGCGTGTGTTTTTTCCAGCGCTTCCCGGATGATGCCGCGCTCGAATTCAGCCACGGCGTCTTCCAGTCCCATGCCGTCGGGGAGTGATCTGCTCACGCTCTTCTGCTCCTCTGCAGCCGGTGCCGACTGCCGCGCACCGGTGATTTCCCGTGGCAGGTCTTCAGCGGTAAGGAGAGGGCCGGAACGCATGATACAGATCCTTTCTATGACATTGCGCAGCTCCCGGATGTTGCCGGGCCAGGAGTATTGTTTCATGAAATCGGTCGCCTCCGGAGCGATTCCGTGAAAATCACGTCCGAAGGCCCTGCTGAAACTTTCCAGAAAGAAAGATGCCAGCAGGTCGATGTCCTCGGTTCTCTCCCTGAGTGGCGGTAAATGGATAGGAAAGACGTTGATGCGGTAGAACAGATCCTCACGAAAAGACCTGGCTGCGATGTTCTCCTGAAGATTGCGGTTGGTTGCGGCGATAACACGGACATCGATCGGGATATCTCTGACGCCGCCGACCCGGCGGATGATCCGCTCCTGCAGGACCCTCAGCAGCTTGGCCTGCATGGCCATATCCATTTCGCCTACTTCGTCGAGAAACAGCGTGCCGTGGTCAGCCTCCTCGAACAAGCCGGTCTTGCGGGAGGTAGCGCCGGTGAACGAGCCCTTTTCGTGGCCGAACAGTTCGCTCTCCAGCAGGTTGGCCGGGATCGAGGCGCAGTTGATGCCGATAAAAGGTCTCTCCTTCCGGTCGGACAGGTCATGGATGGCCCGGGCAACAAGCTCCTTGCCGGTGCCTGATTCGCCGGTGATCAAAGCTGTTGAGGGTATTCGGGCTATTTCGCGGATCTTGTTGATCACCTCGTTGAAAGCCGGACTCCGGCCGATCATCGGTGAACGCCCCGGCAGGATGCCCTCAAGGCGCTTCAGATTGCGGACCTCCCGCTTGAGGGTCTGAGTCTGCAGGGCCAGCTTGACGATAACCCGGAGGGCGTCAGCCTTGAACGGTTTTTTCATGTAATGGAAGGCACCCAGTTTGAGGGCATCTACCGCTGTTTCCACCGAGCCGTAGCCGGTGATGATGATAACCAGAAGGTCTGGCACCAGTTCCCGCAGCGATTTAAGCACGTCGATGCCGTTTTCCGTGCCGAGGTTAAGGTCGAGCAGCGCCAGATCGATCTCCCCGGCTGCCACGATCTCCCGCGCTTCAGCTCCGGAGGCGGCTCCGTATACCTGGTACCCCTCGTATGCCAGGATGCGCTCGACATTCTCGCGGATAAAGGCTTCGTCGTCGATTATCAGTATTTTTTCCATGGTCTGTTTTCTTTCCGGTCGTCATTGAGATCATTCCATCGTTTATTTACAATTCATTGAGCGGCAGTTCTATGGTGAAACGTGTTCCCTGCTCCGGCGAACTTTCCACGTCGATCCGACCGTGGTGCTCTTCGACGATCCGCTCGGTTATGGAGAGCCCCAGCCCGGTGCCGGCGCCTTTACGGGTAAAAAACGGCTCGAATATCAGCGGCAGGTCAGCGGCGTTGATGCCGGGCCCGCTGTCGGAGATGACGACTGACGCAGCATCTTCCCTGCAGCCGGTTGTTATGATGATCCGGCCCCCGTCCGGCATCGCCTCCTGGGCATTCCTGATGATGTTCAGCACTGCCTGCTTGATCTTTTCCGGGTCGAATCTGAACAGCGGAATTTCCCCGGATTCCAGTATCAGGCTGACCTGCTGCCGTTCGCACGGTCTGCGCATGAGCAGCACCGTGTCATGAACGACACCATTCAGATCCCCTTCCCTGAAATCTGCCCGCACCGGTGAAGAGTAGTTCAAAAGTGAGCTGATCAGCCGCTCGACACGTTCAATTTCCGTCAGAGCCTTTTTTATCATGGTCTTGTCTTCGGAGGCTGCCGAGGCCCGGTCATGGAGATCATCCAGCAGCAGCGAGATGCCGGTCAGCGGGTTTCTCACCTCGTGGGCGATGCCGGCTGACAGCTTGCCAAGGGAGGCCAGCCGGTCAAGGCGCATCATCTCTTCCCGCAGTTTCTCCTTTTCCGTTTCATTGCGCATCGTGACTGTCAGCCCCTTCCCGGCGTCGTTATCGATGGGAAACAGTCCGACATCGAAATAGGTTTTGCCCATGCCACGGTCTATCACCAGGGACGAACGGCCATACCCGGTTTTTGAGCCAAGGGTCCGGGCAATGTGAGCGGCCATGTCACTCCAGCCGCTGAAAACTTCACTGAAGTGCATATCCTGACTGATCTTGCTGCCGAGAAACGCAAGCCCTGTCGCGTTTATCGAGGTCAGCAATCCTTCCGGCGAGAAGGTGACTATAGCACTGGAGATACTCTCCAGGATGCTTGCCTTGAAGTTACGCTCATCCATTATTTCAAGGCGCGAACTGCGCAGTTCGTCCATGGTGGCAAGGAGGCTCTGCTTGCGCACCTCCAGTTCATCGGCCATGAAGTTGAACGTACTGGCCAATTCTCCGATCTCGCTGGATGATATCACGGTGACTCGTTCATGGGTATCACCTGCTGCCAGTTTGCCGGCACCTTCGGTCAGCTGTCGCAGGGGGCGGCTGATCCCCCGTGACAGCAGCCAGGCGGAAAAGGCCGAGAGTATGGCGGTAAGGAGAATGAAAATGGTGCTTACCGTACGGTGCTCCCGCAGTTCGCTGTTGATCAGGCGGCTCCCCTTGCGGGCAGCGTCGTGGAACTGGTCTACCTGGAATCCTATGGTTACGCCGCCGAACACCCCGTGTTTGCCGTAGTCGCCGGTATCGTAGGGGATCGGGGCAAAGGCCATGATTTTTTTGGCCCCCCCCACGTTGGTAATGTCAACGTATCCGGAACGCTGAGACCGGACCGAGGCGGTGACTGCAGGATAGTTGGGGTGGACGAAGCCGGCTTGATCGAGATTGAACGGAATGCGCCCGGCCGCTATGTCTGCTTCGCTGGAGTTTTTCGTGTATGGCGGCACCGGTCGACCGCTGCTGTCGACGCCGCGGATGTCCCAGTATTTCGGATGGGTGATGATCCACCCCTCGTCGTCAAAGAGAAAGGCATAGTTGCCGCTCCGGTACGAAGGGAATACCGTTGAGAAGTTTTTGCCGGGGTCAATGTGCTGTGTGAATTCCATCAGGTGGCGATGGTCGAGCGAGATTACCACCATGCCGATGAAGGTGCCATCCGGAGAGTAGAGCGGGGTGCCAAAGCGGATGACGCCCTGGTAGCTGCTGCCGTTAAAGGCGTTTTCAGGTTCGGATGCGCCAACAAGCTGTTCCTGCTTCGAGACATGGAAGCCGGTCAGGTGTGATACATATATTTCACGCCGTCTCAGCAGTCTGATCCTGTTGAAGTAATCTTCCCCCTTGAACTCGGTATTGGCCGGATTGGAGATATCGCGCAGTTCTGAAGGGGTCAGGAAGCGGCCGTCCCGGATCACGATCTGCTCGTGCCCATGGCTGTCGATAAAAGCGATGGAGCGGTACAGGGGGATCTGTCTGCGGATCTCTCGGGGGGCCGATGCCGTGCCGTGGCGCTCCCAGACTTCGCTGCTGCGGTGTTCATAGAAGTTGCGCATATTCTGCTGCTTAAGTGGTGTGCGGGAAAGAAAAAGCAGATCGTTTTCACACTGCCGCAAGAGATCTCCTATGGTTTCAGCGACATGCTGGGCCCGCATCTGCAGCGATTCGGATGCCTGGGTATCTGCGGTGTTGGCAATCTCTGAGGTCAGTCTGATATTGATGGAATGCAGGTTTATCAGCAGTACCAGCGAAGATGCCAGCAGCGGCAGCAGCGTCAGCAGCAGAGTGGTGATCAGGATTTTTTTGAAAAGTGTCATACGGGGCACGGACGTTCACACCTCCATGATGGTATTTGCCCGATTACAATGATAATCCCCGCTGCTGTCAAGTATTCTTCAAAAATTTCAATTCATTTGACTTTACGGGCAGGTATCGCGTATAAAATTCGACCGACTATGCTTGATAAACTCATATACATAGAAACGTTCGGGTGCCAGATGAATGTCAACGATTCCGAGCGGATTGTTACCATGCTGGCTGATCTGGGCTATGCCGCGACGAACGACCCCGCTGCATCCGATATGATCCTGCTCAATACCTGCAGCGTGCGCGGTGGCGCTGAGGAAAAAGTCTATCGGAGGCTCGCGAACCTGCGTATCTACAAACGTGACGGCAAAAAACAGATTATTGCGGTTGGCGGGTGTGTGGCACAGCAGGAAGGGGAGGAGCTGCTCCGGAAGCTCCCCTATCTGGATCTGGTGATCGGCACCCATAATCTGCACCTGCTGCCGGATATGGTGCGTGGCGCCGAACGTGGCGAGCGCCGCTCCGAAACTGCTTTTATCGATAATGATCAGAGACTTGACCTGTTTCCGTCCATCAAGGGAGAGTCTCGTCTGTCGCGCTTTGTGACGGTTATGCAGGGGTGTGATAATTTCTGCTCGTACTGTATCGTACCGTTTGTCCGTGGTCGGGAGATCAGTCGCCGCTCGGCGGATATCCTGACCGAGGTCAGGCAGCTTGCCGACGAAGGGGTCAGGGAGGTGATTCTTCTTGGCCAGAATGTTAACTCCTATGGCCTTAACAGCGAACACGAGCCGACTTTTGCACAATTGATTCATCAGGTTGCCGCCATTGACGGCATTGACCGCATCCGCTTTACGACTTCGCACCCCAAGGATATGTCGGATGAATTGATCGCCTGTTTTGCCGACGTGCCGAAACTGAGCGGCCAGATTCATCTGCCGGCTCAATCCGGCAGCGATGCTGTGCTGAAGCTGATGGGCAGGGGGTATACCCGCGACTCCTATCTGGATAAAGTCAGAAAAATCAGGGCGCTTCGTCCGGGTATCGTTGTCACCGGTGACATTATTGTCGGCTTTCCGGGCGAAACCGATGCCGATTTTGAACAGACGCTCTCCCTGATGGAAGAGGTTCGCTACATCGATCTGTTCTCCTTTGTCTATTCGCCCCGTCCCGGCACCAAAGCGGCTGAACTCGCTGATGATCTGCCCCGCGCAGTAAAAATGACGCGCCTTGACCGTCTGATGGAACTGCAGCGTCGTCACACCCGCGAGATCAGCCAGATCTATATCGGCAGCGTAATGTCGGTACTGGTTGAAGGGGAGGGGAAGCTTCCCGGCCAGGTTTCCGGCAAAGCTGATAACGGCCGCATTGTCAATTTTACCGGCAACAGTTCTCTGATCGGCAGCTTTGTCGATGTCAAAATAGTCACAGCGTATCCAAATTCGCTTCTGGGTGAATTGTAAAAATTATTTTAGAGGGTTATATGACCACCGTCGAGCAGCCATCATCAACAGCACATAATTTTCTGAAAACCATAATCGAGGAAGACCTCAAGAGCGGCAAACACAGCAGTGTGGTGACCCGTTTTCCTCCGGAACCGAATGGCTATCTGCACATCGGCCACGCCAAGTCAATCTGTATCAATTTCGGCTTGGCGAGTGAATTCGGCGGGCGCTGCCATCTCCGCTTTGATGATACCAACCCGGCCAAGGAAGAGCAGGAATATATTGATTCAATCAAGGAGAGTGTCAGGTGGCTCGGCTTCGATTGGGGAGAGCATCTCTATTATGCGTCGGATACCTTTGAACAGCTCTATCAATGGGCGGTCTGTCTGATTACCGAGGAAAAAGCGTACGTTGAAGATCTGAATGCCGAACAGATTCGGGCCTACCGCGGCACCCTGACGGAACCGGGTGTTGAGAGCCCGTTTCGTACCCGCCCGGTTGAGGAAAATCTTGACCTGTTCGCGCGCATGCGCAACGGCGAATTCCCCGACGGCAGCCATGTGCTGCGCGCCAGGATCGACATGGCCTCGCCGAACATCAGCCTGCGTGATCCGGTCCTCTACCGGATTCTTCATACCCCGCATCCGCATGTCGGCGACGCCTGGAAAATCTACCCGATGTATGACTTTGCCCATGGCCAGGCCGATGCCATTGAAGGGATCACACACTCCATCTGCACCCTCGAATTTGAATCGCACAAACCGCTCTATGAATGGTTTCTCGATAATCTGCCGGTACCAAACCGGCCACGCCAATATGAATTTGCCCGCCTGAACCTGACCTACACGGTGATGAGCAAGCGCAAGCTGCAGGAACTGGTGCAGCATGGTCTTGTTAGCGGGTGGGATGACCCGCGTCTGCCGACCCTCGAAGGACTGAGGCGGCGTGGCTACACTCCAGCCTCTATTCGTAATTTTTGCGAGCAGATTGGTGTTGGCCGGAGCGACTCCTGGATCGATGTATCGATTCTGGAGGAATCCGTTCGCGCTGACCTCAATGAATCGGCACCACGGGCCATGGCGGTGCTGAGGCCGATAAAGCTGGTCATTGAAAATTATCCTGCCGGGCAGTCCGAAGAGCTGCAGGCGGCACATCATCCGCAGAAACCGGAGATGGGCAGCCGTACCATACACTTCTCCCGTGAGATCTGGATTGACGCCGATGACTTCATGGAGACGCCAAGCAAAGGCTTCCACCGCCTGACCGTTGGTGGCGAAGTCAAATTGCGCTTCGGATATATCGTCACCTGCACCGGCGTCATCAAGGATGAACAGGGAGCGGTTGTGGAACTTCGTGGTGAATATGATCCCGCTTCGCGAGAGGGGATTCACACTGCTGACGGCCGCAAGGTCAAAGGGGTTATTCACTGGGTTTCAGCGGCTCATTCGATATCGGCAGAAGTACGTCTCTTTGACCGGCTCTTCAGCGACCCGAATCCGGATCGCAGCGGTGCCGATTACAAGCAGTTTCTCAATCACCATTCCGTTGAAACCCTTACCGGGTGCCAGCTTGAAGCTGCGTTGACCGGAGCGGACATGGAAACCAGGTATCAGTTTGAGCGGATGGGCTATTTCCGTCAGGATTCGAAAGATTCCACGCCGGATACACTCGTATTTAACCGGGTTGTGACGTTGCGGGATGTGTGGGCGAAGAAGTAACTATACTGCAAACGGCATATAATTGCGGTTTTTGTAGGGGCGCGGTCCGTGACCCGCCCTTGTTGCTGCAGGCATCATTGTTGGTTATTGCGCCGAGGGCGCGGTCCGTGACCCGCCCTTGTTGCTGCAGGCATCATTGTTGGTTATTGCGCCGAGGGCG
>Ga0194059_1000175_pt1 | contig 32276 bp, 29 predicted proteins | sample SepL6211m_MetaG_FD_163426 | JGI IMG/M metagenome (GOLD analysis project Ga0194059, IMG submission 163426) | Anoxic zone freshwater microbial communities from boreal shield lake in IISD Experimental Lakes Area, Ontario, Canada - Sep2016-L626-11m | ecosystem: Environmental > Aquatic > Freshwater >...
GGCGTTGTTGGAATTAGAATTCACTGTGGAATTTAATCCAGTGTTTAAGTTGTAATTTTGATTAGACATAGTTTGTAAATGAGTTGTTGTAATTTACTCACTTACACTAAATTTGGGGAAGTCCCTGACTCAATAGTATCATCCCTGCCTCCCAAACGAACTATTATTTTGTTTTGCTGAGTTCCATCTTCACGTGTATTATCTGTGATCTCAAAATCTTTGAATCTCCCTTCAAGACCAGTAGATAGTTCTTGCTTCGCCTCTTCTAAAGTCTTTCCCAATATCTGATTCCTGATTCGGTATGCATTTGTAGCATCTTCTTGTTCATGTGTTACAACTTTATCTGCTCCTTGTGTGCTATCTAAATTTAAACTTAATTGATCTGACATAGTAATATTATTAATTAATATAAAACTTAATTAAATATTCTTATTTTGGCAAACATTTTCATCCAAATTCACCCCTTCACCCAAGTCTCCTGCAAACAAACCCTTTCAAAGCCTAATTTTGTGTACAATCTCTCTGGACTTGAATCAGCCACAGTGTGAATTGATAAATAATCTTTTTGATCAAAACTTAGCCAATGCTCGATCACTTTTTCAAGCATTTTAAATGCCAATCCTTGTCTTCTAAATTCTGGCAGAGTACCTACATTGTATATTTTGCTAGCTCCGTTTATATCTGTTAATAGAGAGCTACAAGCAACCATTTTATCTGGAAATTCTACAGAGGGGTAGATAAAATTTTCAACTTTATAATCTGGATTTGGTTCAAAAGATTTTCTTACTATAAGCTCATACGCCTCAGTCACATTGGTTCTTCCGTCAAAAAAAGCCTCATTAAAAACATCAATAAAAACATCTTTTTGAGCTGCAGAATTACAATCTGTAATAGAAATTTGAGCTTCACTCTTTAAATCTCTATTTTTAGAATTACCCCTATAAATCATAAATGTATCTTTCTCGGGTAATGGGGAATATCCTTTTTCAGATAAAAATCTAACTTGTAAAGAATATTCGGGGTGATTTAAATTTAGACATATTGCAGGTTGCCTTTCTAGTCTAATAAACTCGCTCTCAACATAGGCTAAAAAATTATTTTGACTTAATTCTTTGACATCAGGATTTACCAATTTAGAAGTTTCTGTACTACTAAAATAAGGAAAAAACTGCATAGTGGCACTTTGTTGATTTTGCTTCAATATAAATTCCTGCCAGCTATATACTTTAAAACAAATATCTAGTTCTTGATCGTCTAGGGTTTTAGATAACTTCCAGTTACTGTTTTCAGGATTTTGGGTTATTTTAAAACTTTTGTTCATGCACATTAACTCTTAATTTTTTCAAGCTCTTTGTAAATAAAAGATAAAAAGTACAGTGAGCCCGTGATTACTAAAATTTTATCTGTTGGTAAGCTCTCAACTGCTATTTCAAAAGCTTTTTCAAGACTTATTTCTAAGGTGTAATTTTTAAAACCTAGCGAATCCAAATCTGCCTTCATTTCTTCCAAAACAAAACTTTTTTTAGTAACTGCCTTAGTTTCAAAAAGTATAAACTCGGTTACTGTTAACATCCCTGCCACACTGCAAACCTGCTGGAGCATTTTTTCGGAATCTTTGGAATTGGAAAAAGAGATTAAGAAATCAAATTTAGAACCAGCAAATAAATCTTTCAAATTGGAAATTAAGGCAGCCATTTTTTGCTCATTGTGAGCCCCATCCAAGAGTATCTTTCGAGTCTGGTTTTTATACTTAATTTCTAGTAACTCCATCCTGCCACTAAACTGTGAAATTTCAAGAGTTTTTCTAAGAGCTGTTTCGTTGATGATAAACTCATCACGCATCGCCAGCCTCTCTAGAACTGTCAGAGCTAAGGCACAGTTATAAACTTGAAAACGGCCAAGCATTGCTAGTTTTAGGTCGACTAATACAAAGTCTTGAAGGTTGAAATCAAAGCTTTGTAGGCTACCATCATAACTTAAATTAGTAATATTTTGACTTCGTATAATAGTAAGTTTAGATTGTTGTTCAGCAGCTTGGTTGGTTATTATTTCAAGTGCCAAAGGGTATTCTTGCTCGATTGTAATAACCTCATTGCCGACGTGAATAATACCAGATTTTTGAGCTGCAATTTCTTCGATGGTGTTTCCTAAAATTTCCGTATGATCGTAGCCAATTTGATTTATCACGCAGATTTTATTCGGATTTGAAACCGTATTTGTACAGTCCCAGAGTCCGCCCATAAACACCTCTATCACTGCGTAATCAACATGCTCTTTATCAAAAACAAAATAGGCAAAGCTAGCTATAATTTCATGGTAGGTTGGCTTTTCAAATATTATACCGTTATCACCAACCTCAAATTCAACCTGATCTATATATTTTTTAAATTCTAGAAAATACTGAATCACTTTTTTTTCGGGTAAAAGCTGGCCGCTAATTTGAAATATTTCTCTAAAATCAAACATAAACGGGGAAACGGTAAGACCGACTTTAAAGCCCTGAGAGATTAAAATTTGAGAAGTTAAAAAGGCTGTTGAACCCTTCCCTGAAGTGCCAGCAATGTGAACAACTTTTAGTTTTTCCTGAGGGTTTCCAGCTAGTTCTAAAAGTTTCTTAGTTCTAGCCAGCCCCCAGTCACCGTTATATTTTTGCTCTACAGATTTTGGGATGTACTCACGAATGAAATTTTCCAATTCACTCAAGGAATTAAAGATCATATTTTGACTAAAAACTATATTCTATTTTAAAACAAGCCATGTCTGAAATAGATACAGAAAAAGAACCGAGGTTTCAAACTGAAGGTGATTCTAATTTAGAAACTAAAAGCACACAGATTCCAAACATACAAATTGGTACAGGTTTTAACAGTCAACAAATACAAACTCCATCCAAAACTTCAAAGTTACAAATCGTTATTTTTAGCATTCTAGCAGCAAGCCTGGCTATAATAATTGGTTCGCTAGTATATTTGCAATTTTTTGGTCCGAATCAAACTAAACCTTTTGGAGCAGCCTCAAGAAGCTCTTCTTCTTCAACACAAAATTCATCTGTAGGGGAAAGTTCATCTTTCCTGATCTCATCCTCGGTAGGGGAAAGTTCATCTTTCCCGAATTCCTTATCAAGGATATCAACAATAAAATACGCCGAAGCTGTGGCCAACGGTGCCGTGCAAACAACACTAAACTCCCGTTCAACCCCATGTGGAGATCTAACAACTGACTCCAAGCCGTGGGGATTTTCTGGACAAGTAAGTGAAGGCCCAATTACTCAAGAATGTTTAGGCGGCAAATATACTTGGTGGAAGGTCAAGTGGGGTGATGGCACAGAAGGCTGGTCGATAGCCGATAATTTAAAATTTTATGACGCACCTCTGGCTTTCAATTTTGGTTTTATAACTGGTGAATTCACTTATCCTTCGGACTTTATTCCACCACAAAGAGCTTGTGCTAAAAATATTGTAACCAAAGCCATTTACTGTACTGACAGAAGTCAGTCAAAAACGAACCCAAAGGTGTACAAACTAGCAGTTCCCGTAGGTAAATACTATGTGTTTGCTAGTCGCTGGGACAGTATTGATAAAAGCAAGCCAGAAAAAATTTATTACGATGAAAATGTACCTTGCGGACTCACCTTTGATTGCTTTAAAAAGACACCAAATCCAAAACCAATTGCTGTGGAGGTTAAGGCAGGCTTGACGACAAGTAAAATAGATCCTACAGACTGGTACGTTGACGAAACAGTTGGCGGCTACTATCGTGACTTTTAATATGTTTCACGACACCCATGTGCATTTAGAGATGCTCCTAGAAAAACTTGATTTAATTCAGCCAGGGCAAATACCAACTTCAGATCAACAAACCTTAATCGAAGAAAAAATCAACCAGCTTTTAGCCAACCACGAATTTGTAATTGGCTCTACAGTATCCACTCAAAATTATAAATATGTACGCTCTTTACTGCAAAATATACCAAAAGTTAAATATTTATTGGGGGCTCATCCTGAATTGGTTCATGAGAATTATAATGTAAAAGAATTCCTACAGGAGCAGCAAGATTTTATCCAATCGCTAAATGGCGATTTAACCAGCATCGTTGGACTTGGTGAGTGTGGCCTGGACTATTTTTACAGCCAAGATAGAGACATTATTTCCAACCAAAAAAAGATTTTTGAAGCACAAATTGAACTGGCTATAGAGCTAAACCTACCACTAGTAATTCACTGTCGTGAGGACTTTGATGATTTGTTTGAGATGTTAAATAGCTACCCTAAAATTCAAGAAAAGTTTCTAATTCATTGTTTCACTGGTAATAAAGAGCAGCTCTCGCAAGCTTTAGACCTAGGTGGAAAAGTAGCCTTTGGCGGAATAATAACCTTTGGTGCAAATGCCGAGTACCTAAGAGAAAGTCTAAAATTCTGTCCAACCGATAGTTGGGTGCTAGAAACCGACCTCCCATATCTAACCCCGGCTCCAATGCGGGGCAAAATCTGCCTACCCGAATACATCGATTACGTAGCCAAAAAAGCCTCCGAGGTAAAAGGTATCGAGCAAGACAAAATATGGCAAACCTCCAGAAAAAACGTAAAAAATATCTTTGGTTTTTAAATTCCCCTCTACAGAAACCGAAGTTTGTAGCGGCAAAGTTTACGAGCCACAAAACTCCAAGATTCCCCCAACCCCCTTTGCTAAAGGGGGCTTTTAGTAAACTGGTCTTAAAAAATTCCCCTCTACAGAGGGGTGGCATCATGTAGTGATGACGGGGTGTTTTCAGTATAACAAACTGTATGGAAGCTCCTCTTCTTCCAAGTGAGGTGTCCGAAGGACGGAGGGTTATAGTTTTAACCGACTTCCTCTTTCCGCTTACGCCCGCACCGCACTACAGCTAGTAACCAACCAGCAAGCCCGGTTTGTTGTCCTAGCGGACGCAGGTTTATTCATTTAGAAAAGTACCTATTAACAATTGCTTGGATAATTATTTTAAAAACCAAAATGATTCCCCACTTCGTGGGGCCCCTGCAGGTATCAAACCCCAGGGCAAAGCCCTGGACCCGAAACAAGTTTCGGACCCAAACGCAAGCGTCGAGGTATTTTCTACGAATAAAATTATAACTTATAATGTATATGACTAAATCACCAAAAAAAACTTCAACTCAGATCATTGAGGAGTTCACTCAAACACCAGAATTTAAAGAATACTACCAGCTAGAAAAAATGAGGTTGTATATCGCTACCAGACTCAAGCAAATCCGTGAGGCCAAAAAACTCAGTCAGACTCAAATTGCCGACTTGATGGGCGTGAAACAATCTTATGTAGCAGGCCTGGAATCTGGTAAACGCCACCCTACTCTAAATACTCTAAACAAATTCTGCATCGCTGTGGGCGGTAAGTTGGAAATTATTTATTAGACTCATTCCACCACCCAATCCTCAACCTTGAGTCCTGAAATATTTTTAAAATGTTTGAGATTATGAGTCACAAGAATCAGATCGTTTGCCAGACAAATACTAGCAATCATCAAATCAAAGTCCTCAATTATCCTACCAGTTATAGTAAGTTCTGCCTTGAGTTTGGCAAAAGTTTTAGCTTCAAGGGAGCCAAAATCATAAACTTGGCAGATTCTCTCAACCTGCTGATATTTTTCAATCAAGATCTTTTCCTTTATTGGATTTAGATAAGCCCCGAAGTACAGTTCTGCTAAAACTGGCCCACAAATTGCTATTTCGCCAGCTTCTTTAGTTGTGACTTTCTGAGCGACACTAGTCCTGCCTGCTTGCAAATAACTGACAATATTAGTATCCAACAAATACATATTACTGAGCTAAATTAGAGATTTCTTTCCATTTCTTTTGAGTCCTTGAAACTCTTGACTTTTGAATATTTTCACGCATTTGTTGTGCTTCGCTTTCGTCTAAAATCCCAATCATATCAAGCCACGGATTCCCACTGATTCCTAGATCTTGGTTAACAATGTTGCGTAGATACTCACTGATTGTCTTACCAGCCTTAGATGACTTTTTCTTTAAAGCCTGTTTGACCTGTACTGGTACTTGAAAAGTTAAAATTGTCTGATCCATAATAATTTAATAATTTAATAATTTAATAAAACTGTCAAAACCAAAATTAGACGAAACCAATAATCTTTGTTTTAAGAAAAGGGTGAAACCCCAATTTACCTTTTTTGAAGCTGATTTAAGTAGACCAACCGTAGTCACCATAGGTACTTTTGACGGGGTGCATTTGGGTCATCAACAACTTTTAAAACAAACTATCAAAGTAGCAAAGGAGCTAAATTTTAACCCCCTAGTGCTGACTTTCAACAATCATCCACGCAAAGTTTTAAACCCTACTTTCAAAGTTTTAGAAATTACCCAAACGCCACAAAAAGTTTCTCTTATACAAGAATTTGGAATTGCTAACGTGGCTGTTTTAGAATTTACCAAAGAGATGGCGGAACTAACGGCAGACCACTTTGTAAAAAATATTTTGATTGATACCTTAAAAATGAAACACCTGGTAGTCGGTTTTGACTTTTCTTTAGGTAAAAATAGACAAGGTGATATAAACTACCTAAGTCTTGTTGGTCAGGATTTGGGTTTTGAAGTAACAGCCATTGATGAGTTTAAAGCCCACGGTACCCGACCTAGTTCAGGATTGATTCGCAGCTTACTTGAACAGGGAAAAACTGAAGAAGCCGAAACTCTTTTAGGCTGGAAGCTTTAAGGCAATCGGATCGAAAATGAGTCAACGTTAAATATTTAACCCGGGAAGGCAAGCCTTACCCCTACATTTTAAAACACAAACGGGAAGGATAAACCTTCCCCACGCTACCAAACAACATGTCTAAAATACGATTACACAAACGAATAAATGACCTAGTACTTGAGAAAGGGCTGGAATTTACCAAGCCTGAAGTGCAGGCCAATATTGAAAAATATGGGGTTAAAATTGATACAAATTTAATTTACAATCGACTGGAATGGGCCTATTCGGCTGAAGAAGTAGACATCTCACACTGGCCACAACGAGAAAAAGGTGATTTTGATAAAATCAGAACCGTACTCGAAAAGGAGGATTTTTTAGTCATCTATAAGCCTCAAAATGTAGTCGTTGAACCTGGTGCTGGGCATACCAAAGATAATCTTTTAGAGTGGCTAAAACAAACTTACGGGCAAGAGTTTTTCTTAGTTCATAGGATTGACAAAGATACCCAGGGCCTACTTTTAATCGCTAAAACTCTGGAAGGGCAGAAATTTTACCAAGACCAATTTCGAGCAAAAACCGTCCAAAAAAAATATCTAGCCGTTGTAAACGGAATTTTAGATGGCAACCTAATTGTAAAAAATTGGCAGTCCAGGGATAAAATCAACCCCACCAAACAAAGACTTTTTTGGACTGAAAAAGAGGCCCTGCAATACGACCCGAATTCGCGCTACGCTGAGTCAATCTTTAGACCTAGAATAAATTGTAAGGAGCTAAATCAAACCCTTGTGGAAGTGGAAATAAAAACTGGTCGAATGCATCAAATCCGCCTCCAAGCTGAAAATCTAGGGTATTGGCTTGTTGCAGATAAGATTTACAATGTAGAACACAGCAGTAATCCTGAATTAACCTCAAAAACTTTTAAAGTTGTTAAGGATCTTTCTGCACTGGACTTTGCTTCAGAAAAAATTAAACTGTTTGGAGATACCGATTACTGCCTTTTATCCAACTTTATCAAATTTGAAAGCAAAAGTAAACGTACTATTGAGGTTGAGCTGTTTGAATAATTTTACTGAAAGCCCTCTTTGAAGAGGGTTTGGGAGATGTTAAGCGACAGTAAGATTTGCCAAACCTATTAAATTTAATTTATAAAAAAGGATAAAGTATCGCTAGTAATTTTGTTTATTATTTATGCCTGTACTGCTTACAAACTACATCTTTAAAGTAAAATTTTTACATCAAGTTACCTGCCTCAAAATTACCGATAAAGAAACCACTCGAAGCGGAATTTTAAAATCCGAGGGTAAAGCCCCAAAACAATATCCTAGAACTTCCAAAGGACAGCAAGAATGGGAACTGTTCCACTAGCTTTTTATAAAATCTAAACCAGCCAAAACGTATGAACTTAAGCCAATTTAAAAAAACTATTCAAAATTTAGATCAAAGTGATCTACAGGATTTATTAGCTGTCCTATTTCAAAAAAGTTCTAATGGCAAACTACTAATTAAGGCCTATTTTGGCCAATTAGACGAGGTCCAGGTGTTTGATACGGCCCTGTCAAAAATAGAAAATTGCTTCCGTAAAAACGGAGTCCCGGCCACCCACAATCCAAAGCTCAAAGAAGCCAAAATTTACAGCCAATACTTTAGTTAAACTTGCCCAAAACTTTGATTTGTGTATGCATTTTGATAAACCACCGAAGGAAATAGGGAAGACAGGGACTTTTGATGTCAATAATTTTGTTAGGCAAACGTCGAATATACTTCAGCAACGTGAACCAAAACTCCAAATTGGTGGTGTAAATTTTGTTTTTATGGCAATACCAGAGGATGATTCTGGACTGGTAGGACTAAGGGTGGATATAAGTAGAGAGCCTTTTACCAGAAACAATAGTCGACTAAAAATAACTTTTTTCCACGATTCACAGATCAAAACTTTACTAAAAGCTGATGTTTTGTATTTAGAGGCTGGTAAAAATAATACCGACCCAATTTTGATTCCATCTAAATTAATACATGATCACCAAGGAAAAATTGCGATTAACGTTCTAAAAGTCCCATGAGAAGGTTGAAATATTTATTCTTACAGATGCCCGACTTTATAAAAAACTTTGTGGATTGGTTTAAACTCAAGCCAAAACTTGATAAACTAAATCACAAACCACCCTTCCTTTGTTAAAGAAAGAGAAATCTGGTGGTGCCACCTTGGAGAAAACATTGGTACAGAAATTAGTGGTAAATCTGCCAGTTTTACTAGACCTGTAATTATTTTAAAAAAATTATCAAAACATACAACTTTGATTGTCCCAACTTCTACGAAAATTAAAGATGGTTCTTGGTTCGTTGGTCTTGTTCATAAAAATAAGCAAATGGTAGCCTGTCTTCACCAGATTAGAGTGATTGATTAACCCTCCTATTTCTAGAAGGTCGTCCCTAACGGGAATTTCAATCAGAACAAAAAATATTACATTACATTTGTCAAACCACTTGCAAGAGACACAAAAAAGATTTTAGATGGTAACAATATGCCATCCCCTACCCCACAAACCCTACACGGCGACTCCCTAAACATCCCCGAAACCAACCAAGCTAAACTAAAACAACTTTTCCCAAATGTATTTACTGAAACTATAGATGAAAATGGACAGACAATTTCTAGCCTAGATTTTGAAAAACTCAAAGCCGAACTAGGCACTTTTTCAGATATTTACGACAATCGCCGTGAACGCTACACTACAGACTGGCCAGGCAAAAAGGACGCCCTAAAAACTATCCAAGCCACCACCAAAGCCACTCTAAAGCCAGCCAGGGAAGAATCTATAAACTTTGATACCACCGAAAATCTGTATATCGAAGGCGACAACCTAGAAGTGCTAAAGCTGCTGCAAAAAAGCTACTACAATAAGGTCAAAATGATCTACATAGATCCGCCCTACAACACAGGTAAAGAATTTATCTACCCCGACAACTTTGCCCAAAGTCTAGAAAACTACCTCAGCCTCACAGGCCAAACCAACGAAGCCGGCCAAAAACTCTCCTCAAACACCCAAAATGAAGGCAGATACCACACCAACTGGCTAAACATGATGTATCCAAGGCTATATCTAGCTAGAAATCTACTCAAAGAAGATGGAGTAATCTTTGTAAGTATAGACGACCACGAGGTAACAAATCTAAGGAAATTGATGGATGAGATTTTTGGAGAAGAGAATTTTGTTGCAAATATAATTTGGCAATCCCGAACTTCAATTTCTGACGATCACGAAGTTTCAGATAATCACAATTACACTCTGATTTATTCTAAATCAAGGGATGACCTTAAATTTTATGGACTACCATTAAATGAAGAAGAATATAGCAACCAAGATAATGATATTAGAGGCAAGTGGAAGTTAGTACCACTTGATGCAAATAAACCTGGGGGAGATACTAAATACCCGATTACAAACCCAAAAAATGGAATTGTTTATTATCCTGCTGAAGGACGAAGCTGGGCGATTAACTCTCAAGAATACAATAGATTACTCAATGATGGTAGAATTAAGTTTGGAATGAGTGATGAAAGTTCACCAAAGCGAAAACTTTTTTGGGAGGAGAGAATTATTAAAGGTGACACTAAAACACCTAGCTCACTATTAATTAACGCAGGGACTACAAAAGATGGAACTGATGAAGTTGCAACTTTGTTTGGAATTAAAAAAATATTTGATTATCCCAAGCCTGTAAAATTCATAAAACAATTATTAGTATTTGGTATATTCTTCAACTCAAATGACATAATCCTAGACTTTTTCTCTGGTTCGGCGACTACTGCCCATGCTGTGCTTGAGCTAAATAAAACTGATGGAGGCAATCGAAAGTTTATTATGGTGCAGCTTCCTGAAAAGTGTGATGAGTCCAGCGAGGCCTACAAAGCAGGCTACAAGACTATAGCCGAGATTGGCAAAGAGAGAATTAGGCGGGTGATAAAAAAGTTGGAAGTGGAGTCCACTACCCCGAAAGCTTCGCTTTCACCCCTAAATAGGGGTACTGGTGAGCAGTTATTTGACACACCGCTTTCACCGGGTACTGGTGATGAGCTGTTTGATGTACCCCTTTCAAGGGGTCAGAGTTTGCAAAACTCTGGGGGTAGTTTGGGTCAAGACCACGCAGCAGACTTATCCCCCCAAGAAATCCAGCAAATCAAGGACATTATCTCAAAACTAGCAGCCTAAAAACTATGTCAGATATTACCCAATCAAATATTGATAGACAGAATATACTAAACAACCCCTTTGCCCTAGAGAAAATCCAGCAAGAGATCAAAAACTTTCCTTATTTCCAGATGGAAGGTAAAATCTTTATTCTCAAACAAGATGTAGCTGAGTTTTATCAGGTTAGTGAAGATACTATCGATAGAGTTTTAAATGAAAACGAGCAGGAATTACGACAAAACGGCTATGAAATTCTTACGGGAAAACGGCTTAAAATAGCCAAAAGTCAGTATGTGAGCGACAACAATGTCGGAGACCTTGATAATCAAAACGATTTTACGTCAAAAGCTGATGAAATAGCCAAAAGTCAGTATGTGAACCGCAAACTTGCGGGAGACCTTGGAGATAGTAAATATGCTGGCAGTTGGGGTATATTTGATTTCAGGGCATTTTTAAACGTGGGAATGTTACTTAAAAACAGTTTAGTTGCCAAAGAATTGCGATCAAAAATCTTGGATATTGTGGTCGATGTAATGAGATCAAAAACTGGCGGCAAAACCAAATATATCAATCAACGAGATGACACTTTTACTCAAAGTTATTTGCAAAACAAAGACTACCGAAAAGGCTTTACAGATGCTCTAAAAACATATTTATCACCCGAGCTTGGCAATTTTAAATACCCCTATTTTACAGATCTTATATACAAAGATTTATTTGGAGAAAACGCCAAAGAGTATCGACAGTTACTCAAACTTGGAGCTAGAGAAAACCTTCGGCACACACTTTATAGAGAAATGCTAGATGTGGTTTCTGGCTATGAAAACGGTATCACAGAGGCGCTAAAACAAAAGTACGAAGAGCTTGGTAGACCGCTAGAGCAAGCCGAATCTGAAGAGGTTTTTAAACTGTGTTTTATTTCTCCTTTTTTAAAGCCGATCAAAGAAACGGCTAGAAAGCTCATGGCAAGCAGAGATAAAGCCTTTAGGGAAATTATGCACGAAGCCTTGCAACCTTATTTATCATCTCTACCTGAAGAAGAATATCAAAAGTTTTTATCCAAAGAAGCCCAGATTATTCAAGAGCAAACCCAAAGTTTTGTAGAATTACTTGATAAGCACGAAGACATTTTTAAACGATTAAAAGATAGATAATATGGTAAGAATAGTTTATATAAGGCTAGATAGAGCAATTTTTATTCATCAAAAAATACTAGAAAAAGAGGCTGGACTAAAAGGTGTAAAAGACCCAGGTCAAATTGATAGTGTATTACAACACCTGCAAAATGATACTTATTACCCCGATTTTTTGGATAAAATCACACACTTGGTTTTTGGTTTAATTAAATTTCACTGTTTTAATGACGGCAACAAACGCACAGCCTTGGCTCTTGGAGCCTACTTTATCAAACTAAATTTTAGTGCAAACCTGGCTGAAAAGTTTTTGATTGAGATGGAAAATATTGTGGTAGAGGTGGCTGAAAATAAAATTGATAAAGAGCTGTTAAAGGATATAATCTGGAGAATAATTAACGAAACTGACGATGATGAAGAGTGGCTATACAAACTTTTTAAAACATTAAGCAAATAATATAAATTATGAACACTAAACAACCAAATTTAACCCCACAAGAAATTCAATTAGTACAAAAATTAGGTTTAGAGCCAGGTTCTGCCAATCTTAAACAAGAGTTGGGGGAAATATTGCAAGAAAAAGGTGGATTTGCGGATTTGGAGTCAGAGTCCACCTCCCCCGCCAAGGCGGGTACTCCTCAACGAGGAGAATTGAGCTCAGATGCCAGCCAACTTTTCACCGACAAAGACTCAACCGCAGAAATTCCCCTCTTGAGGGGTGGCACCGAAGGTGACGGGGTGGATTCCCCCCATGACCACGGTTTCAAAGTATTCAAGCTCTCCCACTCAAACTTTAAACAGTGGCAGCCAATCGACCCAAATGCCAGTGAGGATGAAATCAAACAACAGTTTTTGGATTTTGTAGAGCATATCGATCCTGCTACTACTAGTGAATATTTACTGTACGAAATACTGCTCAAAAGCGGTTTTAGCCTGACTGAAAAGATTGAGGTGCTGACTCTATCTGGTAAAAAAGTGTATAGCATTGGCTCGGGTGGATTGTTGATTTGTCTCGAAGATGTCGTTACCAAAGAAATGGTGGAAGAAGTAATCAAACTCAACCCTGTACAGTTTGTCTGCCTAGACAGCGGCTTTAACGGCAATGACCAGCTAAAAGCCAACGTGGCACAGACATTAAACGCTCACAACCAAAACAAAGACAAGCTAGAACAGATAATTTTTAAAACTGTATAATTTAAATGTTATAATATTATATAAAACTATATTGACAATAGTATTGTTAGGAAATATTAAAACTATATGTCTTCTCAAATCCTAATCTATCAAAACCCAGACGGTAAAATTAAAGTGGATGTTACTTTGGAGCAAGAAAATATTTGGCTATCTCAAAAAAACATAGCACAGCTTTTTGACTGTAGTATAGATAATGTTGCTTTACATTTCAAAAATATCTTTAAAGACCAAGAATTAGAGCAAAATCAAGTATCCGAGGATTTCTCGGTAACTGCCAGTGATGGTAAAAATTATAAAACCAGACACTATAACTTGGACGCCATTATTGCCGTGGGTTATAGAATAAACTCCAAGCGAGCGACTCAATTTCGTATTTGGGCTACCAAAACCCTCAAAGAATATATTATAAAAGGTTTTGCCCTAAACGACGACAGATTTAAAAGCGGTAAAAGTTTGAATTACTTTGATGAGTTACAGTTCAGAATAAGAGAAATACGACTATCAGAGAGAGTTTTTTATCAAAAGATTAAAGATATTTATACTACTAGTATCGATTATGACTCCAAAGCTGAGAAGACTGCCAACTTTTTTAAAATAGTTCAAAACAAACTCTTGTGGGCAATCAGTCAAAAAACAGCAGCTGAGCTGGTATATAATCGTGTGGACAGCACTAAACCACTTCTTGGAATGCGATCATCTGATAAAAAAACAGAAAATCAAATCAACAAGCAAGACGTAAGCATTGCCAAAAATTATCTGGATGAAAAAGAAATTAAAACTTTGGGTTTGATCGTAGAGCAATATCTAGCTTTCGCCGAAAGCATGGCTCAAAACAACACACCAATGACTATGAATGACTGGATAGCGCAGCTAGACACTATTTTAAAAATGAATAAAAAAGAACTTTTAAATGACTATGGCAAGATTTCTCACGCACTTGCATTAGCCAAATCAGACAAGGAATTTGAAAAATTTCAACAAAAACAAAGAGATATTGAAAAGATTGAAAGCCTAGAAGAGCTATCCAGAGATCTAAAAAATTTAACCAAAGGGCAATAAAATCACAACTTTATGAAACTACAATTTGACTCCACTTTAGAATACCAAAAAGAAGCTATTGAAGCTATTACAGGATTATTTGAAGGGATGGGAAACACTGACCAAGAAATAGAACTAGCTGAAACCCAGGCTCCTGTTTTTAGCGAGCTAGTGGTTGCCAATTTACTCACCCTCCCTCAATCACAAATCCTGACAAACCTGCAAAATATCCAAACCACAAACAATATTCCAAAGTCTATTTCTTTAAAATCAGAGATAGATACCTACTCTTTTACAAACTTTTCTGTAGAGATGGAGACGGGCACGGGGAAAACCTACGTGTACCTAAAAACTATTTTTGAATTAAATAAATTATACGGTTTGAAAAAGTTTATCATTGTAGTGCCGTCTGTGGCTATTCGTGAAGGTGTCACTAGCTCAATTAGATTGATGAAAGATCATTTCAAAAAATTGTATGACAATACAGCCTTTGATAGTTTTGTGTACTCATCCAAAGATTTGAGCAGGGTGCGGCAGTTTGCTATAAATAACCAGATCCAAATCATGGTGATAAACATCCAAGCCTTTCAAAAAGATGCCGGCCAAAATGTTGAATACACAAGTTTAAGTACTGATGAAAAGAAAAAGTTGAATATCATCCATCAAGAGCAAGACAAAATGAGTGGTAAAAGACCAATTGAGTATATCCAAGCCACCAATCCAATAGTGATAATCGATGAACCACAAAGCGTAGACAACACTGATAAGTCTCAAAATGCTATTAAAAATCTCAACCCCCTATTTGCTCTTAGGTATTCAGCAACTCACAAAAACCCGTACAACCTTGTTTACCAGCTTGACCCAGTAAAAGCCTACGATATGAAGATTGTAAAACAAATCGAGGTAGTGGATGCCAGTGGCGGTCAAGACTTTAACCAAAATTTAGTTCGTCTGGATGCGGTAGGATACTGGCCAGCTAGTAGCAAAAGCCCCCAAGCCAAAATTACAATTTACGAAGACACCCCAAACGGAACTAGAGAAAAGCAAATCAAGGTCAAAAACGGTATTGATCTAAGCCAGCAATCGAGCAGAAAAGAGTACGAAGACTATGTTGTAAGTGGTATCAGCGCTGATGCTGGAAATGAGTACGTAGAGTTTCAAAATGGTCAAACTATCGAGCTAAACCAAGCTGCGGATGGAAATGGCGACGAGCGGATGAAAAGTCAAATCAAGCAAACCATTGAGCAACATTTAGCCAAAGAAAAAGCTTTTAGAGGTAAAGGTGTTAAAGTGCTTTCGTTGTTTTTTATAGACCACGTCAAAAGTTATCGATTTTATGATGATCTTGGAAATAGGCAAAAAGGCAAGCTGGCAATTTGGTTTGAAGAGATTTATCATGAGCTAGCTCAATCCAGTCGTTATAAAGATATAGTCAAGCACGATGCTATCAGTGTGCACGATGGCTACTTTTCCACTGACAAGAAAAAAGGTAAAATTGTAGAAGAATTGGATACTACTGGTAGCACCTCCAAAGACGATGATACTTACGAGTTAATCATGAAAGATAAAGAAAGACTGCTGGATGAAAACGAGCCCCTGCGATTTATTTTTTCTCACTCTGCTCTGAGGGAGGGTTGGGACAATCCAAATGTGTTTCAAATCTGCACCCTTCGAGAAATGGGGACAGATAGAGAAAGACGACAAACCATAGGCAGGGGTCTAAGACTGCCAGTAAACCAGCAAGGAGAAAGGATATTTGACACCCAAATCAACAGACTAACCGTTATTGCCAACGAAAGTTTTGAAAATTTTGCTAAAGGCTTGCAATCAGACTTTGAGCTGGCCATTGACCCAAGCGGTAAATTTAAATTTGGTAGAGTGCCAAAACTGGCTTTTACTACAGTTTTAAATCCCGAAAAAACAAGTTACCTAACTCAAGAAGAATCTAATCAAATTTGGCAGCACCTTAGAGAACAAGAACTTATAAATCAGGAGGGTGACTTTACTCAAAATTTCAAACCAAACGAGCCTAATTTTAGCCTAAATTTGGCAGTCGACCTAAGCCCAATTGAAAGCGATATATTAGCAAGACTGGATAAATTTGTACCCAGAGAATTTGTAAAAAATAGTAAAGATAGAGAAAAAATTAGCTATAATAAAAGAGTAGAACTAAATGAAGATTTTCAAGTGTTATGGCAAAAAATCAGCCAAAAGACTAGATACAGTGTAGAATTTGATACTCAAGAATTAATCCAAAAAGCAATTGAAAAAATCAAAGACATTCCCAAAATTGAACCCGTACAAATCGAGATTACCAAACGCCAACTAAAAATTTTAGAATCTGGCGTGAGTGGCGCAATAGAAGACTTCAGGACTTCGTTTAAAATACAAAACACACAACCACTACCCGATATTATTGCCTATCTACAGCGTGAAACCGAGCTTACCCGACAAACGCTAGTGGAAATTTTGACCAAAACAGAGCGAATTCCAGAATTTAAATTAAACCCCCAAGTATTTATGATGGAACTAGCCAAAGCTATCAACAAAGCCATGAGCGAGCTAGTCGTTGATGGTATAAAATATGAGGCGATGGAGGGACAAAAGTATGAGATGAAGCTTTTTGAAAATCAAGAAATGGAGGAATATGTAAATCGACTTTATCAAACCAGTAGTAACGATAACCGAACCCCCTATGATTTTATAGCCTTTGACTCTGAAATTGAAAATCAAACTGCACAAAGGCTGGATAACGATGAACGGGTAAAATTTTTCTGTAAACTGCCACGATGGTTTAAAATCTCGACTCCAGTAGGAGAGTACAACCCAGACTGGGCGTTGGTGGTTGAAAATGAGGAAAAATTGTATCTAGTCAGAGAGACTAAAAGTACCCTAGAAAGAGATAAAAGAAGGTTGTCTGAAAACCAAAAAGTGGACTGTGGTAAGGCTCATTTTAGAGCACTTGGAGTTGATTTTAAAGATGTTGATAAGTTGTTAAACGTTCTTAGCTGAGGCAAGCCGTTGACAATTATCCAGTAAATTCATAGACTCACGCTTGGAAGTATCGCCTAGCGGTCTATGGCGCCGGTCTTGAAAACCGGTTGGGTTCACGCCCTCCAGAGTTCGAATCTCTGTACTTCCGCCATAATACTCTTGTAATATGTCCAAAAATAAAACAAAAATTAATAAAAATCAGATCATAATTATCTTAAGTCTTGTTTTAATTTTAATTGTTGGAATTGCTATTGCAGTCTCGATCACCAACAAAAGAAACCAAGAAAAAAATCAATCTAGCAGCTCCACCTCTTCAATCCAATCATCCAGCATAAACGGCTCAGCTTCCAGCCAAATCAAGGCTAAAGATGAGATCACACCACCTGTTAACGACAAGAAACCTGGAATTCCTGCTATTCCTACTAAGGATGGGGTGTAGTTGTCTTGGTTGACCAAATCAGCATTAGTTTCAAAGATTCCAACATGGAAAAAAAAGGCCGCTGGAGTCAGATAAAAACTCGTTTAATTCAAATTGCTGTTTCTCTTGCGCTTCTTGCAATTACTCCCTTAATACTAGCTCCGTTAAATAAAGACGTTTTAAGTAAAATTCAAGATTCAAGTAAAAACCTCAACCTGACTAACCAGTCACAAAATTCGTATTTTAGAGCTATAGTATCTGAAGTAAATAAAGATACTCAAAAAACTGCAGATGCAGCTGGTAACGAAATCGCTACCATTCAAGAAACAGTCACTGTTGTACCAAATGAAGGTGATCAGAAAGATCAAAAAATTCAAATTATAAGACAGTCAGATGCCAACACCCAAATAGCTACACAAGTTGAAAAGGGCGATGAAGTGGTAATCATGCAGATAAAAAGCCCAACTACAAAAGAATACTACATTGCCAGTAAATATCGCGTTGGAGGTTTAATTTGGCTAGTAATTGCTTTTGCAATCCTAGTAGTTTTACTGACTGGATTAAAAGGTATCAACGCCTTTATCGGACTAATGTTTACCCTAGTAATTATAACTCAGTATTTAATTCCACAAATTCTTGGAGGCAGTAATAGTCTGTTGATAACAATAATCACAGTAGCCCTAGTATTGTTTATCTCCCTACCCCTCAGTCACGGGTTTAATAAGCGGACAATGATTGCTCTTGGAAGTAGTATTATTGCCATATTTATATCTTTCTTCGTTTCTCAATGGGCTGTTGATTTAACCAAGCTTACTGGTGGAGCTTCTGAGGATGCTTTTAGTTTACAGTTTAATGGCTTGATAAATAATCTTAGCTTAAAAGGCCTACTTCTAAGTGGTGTGATTATTGGTGTACTTGGTGTGATTGATGATATTACCACAACCCAGGCTGTAGCGGTGGAGCAAATTGCCCAGGCAGATCCCAAAATTAGTGAAAAAGATTTATTTTGGAGAGGAATGCAAGTTGGGCACGAGCACATTATATCTATGGTTAACACCCTAGCTCTGGCCTACGTTGGAGCTGCCCTTCCACTTCTGTTAATCTTTTCAATAAATGTTAACACGCCACTATGGGTTACTTTCAACAACGAACTGATTGCGGAGGAGATTGTTCGAACCTTGATTGGAAGTTTATGCCTACTTTTAGCTGTTCCAATAGTAACTTATTTTTCAGCTAAATATCTTCGCACAACCAAGGATCAAATAAACAAAAACGATATAAACGATATCCTGCAAAGGCCAAAGAATGGTTTGAATATTTTTAAAAACAAAAAGGATCAAATTTATGAGGAGAATATTTTACCCAAAGCAACTCCTGTTTTTGAGTTGGAAACTGAAGAAAATTTAGAACCAGCCAAAGAAGAAACACACCCTCCACTTGCAAAAACACAAGAAACTACTAAGTCTAAAAAAACTGTTAATCTATAACTATTATGCCCAAACCTTCAAACTTACACTCTAAAATATTTTTAGACTCTTCTGACCCTAAAGAAACACAAATAATCCTTGATAAAATAGGCTTTTTAGATGGTCAGACTACAAACCCAAGCTTGGTTGTGAAAAACCCTGAGGTTCAAAAAAAATTGGCTACGGGTCAAAAATTTTCAACAGACGAGCTTTTAGATTTTTATAAAAACACCGTTCAAGAAATTTCTAAACTAATTCCAAGGGGATCGGTCTCAATTGAAGTATATGCAGATAAAAACTCAACCAAAGATGATCTTTTAAAACAGGCCAAAGAAATGTATTTTTGGATTCCTAATGCTCACATTAAATTTCCAACAATAAAACTAGGCTTAGAGGCAGCGGCAGATTTTGTTCAAGACGGCGGCCGGGTGAACATGACACTTTGTTTCAATCAAGCCCAAGCAGCTGCGGTTTATGCAGCCACCCAAGGTGCAAAAAAGGGTGATGTTTTTTACTCATCATTTGTGGGCAGACTCTTTGATAATGGTATAAATGGAATTGCCCAGCTAGCCAATGTTATTAAAATGTATGAAAATAGTGACGGCCACGTGGAAGTATTAGCCGCTAGTTTTAGAAATTTTGAGCAATTTTTTGCTTCCATTGCTTTAAAAAGCGACATTATAACTACACCCTTTGCTCTTCTTTTAGAGTGGGCCGATAAAGGTTTAATTACTCCAGATGAAAACTACAAATTTATATCTTCTGAAACTAAAACACCCGAATTTGAAGACTATAATCTTACAAACCCTTGGCAAAGTTTTGATATAAACCACCCGCTTACAGACAATGGCCTGGAAAGATTCGCCGCTGACTGGAATAACATTTTAAAATAATTATATATGGCAAGCAAACCAAAGACTTTTGGAGAAAGATTGATAAGCATCTTCAACTGGACTTGGTTAACGACTTTCTTTGCACTTCTACCATTGCTCACAATTGTTGCTTTAGTCCTGCTCAGACCTGGCCAAAATTTCTTTTCCAGGCTTTTGTACAACCTTGGTATGGTTTATGTCCTAGGTGGGTTTTTTTGGCTAACCGTTAAACTTTGGGAATTCTGGAATGAGGCCTATGTTGTTTATAAAAGAATAAAATGGAAAAGCGGACCCTTATTGCAAAGAGTTTTTTATAAAGTTTGTATCCCTAAAGATTTCAATCGTAAAGTAACCGAGATGACGAATCTGTGGAAGGAGATTTGGCTTTTAAATGGTGGTCAGAGAACTAAATACGAGATCTACGAAGAGGGTAAATGGTATTACGACATGTCTTTTGAATTTATCGTTAGAAATGGTGAAACCGAGCTTTACTTTACTTTCCCTTTCAAAAGAACTGACTTTGTAATGAAAGTAATGACTCAAAATTATCCTGAGCTTAAATTTATTCAATGCGAGGACCCATTCAAGAGCATCAACCCTGACTGGAAACCTGGAGAAAGAATCATGGGTAAGTATAATAATTTCCACGCTTTTGATTTTGGTCTAACCTCAAGTCCTCATAAATCTCTTGAAGTACCCGAAAAACTAGGCACAGATCCTGGCAAACCCAGTAATTTAATGACTCAATTACTGCAATCGTTTGAAGCCTTTGATAAAGAGTGTATTTTTGTACTACAATATGTAATCAGGCCTTTTGAGACTGTTTTTTTAAAAGACTGGATGGAGATGCAACAAAAAGCTAAAGCTGAAGAGTTTGGGCGTAGTGCGTCTTTTGTCTACACAGATTCTATAACTGGCAAGAAAGTTACAGCTACTTCGGGAGATTTGGTAACCGAAAAGCAAAAAAGCACAATAGAAAAATCTGAAAAAAAATTCAAAGAAAAGCACTTTAGAGTTCGACTTAAGTATATGCTTTTTTACCCTAAAGGAAAGGCTTATTACGGTGCCATTACTGAAAAATTTCTCAAAGTTTATTCCCAACAATCTGCTACAGGTCAAATGTTCACTAAAGACTGGTTTACAGCTACAGACCGAACTTTTTTAGAAAGTAAACTTCCATTAATGGATGCTTTTATAGGTCCAATAATGAATAGGATCTATCATGAAAAAGAGGTTCAATGGAGAGCGCAATGTCACATCGGAGGCTTACTGTCTCGTGACCCGGATGTTTCACATGACAGTATGGATACAATGCTTGGTGCTTTAGAGATGTCAACAATTTTACATTTTCCATCGAACCTTGGAGTATTTGAAGAGCATTTTCAAGTGCCAAAACCTCCTCAAGATGTCCAACAAGTTGAAACTAAAAAAGAACAAACTGCCACAATAGAAGTAGATCAAAGACCTGTTAGTTCGTTCAGTAAATTATCAGATCTAAGGCAAAAAGCCCTTTCCAAGCAACCAGTTTCAATTTATTCACAGCAGTCACAATCTGCCCAGGGGGTGCAAAATAATTTTCAACAGCAACCATTAAATCAATATCCATACAACGGTACTGCAAACAATTACTACCAAAACAAACAACCTCCCTCAAACCTTCCTAGCTAGCTTGAAGAATGCTTCTTGCAGATTCAACATCATTATTCATTTGACTAATCAAATCGGCTACAGAATCAAATTTGACCGTTCCTCTAATCTTTTTGACTAGCTCCACCTCGATTGTTTGATCATAAATATCTTTATCAAAATCTAAAATGAATACTTCGAAGGTAACTTTTTTCTTGCCAAATGTAGAAGCCGGGCCGATATGAGCTGCTGATTTGTAAGCTTGGCCAGCAACAATAGTAATTGCTGCGTAAACACCCAACTCTAATTCTATATTTTGTTTACTTCCAAAGTCGATATTGGCCGTGGGGAAACCAATCTGCCTACCTCTTCCATCTCCACGCACAACAATGCCTTGCACCTTAGGTAAAAATTCCATAATTTAAGCTTTACAAGCTTTTAACTTTTGTAAATAAGCTTTTATCAGAGTCTTTCAATTCTTCAAAATATGATTAAAAAAATTCTAGCACTAATTGGAGTAATCATTGTAATTACTATAATATCGACTACATTTCTGCTAGCTACAGGTAAATTGAAAATATTTTTTGAACCAGGTGCAAATAAAGAGCTTACAAAAACCTATGACAGGGATTTTAGAAGGTTGAGCTTAGATTTTCCTGCAGATTTTACAATAAAACCTAGTAATGAAAACAAAGTGGTAATAAGTGGAGGTAAAAACGTTTTGGAGTTTTTAAACATTACTCAAACCAGCCGAACTCTGGGATTCTCCATAATTGAAAACGATTGGTTTTATCGTACTGGTTGGTCAATATCTGGTAATAATAGACCAAGCATTGTTATTTACACAACTAAAGTTGAAGAGCTAATTGTTGATGGAGAAAGTAAGCTTTCAATTCAAAATACAAACACTGAACAATTTAATTTGGACTTTCGTGGTAAACAGTCAGTCATAATTGATCAACTAACAACACCAAAGGCAGCTATTAAAACTACCGGCACTGGTTTTGTAGATATTAGTGGTAAAACTGACAATCTTGATCTTAACGCTTCAGGAACAGGGAGAATACTTTTACGTAATCTTGAGGCTAAAAATGCCACTATTTTAGCCAATTCAACTGGGGCTATCGAAGTTTTTGTTACAGAAAAATTATCTGAACAAATTATCAGTTCTGGGATTGTTAAATACAGAGGAAGCCCAGAAATTAACAAAAAGTTGTCTGGCACTGGTGATGTTATCAGGCTTTGAATCAAAAATGACATTATTATTTGACCAGTGCCTTTTTTTGCTATATACTGTCTTTAGTTGGACGTCTTAATAGAAAAGCTTGTTTCCAAGACATAGCAAGTTTCTCTATTCACCTTTCTATATAAGTGTATGCCACTGACACGCTACACTAAACAAAAACAAAAATTGTCTTAAAAAACAAAAACAAAAACATAGATGGAAGGGTGGAGAATACGGACGTGTCGGTTCCAACTAGGTAAAACAATTGACAAATCGTTTCCTGCGGCTAGAGAGAAATTTCGAGTTGCAAGAAGCTGCAGTTGAGTTTACCAAACAAAGAGGGTGCTAGCCTAATATTTTTATATAGGGGCCATGCCCCTCTTTTTCCTTTTATAGATATAAATTGACAATCTTATTTGAAACCAGTTCGAACTTAAGAATGTCTGACACAAATTATGATATAATTGTTATTGGTTCGGGTCTTGGAGGATTGTCCTGTGCTGCGATATTGTCCAAATTATTTAATAAAAAAGTTTTAGTTTTAGAACAACACTATAAATTGGGTGGATTTACACACGACTTTTCTCGAAAGAATTATCATTGGGATGTGGGTGTTCACTATGTTGGGGACGTTAGTAGTGGGTCTTTTTCGGGAGGTGTATTTAAATATATCACTGAAGATAGACTTCAATGGCAAACTATTCCAGAGCCTTACGATACGCATGTTTTTCCGGATTTAAAATTGGAAATTGGCCAAGGCTATGAAAACTACGCTAAGTGTTTAATTGCTGTTTACCCTGATCAAGAAGCAAACATTAACCAATATATTAAGGATATTAAAGCAGTCGTAGATTGGCAGAATCGTTACAACAAAAGCTTAATTTTACCTCCGTTTTTGTATCCAGTATCGGATTTTGTTCGTGCAAAAAATGAGGATTTAGTTTTGATGACGACAAAGGCCTATCTGGATAAAACTTTCACCAACGACGAAATCAAGGGAGTTTTAGTTAGCAGTTGGGGGAATTACGGCATTTTACCCAAAGATAGTGCCTTCTTTATACACTGTATGAACGTGGTTCACTTTTTCCATGGGGCCAACTACCCCGTTGGAGGAGCTGGTAATATAGCTAAAAGTATTGTACCTACGATTGAAAAGTCTGGTGGTAAATGTTTAGTAAATCATCGAGCACTTGAAATCATAGTGGAAAATGGAAAGGCAACTGGAGTTCGAGCCAATTATATGAAAAATAGGTTGAAACCTGAAACTGACGAAGAAAAGATTTTTACAGCTCAGATTATTATTTCTGATGCAGGCGTTTATAATACCTACGTTAAATTTTTGGCAAAAGCTTCCGAAAATAACACCAAACTGGCTCAGTACAAAGCAGAAATTGAAAATTTCCCAGTGGGTCGAGCACATATGAATCTCTTTTTAGGGCTAAAAGGCGATTTGTCCTCAATTGGTCTAAAAGGTGGTAATTTGTGGATCAGTGATAGTTATGACCACGACGAGATTGATGCACAGTCAACCAATGTTTTAGACGGTAAAATCCAAACTGCTTTTATGTCTTCCCCTTCCATGAGAGATAAAGACTCCAAAGCAATTACTGCTGAAATAATTACTTTTGTAGATATTAAAGAATTCAAAAATTGGTCACTAACAGAGCATAATAAAAGGCCAGAAGATTACCAAGTAATGAAAGAAAAAGTGGCTCAAGCCATGATTAACTACGTCGAAAAATACTATCCTGGATTCAAAGATTTAGTTGATTTCTACGAGCTTTCTTCACCTTTGACTACAGTTCATTTTAACAATGCCAATGCTGGCAGCATGTATGGACTAGCAGCCATACCACAAAGGTACAAAACTCGTTGGGCCAGACCTTACAGTCCAATTAAGAATGTATTTCTCACTGGAGCTGATATAGCCACCCACAGTGTAGCTGGAGCTGTTTCAGGTGGATTGCTAACCGCCGGAGCATCTCAAGGCTTGTTTAGTTTTAATAAAATATTGAAAGCTTTAAATTTGCACTAAAAACATGACTAAACCCACTAAGTCACAAAAAATTGCCATCATTGGAAGTGGAATTTCTGGGTTGGTCGCCGGTTATGAACTTACCAAACAAGGTTTTGAGGTTGAAGTTTTTGAAAAACAAAACCAGGCTGGAGGTAGGGCAATATCTGTTGAGGTAGAAGGGTTGAATATTGATTCAGGAGCCAGTTTTTTAATGGATAGCTACGACCAGGTGTATGCCTACTTGAAGGAATTTGACTTGTTAAAGCAAAATCAAAACCCTAAGGCTATACTGTCCTCAACTGTGGTTTTAAAAGATAATAAATTACAAGGTTACAGCCTATCAGTGGATTTTTTATCAATTACCGAGAGAATAAAATTTCTGTATGGACTTTGGAAAATGAATCGTTATTTAAATGATAATAAAATTAGCTTTTTTGAACCCTGGTCCAATCCCAAAAATTTTGTTGATAGCCCTGCTAAACAATATTTACTCGAACATTTTGATTCTAAAATTGTAGACTATTTCTTTGAGCCTGGAATCAGATGTGTCCAGTTTCACTCTACTGAGCAAATTGGTACACAGTCTCTTTTGGCTTTTTTAAAAAACGGGGTGCCAAAAAATGGTATAAAATATTTTACTATCATGCCAGAATATATCGGCAAATATGCCGAAGTTTTAGCCAGCAAGCAAAAAATCCATTTGAACCAAGAGATTTTAGTAGTTGAGAGAATGCAAAATGAGCAGTTTAATTTAACCTTTAAAAATGGACAATCTAAAACTTTTGATCAGATCATTTTAAACACAACACCAGACATTATTCAAAAAATTTACCCTCAATTTTCCCCAAATCAAGGTAAAATTCTAGCCAAAGCTGAGTTTTCACAGAGTATAACAGTTGTATTCAAACTGCCAAAAAATCTTATCTCGGGTTTCTATTTAGCCCTTGTGCCTTTTGTGGAAAATGAAGTGATTTGCTCCTACACAAATGAACAAATGAAGGGTGAGAACTACACCAATGATGAGTTTGCAGTTGTTAATGTTTACTTACATGAAGAAGCTGTAGCAAAGTACAATTTATTTGAAAAAACTGATAGCCAAATATTTGATTTTGTAAAAAAGGAGTTTATCAAAGTTGCACCATTTTTAGAGTCTTTAAATGAAGCGCAAAAACTACAAACTGTACAAAATTTACTGGTTCAAAAATGGCCTCTGGCACTTAGCAAAAGCCCTGTTGACTATATCAAGGTCCAGTCTGAATTTTGGGAAAATGGCCAGGGCGAAAATGGAGTTTGGTTTGCTGGTGACTGGGTTGGTGGAAGTTGGCTGGAAGGCTGTACTAGGACGGGACAGAAGGTGGCGGGGATTATTGCAACAAAGCAAATTTAACGTGAAGTCAATTTAGGTTAATCACAATTATAATATTTGATTGAACTTGGCTTGCCTACACAATAAATTTCCATTTTATTCGTTAAATGAACTCTGATCAGCCTAAACTATTTGAAATTAAAACTAAATCCAAGGTCTCTAAAGCTCGTACTGGTACTTTAACTTTTGCTCATGGTACTGTGCAAACTCCTGTGTTTATGGGTATTGGAACTGCCGGCTCGGTGAAAGGTTTGGATTATAAGGATTTGATCAAACTTAATGCCCAGATAATTTTGGGGAACACCTATCACTTGTGGCTTAGGCCTGGCATGGAAGTGATACAAAAAGCTAGGGGACTACATGATTTTATCCATTGGGATAGACCAATTTTGACTGATTCTGGAGGTTTCCAGGCTTTTAGTCTAAATAAAATCCGTAAATTTTCGGATGAAGGAGTGTTTTTTGATTCTCAGGTGGATGGTCAAAAACGGTTTCTCAGTCCAGAAATCTCCATGGCTATTCAAACTATTATTGGCTCGGATATTGCCTTAGTTTTGGATGAATGCTTGCCTGCAGAAGTTACCGAAGAAACAGCCAAGTCTGCAATGAATAGAACCTTTGCTTGGGCTAAAAGAAGTAAGGATGCCTTTGAAAAATTTAGACTGCAAAATCCTACATTTGGTGATTTAGAAAATCTGGAAAAAACTCACAAAGCCTTCGCTCAGGGGAAAATTAGTATAGAAAAAAAGGTCAAAAAGAACTGTAAATACGCTCCAGAATTGGAAGCTTTTTTAAATGAAAATAAGGATTTTGATCCGGCTAAAATTTCTGGGGTTGAAAATTCCAATACAAAACAAAGATACTTATTTGGAATCCCTCAAGGGGCTCAGTTTGTGAATTTAAGAAAAGAATCGGCCAGACTTACCATGGAGCTAGATTTTCCAGGATATTCAATCGGAGGTGTAGCTAACGGCGGCGAACCAGAAGAAATGATGTATTCCCAGGTACTAGCTCAAACCGAAATTTTGGAAGAACATAAACCAAGGCATTTACTAGGTGTAGGAACTCCCAAAGATATCATCGAAATGGTGAAACGAGGGATTGATATGTTTGACTGCGTCTACCCTACCCGCAACGCCCGCCACGGCTCAATTTTTGTGTGGACTGATATTGATAAATTTGAATACGAAACTCTGAAAATCCAAGCCAGCCGCTTTATCACAGACTTTGAACCAATCAATAAAGATTCAGCTTTTGAAGAGCTACAAAACTATTCCAAAGCTTACCTACACCACCTTTTTAAAGCTGGAGAATTACTAGCTTACAGACTGGCAACTTTGAATAATTTGGAGTTTTATTATACACTTATGGAGAGGATACGGGGGAAGATTGAGATTGGGGAGTTTTAGGCGGCACCAACTGATTGTCATTTTTAATATTTTTTGATATAATTTGTATCGTGGACAACGAAACAATCCAAAATAAGCCAAAAAAAAGTTCATTCGAATTACTTAGAGCTAAATTTTCGAAAATTTTGGCAGGAGTATTTATTTCAATTATAAGGTCAAAGTTGTTCTCCAAAACAAATAACTCCGTTGAATATAACAAATTACCGATCTTGGATAGGTTCTTAACAAAATTAAATCTATTTAAAAAGAAATTCTCCTCTTGAGACACTGGTACTTGCAGCCATCACGACGTATTGCAAGATAGTTTAGCTAAACTCATCAGGTCTCTATAAACTCTGAGCTTGTATTCCTTACTTAATATACCCACTCCTCCTCTTAAGTGCAATACTTCGAGAGTAAATCGCTAAAAATATTCCAGAAATTGCAATTAAGGTTATTGCTACAATGTTTAACTGAGATCTTCCTCCAGTGGTAACTGCTTCAGTGATAACTAAATTCTGCACAGTTACGCTTACGCTTGATTCTGTAGGCACTGGATTCTGAGTTGAACTAATTCTTCCAAGATTGGTTATTGTACCGCTGGCGTTAGCATTTACCTTGGCATCAAATCTTACCGAACCAACTGCTCCTGGGGCAATATTTGGAATAGCCCAAGTAATTGTTGAAGTTGCTGAGTCAAAAGTACAAGTTGGTGAACAAGTTGCCAAGCCCTGGAAGGTCAAGCCAGAAGGTAGAATATCCGTGACGGTTACACCAGTTTGAGTCTGAGCTCCTCGATTTTGATAGGTTAAAGTGTAAGTAACAACTTGATTGGCTACTACGATCTTATCAGTGTCTGAGACTGTTTTGATCAGTGTAAAGTCATTGGTATTTACATTGTTTATGATTGTATTGGAATTACAATTATTACTTGGGCAGCAAGTTGGGTTTGATGCTGGACAGTTGACTATGGCTACATTGGTGATCGTACCACTAGCATTTGAATTTACTGTGGCAATATAAGTTAAATTGGTTGAGCTTGAAGCTGCTAAAGAAATATTCCAAGTTAATTGTCTAGTTGTTGTATTGTATAAACAGCTATTGGAACAGGTCACGAAGGTTAAGTTTGTGTCTAAAATATCCGAGATTACAATGTTGCTAAGAGCCGTTGCGGTTGTATTGGAAACAGCCAAGGTGTAAGTTAGGTTTTGACCTCTAAAGACTTGGTTGTTGTTGCCTGCATCTACAGATTTAACAATAGTTATTCCAGAAGGTGCACTTGAGTTTGAAGATGAGCTAGAAGAACTACTAATTGAAGAAGATATTGAACTGCTTGATGAAGAAACGCTTGATGAGCTTGAGCTAGCTAAAACTATAGGTATAATCAAAGTAGCTGTATCGCCATTAGGATCTTCGGTAGATCTAATTGTTACTACATTTCGGATTTGTACAGTAGCGTTAGCATTAACCACAACTGTATAAGTTACAGTATATAAACCACTATTTGCTGGTAGTGAAGGAATATTCCAAGTCAACACTCCTGGTGAAACCTGACTACATGAAACTCCTGTTAAAGCTGGCACTGGTTGGCTACAGCTGCCTGTATTGTAGGTAACCTGTGGATCTAAGGTATCTCTTATTACAACATTTGTAGTTGGCCAAACACCTTGATTTTGGAAAGTTAAAGTATAGGTTATACTATCACCTGGTTTTGTGGTCGAAAGAAAAGCTGCTTTATTGATCCTTAAAATTACACTTGGAAGTACAACTGGGACAATCACCTCGTCTTCGTCTCCTTGAGGATCTTGGGGTGAAGTAATTCTAGCTAAATTTCGAATTGTTCCAGCAGCGTTGGAATTAACAGTGACTTGATAAGTTACAGGCAGGTACACAAGCTGATTTGCAGGTAAACTAAATCCAGACCAGGTAATTGTTGCATTAGAAAAGCTACAAGTAGCACCAGTTGGTAAGCCTACTGTACTACATGAATTAGCTAGATAAGTTACATCTGGGTCTAAAAAGTCCTGAACCACAACTTGAGTTGCAGGGCCGGTTCCGATATTTCTAAATTGTAAGGTGTAATTTAGTGTTTGGTTCGGACTAACCGTTGCAGGATTTGAATTTAAAGTCTTTTGAATCTGTAAGTTTGCAAGCGGGACAACAATTGGAACAATCACTTCATCTTCGTCGCCTTGAGGATCTTCTATTGAGGTAATTCGGGCTAAATTGTTAACAGTTCCAGCAGCATTTGAATTTACAGTGACTTGATAGGTAACAGATAAGAAGCCTACTTGATTTGCTGGTAAAGCAAAACCGGACCAAGTCAAAATACCATTACTAATACTACAAGTAGCTCCAGTTGGAAGACCAGTGACACTACATGTATTGGCTACATAAGTAACATCTGGATCCAAAAAGTCTTTGATTACCACGCCAGTCGCAGGAGCAGTTCCGACGTTTCTAAATTGCAGAGTATAGGTCAAAACTTGGTTTGGAGCAACTGTGGCAGGATTTCCATTTAAAGTTTTTTGAATTTGCAAATTTGTAGTTAAAACTGGAGCATTTACAAAGTGTATTGTTTGATTAGAATTAACTAAAGGGGCATTATCTGCTACTATTGAAGCGCTGTTTCGAAGTGCTGTGCCTGGTGCCAAACCGCTATTAACTGTAACGCTAAAGGTTAAACTTGTTGCAGTGTTGCTTGCGGCCAAACTGGCAGCAGTCCAGGTTAAAACTCTTGAAGTTGAATTATAGCTACAAGAAAAAGGAGTGGAGTTATTTGGAGCACAACTTCCAGCAACGTAGGTCAAATTGGCATCGATTGTGTCACTTACAACCACATTTGTAGCAGCTACACCAGTATTTCGAATATCTAAATTGTAGGCAATGGTTGAGCCTAAAGCTACATTTGAACCACTCACAGGATTTGCAGATTTAACTATTGAAACTGCTGTTTGTGGTGTATTTATAACATGATTAGTTTGATTTGAAGTTGTGTTTGGAGTTTGTTCAGACTGGATAAATCCAGTGTTTAAAATCGTTCCAAGAGCACCTTGGTTCACTCGAACCGTTACCGTGGCATCTATGTAGGCAGCTGAAGGAGCCAGCGAAGAAGTCGAGGTTTGAGTCCAGGTCACCACCTGACCTGCGTTAGTACAAGTAAAATTTACAGGAGCAGTACAGGAAACGTAGCTAAGCTTAGAGTCCAAAGTATCTGTTAAAACAACGCCAGTAGCTGAGCTTGTACCTATATTTCTAAATTTCAAACGATAAGTATAGTTATCACCTTGATTCACTGCAGTACCATTTGGCAAGTTTGCCCCTGCTAGTGTTTCAGTGCTTTTAACAATTTCTAAATTTGGCTGAGGATTAGCATCTTGAACAATTTTTAAAGTAAATAGTACGTAACCGTAATTTAGATAGCCAGCAGCTAGTTGATTTGGAGTGTTTGTGTCTCTGACTCCATCAGGGTACAATGTTGAAGAGCTTGTTCCAGCTGGATACCAAGCTGCATTTGTTGGTGGATTTGTAGTTAGCTGACTTGGAGTATCCTGGTAGCTTAAATTTAATCCTGCAGAAGGTGTAAACGCTGGTTGACCATCAAATTGTGTAAATAAGTTTGCAGCGACTAAGGGATCAGAAGTAGATTTTCCAGCAGCTGGGTTTAAGGGGTTTTGAACAGCTGGAAGAGCTGGATTTGTCCAGAAAGGAAGGCCATCAGCAATTTCTCGTCTAACAATTGCTTGAGGAAACCAATCGGCGTTTGTTTGGTAAGTTAGTCTGTAGCCAGTGGGTACATTAACAGTTAAATCACCATTATTAGCAGCATTCTGACCAGTAACTGTAGACCTGGTTGTAACATTACTTCCACTAAGAGTTGAACGAACTGTATAAATATTAGTTAAAGAGTCTCGAATAATCTTAATTCCAGCTGTTGGATTGGTAATGGCACTGCCACCTGGAGCTGCACTATTACTGTAGTAAAGCTGAACACTTGTACTGCTATTTGATGTTGTTAAAACTTGATTTCTTCCAGCAATGTTACCAGTATTGAAAAAGCTTAAATCGGGTAAATCTAAACAATTTGGGGTAGAAAAATCTGGATTATTAAAACTGCCAGTATTTTTAGGAAAAGCATTCCAAGTAGCAGTACTACCTACGCTTCGGTTGCTACAAGTAGGCTCTATGGCAGCTTTAGCAGTTTGCCCGTTATTAGCCGAATTGACTAGGGCAAAACTAAATAGTCCAAAGATAACGCAAATGCCAAGAAATACAGCTAAAAGAGACTTTTGAAGCCGATTAAACTGGAGATTGTTTAAGGCTGAGGCTATTTTATTCATAAATTTAAACGGCTAAATTAAAGATTAATTTAAATTTACATAGCACACAAAAAACAGGCTGTAAAGTTTTTCATGTAACACCACCAACACATCGTTTACAACATAAAAAATTATTCGATTAGGGCTGCTTTATAAATTGCATAATATCTAAGACCTATTAAATTAGTTTAACCTTACAAAGTGGGACTTCCCCAAATTTAGTGTAAGTGAGTAAATTACAACAACTCATTTACAAACTATGTCTAATCAAAATTACAACTTAAACACTGGATTAAATTCCACAGTGAATTCTAATTCCAACAACGC